>ENA-UOJR01000004-UOJR01000004.1-human-gut-metagenome-genome-assembly--contig:-C115P-NODE-4-length-350214-cov-15.760560_pt1 | contig 350214 bp, 336 predicted proteins | sample MGYA00242354_ERZ723901 | MGnify/ENA metagenome assembly ERZ723901
AAGGCAGCTGGTAGAGCACAACCTTAGGAGGGGGACGCTCTATCCAACTGAGCTATTGGCGCGTATATCAAATGAAATTGTAAATAGTGAGGATTGAACAACCACTTAGGGAGCGTGTGCTCTATCCAACTGAGCAGAAGGACAGCATGGTCGGAGAGTTCTCCGACCTATATTCCAATCTATATTGTAACGGGAAAGGAATTTTCTGTCAATCCTCAGAAATCACTGCAAACGTTCTTCGATGAGCGCAGCAAGCTTTCTTGCCTCTGCATCCATTTTTTTAATATCTGTCCCTTCAATCATCACGCGTACCAGTGGCTCTGTGCCGGAGGTACGAATCAGCACGCGTCCGTCCTGTGCGAATTTTTCCTCCAGCTCCGCAATCCCTCTGCGTACCACATCATCCTCCATGTAGCTGTTTTTCTTTGCATTATTTACGCGCGCATTGACCAGAACCTGTGGCATGGTCTGCATAATGCCTGCCAGCTCGGATGCCTTCTTGCCGCTGCGTTTCAGTACGGAAAGCAATTGAATGGCGGTCAGCGTACCGTCGCCCGTAGTGTTATGGTCAAGGAAGATAACATGACCGCTCTGCTCGCCGCCGATGTTGTAGCCATCCGCAAGCATCCGTTCCAAAACGTATCTGTCCCCGACGGAGGTCTGCAAAATATGGATATCCTTTTCCTTGCCCATCATCGTCAGCCCAAGGTTGGACATCACCGTTCCGACAATCGTATCCTTCGCCAATGCGCCTCTTTCCTTCATATCCAGCCCGCAGATGGCAAGAATCTTATCCCCATCAATTAGGTTGCCCTTTTCATCCACAGCCAGACAGCGGTCAGCGTCCCCGTCAAAGGCGAACCCGATATCCGCCCCGTTCTGCACAACCATTTCTTTGAGATCATCCATGTGGGTGGAGCCGCATTTATCATTGATATTTGTGCCGTCAGGCTCATTATGGATGATGCACAGGCTTGCGCCCAAATCAAGCATGGCAATGGGAGCCGCTTTGTAGGCTGCCCCGTTTGCGCAGTCCAATGCAACCTTGATGCCGTCAAATTTTTCGGTGGTTGTCCGTGTCAGAAATGCAATATAATCATCTAATGCATCCTCGGCATATTCCTTCGTGCCAAGCCCGATGCCGGTAGGACTGGGCAGAATTTCCGGATGACTCATGATAATGTTTTCGATTTCATCCTCCAGTGCATCACTCAGCTTATAGCCCTGATTGTTGAAGAATTTAATCCCGTTATATTCCACAGGGTTATGGGATGCGGAAATCATAACACCTGCATCCAGTCTGTATTTTCTTACCAGATACGCAACCGCAGGCGTGGGGATCACCCCTGCCACAACTGCGTGCGCGCCGACAGAGCAGATGCCGGAAACCAGTGCGCTTTCCAGCATATCCCCACTGATACGGGTATCCATAGCAACCAGAATACGGGGGGCGTGCTTTGTTTCCTTTGTCAGCACATACGCACCGGCTCTGCCTAAGCGGAACGCCAGCTCGCCTGTCAATTCTGTGTTTGCAACACCTCTTACGCCGTCTGTACCAAATAATCTAGCCATTTTTCTTCCTCCAAAACCTTATTCGTTCGCCGATGCACTGCCGTCACCGGAAACGGTTACATCAATATAAACAGGGCTTGCGTTCAAGCCGTTGGGCAAATCCAGATGCACCAGAACTCGATGCGTCCCTTCGGACATGCCGTTTACATGCACACTGCCATTCAGATCCTCTGCGCGCAGTCCGTTCAGGCTGCTGCTGTCGCCTGTAACGGTGACATGTGCCGTCCCGAAAGAGTAGGTCTTGCCGTCCTCCTGCCCCAGAATGGTTAAACGGGATTCATCCAGTGTGAACTGCTTTCCTTTCTGCGCCGTCTCGATGGCAACCGTTACCTGTACGCTGCTGCGGTTGTCATCATTTAAGGAAATGCCGTCCGGCAGATAATTTTCCAGATTGAATGTCTTTGTCACTGCGGCAGTGCGCCCCGAAACGTCAATGCTGTCCAGATGAATGGAAAGCAGGGCATCCAAATCCTCTTTAGAGCCTGTCACCTCTGCATATTTCGGCGAGCAGGAAACCGTGCCGACCTGATAGCCGTTTGCAGGCGTGCCTGTGATATCCACCTGAATCGGCACCTGCTTTGCATCATGTACCGCATAGGAAACCGTTACCTCGCGGATGTTCAGCGAAACGCCCGTTACCTCTGCGCCATGGTAATCATAGCAGGCAAGCTTTGCGTGAATATCTGTATTTTCTTCCAGCTCCTCCGCGTTGATGATTGCCTTTACCTTCGCAACCTGCCGCACCAGAGATACGGGACCGGAAACGGTTACGGTCTCTGCGCTCAGAACAGGGTCGGAAAGGGTAATGTCGCTGTTGGGCTTGCCGTTTAATTCTACCTCAATGGGAAATTCCTTTGTCCGCAGGGTTTCCACCTGTGCCTCCACAACGGCAGGTGCCTTGCTGCTGATGGCATAGGCCGTACCGCCCTGATCAATGGAAACATTGACGGGCAGCGCAACGGAATCCCCGTTCACTGCATAAGCCAGCTCGGATAAATCCACCGAGGCGGTAATCCAGTCGGGGTTCTGGCTCAGTCTGTCCAGTGCGGTTCGCTGTGCCTTCACCTTTACGGTAATTTTTGTGTTTTTCAGCTCCTCTGCGTTGCCGACGGTCAGCCCGCGGGAGGTCAGTGTATCCATATTTTCCAAGGTTAAAGGTCTGCTGTAGCTGCGCGTATCCACAGGCTGCGTGATGTTGATTACCATAAACCACATGGTCGCGGCAATGGCAATGGAAAGCAGCTTCCAGCCAAGATCCTTCGTCAGTAATTCCTGAAATTTTTTCATTCTTTCTCCTGCCGTCCTTTCCAAATGGTTGCAAATGTCTTCTTGCTGCCTTCCTTGCGCGGCTGAGAAATCATATTTTTCAGCTGCTCAGGGGAGAGGTCACGGTAAAGCACGCCGCCCCTTGCCAGAGAGATGGCGCCGGTTTCCTCGGAAACCACAATAACATACGCATCGGAAACCTCGCTTGCGCCGATAGCGGCTCTGTGCCTTGTGCCAAGCTCCATGCTGACCTCGTTGCTGTCCGTCAGGGGCAGAAAGCATGTAGCGGCGGCTACGCGGTTGCGCCGCACAATCACTGCGCCGTCATGCAGTGGTGTATTGTGTTCAAAAATATTGATGAGCAGCTGACTGGAAACGATGGCATCCACAGGAATCCCCGTGCGTTCAAAGTCTCCAAGAGGAACCTTCTGCTCAATCAGGATTAAGGCACCTGTTTTCACAGAACCCATTTTTTCAGCAGCCTTTACAATTTCATCCACGGTTCGTTGTGCAGCTTTATCATCGGTTTCTTCAGAGCTTCTGGCGAAGGCGGTGAAGAATTTTCCTTTGCCCAGCTGCTCCAGTGCCTTTCGCAGCTCCGGCTGGAATACAACGATAACCGCAATGATGCCGACGGAAATGGTGTTGGAAAGAATCCAAAGAATCGTATTCAGCTTTAAGAGCATGGCAACCGCCGCAAGGGCGAAAATAACCAGAATCCCCTTGAACAGCACCCACGCGCGTGTTTCCTTGATCCAGAATATGATTTTATAAATAATATAGGCAACAATGAGGATATCCAGAATATCGGAAATGCCGAGGGAGGGCCTTGCGAATTCTGTGATTCCGAGGTTGTCGAAAATGTTTTTGAAAACTTCCATCGTTCACACCCTGTCTATGCTTGTTTTCTCTGTCATGAAATGGTAAGATGTACTTCGTTCGGTACATCAATATGGGCGCAGAAGCCCAATATTTTTCATTATAGCATAAACTATGACAAAGTAACATGAAAAGATGCGGAAAAAATGAAACTTCTTTTCCTATTTTTCCTATGAAAATAGAATGTATATGATTTTTCTATCGGTTTGCTAAAAATATCGAATTGATGTAAAATTCCTGAAAATCATTTCCATGTTTTGGTTGTTTTTGTTTTTGTACAAAAGGCAGAAGGGATTGACTTTGTTTATTTTTTGTGTTTTAATAACGGTATGAAGGAATATTTTTGATATTTTGCCAAAATAAAAGAAAATTCCTTTATTGTTGTCTGACACTAATGCACGTATTCATTTTATATTCTTAAGGAGGAAGATCCAATGGCAGTTAAATTTGCAAACAGAATGAATCTGTTAAAAGGTTCCGAAATCAGAGCTTTGTTGGCACTGACAGCAAAACCCGAAGTTATCTCTTTCGCAGGCGGTATGCCCGCACCCGAGCTGTTCCCTACAGAAGGCGTTAAGGAAGCGGCTTGTAAGGTAATGGATAATATGGGTAGAGTTGCGCTGCAGTACACAGGTACAGACGGTTTTGCATCCCTGCGTGAAAAAATCGTTGCAAGAATGGCAGCGAAAAACGATATCCATGTAAGCATCGATGATATCCTGATTACAAGCGGTTCTCAGCAGGGTCTGGATTTCTCCGCTCGTGTATTCCTGAACCCCGGCGATGTTGTTCTGGTAGAAAGCCCCTCTTATCTGGGTGCAATCAATGCGTTCAAGGCTTGTGAACCTACTTTCGTAGAAGTTCCTACAGATGATGCAGGCATGATTCCCGAAGAGCTGGATAAGATTCTGGCTACAACAGAAAACGTAAAAATGATTTACGTTATCCCCGATTTCCAGAACCCTACAGGCAAAACATGGACTCTGGAAAGAAGACAGAAATTCATGGAACTGATCAACAAATACGAAATTCCCGTTATCGAAGATAACCCTTACGGCGAACTGCGTTTTGAAGGCGAATTCCTGCCCTCCTTGAAATCCATGGATACAAAGGATTTGGTAATCTTCTTGGGTACAATGTCCAAGATTTTCGCTCCCGGTCTGCGTATCGGTTGGGTTTGCTCCACAAACGCAGAAATTCTGGGCAAATACAACTTCATCAAACAGGGTGCTGACCTGCAGTCCTCCACAATCGACCAGCTGATTACAAATCAGTTCTTGGAGGATAACGATTTGGATGCACACGTTGAAAAAATCAAAGCAGTTTACGTTAAGAGACGTGACGCAATGCTGAAAACAATGGAAGAAACCTTCCCGAAGGAAGTAAAATTCACACATCCCGAAGGTGGTCTGTTCACATGGTGCGTACTGCCCGAATACATGGACGCAAAGGTTATTGCGCCTCAGTGTCTGGAAAAGAACGTTGCTTACGTTCCCGGCGGCAGCTTCTTCCCTAACGGCGGTAAGGAAAACCACTTCCGTCTGAACTACTCCTGCATGCCTGAAGACAAGATTGTTGAAGGTATCACAAAGATTGCAGAGGTTCTGAAAGCAAACCTGAAATAATTTCTGCTTACACAGAGAATCAAGCCCTCCTTTTTGGAGGGCTTTTTTATGCCGAAATTGACAGTCTGTTTCAAGGAGAATATAATGGATACAGTATGAAAAAGGGTGGACAGAGGATAGACAAAGTGGACAGAGTGGACAGGTAAAAAACACGAAAAAATTGCGAAAGCGGACAGGCAAAGGGTGGACGGAAGAAAGGAAAATTCCAATGGCAAAAGAGAATTTGTCCATACAGATAGAATACGAAAAAAAAGAGGGCGGCGTGGTGCTGAAAAAGCTGCATGGCCGCTGTGCGGAGCTGCATGTTCCTGCCAAGATTGACGGACTGCCCGTCATTGCGGTTGCCGAAAGGGCATTTGCGGCAGAAAAGGAGGCACCCCCTGCGGAAATCGGCGAGGAGAAGGAGGCGAGCCTTTCCTTTGTGACGGAGCCGCCTGCCGAAACCGCGGAGGGGCAGGCATTGCGAAGGGTTTTCCTGCCGGATACGATTGCGGAAATCGGGGCGTATGCCTTTTCGGGCTGTGCCGCACTGGAACGGGTGCATTTGCCGGAGAGATTGACGGCGGTTTCCAAGCGGATGTTCGATGGCTGCGGGGCGCTGCAGGAAATTTCCCTGCCGAGGGCGGTCAGAAGCATCGGGGATTATGCGTTTTACGGCTGTGAACGGCTGAAGGAGCTTCGCCTGCCGGAGGGCGTGGAAAGCATCGGGCGATATGCCTTTTATAACTGCCGCAGGATGGAGAAAATCAATATCCCGCTGGCGGCAAGGGAATTAAATACGGGGCTGTTTCTGAACTGCGACAGCCTGAAGCACCTTTCCTTCGGGCGTTGCAGACATATCTCCGATTTGATTTCGGGACTGAACCATGAATTGCAGCTGTCGATTGATTTCCCCATCGAGGGCGGCGAAACGAAGCACGCAGAGCTGGTACTGCCCGATTTTCAGTATGAATATATTGAGGATACGCCGGCAAGGCTGTTCCATCAGGTGAATTACGGCACGGGGCATATTTTCCGCCAGTGCATCGGGAATTCCGAGATTGATTTCCGCCGCTATGATGAGATTTTCTATCTGACGAAGCGCGAGGATGCCGCGGAAACGGTGCTTTTGCTTGCCATGAGCCGCCTGCGGTATCCGTATCGCTTGCAGGAGAAGCACAGGGAGGTCTACCTTGATTATCTGCGGGAGCATTTGCTCTGGGCGGCGGCGTATTTCATGGAGCAGAAGGAGGGGGAAACCCTGCGGCTGTTCGCGGATTGGGGACTGCTGACGGCGGAAACCACACCCGAATTGATTGCTCTTGCGCAGAAAAAGGGGCAGACAGCGGTACTCAGCTTTTTAATGGATTATCAGCATAGGCATTTTGCCACAACAAGGAAAAAGAAAACATTCGAGTTATGATTTTTTATGGGGTTCCACCCCAAACCCCGGCAGGGGAATGATTCCCCTGCACCCCCATTTGCAGAACCATGAATATGGTTCTGCGGTATCGGGTCGAGGGGGTGACCCCCTCGTGGGAGTTTGAGGGTGAAACCCTCAAGGGTTTAAGGTTTTAGAAAGAAGGTGAGAAGGCATGAACGAAACACATCAAAACCTCATCCGTATCGGTACGGATATTTTAAGCGCATCGCGTAACGAGCTTTACCTTTCCATGCGCTTTCTTGATTTGGCACTCAGCGGTCTTAGGTACGAAATGAACCTTTCCTCCCTGTACGTCGGGACAGACGGCGAAAAGATATTGTTTAACCCGCGCTACCTCGTACAGCGCTATCTGAGCGACCGCGTGCTTGTCAATCGCGCCTATCTGCACATGGTCCTGCATTGCCTGTTCCGCCATCCCTTCCATCTGAACCATCGGGATGAGGAACTCTGGCACCTCGCCTGCGATATCGCGGTGGAATCTATCGTGGATTCGCTGTCGGTGAAGGCGGTGCGGCTCGTTGTCTCCGATAAACGAAACGAAATGTACGATATGCTCCGCAGAGAATTGAAGGTGCTTTCCGCCGAGGGCATTTATCGTGTACTGGAAGAAAAAAAACTTTCCTTGCAGGAATTCGGTAAGCTACAGCTGGAATTTTGGGTAGACGACCATGTTTTCTGGGAGCATCAGAAGGATGACGAGGACGAGAATAACAAGGACGGAGATAACCAAGATAACAGCAACGACCAACAGCAGGAGCAGGAGGAACAGGACGAAAAGCAGCAGCAGCTGGAGGAAAAATGGACAGAAATCGGGGAAAAGACCGAAACTAACCTCGAAACCTTCTCCAAGGATATGGGCGCAGAGGCAGGCGAGCTTCTGCAATATCTGAAGGTCGAGAACAGGGAACGCTACGATTATCGGCAGTTTTTGCAGAAATTCGTGACGCTCAAAGAGGATATGCGCGTGGATGACGATGCCTTCGATTTTATCTTCTATACCTATGGCTTGCAGATGTACGGCAATTTGCCGTTGATTGAAGCACTGGAATATAAGGAAGTGAAGAAGGTGGAGGAGCTGGTGATTGCCATTGATACCTCCGAATCCTGCGAGGGGGAAACGGTGAAGCGGTTCTTAGAGGAAACCTACGCGATTCTTTCAAGCAGTGAAAGCTTTTTCCATAAAATGAACGTGCATATCATACAGTGCGATGCGGCGGTGCAGATGGATAAAAGGATAACCTCCAAGGAGGAGTTGGCGCAGTTTATGGAGGATTTTGCACTGCGCGGCAGCGGCGGTACGGATTTCCGCCCTGTGTTCCAATATGTTGATCAATTGATTGCCGAAAGGGCGTTTCAGAACCTAAAGGGTCTGATTTATTTCACAGACGGCTATGGCACCTTCCCCAAGCGCCGACCGCCCTATGATGCCGCATTTGTGTTCTATCATGAGGATTATACGGATGTCGGCGTGCCGCCATGGGCGATGAAGCTGATACTGGGGAAAGAGGATTTGTCCTTGGGACTGCCGTCTCATGGGCGTTAGGAGGATAGCATGAATATTAAAAAAGCGAAGGAAGAAATCAAATATGCCATTCAGGCGTATCTGGCGAAGGACGAGTTTGGGGAATACCGTATTCCTGCGGTCAGACAAAGACCCGTTCTGCTGATGGGCGCGCCCGGTATCGGGAAAACCGCTGTGATGGAGCAGGTAGCGAGGGAGTGCGGCGTGGCACTGGTATCCTACAGCATTACGCATCATACGCGTCAGTCTGCCATCGGGCTGCCCTTTATCAGCAAGAAGGAATACGGCGGAAAGGAATACACCGTAACGGAATACACCATGAGCGAAATTATCGCATCGGTTTATGATAAAATGGAGGAAACCGGTTTACAGGAGGGGATTTTGTTTATTGATGAAATCAACTGTGCCTCCGAAACGCTTGCGCCTGCCATGCTCCAATTTTTGCAGTGCAAGACCTTTGGGGCGCATAAGGTGCCGGAAGGGTGGCTGATTGCCGCGGCAGGCAATCCTCCCGAATACAACAAAAGCGTGCGTGAATTTGACGTGGTAACGCTTGACCGTGTGAAGAAAATCGACGTAGAGCCTGATTTTTCCGTCTGGAAGGAATATGCCTATCAGCAGGGCATCCATGGGGCGATTCTGTCCTATCTGGAAATTCGCAAGGATCATTTTTATGCCATGGAGACAACGGTGGATGGCAAGCGGTTTGTGACGGCGAGAGGGTGGGAGGATCTTTCTACCATCCTGAAGGTGTATGAGGATATGAATCTGCCGGTAGAGGAGGGGCTGATTTATCAGTACTTGCAGCACCGCAGGATTGCAAAGGATTTTGCGAATTATCTGGATTTGTACCGCAAATATCGCACCGATTACCGCGTGGACGACATTTTGCAGGGGAAATATACCAAGCAGGCGGTGACGAAGCTGCAGGATGCACCGTTTGACGAGCGACTGAGCGTGATGGGACTTTTGCTGAGCAGGCTTTCCGAGGGCTTCCGTGGGGCATACGAGGCGGATTTGACCGTAACGGGACTGCATGGCGCACTGCTGGAGCTGAAGGAGAGGTTCAACAGCCCCTATTGCAAGGAAACGCCTTGGGAGAACCTCTTTACAGGACTGGTGGAGGAAAGAGAAGCTGCCTTTACGAAGGAGCGGAAGGCGGGACTTCTGGAGAAAACGGCGGAGCATGCCTGCTTGAAGGAATTGGAGCGTCTGCATTTCTTCCTTGCGGAGGGCAAGCGGAACGGCTGTCGGGAAAAAGAGGAGGCGTTTGCGCTGGTGAAGGGACTTTTCGCAAAAGAGGCGGAAGGACGGGAAAACGCCATTGCGGATGCGTCTGCGATGCTGGACAATGCCTTTGCATTTCTGGAGGAGGCCTTCGGCGCAGGGCAGGAAATGGTTATCTTTATTACGGAGCTGACCACGAACTTCTATAGCGTGAAATTCATCAGCGAGAATGGCTCGGAGAAATATTATCGGTATAACGCGGAGCTGCTGTTTGATGAAAAGCAAAAGACGATTTTGCAGGATATTGAGAAGGCGAAAACGGAATTAAATCTTCTGTTTTAAAGAAAAGAAAAAGGCTGTCATCCCTTTTACTGGAATGACAGCCTTTTTGATTGCTTTCGTTTAATATTTGCTCCAATCCGGCTCTGCGGTCAGTGCTGTCCATGTTTCATACTTGGAATCCTTCTGCTCATAGGTGTGGCTGTTGGTTGCCTCCTGCACAGCCAGATAATACCATGCGCCGGGCTGATTATCGGGCCATTTGGTCATGCTGTCCAAAAGGTCGGCCTTTGTTTCGGGCATACGGCAAAGCACACGGTTAATCAGTGTCATTGCCTCTGCTCTTGTAATCGGGGCATCGGGGTGGAAGCTGCCGTCCGTATAGCCGCTTACCCAGCCAAGGGTGGCGGCACGCTCAATTTCCTTTTCCGCCCAATGGCCGGAAATATCCGTAAAGCTGCTGTTTTCCTCTGCTCTGCCGCTGTCAAAGCGGGCGCAGATGGCGGCAAATTCCGCACGGGTGATGGGGGCCTGCGGTGCAAAGCTGTTTGCTGTGCGACCCTTGAGAATATTCATGCCTGCCATGGTGGAAACTGCTGTGTTGTACCAGCTGTCCTCTGTTACATCGGCAAAATCGTTGTGCTTGCTGAGGTTTTCACTGCGCACCTCCTCCTTCAGCAGGCGGAAGAAGATAGCGGCGGTTTCCGCACGGGTGATGTTGCCCTGCGGCCTTACGTTGCCGTCTTTATAGCCTACAACATAAGCAAAATGATTGCTGCCGTTGAGCAAAGCGGGAACCTTTGTCGGCGTGGTTTCGCCGGTATTGTTGTCTTTGTTATTTTCTTTGTTGTTATCCTTGTCCTTGTTTTCGTCTTTGCTGCTATTGCTGTTGTCATCACTGCTGCTGTGGTGCTTTTTGCCGAAGATATAGGTATAGGTTACATTGCCGCTGATACCGTTTTCTTCGGTATTTGGTGTCACATCCCAATGACCGGGGGTGTTTTCATAGCCTGCGGCAGGAATCATAATGGCGGGAACATGGCTTGCATCCAATGTGCCGCTTGCAGAACCATTTGCCTGCGGATGCAGTACAACGGTAACCGTTTTATCCTCTGCGGTATTGCCCGACCAATAGCCGTTTACGATTTTGAAGGTGACGGTGGCATTTTTTGCCCAGTGTGCATAAACGGTTGCCGCACCATCGAAGGTTTGGGTTTTAAAATCAATGGGTTTTTCGGAGGAATTTTCTTTACTGTCATACCATCCAAGGAAGGTGTAGCCTTCCCTTGCGGGGGGACGCAGGGCATCAATATGGTCGCTGTTTGCAGGTACGGGGACGTAGCGTTCGGTAGGTCTGTCCTCCATAAGCTCCCAATCGCCGCCGTTGGCATTAAAGGTAACAATGGGCCACCATTGTGCCACGAAATTCAAGTCAGACTTTATCGTCATATCCTGAATTGCCTTACTGGTGTAGAAGGTGCCTGCTGTGGAATCCTCCGAATAGGCTGCAGGCTTGTCCTGTGTATCCTCCTGCTCTCCCTCTGTATTCTCCTGCTCTCCCTCTGTATTCTCCTGCTCTTCCTCTGTATCGAGGAGAGATGTTTTATAATCATCCCTCCAACCCTCGAAGTAGCAGGTGTGTGCAAGCTCTGTGACGGGTGTGGGAACGGTATCCTGTTCCTTGGTAAGTGTAGAGCCGTAAGGAACGGTATAGCTTATTGAGTAATCATCTGTATTAAAATGCCCCTGTGCAGGCTGGAAGTAGTCCGCATAGAAGGTTACGGTGCAGGGAACGTGTGTCCATTTGCCGTAAAGCGTGAGGTTTTTCGTATCATTATCGGCAAAATCGGCAAAATCGGCAAAGTTATGTTTGCCTGTAATCGGTTTAGTGGTTTGATTGGTGGTATCTGCCGTATACCAGCCATCAAAGTGCCATTTTTTATCATCAGAAGAGGGTACGCTTTCAATCGTAAAGGTCGGCTTTGTGCCATCACTGCTTTCTTTTTGTTCCTGCTGTGCAGGCAGGCTCACATCCTCAGGTACCTCTGTGCCTGTTACCCAACGATAGGTAATCGTATAGGTATCCGCCTTGGGGAAGGTATAGGTATACGCATAGGTGCCGTCCTCGGTGATGGCATCCGCATTGTTATCGGGGGCGTTATCTCCCCAAGTGCCGGGTGCTTTGTAGCCTTCTGCGGGTATCATATCCTGATTATCTACATGAGGAACCAAATCGGGTGTCAGCGTGCCTTTGCCGTTGCGCAGAGGAACCTCAATGGTCAAGGTTTCCGTATCATTCGTTTGGGTTATTTTGTTGTACCAAGCGCTTTCCGTATTCCAACTGCCGTTTACAACGGTAAAGGTAACCGCTTTTGTGCCGATTCTCGTCCAACGGCCGTAAAGGGTGGTATTCTCTGTTAGGTTTTCGCCGTTTTCGCCATAACGCTCTGTGCAGGCGGAATCCTTATACCAGCCGTCGAATTCATACCTCTCTTGGGATGGTACGGCGGGGGTAAAGGAGGCGGTTCCGCTGTCGCTCAGTGGAAGGGAAACGGTGGAAGGCAACTCTGCGCCTTCGGGGATGACAGAGCCAATCCATTGGAAATTTACATCAATGGAAGGAATCCAACGCCCATACAGGGTGAAATCACTGCCGAAGGCATCATATACGGTATCCTGATAGGCAACGTATTTTGTTCCGTTATACGTCCAAGTTTTCTTTCCGTCTCCCTCATGGTCAATGCTGTCATCCCAAAGACGGTACCAACCATCGAATTTTAATTTCATGGTGTCGCTTGTGGTTTCATTTTGTTCCGGATTTGTGGGGCTGTGCTTCACACCACGCGCGGCGTGCTCGTGGTCGGGCGGATTGAAATCCGGTGTCCAACGCCCTGCCCATTTATAGTCCACACATACGGGATCGGTAATGGTAATGACTGCTTTTACGCCGTAGGCAGTCCCTTCTGTGCCTACAGGGGGAATCGGCTGAAGGCTGAGTGCCGTTTGAATACTGTCGCCACTGCCGATATCGGAAAGGCTCCGCTCGATGCGCAGAAAGGGGGTTGCGTCAAATTGCGGATTGCCGTTTGCATCATACTCCTTAAAGCGGTAATAATCCACAGAGGCAGTTTCGTTGATGGCACTGCTTGTAAGAATATGGTGTTTCTCTTTCAATTCCTTCCAAGTATGAGAGGTATGCGCTGTGGATTTTTCTTGGAAGTTATCCACATTGATATTCAGGCTTTTCGCATTTGGATTGACATTTGCGTCAATCTGAATCAGCAGTTCATTGAGCGCCTCATTAATATCATGCACTTGGCTCAAGCCCTTGAAATAGGGTGTGCCATCCAGTGTGTTGGAATTGCCGCAGATTCCGGCCATGGTTTCATTGAATTGTGTACGCTGTTTCTCTGCAGTCATAGAGGAATCCTCCAAGTTCAGCGCACGGAAGTCACCAAAGCCGAAGATGGTAGCGTTATATTTATTTTTCAATTCCGTTGCCGCTGCCTGTGCCGCTTCGGGGCGGAGACTCTGAACGCCTATGCCGTTCTGATAGGGCAGAGAGCTGGCGGCAACAAAGATGATAAGGTTGCGGTCCTCGTCTTTGTGGTTTTTTGCAATTTCTGCCAACTGCTTTGTGATTTGCAGCCCTGCATCCATACGGGAGGCACCTGCGTGCCAAGATACCATTTTATCAACATCAATGACAGCCTTTGCCGCGTCAATGCTCATAAAAACATCATCATAGTTTTCATTGGCAAGATAGCCATCCGGCATCTGCGGCAGGGTTGTATCGTTGTGATCTGTGATTCTGTTCCATTCTGTCCAACCGCTTTGGGAATGGAATACAGGTGATTTATCTGTGTTACAGGTATAATAGCCTGTGTTCAAGCTGGGGTTTTGGGTTGCAGATAGCCTTGCGCCGGGGTGCTGACTTTCGATGTATGAATCGGATGAGCCGCTGTTATTGATACGCCCAAAGCCTGCGATTGCCACCCGATGTTCGCCTGTGGTGGGGGCAGGAAGATTTTGCAGCAGATTTTCCATGGACTTGAGAATATCCGCTCGCTCCTGCCCATACTGCGTTGTATCGTTTTGCGTATTCATAAAGGTGGATTGCTCTATCAAGAAGATGATATCGCAGGGCTTAACGGTGCGGGATTGGTTTTTCGTATCCGTCAGATAGGCTTCGATTTGCGCTGTAATCTGCCCCGTTTCCGCTCCGCCGCTGTCCAAAGCGTGTTCCACTGTGGCGGTGATGTGCGGCGTTGTGGTACTTTCCCCTTCTGCCAATGCGGAAGCAGGCAAAAGGGCGAGTATCATGGAAAACACCAAAAGATAAGAGAGTATGCGTGTTTTCATGAGATTCCTTCCTTTCTGCTATGAATGATTTTCGATAAAATTTGCTGTTTTTTGACAATTTTTATTTTATTATAAGGGAAATACCAAGTCAAGCGGTTGCAAATAATTTCGAGTGATTTTGTATGGATCGAACAATCGCTATCAGGTTATTCTTCTGTCTAAATAAGTCGAAGGCCTGCTTTCGACTTTACTCAAAATGCTCCGGATGAAGCCCCGACCAGCCTGTCTGGGGCATGGTCAGCAGACGATAGATATCCTCCTGCTCTATCTCGAAATCGAAGATATCGAGGTTTGCCTTCATGCGCTCCGGTGCGGAGGATTTCGGCAGGGGCAGGACGTTATTTTGCAGGCAGAAGCGCAGACAGATTTGCGCCGGACTTTTGCCGTATTTTTTCGCAAGCTCCAGAACCAGAGGGTCCTCCAGAAGCCGCCCTCTGCCAAGGGGACTCCATGCCTCCGCCTGTATGCCGCGGCTCTGGCAGAACTGTAATGTTTCATACTGCGGATAGCCGGGGTGGAATTCAAACTGATCAATCATGGGGACGGTATTGGCGGTTTTCAGAACGTGCAGGAGGTGCTGCGGCAGGAAATTGCAGACACCGATGGCGCGCACTGCGCCTTCATCATAGAGCCGCTCCAAAGCACGCCAGCTTTCCGTTACCAGCGGCTTCCAATCTGCGCCGGGGAAGGGCAGGGGCCAATGAATGAGGAACAAATCCAGATACTGCACCTGCAAATCTTTGAGGGAGGCTTCAAAGCTTGCCATGGTTTTATCATAGCCTAAGTCCGTTTTCCAGACCTTAGAGGTCAGGAACAGCTCTCTGCGAGGGATGCCGCACTGCCGCAGGGCGTTGCCGACCATTTTTTCGTTTTCGTATCTTCTGGCGGTGTCAATATGGCGGTAGCCGGATGCTAAGGCATCCAGAATGATTTTTTCCTCCTTTACAAGCCAGGTGCCAAAACCCAGAAAGGGCAGCTCCGTCCCGTTTTCCAGAACAAATCCTTTTTCGCTAATCATGGTTGTTTCCTCCTTATAATTCTTCCAACAGCGCAAGTGCAAGTGCTGTCAGCGTTTCTTTTGTGTTTTTTTCGGGCGCACGCAGAACGATATCCAGTAGCTCCGCAAGGATAGTGCCTAGAATTTTGCCGTGCGGCGCACCGAGTGCCATCAAGTCCTGTCCCGTTAGGGCAAGCGTTTTCAGAGAAAGACAATCCCCTGCCGCAAGGATTTTTTCCAAGGCGGCTTTTGTCTCGGCGTGGGGAGAGGCAGGGCGCAGGATGCTTTGCAGAAGCAGAAGCTGCTCTGTTGCCTCCTGCCCGATGGTGCTGAGCTTTTTGCGGAGCGGATAGGGCTCTGTCGGCAAATCCGCGGACAGCTCCTCCAGAAGCAGGGAAATCCGCTTGAGGGAGTGGTTATCGAGCCGCATACCTTTTAAAAAGCCCTTCACCTCGCCGATGGGGTAATGCTGCAAAACAATGCACCACCGCAGAATACTATCCTTCGGGCAAAGGGAAATTTCCTCCAAAAGGGTCTGGCTGTTTGCGATAAGGCTTGCGGAAAGGGTCGCATCTATCTGTGCGAGCAGACCGCTTTCCCAGAGCAGGGGCATTTTATTCGCAAAGGGCGCAAGCCAGAGCTTTTGCAGCTCCTCGCGAATTCGCTCCGCACTGATTTTCTGAATCAGCGCCGTATTGGCGCAGAGCGCCGCCCATGTTTCGGGGTCAATCGCAAAGCCAAGCTGCGCGGAAAAGCGCACACAGCGCAGCATCCGCAGGGCATCCTCCTGAAAGCGCCTTGCCGGCTCACCTACGCCGCGAATGATGCCTGCGGCAATATCCTCCTGCCCATGGAAGGGGTCGCGAAAGCCCTCCTTGGGGTGATAGGCAATGGCGTTCATGGTAAAATCGCGGCGGAGCAAATCCTCATTCAGCTTTTTGGTGAAGGAGACCTCGTCCGGATGGCGGCAGTCGGCATATTCGCCATCGATGCGATAGGTTGTGACCTCATAATTTTCATGATGCAGGACGACGGTAATGGTGCCATGCTTGATGCCCGTATCAAAGGTATGGTCGAAGATGGTCTTGGTTTCCTCGGGCAGGGCGGAGGTGGTGATATCCCAATCCTGCGGTATGCGCCCCAGAATGGAATCGCGGACACAGCCCCCGACGATATACGCCTCATGACCGCCCTCATTCAGTTTATTCAGAATCCAGACCGCGTCCTGCGGAATGGCAATATTCAGCTTCTGCAAGGCTTCTCCTCCTTTTCGGAATTTTTTATAAATGAATTATATCATAAAATTACTATATGGACAAAAAAAGAACATCTGCGGAGAACAGATGCTCTTTTTTTCTATAGGGGAAATAATACAATGGATTTCGGGAATTATTTCTTATCGTAAGGCTTTACCGTAACCTCTTTTTTATCGAAGTCGATGAAAATCTGATACGCGTAGTTATCCTCGCTGGTATCCCAGACTTCAACGAATTTCGGGGTTACCTCAATGATGATTTCGGAATCCTCGTGGCTGTATTTATTGTAGCTGCCCCAGAGGTGCTTTTTATAAAGGCCTTCAAACACTCTGCCGGGCTCATCTACAACCAGACCGCAGTTTTTCGCAGTCCCTTCCACCTGAATGCCGCCATAGCAGAGGGCAACATTGGGGTTTTCGTAAAGCTGCTTTGTTTTGCGGAAGTCCTTGTCTGTTTTGAAATAGATTTTGTCATTGTAGAACAGGCAGCTGACGTTGCGCACCATAACGTAATCGTTTACGCTGCTGGCAAGCGCCATAATCTTCCAATCGCCCAGCTGTTCAAAGAAAAGGGCTTTTGCCTGTTCAAAGGTAAGGTTTTTGTCTAAGCTGAATTTCATTTCGGTTTCTCCTTTACTTCTCCGCGCTTTTTATACTCAGATTTTTGTTTCGTCTGCTTTCTTTACGGCACTTGCTTTCTTATTTTTTGCAGAGACATTGCCGTGGATGATGGGGCTTAAGTGCTTATACAGCAGCATTGCGCCAACGGAGTTGATGCCGCATTTAATCAGGTTGAAGGGCAGAATCCCAAGGATTGCCAGTGTGAATACATTGGAAATCAGAGGGTTGACCTCGGTACACATGGCTACGAAATAGCTCATATCCTGTCCCATCAGTGCCATATAGAAGGGAATGATGATATATAGGTTGGTAAAGATGGCAACGATGCCTGTGAAGACAGAGCTGATTGCCATACCGATGATTGCGGTTCTTTTAGATTTTTTCTGGTGATACATGATAACGGGAGGCAGCACATACGCACAGCTGAGCAGGAAATTCTGCAGCTCGCCCGTAAATGCGGAGGAGGTACCCTCGGTTGCCAGCTTCAGCAGGATTTTTACCAGAATGATGCAGACTGCCTGCAAAGGCCCCATGGCAAAGCCGCCGATGATTTCTACCAGACCTGCCAGATCAAAATTCATGAAGGGGGGCAGGAAGGGAAGCGGGAAATCAATATGCAGCAGGATGCAGCAGATGGCACCCATCATGGCAATCATGGTTAAATCTCTGGTTTTGAATTTCGTTTTCATGTTTCATTCCTCCAATTTTTCTGATTGGATTCTTCTTAAGACTTGCGATTGACACTGCATTTTTGCAATAAAAAAGCCCTCGGAACACATTCCAAGGGGCATTGCATGCGCAAACAAATTTTCATGCGAGAAACGCATGAACAGCATCAAAGTTTCTTCTCTCATCCGGACTGTTACCGTCGGTCATGGAATTGCACCATATCAGCCTTTTGTATCTTTCGGCACTTCGCGCTTTAAGATACTGGAGGGTCGCGGACTTTTACCGCCGGTAGGGAATTGCACCCTGCCCCGAAGAATCACGTTATATTTTTCACATTCCAACCATAACACAAAAGGCTGTTGTGTGCAAGAGGGAAATGTAAAATTTGTGAAAAAATTATTTTTTAAAAAATTTGAAAAATGTTGTTGACAGAAGAACAAGTTCGTGATAATATATCTCTTGCAGTTAGGAATTGCAAAACAAAGCAAACAAACATTATGCGCCTTTAGCTCAGTTGGTAGAGCAACTGACTCTTAATCAGTGGGTCTAGGGTTCGAGTCCCTAAAGGCGCAGCTTGAAAAAAGCGGGATGGATTAACTTAGGGTTGGTTCATTCCGTTTTTATATTTTATGATTTTAAAGGATAACAGCCATTCTCGGTACGGTCGGGAATGGTTCTTTTTTTTGCCCTTGCCCCATAGAATGTTTCAGAGACGATGTTCGGTCGCAGTGAAACAGGGGGAGTGAAGTATGGAGGAGATCTATGAAAAAATCATGCGAGAGGGCTACGGCTTGCAGCTGCGCCATGGCACAAGAACGCGGACAGGTCTGGTCTGCCGGACAGACAGGGGGCTTCGCGAGCTGAAAAAGCCGCGCGGCAGTACGGACAGCCTGCGGCTTGCGTTCGATGTGAAAAAGCGGCTTCGGGAAAACGGCTTTGCGAACATCAGCCGCTGCTACCCGACACTGGAGGGAGAGCCGTTTTATCGGCAGGACGGGACGCTTTATATTCTGGAGGACGTGCTGCCGCAGGGGACACTGGCGGAGGACAGCGCACAGACCTTTTTGCAGGGGGCAGAGACCTTAGGCGAGATGCACGCGGCGGCAAAGGGGCTTGCAAGCGAGGCGGCACACTGGGAGAAAAACCGCCTGCCGCAGCTATACGCCAAACGGCGGAGCGAGCTGGCGAAGGTGCGCCGCAGGAACGACAAACGGGGCAGCTATGACGCGATTGATTTATTGCTATTACAATATTATGAGCCATACATGGAACGGGCGGCAGAGGCAGAGGAGCTGCTGTGCAGGGGCGGCTATGCGGAGGCGATAGCACGGACGGCGCAGGAGGGCGGCTTCTGCCATAATGCCTACAAGGGGGAGGCACTGCGGCAGGAGACGGATGGCAGGATTTTTGTGGGGAATTTCGATAAATGCAGCGCAGAATTGCCATTGTCAGACCTTGCGGCATATATTCGCCGCTATTTCAAGAAAACGGAGGGGACGGCGGCAGGGATTTCCGCTATGCTGGAGCGTTACGGCAGGCATTGCCCCCTTTCCGAGAGAGATATGATTTTATTGCAGGGGATGCTGCTGTATCCGGAGAAATTTCTGCGGCTCGTCAATGAATATTATAATCGGCGCAGAACGTGTGTCTCACCTGCGATGCGCGAGCGGCTTGCGGCGGCGGCGAAGGAGGAGCTGAACGGGGTTCGTTTAAAAAGTATCATTGCGGGCGGCTGTTAGGAGAACACACTAAGTCGAAATCAGGATTTCGACTTGTCAGGACAGAAGAATAAACCGATGAGTTCCGGCGGCAAAGCCTTGAAACTCCCGGTTTTCCTCAAGTGGGCAAAGCCCCCTTTGCGGATTTTACTCGGGAAACTCTTTGTTTCCCGAACCCTTCCGCTATGATTAGGAGTACTTTCGCGATGGGCGAAGTACTTTTTTTGTTGCAACTTCTCTGACTAGGGATTAAAATAGAGGATGAAGAACTCTGCAAAATTTTCCCCGAAGGAGGAGAAAAGGATGAAGAAATATCATTTTCAGGAAAACGAGAAGGACTTTGGTTCTACCGTTCGTTTGGATGCGATAAATGATAAGGTGAAGGAAATCAAGAAAAAAGAGGAAACAGACGAGCTGGGGGACGCAAACGAATTTCTGAATGTGTTTGAATCGGAAAAATTCGACGACCCTGCGGAAACAGATGGAAATACAGAGGATGCCCTTGTGGATACCCTGGAGGATGCGGATGCTTTGGAGGATGCTCTGGGCGAAACAAGAAGGGACGGCGTTTTCCCTGCGCCTGCCGCGGAAGAAGGCGAGGAGGACGATTGGGAGGACGATGACGAGGAATACGAAGGAGAGGGACGCGGCATTTTTGCCTTGGGCGAATCCTTCGGGCTGAATAAAAAAACGGTTGCACTGGTGATTGTTCTGGCGGTGCTTGCGTGCGGAATCGGATTTTCTCTGGTGCGGTGCAGCTTTCACCCGAGCAAGACAATCCCTCTTGTGGAGGAGGAGGCAGGGACACCCCTGCTGATTCAGACAGACCGCGGAGACGGCGAATATCTGGCGTACGATATTGCGGAGCAGGAGCGGAAAACCGTATTCCTGACGGAGAAAACAAAAATGACGGACGCAAGCGGACGCAAGATTTCCAAGGCAAGCCTTGCGGAGGGCGACCTTCTGGCGGCGGAGCTGGATGAGGACGGCAAAACGCTCATCAGCGTGGACTACAGCAGTAATGCCATCCGCACAGAGGAAGCAACGGGACTGACTGTCAACCGCAAGAAGCGGACGCTGACGAATAAAGCAGAAAATCTTTCTTATTCCTATGAAAAGGAAAGTGTATTTTTCTATGACGGAGAGGAAATTGATGCGGCAGACTTAGCACCCTGCGACGAGCTTCTGCTGAAGCTGGTGGGGGATACGGTCTGGTCGGTTGAGGTGCAGGCATACCATGGGTATATCGTGGTGGAAAACACGGATGCAGTGAAAAACGGCAAAATCCAGCTGGATGAGGCGGAGGCCGTTCCGCTTACAGAGGGGATGCAGCTTGCCGCAGCAGAGGGACACCACACCGTAACGGTGACCGGCTCGAATATTGAGACCAGAAAGGATGCCGTTGTGGTGGAGGCAGGCGAGGAAACGGTCTATGACCTTTCCAAGGCGCAGGAGAAAATGGGTGTTATCATCATCAATGCCAATGTGAAGGACTATAAGCTTTACATCAACGGTGCGGTGGCGGAAAGCCCTGCGGTGCTGCCGATGGGAGAGTATGATTTGGTTATCCTGAAAAACGGCTATACGGAATGGAGTCAGCATGTGACGTTGGATAAGGACACGCTGAATGTGACAGCGGAGCTGCAAAAAGATGTGCAATATGGCACACTGACCGTTACGGCGGATGTGGACGGCGCATGGGTGTATATCAACGGCGAGGAATACGGCGTAGCACCGATGCAGGTAAATCTGCCCTATGGCTCTTATAACGTGATGCTGGAAAAGAGCGGCTATCAGAGCTATAAGCAGAGCATACAGATTTCGTCCCAAACGGCGGCAATCCATGCAACGATGGAATAAAGACGAAACGGCTTCAGATAAAATTCGAGGAGGAAAGAAGAATGGAAGACTATCGTGTAAGATATCAGCAATGGCTGGAAGATCCTTTTATTGACGAGGAAACAAAAGCGGAGCTGAGAGGCATTACAGACGAAAACGAAATCAAGGAGCGGTTCTTTAAGGAGCTGGAATTCGGGACAGGCGGTCTGCGCGGCATTATCGGCAACGGCAGCAACAGACTGAACCGCTATACCGTTGGGAAGGCTTCGCAAGGACTGGCAAATTATATCAAAAAGGAAGGCACACAGAAGCAGGGCGTAGCGATTGCATACGATTCCCGTTTCATGTCTCCCGAATTTGCGGAGGTGGCAGGGCTGATTTTTGCGGCAAACGGGATTCCCGCGTATGTATATCCCTCTCTGCGCCCCGTTCCCATGCTTTCCTTTGCGGTGAGAGAGCTGGGCTGTACGGCAGGGGTTGTGCTGACGGCAAGCCATAACCCTCCCGAATACAACGGCTATAAGGTATACTGGGCAGACGGCGCACAGGTGGTTGCGCCCAGAGATAAGGGAATTATCACAGAGGTGAACGCTGTAGAAAACTTCGGACAGATTCAGCGGATGGAAAAGGCAGAGGCTGTGGAGAAGAAGCTGTATAACCTCATTGGTGAGGAAGTGGACGAAGCGTTTGACAGAAACGTGCAGGCACAGCTGATGAACCCCGAAATGATTGCAAGAATGGGAGATAAGCTGAATATCGTTTATACGCCCCTGCATGGCTCCGGCAATCTGCCGGTGCGCCGCAATCTGGCAAAGGCAGGCTTCAAAAACGTATTTATCGTAAAGGAGCAGGAGCTGCCGGATTCTTCTTTTTCTACTGTGGATTACCCCAATCCGGAGGACACGAAGGTGTTCACATTGGCGCGGAAGCTGGCGGCTGAGGTGAACGCAGATGTGCTGATTGGGACAGACCCCGACTGTGACCGTATGGGTGCGATGGTGAAGGATTCCGAGGGCAATTTTGTTGCGCTGACAGGCAACATGGTTGGCGCACTGGCAACGGATTACATTCTTTCTCAGAGAAAGGAGCAGGGCAGACTGCCCGCAAACGGCGTGGTGGTGAAAACCATCGTAAGCACAGAAATGATTACACCCATTTGCAGGGCGTACGGCGTGGGGAAAATTGATGTGCTGACCGGGTTTAAATACATCGGGGAGCAGATTAAGGGCTTTGAGGAAACCGGCTCTCATACCTATCTGTTCGGCTTTGAGGAAAGCTACGGCTGCCTGGCAGGGACTTATGCAAGGGATAAGGATGGCGTTTATGCGGCAGTTCTGGTCTGCGAAATGGCGGCTTACTATAAGGAAAAGGGCATGACGCTGTATGAAGCGCTGCTGAAGCTGTATGAAGCATACGGCTATTACCGCGATGGCGTGAAATCCATGACGATGAAGGGTCTGGAGGGGATGGCGAGAATTCAGCGCATCATGAAAACCTTCCGCGAAAATACGCCGCAGGAGCTGGGCGGCTACAAGGTTGTCATGGCAAAGGATTATCAGACACAGGTGTTCCGGAACATGGAAACGGGGGAGGAAAGCGGCAGTCCTCTGCCTGTTTCGGATGTGCTGCATTATACACTGGAAGATGGGACATGGGTATGTATCCGCCCTTCCGGTACAGAGCCGAAGCTGAAATTCTACATCGGCGTGAAGGCGGATGGTCTGCAGGCGGCACAGGATAAGGTGGACGCTTTAGATGCGGATATTGAAGCAAAGGTTGCTGAGATTGCATAAGGCAAGCAAGGGTGCGATTTTATAAAACAGCATATTGTTTATTGGGAGCGGCATGCGTAAGCATGCCGCTTTTCTGATGTGTGGATTTCGGATATAAAAAAGGCTTTGACCTTTTATAGTCAAAGCCTTATTTTGCGATTGCAATGCCGTAGTTATTTTTCGGGGACATCGGGCAATCCCTTGAAGCCGATTTCCAAATCTGCATCGGTAGGGACATAATCCGACATTTCGCCGTTATTAAACTTTTCGTATGCCACCATATCGAAGTAGCCTGTGCCGGTCAGACCGAATACAATGGTCTTTTCCTCGCCGGTTTCCTTGCATTTCAGTGCTTCATCAATCGCTACGCGAATGGCGTGAGAGCTTTCGGGTGCGGGCAGAATGCCTTCGATTCTTGCAAACTGCTCTGCCGCATCGAATACGGCTGTCTGCTCTACGGAGCGCGCCTCCATCAGCCCATCATGATACAGCTGAGAGACAACGGGGCTCATGCCATGATACCGCAGACCGCCTGCGTGGTTGGGGGAGGGGATAAAGCCGCTGCCCAGCGTATACATCTTTGCCAGAGGGGTTACCATGCCTGTATCGCAGAAGTCATACGCAAATTTCCCTCTTGTCAGGCTCGGACAGGATGCAGGCTCAACTGCGATAATCTGATAATCCTTTTCGCCGCGCAGCTTTTCGCCCATGAAGGGAGAAATCAGACCGCCCAGATTGGAGCCGCCGCCTGCACAGCCGATGATGATATCAGGCTCGATGCCGTATTTATCGAGTGCTGCCTTTGTTTCCATACCGATGATGGACTGATGCAGCAGAACCTGATTCAGCACACTGCCCAGAACATAACGATAGCCCTCCTTGCCGACTGCCGTTTCTACGGCTTCGGAAATGGCACAGCCAAGGCTGCCCGTTGTGCCGGGATGCTCCGCCAGAATCTTCTTCCCGATTTCCGTTGTAGTGGAGGGGGAAGGGGTTACGGTTGCGCCATAGGTGCGCATGACCTCGCGGCGGAAGGGCTTTTGCTCATAGGAAACCTTAACCATGTATACGTTGCAGTCCAGACCCAGATATGCACACGCCATGGAAAGCGCTGTGCCCCACTGCCCTGCGCCGGTTTCTGTTGTCACGCCCTTCAGGCCCTGCTTCTTTGCATAATACGCCTGCGCGATGGCAGAATTCAGCTTATGGCTGCCACTGGTGTTATTGCCCTCGAACTTATAATAAATCTTTGCGGGTGTCTGCAATTTTTCTTCCAGACAATATGCACGAACCAAAGGAGATGGTCTGTACATTTTATAAAAATCCAAAATTTCCTGTGGGATGTCGATGTAAGCAGTATCGTTATCCAATTCCTGCTGTACCAATTCATCGCAGAAAACTGCGCCAAGCTCCTCGGCTGTCATGGGCTGCAGTGTGCCGGGGTTCAGAAGCGGTGCCGGTTTATTTTTCATATCCGCACGCACGTTGTACCATTTTTTCGGCATTTCCTGCTCATCCAGATAAATTTTGTAGGGAATGTTCTTTTCTGTTTTCATTCTGTTTTCTCCTCTCGTCTTTTCTTTGCTGTTCTCATCTAGTCTAAAAAATTTTTGCTGAAAAAATTTTGTCTATCGTACCTCTTTCAAAGACACCTGTCAATACCGGACGGAGTTTTTCAGCAAAACGCCGCCTCCCACTCGGACAAATGTCCGCCGTATTTGGTATATTCCTATGAAAACAGTTTGTTTTGACCGAGATTATTCATCAAAAATGCTGACAATTTCGCCATCCAGAATACGATTTGTGTTCTTGACTGCACAGAAATTGCCGCACATGCTGCAGGTATCCTCTTTTTCGGGCTTTGCCTCTGCTCTGTAACGGCGCGCCTTTTCGGGGTCCATGCTCAGGCGGAACATTTCCTCCCAATCCAGACGCTTTCTTGCTTCGCTCATTTTGTAGTCCCAATCTGCCGCATGAGGGATTCCCTTTGCGATATCAGCTGCGTGTGCCGCAATCTTCGCCGCAATGATCCCTTCTTTTACATCTGCCGCGTTGGGCAGGCGCAAATGCTCCGCAGGGGTTACATAGCACAGGAATGCCGCACCCGATGCCGCCGCAAGCGCACCGCCGATGGCAGAGGTGATGTGGTCATAGCCGGGGGCAACATCTGTCACCAAGGGCCCCAATACATAAAACGGTGCGCCGTGGCAGAGTGTTTTCTGAATTTCCATATTTGCGGCAATCTGATTCATGGGCATGTGGCCGGGGCCTTCAATCATTACCTGCACATCCTTCGCCCATGCGCGCTTTGTCAGCTCGCCCAGGGTAATCAGCTCCTCAATCTGTGCCGTATCGGTTGCATCCGCAAGACAGCCGGGGCGGCAGGCATCCCCAAGGCTCATGGTGATATCATATTCCCGACAGATATCCAGAATTTCATCGTAATGCTCATAAAAGGGGTTTTCGTTGCCTGTCATTTCCATCCATGCAAACATGATGGAGCCGCCGCGGGAAACAATATTCATCAGACGCTTATTCTGCTTAAAGCGTGCCGCTGTTGCACGATTCATGCCGCAATGGATGGTCATGAAATCTACGCCGTCCTCTGCGTGCATCCGCACGATATCCAGCCATTCCTCTGCTGTGATTTGTGCCAGAGGCTTATGATAATACACAACGGCATCATAAATCGGCACGGTGCCGATCATAGCAGGGCAATCGGCGGTCAGCTTGCGGCGGAAGCTTCTGGTATCCCCGTAGGAGCTTAAATCCATAATCGCCTCTGCGCCCATTTCTACTGCGGAGCGTACCTTTTCATACTCCATATCCACGTCCTTCCAGTCGCGCGAAACGCCGAGGTTGACGTTGATTTTTGTTGTCAGCCTTGCGCCGACACCGCTGGGGTGCAGGGCTTTATGGTTCTTGTTGCAGGGAATAATAACCTGCCCCTTTGCAACCAGACTGCGGATTTCCTCCGCGTCCATGCGTTCCTTTTCCGCCACAATTTTCATCTGCGGTGTGATGATACCCTGTCTTGCCGCGTCCATCTGTGTTGTGTACATATTCGGTTCCTCCTTGTCCATGTCGCACCAAATTTTGCTGCGCTGCTGTTTTTCTGTGTCGGGCTGTGGTGCATGCAGCCTGCCGCAGAGGGAAGCAATCCTCACCCATGGACAATAAAAAAGCTGCACTATGCCAAAAACATAGCGCAGCTTCCTCGCGTCAACAGTATGTCCCTACGTTGGCATTATCCAAATCAGGTTATGGGTCAAAGCATGATAGCTTACTCTCAGCCTACTTACGCAAGCTCCCCTATTTTGAAGTTTTTTTTAATCATAACATCCCTGCTGCTGTCCGTCAAGGGCGGAGGATGTTCTTTTTTTCAAGCTTTTTTATCAGCTTGCGCTTTTATCAATCTACTTTTGAGGCAGGGCGAGGACGGTTTGTTAAAAGCACCCGCTCTACGCTCCAGTAGAAGTTTTCATCCCCGATGATTTTATGTAAATCGGAACGATCCATCATTTTCATTGCGTGGGTGGTCATACCGCAGATGGCAACGTCCACGCCTTTTTTGCGCAGACCCTCCACCAGCTCACGCAGGGTCTGTGCGCAGGAAATATCGATATTGGATACGCCTCTCATGGAGAACAGCACCGTATCGGAGCCCGCTACCTTTCCTGCGATATCCGCAACTGCCTGTGTGTTGGCGAAAATCATAGGGCCTGTGATATAAACAACCATTGCATTGCTGTAGCGTTCGCAAAGCACAGGATCGGTTACATGCATACGGTTCATGTCCACGTTTTCATAGTTGATTTCAATGAAGGACAGACGGGATACCAGAAATACCAGACCAATCAGCACGCCAATCAAAATGGCAACGGTCAGGTCGAACACGATGGTTGCAAACATGGTTGCCGTAAATTCGAGCATTGCGCCCTTGAATTTATGGGAGAAGATATAGCGGATGGATTCCCATTCGTTCATTCTCCATGCTGTTACCATCAGCACCCCTGCCAGAGCCGCCAGAGGAATCTTGGACATGACGGGAGCCAGCAGGAACATGGAAATCAGAAGCCCAACGGCATGGAATACGCCGGTCAGTCTTGTTTTTGCGCCGGATTTGATGGCAACACTGGTACGCGCGATTGCCGCGGTTGCGGGGATGCCGCCGAAGAAGGGCAGCAGGATATTCCCGACCCCCTGTGCAATCAGCTCTTGATTGGCATCCAGACGCACGCCTGTCATGCGCCCTGCGGATGCGCCGCAAAGCAGGCTTTCAATCATGCCCAGAATGGCGATGGAAAACGCAGGTGTGACCAGTGCGCCGATGGTTTTCAGATTCAGCGCGCCAAACAGCAGGCGGTTTTCGGGAATCAGTGTTTTGGGGATTTCCCCAACCACAGCAACATCCAGCTGCATGAAAATGGAAAACGCAGTGGTGAGGATGATGCTGACAAGAGAGGCAGGGACAACGGCGTTCCATTTTTTCGGAAAGAATACCATAAACAGAACCACGAACAGCCCCAGACCGACAGCGGTCAGATTCGGGGAGAAGCCAAGGCGCGCATAGCTGAACAGCTTGCCGATGGCAGAGGTTCCCTCGGAATGTGTTCCGAAGAAATTGTCAACCTGTCCCAAGGCGATGATAACGGCGATACCGGAGGTAAAGCCTGTGATAACGGGGGCGGGGATGAAGGAGGTCAGCTTGCCCAGATGCAGAATCCCTGCCAGAAGCAGGATGATGCCTGCAATCAGTGTTGCGATAAATACGCCGTCCATCCCGTAGGCTGCAACCAGAGACATCAGAATTGCCGCCATGGCACCCGTAGGCCCGGAAATCTGATAATAGCCGCCGGAAAGCAGGCTCATAATCAGCCCGGCAATGATGGCAGTGATTAACCCCGATGCGGCATCCGCACCACTGCTGACACCGAAGGCAAGCGCCAGAGGCAGCGCAACGGCGGCAACCGTCAGACCTGCCATTAAGTCCTTTGTCAATGCGGCAGCATTATAGCCGCCAAATTCCTGTTTTAAACTGCTGATAAATTTACTCAGCATCACGAATTCCCCTTTCATACGATAACCCTTGAATTTTTGTGGAAAAGTTGCTTTTTCGGAAGAAAGCATGCCTGAATATCATAACAAAGCCGCAGAGACTTCTCAACCGTGAAAAGTGTAGATTTTTCCAACCCTTTTTTGTGCAAATTTTGTGTTAAGATTTTACAGCTTGGCAAAGCATGAAAAAGCCCGTCCTACCAATAGGACGGGAACCCTGCTTTTCTGTTATTTTCCTTTTTCTGTTATTTTTCTTCGGTGCTCAATCCTTGAAGGTAATCTGACCATCCTTGATGGCGGTAATGACAGCCAGAGAGTCTACATAATAGCCTGCATCCCGCAGCTTTTTGCTGCCGCCCTGAAATTCCTTTTCAATGACAGCCGCAATGCCGCAGACGGTGCCGCCTGCCTGCTCTACAAGGGAGCAAAGCCCCATGGCTGCCTCGCCGTGCGCAAGGAAATCATCGATAATGAGCACTCTGTCCTCAGGATTGAGGTACTGCTTGGATACGCGTGCAACAGAAACCGTACCCTTTGTGAAGGATTTTACCTCTGCGCCGTAAAAATCCTCTGTCATGGTGTTGGGCTGTGTTTTCTTTGCGAAAACCACAGGCACCAGATCAAAATATAATGCAGTGATGGCAGCAATGCCGATGCCGGAGGATTCGATAGTCAGAATCTTATTGATTCCCAGATGACCGAAACGGCGGCTGATTTCTTTCCCAATCGCCATAAAAAGACCAATATCCAACTGGTGATTCAAAAAAGAATCCACTTTTACAACTTCTGTACCTAATTCTGTACCGTCTTCGATAATTCTTCTCTTTAACAAATCCATGTTGCCGGCTCCTTCTCTAAAATTCCTGCTGCTCTCTCTCATTTTTGCAATGCTTTTGCTTTTTCTCAAGTATTCACTATTATACGGCGCGCATCCGGGGATGTAAACCGCTCTTTGCCGAAAACAGCCGGATTTTAGAGAGAATCGGGAATTTGAATAGAAAGTTTCCTTTTTTTCAAAAAGTTTTGGCGGATTTTCTGAGGAAAATACGGCTATTTTCGCTTTGCCGTTGCATCCAGCTCATCGGGCGTGTTTGCCATGCGGATGCGGTTGAGTACCTCCTGCCGCTCCTCGGTGGAGAGGGTGTAAAAGCGTTCCATGTCCGCGCCGTTATGCAGAATCAGTTGGCGCACCTCCTGCGGCAAGGTGTCCCATTTGCGAAGCCAATCCATGTGTCATTCCTCCTTTGCGGTTCTGTTTTCTATTTAATATGAAAGAATTTTGGCTTTTCATGCGGAAAAAAAGCGGACAGAAAAAGGAATTTCAGGAAAAAAAGCGAAATTAAATTAAAGAAGCAGATATCTAAGGAGGAATGTGACATGGCTTTTTTTGATAGATTGAATGAAATGGCAAAAACGGTATCCGAAAAGACAAACGACAGCTTGGAAATCAATAAGCTGATTGGGGAGATCAACCTGACAAAGGGCAATATTCAGTCCTTCCAGAGAGAGCTGGGCGAGCATTTTTGGGCGAAATTTGTCACAGGGGAGCAGTTTGATGATGAGGCAATGATGATTTGCGACAAAATCGTAGCCGCGCAGGATAAAATTCACGGCATGGAAGCGCAGATTGCGCAAATCAAAGCCGAAGGGGAGGCAAGAAAGGCAGAGCGTGAAGCGGAACGCGCAGAACGCAAGGCGGCAGAAAAGGCGGCGGAGGCAGAGCAGGCGGCAGAAAGGGCGGGCATTGAAAAGGAGCCTGTGCCTGTCTGCACGGAATGCGGCGCGGTGCTTGCCGAGGGACAGAAATTCTGCGGTGAATGTGGCAAGCCGGTAGAAAAATAAAATAAAAGCAACAAGGCTTTTTTGAAGCAGGGGCTTTTCGCATCGAGAGGGGAAGGCAGGTGAAGGCACATGACGGAAACAAAACAGAATAGCTTAGGCACAGAGCCAATCGGGCGGCTGCTGCTGAAATTCTCCGTTCCGACGGCGCTGACGCTGATGGTGAACTGCCTGTATAACATCGTAGACCAGATTTTCATCGGGCATGCGGTGGGCATCAAGGGCGTTGCCGCCACAAATGTGACCTTTCCCATCGGTATCATTGCGGCGGCGCTGGCGCTTCTGATTGGGGACGGCTGTGCCGCAAACGTCAGCCTGCACCTTGGCAGAGGGGAGCAGGAGGAGGCAGACCGTACCTTTGCGAACGCGGTTATGCTTCTGTTTGGCGTAGGGATATTGCTTTCGGTGTTCGGGTGCATTTTCGCAAGGCAGCTTGTAGTATTTTTCGGGGCATCGCCCTCTGTTGTGGCGGAGGCGGTTCTGTATATGAGCATCATTCTTCTGGGACAGCCCTTCGGCATGTGCAATATGGCATTTACGGCAATCATCCGCGCGGACGGCAATCCGCAGTATATGATGCGCAGTATGATGATAGGTGCGGCATTAAATGTTGTGCTTGACCCCATTTTTATTTTTGTGTTCCGATGGGGGATTCAGGGTGCGGCATTGGCAACGATTATCGGGCAGATTGTTTCGGGCGTGATTGCACTGGCGTATCTTCCCCGTTTTTCGCATTTTGCCATTCGGAAAAAATATCTTCGCCTGAAATGGAGATTTATCGGGGATATTGTACGGCTTGGCTTTCCCAGCCTTTGCACACAGACCGCAACGGCGGCAACCCAGATTGTGATGAATAACCTCATGCGCAAATATGGTGCGGCAACGATTTACGGCAGCGAAATTGCGCTTTCCTGCTATGGATTAATGATGAAAATTTATCAGATTGCACATGCAATGTTCGTTGGGCTTGCTTCGGGGACACAGCCGATTAACGGCTTTAATTTTGGCGCAAGGCAATATGAGAGGGTCAAGCAGACCATTCAGACTGCCGCAAAAATTTCCATCGGGATTTCTGTGCTGTGGTTTCTGGTGTTCCGCTATGGCGGCGGCTTTCTGGCGGCGCTTTTTGTGGAGGAGGAACCGCTCTATCAGGAATTTGCGGTGCATTGCTTCCGCTTGTATATGCTGGGCTTCTTTGTCTATGGACTGCCAAATGTGACGGCATCCTTCTTTCAGGCAATCGGCAGCCCTGTGAAATCTCTGATGGTTTCGCTTTCCCGACAGGTGATTTTCCTGATTCCGTTTGCACTCCTTCTTTCGGCGCATTTTGGGATGGATGGTGCGTTGGGCGCGGCTCCTGTCGCGGATGTACTGGCGTTTTTGCTTGCGGCTTTGCTCTTGAAAAGGGAGCTGCGCGGCTGGAAAAAGAAAAACATGATTGCATAGTCGAAATCCTGCTTCGACTCAAGGGCATCGGAGGTTTCCGATGTCTTTTTTTCTGCGTAGATTCATATTTATAAAGCACACCAAAAAACAGGGCGGTTATATCATGAGAGAAAACATAAAAACGGGGATAAAATATCTGGCTTTGTTCGGGATGTGCTTTCTGGGCGGCAGGAGCTTGGCGGCAGGGCAGACGGTGCGTGTTGACGGAGAAAAGCCTTGCAGACTGGCAATTCTGATTGATGATTTCGGCTATTGCGGCGCAGGGACAGAGGAAATGCTTGCGCTTTCCATTCCCTTTACGGCGGCGGTTATGCCCTTTTCCTCCTGCACGGCGGAGGATGCGGAGCGAGTGCGGCAGGCAGGCAAGGAAATTTTTATCCACATGCCGATGGAATCCCTCACGGGCAAGCGGGAATGGGTCGGCGAGAAGGGGATTTTTCGGGATATGGAAGATGCCGCCATTCGGGAGCGCGTGGAGGAAGCGTTTTCTGTTCTTCCGGATGCGGCAGGCATGAATAACCACATGGGCTCTGCTATTATGGAGGATGCACGCAGCCTTTCGGCGGTGATGGAGGTGCTAAAGGAAAAGGGCGTTCCCTTTGTAGACAGCATGACAACGGCGAAAAGCCTTGGGAAAGCCGTTGCCGCGGAAAAGGGCGTAGCCCTTCTGGAACGGGATGTGTTTCTGGACAGCACAGATTCTGTTGCGGTCGTCAAGGACAATCTGCGCAAGGCGGGAGAGATCGCACTGGAAAGGGGGGCTGCGATTGCCATTGGGCATGTCGGCCCCGAAGGCGGAAAAATTACGGCACAGGCAATCAAAGAGGTTGCGCCGGAGCTGGAGCGGGCAGGCATTACCTTTGTGACCGTCAGTGAATTGGCAAAATGACAGCAGATGTGCTATACTGAATACATACAGTGAATAAAGGAGAGAAAAGCAGTGGCACATTGGAATTCCAGAGGACTGCGCGGCAGCAGCTTTGAAGAAATCATCAATTTCACAAATGAACGCTACAGGCAGTCGGGTCTGGCATTATTCCAGAAAATCCCCACGCCCATCACCCCTGTGCGGATGGATGAGGAAACGCGGACGATTACCCTTGCGTATTTTGAAAAGCAGTCTACGATTGATTATATCGGCGTGGCGCAGGGGATTCCCATTGCCTTTGATGCCAAGGAAACGGCAGGAAAAAGCCTGCCTTTGCAGAATATCCATGCACATCAGATGGCTTTTATGGAGGAATTTCGCCGCCAGCGGGGACTTTCCTTTCTTCTCGTGCATTTTTCTGCGGCAGATGCATATTATCTTCTGCCGTTTGAAACACTGAAGATATATTGGGAAAATGCGGCAAGGGGCGGACGCAAATCGATTCCCCTTGCGGCGTTTGAGGAAAAATACAGCATCCGGCAGACGGGCAATCTCCTGCATTATCTGGAGGCGGTCAGCCTGTATCTGGAGGAAACGGAAAAGCAAGGAAGTGAGAAATCATGCTGAAAAAAGCGGCAGTAGAAAATATACTGGCAGCGGCACTGGAAAGCGGTGCCGATTTTGCCGAGATTTACGCAGAGCGGACAAAGAGAAGCAGCATTGCCATGGTCAACGGCAAGGTGGAAACGGCACTGGGCGGCATGGATTACGGCGCAGGGGTGCGGCTGTTTTTCGGGAATCAGGCGATTTACGGCTTTACGAATGACCTTTCCGAGGAAAGCCTTATTCGCATTGCGAGGGAGGGCGCGGCGGCTCTGCGCGGCGACCGCATTTATGATATCTGCGGCTGGAAAAGGATGGCGGAGCGTTGCATCAACCCCATCCGTATCCTGCCGGAAAGCGTGTCCAAGCAGAGAAAGGCGGAGCAGCTCAGACTGGCAACGGCGGCGGCAAGGGCATATCACGATGCCGTTACGCAGACAAGGGCAGGCTATCTTGAGGTGATGAAGCATGTGCTGGTTGCCAATTCCGAGGGCATCTGGGGCGAGGAGAACCGCACACGCAGCCGCTTTACCATTGAGGCAGTGGCATCCTCTGCGACGGAAAAGCAGAGTGGACATCTGGGGCCGGGCGGCTCTGAGGGGTATGAGCTGTTTGACCGCATCAATGTGGAAGATACCGCAAGGGAGGCGGCGCGCATTGCCGTTACCATGCTTGGCGCAAAGCCCTGCCCTGCGGGGAAAATCCCTGTTGTGATTGATAACGGCTTCGGGGGTGTCATTTTCCATGAGGCCTGCGGACATGGTCTGGAGGCAACGGCGGTGGCAAGAAATGCGTCCGTTTTCGCAGGAAGACTGGGACAGCAGATTGCATCCCCTTTGGTGACGGCGCTGGATGATGGGACAATCCCCAATGGCTGGGGCTCTGCCGAAATGGATGACGAGGGCACGCCCACGGCAAAAAATATTCTGATTGAAAACGGAATTCTGCGGTCCTATCTGGTTGACCGCCTGAACAGCAGACGCATGCACACGGCAATTACCGGCTCCTCACGCAGACAGGATTACCGCTTTGCTCCCACCAGCCGTATGACGAATACCTTCATTGCCAACGGCAAAAGCACGCCGGAGGAAATCATCGCGAATACGGAATTTGGACTGTATGCAAAGCAGATGGGCGGCGGCAGCGTTGACCCTGCAACGGGTTCGTTTAACTTTGCCGTTCTGGAGGGCTATATGATTCGCAACGGAAGGATTGCTGAGCCGGTCAGAGGGGCAACCCTTATCGGCAAGGGCGCGGAGGTGCTGCGTGATATTGACATGGTCGGCAATAATCTGAAACGGGCGCAGGGGATGTGCGGCAGCAAGAGCGGCTCTATCCCGACCGATGTAGGGCAGCCTATGATTCGCGTCAGCAGTATGACTGTCGGCGGAAGGGGGTAAGCAGAATGGAACGGAAGGAATTTTTGGAAAAGGTGCTTGCCTACGGCAGACAGGCAGGCTTTGCGGACTGCGAGGTTTATTACCGCGGCGGCAAGGCGTTTGAGGTGCTGATTCTGGAGGGCGAGGTCAGCGATTATGAAAACAGCAGGGAGGAGGGTCTGGCGTTTCGCGGAAACATCGACGGACGGACAGGCTATGCCTATACCGAGCAGCTGACAGAGGATGCCATTGCATATCTGGTAGAAACGGCGAAGGAAAATGCGGCACTCCTTTCCCCGGAGGACTGCGAGGAGCTTTATGCAGGAGAGGAAAGCTACCCTGAGCTGGAGGGCGTGAATGCCGCTCTGGAGGAATTAAGGGTAGAGGAAAAAATCAACGCCGCCATGCGTATGGAAACAGCGGCACTGGCAGGTGCGGAGGAGGTTGCTTCTCTGGATTACTGCGCACTGGGTACATCTCTGGCGGAGGTTGTCATCCGCAACACCAGAGGTCTGGATGTTTCCTTTGCGAAGAATTTTGCGACGGCTTATGTTTCTGCGATTGCAAAAAAAGGCGGAGAAACCAAAACAGGCTCCTATTTCTGGAAGGCACAGGATTGGAATGATTTCAACCCTGAGGAAACGGGCAGAATGGCGGCAAAGCGTGCCGCATCCCATCTGGGGGCAGCGTCTGTGCCAAGCGGAAAATACGATGTGATTTTCGACGGTAGGGCGATGGTTTCTCTTTTGGGCGCGTTTGCAGGGGTATTCTTTGCGGAAAATGCGCAAAAGGGCTTCTCTCTTTTGCAGGGCAAAACGGGCGAAAAAATCGCATCCGAAAGGGTTACACTGCGGGATGATGCCCTGCTTTTGGGCGGCTATGGCACACAGCCCTTCGACAGTGAGGGCGTTTCGGGCAAAAATAAAGCCGTTATCGAAAACGGCGTGCTGAAAACCCTGCTTTATAACCGCAGGACAGCGAAAAAGGATGGCGTGGCATCCACAGGCAATGGCTTTAAGATGGGGCTGACAGGCTCTGTCAAAACTGCGCCCACAAATTTCTATCTGGCAAAGGGAATGCTTTCGCAGGAGGCTTTGCTTGCCCAAATGGGGGATGGTCTGCTGCTTACCAGCCTGATGGGACTGCATGCAGGCACAAATGCCGTTTCGGGCGATTTTTCCCTTTCGGCGGAGGGGTTCCGTATCAAAGGCGGCAGAATTGACACGCCTGTGGAGCAGATTACCGTTGCAGGCAATTTTTATCAGCTTCTGGCAGAGGTGGAGGAAATTGCCGATGACTTATATTTCGGCTCCGGCGGTGTCGGCTCTCCGTCTGTTCTGGTGAGAGGACTGGCTATTGCGGGAAGCTAAAAAAAAGACCTAAGAGAGACGCTCTTAGGTCTTTTTTTATGTAGTCTTTGTAAGCTTATCCGTCTAATTTGTCGCAAAGGTCGTTGATTTGCTTGAGCATCTTTTCCATATCCCGATTGGTGCCGCCCTTATTCAGATTGATAATCTGCTGCAGGCGTTTATTTGCCAGATCAAGCTGATTTGCCAGATACATCGCGCGCTTGCCGCCCTCGGAGGCTGCATGTCCCCTTGGCAGCTCCTTCGGTGCAACGGGGATTTTTACGCCCTCGGAAATCATCTGATTTGCCGCTAAATCGAAGCAGGCACCGCTGTAGGGGGCAAAGGCATTGTAGCCGTATTCTTCCTTTAAGCATTTTGTGAAGTCCTCGCAGACCAAATCCTCACCATGTACTACAAAAACGCGCTCCGGCTTCTTCTCGAAATGGTTCACCCAATTCAGAAGTCCCTTCTTATCCGCATGACCGCTGACCCCTGCCAGCTCCTCGATATGCGCGTTGACGGTAATTGTCTCGCCAAACAGGCGTACCTCTTTTTCACCCTCGATGATATTTCTGCCAAGCGTGCCGATTGCCTGATATCCAACGAAAAGAATCGTACATTCGGGCCGCCAGAGGTTATGCTTTAAATGATGGCGGATGCGCCCTGCCTCGCACATCCCCGATGCGGAGATGATAACCTTCGGGCTTTTATCGAAATTGATTGCCATGGAATCATCCGGCGTTACGGCAACCTCAAGACCCTGAAAGGTCAGCGGATTGATGCCCTTCTGTACCAATGCCATTGCGTCGGTGTCATAGCAGCCCAGATAGTTTTCCGCAAACACGCGCGTTGCTTCGATTGCAAGGGGGCTGTCCACATAAACCTTGAAGCCCTCATGCCCCCGCACCAGTCCTCTTTCCTTGATTTCGCGGATGAAATACAGCATTTCCTGCGTTCGCCCGACGGCAAAGGAGGGGATGACCAGATTGCCGCCGCGGTCAAAGGTCTGCTGAATCTGTCCGGCAAGCTCTGCCACATAATCGGGCGGCGCGGTATGGTAACGGTCGCCGTATGTACTTTCCATAATGACAAAATCCGCTTCGGTGGTATAACGGGGGTCATGGATGATGGGCTGATTGATATTGCCGATATCACCGGAGAATACGATTTTTTTCGATACGCCGTTTTCCGTCAGCCAGATTTCGATACTGGAGGAGCCGAGCAGATGCCCGACATCCGTAAAGCGGATTTTCACCCCTTCGCAGACCTCGATTTCCTTCATATAATCGCAGGGAACAAAATGCTCCATGACTGCCATCGCATCCTCTGTGGTATAAAGCGGCTCAAAGGGAGCTTTGCCGGCACGCTTATTTTTGCGGTTGCGCCACTGCGCTTCAAATTCCTGAATATGCGCACTGTCCAGAAGCATGATGCGGCAGAGGTCTGTGGTGGCCTCGGTGGCGTAAATCTGCCCCTGAAAGCCGTTTTTGTGAAGCAGAGGGAGTAGCCCCGAGTGGTCAATATGCGCATGGGAAAGGAACACATAATCAATCCTTCCTGCCGCTACGGGGATTTCCTGATTTTCATAGGTATCCCGTCCCTGCTCCATGCCGCAGTCCAAAAGGATGCTCTTGCCGCAGGCTTCGATATAATGGCAGCTACCGGTTACCTCGTGGTCAGCACCTAAAAACATCAGTTTCATAGAGATCACTCCTCCTTGATTGCAGTATTTTTATGAAAAATGGACAAATGTCTTTTGTAATTCCTACTGCTAGTATAGACCTTTTGCGTTCTGCTGACAAGTACCGTCTGAAAAACATCAATTTTCGTAAAAAACAGGAATGGTTTTGCCAAAATATGGCTCTGTTTTCATCTGGCAATACGTTGGAAATATGGTATAATAAATAAAATATATCAAGGAAACAAACACAAGCAAAAGGGAGGGAGACTATGCTCACAACCACAAAGCTTTATGATATTTTTCATATCGTCAACGGGGAACACAGCGACCCCCATACGGTGCTGGGGATGCACGAAATGGAGGAGGACGGCAGAAAAGCCGTTGTGGTGCGTGCCTTTTTGCCGGATGCGGCAGGCATTACCGTGATTGACTATGCAAATAAACGGAAAAAATACCCGATGGAGCGGCTGCATGCAGACGGCTTTTTTGAGGTGACGATTGCGGACAGGGAGGAATGGTTCCGCTATCAGCTGGAGTACACCGATGCGGACGGCAACACATGGCGCAGCTATGACCCCTATTCCTTCTCGCCGACCCTTTCTGAATTTGACAGACATCTTTTCGGCGCAGGGACGCATTATGAGATTTACGAAAAAATGGGCGGCAGGCTTATGACGCACGAGGGCGCAAGGGGGGCGGCATTTTCCGTCTGGGCACCCAATGCGAAGGCGGTCAGCGTAATCGGGGATTTCAACAACTGGGATGCGCGCAGAAGTCCCATGCGAAGGTTGGGCGAATCTGGCATCTGGGAGCTGTTTCTGCCTGCGGCGGCAGAGGGGGATAAATATAAATTCCATGTGACGCAGTGTGATGGCAGGGTGGTTGATAAAACAGACCCCTACGGTGTGTATGCAGAGGTGCGCCCGAACAATGCATCTGTGCTGTATCCTCTGAAACGCTATAAATGGAAGGATCGCCGTTGGATGACGGCGCGCAAAAAATATAATTTTAAGACTGCCCCCATGAATATCTATGAGGTGCATTTGGGCAGCTGGAAGCGGGCGGAGGGCGATCGTTTTCTAACCTATACCGAATTGGCGGAGCAGCTGATTCCCTATGTGAAGGAAATGGGCTATACGCATATCGAGATGCTGCCTGTGGAGGAGCATCCCTTTGACGGCAGCTGGGGCTATCAGGTGACGGGCTATTATGCTCCGACGAGCCGCTACGGCAGTCCGGACGAATTTAAGCAGTTTGTGGATGCCTGCCATCAGAACGGCATTTCCGTCATTCTGGACTGGGTGCCGGCGCATTTCCCGAAGGATGATTTTGCACTGGCACGTTTTGACGGCACGGCGCTTTATGAGCATCAAGACCCCCGTCTGGGGGAGCATATCCAGTGGGGGACGTATATTTTCAATTACGGCAGAAAAGAGGTTGCGAATTTCCTGCTTGCAAATGCGCTCTACTGGATGGATATTTTCCATATAGACGGGTTGCGCGTGGACGCGGTGGCATCTCTTTTGCGGCTGGATTTCTGCAAGGAGGAGGGGCAGTGGCTCCCCAATGTATACGGCGGCAGTGAAAACCTTGAGGCAATCGAATTTCTCAAGCACATGAATTCCGTCATTGCCGAGAGGGAGCCGGGCGCACTCATGATTGCGGAGGACAGCACCGCATGGCCCGGTGTGACGAAGAAGGTTGATGAGGGCGGTCTTGGGTTCAGCCTGAAATGGAACATGGGTTGGATGAATGATTTTCTCTCCTATATCAAGCTTGACCCTATTTATCGGAAATATCATCAGAATAAGCTGACCTTCGGCATGGCATATCATTATGCGGAGAATTTTGTGCTGGTGCTTTCGCATGATGAGGTGGTACATACAAAATCCTCGATGATTGGGAAAATGCCGGGGGATGTTTGGCAGAGCTTTGCGAATTTGCGCCTTTCCTATGGCTTCATGATGGGGCATCCGGGGAAAAAGCTGCTGTTTATGGGCGGTGAATTTGCGCAGTACAGCGAATGGAGCGAGGCACGCTCTCTGGATTGGCATCTGCTGCAATATGCCGACCATCAGGAAATGCAGGCGTATGTGAAGGAGCTGAATCACCTTTACACAGAGGAGCCTGCCTTCTGGGCGGAGGATTTCGACCCGAACGGCTTCCAATGGATTGAATGTGACGATGCGGAAAGCTCGATTGTTTCCTTTGTGCGCCGCAGTGAGGAAAAGGAACTGGTTTTCCTCTGCAATTTTACACCGGTGGTGCATCGTGGGTTTTCGCTCGGCGTGCCGCAGGAGGGAGTTTATCATGAACGGCTGAACAGCGATGCCGCACGCTTCGGCGGCAGTGATGTCATCAACGCCGTACCGCTGCAGAGCAAGGCGGAGCCGGCAGGCCGCTGTCCGTTTCGGGTAGAGCTGGATGTGCCGCCTCTGGGGATGGTCATTCTGGAGCGGGAGCAGCCGAAGAAGCAGCCGCGGACAAAAAAGCCTAAGACGAGGACAGCGGCAAATGGTACAAAAACAGATGCAAAACGGAAGCATCCCGAAAAAAATACGGAAAAAACCGCAAAACAGGCAGATTTGCCATGATTTTTCTTGAGAATTTCTCTTAGTTCTTATTGACGTTGCGCGAGTTTTTGTGTATAATTCTTAAATGTATGGTAAAAAAAGGCGTAAAAGCACCTTTCTTGCCATCAACGAATCTCGCACTGGGAGGGAGGGAAATTCATGTCAGAGGTAAAAGTTAAAGAAAATGAATCCTTGGACAGCGCACTGCGTCGTTTTAAAAGAACATGTGCCAGAGATGGTATCATGGGCGAAGTACGCAAAAGAGAGCATTATGACAAACCCAGCGTAAAACGCAAAAAGAAATCCGAAGCCGCTAGAAAACGTAAATTCAGATAAGTATGATTTATTTTTTAAGCGAAAAGGGATGATTATATGTCATTAAAAGAGCAGCTTTTTGCAGATTTGAAAACTGCTATGAAAGAAAAGGATACCATCAAGAAGGATACGATTCAGCTGATTCGTTCCGGTGTCCTGCAGATCGAAAAGGATAACAAGGTTGAGCTGGATGATGAAGGTGTCATCGAGGTTATCTCCAAGCAGCTGAAAAGCAGAAGGGATTCCCTGCCCGACTATGAAAAAAGCGGCAGACAGGATCTGATCGAAAAACTCAATAAAGAGATCGAAGTTTTGTTAAGTTACCTTCCAGAGCAGTTAAGCGAGGATGAAATTCAGAAGATTGTTGAAGACGCCATCGCACAGACCGGAGCCTCTACCATTAAGGATATGGGCAAAGTCATGGGTATCGTGACAGCCAAGGCAAAAGGTCGCGCAGATATGAAAATTGTCGGCGGTCTTGTGAAAAAAATGCTCCAAGGCAAGTAATAATCGAAACCATAGGGTCACAGGCGATTGCCTGTGACCCTTTTACGTTGAAGGGGGAAAGGCTATGAAATTCAGAAAAATGATGGGCGTAACGGCGGCTTTTTTGTGCGTGGCACTGGCTTTATCCGGCTGCGGCAGCACAGACGAAACGGCATATCGCATCGGCATTGTTCAGCAGGATGAACATTCCTCTCTGGATGCGGCAACGCAGGGCTTTGAGGACAAGCTGATGGAGTTGCTGGGAGAAGAAAATGTCACTTTCGATTATCAGAATGCGCAGGGCGAACAGGCAAACAGCACCACCATTGCTACGAAATTTGTTTCCGATGGCTGCGATTTGATTCTGGCAAACGGCACAACGGCTTTGAAGTCTGCGGCAGCGGCAACGGCGGATATCCCTATTGTGGGTACATCCGTAACGGATTATATCGCAGCAGGTGCAGTAAATTCCAATGAAAAGCCCGGCACAAATGTCACAGGTGTTTCCGATTTGGGCGAAATCAAGGCACAGGTGGATGTGCTGCTTACATTCTGCCAGCCAGATACGAAGATTGCGGTGGTTTACTGCTCCGCAGAGCCTAACTCCATCTATCAGGCGGAGCGTGCGGAAAGATATCTGAAGCGGCTCAAACGGGACTGTGCCATCTACACCGTTGCGGATTCCAATGATGTGCAGGCGGTGCTGACAAAGGCGGTGCAGGAATGTGGCGCTATCTTCATCCCGACCGACAACACCATGGCGAACAGCATGGAAATCGTAAAAAATATCACGATTCCGGCAGGTGTGCCTACCTTTGCAGGGGCGGAATATATGAGCCGTATCGGTGCGCTGGCTACGCTTTCCGTTCGTTATTATGACCTGGGAGTGAAGGCGGCGGAAATGGCGTATAATATTCTGGTAAACGGCACAAAGCCTGCCGAACTGCCAATCGCGTTTGTTTCCGACGGCGTGACACCGAAATATAATGCGGAAATCGCAAGAGCTTTGGGCATCACTCCTCCTGCCGATATGGAAGCGTTGGAGGAAACCATGGAATAACCTTCCCCTTCGCAGAGGATGAAAGCGCCTGTATCGAAGAAACAGTTTTCTCGATACACTTAATCGAAAAATTAGATTTACTGTTGACAATCAAAACAGGGATGCTATAATTCATTTTGCGATGAAATTATATGTCGAAATCAGACATGAAAAAATCAAAGAGGGAGAGGGTAGATTATGAAAATGAAAAAAGTAACAAGCCTTCTGGCTATGACAGTAGCGGCAGTAATGGCAATGACAGGCTGCGGCGGCAATGATGCGGCAGATGACAGCGCAGGGAATAAGGTATATCACATCGGCATTATTCAGCAGATGGAGCACGGTTCTCTGGATCAGGCAACAAAGGGCTTTGAGGATAAGCTGACAGAGCTTCTGGGTGAAGATAATGTGGAATTTGACTACCAGAATGCACAGGGGGAGCAGGCAAACTGCACCACCATTTCCACAAAGCTGGTTTCCGATGGCTGCGATTTGATTATGGCAAATGCCACAACAGCATTGCAGACAGCGGCGGCAGCAACCTCTGATATCCCCATCGTCGGTACTTCCGTTACAGATTATGTGACAGCAGGCGTGGTAGAATCCAATGAAGCACCCGGCAAAAATGTTACAGGTGTTTCCGATCTGGCTTCCGTCGAAAAGCAGATTGATGTGCTGATGCAGTTCTGCGATAAGGAAAACACAAAGGTTGCAGTGGTTTACTGCTCCGCAGAGCCAAACTCTACCTATCAGGCAGATCTGGCAAAGAAATATCTGGATGAACAGAAGATTCCTTATGCAATCTACACCGCAGCAGATTCTAACGAAATTCAGGCGGTTGTGACAAAGGCAGTTGCAGACTGCAACGCAATGTATATCCCTACCGATAACACATTTGCAAACAATATGGAAATCGTAAAGAATATCGCAGTTCCTGCACGCGTGCCCACTGTTACAGGTGCGGAAGCAATGTGCGAGGTTGGCGCATTGGCAACACTGTCTATCAGCTACTATGATCTGGGCGCAAAGGCTGCCGAAATGGCTTATGATATTTTGGTGAACGGGAAGAAGCCTGCGGAAATGCCCATTGAATATCTGACAGATGGGCTGGTTCCCAAATATAATGCAGATATCGCAGAGGCATTGGGTGTTACAATCCCCGAAGGGATGGAGCCGGTTGCTTAAGCGAAAGACCTGCGGTTTGATTTGAATTAAATACAGGAATAAGCGAAGCATGTGCTTCGCTTATTCCTGTAAAAAAAGAAAGCATAGAAAGAGGTATATTTATGAATATTATGGCATTGCTCAATGCCCTTCCGGGCTCCATCGCCCAAGGGCTGATTTGGGGTGTTTTTGCCATCGGCGTTTACATCACCTTTAAGGTATTGGATTTTGCGGATATGACCGTAGACGGCAGCATTGCGACAGGCGGCTCCGTTGCAGTTATGATGATGCTTTCCGGGCATAATGTAGCGGTTGCTCTGGTAGCGGCTACGATTGTCGGCATGCTGGCAGGCATGGTAACAGGTATCTTCCATGTAGCTTTGGGTATCCCCGGTATTCTGGCAGGTATTTTGTCCCAGCTGGGTCTGTATTCTGTCAATATGCGTATTTTGGGTAAATCCAATCAGGCAATCAGCGTAGATAAATATAATCTGATTCTCAGCCTGAGAGATATCCATGGTGCAATCATTGTTTCCGCGATTTTCTGTATTGTAGTCATCGCGCTGATGTATGGCTTCTTCGGTACAGAAATGGGTCGTGCCTTCCGTGCAACGGGCAATAATGAAAAAATGGCGCGCGCACAGGGCATCAATACCAATACAATGAAGGTTCTGGGGCTTATGGTATCCAATGGTCTGGTTGCGCTTGCAGGCGGTCTGTATGCGCAGTATCAGGGCAATGCAGACGTAAACATGGGGCGTGGTGCCATCGTTATCGGTCTGGCATCCGTTATCATTGCGGGCGTTGTATTCAAGAGATTTGATTATAACTATGCACTGCGTATGCTTGGCGTTGTCGGCGGTGCAATCCTGTATTATATCGTTATCGCAGTGGTGCTGTGGCTTGGTCTGGAAACCACCGACCTGAAGCTGATCAGTGCTTTGATTGTAGCGGCATTCCTTGCTTTGCCCCACCTGAAGGGCAAATATGCTGCCAGCCATGTAAAGAGAGGAGGCGGCAAGAATGCTTGAGCTGAAAAATATTTATAAAACCTTCAATCCAGGTTCTATCAATGAAAAAAGAGCCTTAAACGGCATCAATCTGACGCTGGAGGATGGCGACTTTGTTACCATCATCGGCGGCAACGGTGCAGGGAAATCCACCATGCTGAATGCCATTGCGGGCGTTTGGCCTGTAGACAGCGGCTCTGTTATCATTGACGGCGAGGATATCACAAAGCTGCCCGAACACAAAAGAGCAAAATATCTGGGGCGCGTATTCCAGGATCCCATGAACGGGACAGCTGCCGATATGGAAATCGAAGAAAATCTGGCTGTGGCAAAACGCCGCGGGCAGACCCGTACCCTCAGATGGGGGATTACAAAAAAAGAGAGAGAAGAATATGTTGAGCTGCTGAAGCCACTGGATCTGGGGCTGGAAACCCGTCTGCGCGCAAAGGTAGGTCTGCTTTCCGGCGGACAGAGACAGGCACTGACCCTTCTGATGGCAACGCTGAAAAAGCCCAAGCTGCTCCTGCTCGATGAGCATACCGCGGCACTGGACCCGAAAACAGCGGCGAAGGTTCTGGAGCTTTCCGATAAGATTATTGCGGAGCATAACCTGACTGCGCTGATGGTAACGCATAACATGAAGGATGCCATTGTGCATGGCAACCGTCTGATTATGATGTGGGACGGCAAGATTATTCTGGACATCAAGGGAGAGGAAAAGAAAAACCTGACCGTTGATGACCTGCTGCATCAGTTCACCGTTGCCAGCGGCAAGGAATTTGCAAACGACCGTGCTTTGCTCGGCTGATTTGAAAACAGAAAAAATCAAAAGGACACTCTATAGGATGTGTCCTTTTTTTGTGCGCGGACGGCGGATACAGGTATACAAAATACTTGCAAAAAAGGGAGGATTATGCTTGACATTGAAGATTTGAGTGCTATAATGACTTTAACAGTGTGACGCGGATATGCGTGCATGTAATAAAGCAAAACCCGGAAGGGGAAACTGAGGAAAAAGGGAGAGATTCTTATGAAAAAATGGATGAAAATGACAGCCACAATGATGGTTGCAGCGATGGCATTGACAGCCTGCGGCGGCAATGATGCGGCAGACGATTCCGCTGATGCAGGCGAAACATATACAGTCGGCATCATTCAGCAGCTGGAGCACCCTGCATTGGATGCGGCAACAAAGGGCTTTGAGGATAAGCTGACAGAGCTTCTGGGCGATAAGGTAAAATTCGATTATCAGAACGCACAGGGCGAGCAGACAAACTGCACCACGATTGCAACAAAATTTGTTTCCAATGATGTTGATTTGATTATGGCAAACGCAACCACAGCTTTGCAGGCGGCAGCAGCGGCAACAGGGGATATTCCTATCGTTGGTACCTCCGTAACAGACTATAAAACAGCAGGCGTGGTTGATTCCAATGAAAAGCCCGGCAGAAACGTAACCGGTGTTTCCGATCTGGCACCCGTTGATCAGCAGATTCAGCTGCTTATGAAGCTGGTTCCTGATACAAAGAAGGTTGGCATCGTATACTGCTCTGCAGAACCCAACTCTGCATATCAGGCGAAGCTGGCAGAGGCTGAGTTGGATAAGGAAGGCATTGCTTGGGCTGAATTTACAGCAGCAGACTCCAATGAGGTACAGTCTGTTGTAACAAAGGCAGTCGGCGAATGTGATGCACTGTATATCCCTACAGACAACACCATCGCAAATAACACAGAAATCGTAAAGAACGTAGCAGTTCCCGCAGGGATTCCTGTTGTAACCGGTGAAGAAGGCATGTGCAGCGGCTGTGGTCTGGCAACTCTGTCCATCAGCTACTATGATTTGGGCGTAAAGGCAGCGGAAATGGCTTATGAAATTCTGACAAACGGCGCAGATCCCGCACAGATGGCAATCGGCTATGTAACTGACGGCATCACAGAAAAATACAATGCTGACATCGCAGAAGCACTGAATATCACCATTCCCGAGGATATGGTAGCAATCGAAAACTAAAGAGCAGCAATCAAAAATGAAGCAGTTCCTCTCACATGAGAGTTCCTCTGAAAAAAATGAATGCGCACAGCGAAAAGGCGGAGCAAAGGCTCTGCCTTTTTGCATGCAGAAAAGCATGTAGAAAATTCTAGTTTATCCCCTGCTTGCATAAAGTGAATAAATGAGGTGATGGCATGGGATTTCGTAGGAATATGACAGAGGCACTGGAGCTGCCGAAGGAAATACTGCTGCATCTGCCGCTGATTTCCTTTATCGGACAGGAGGAGGTTACGATAGAAAATTATAAGGGGATTCTGGAATACAGCGAGGAGACGGTGCGCATCGGCACGGCGGCAGGGGTTCTGCGGCTGGAGGGGCAGAGGCTTTGCCTGAAGCAGCTTTCGGCGGAGTGCATGGTGGTGACGGGCAGAGTGGAAAAAATGGAATTTCTGCAATGAGCATCCGGGCAGGACATTGGGGGGAGGATTTTGTTCCTAGCGTTATGGTATTATTTATGTGGATATGTTAAAATAAGGGTGAAAGGCTTTTCGGCGGAACGCTTTATGAATATGGCGGCGTATCGCGGTGTCTATCTATGGGAGGTGGCGCGCGAAGGTGCCAGCATGACGATGAAAGCAGCAGGAAACAGCCTGGAGCTTTTGCAGGCGTGTGCCGAAAAAACGGGCTGTGCGCTGGAGGTGCTTTCCTATGGCGGTCTGCCCGTTTTTCTGGGGCGATTTGGCAGGCGGCAGGTCTGGACGGCAGGGCTTTTGTGCTTTGCGGCAGGGCTGTATCTTCTGTCCTCGTTTGTCTGGGTAATGCGGATTGAAGGGAATGAACGCCTTTCCAGAGAGGAGCTTCTCTCCGCCTGCAGGGAAATGGGACTATACCCCGGTGTCCGGAAACGGAGTGTGGATACACAGGCTGTCACCAATGGTCTTTTGGAGGACTTTGCGGACATTTCGTGGGTAAGCGTCGGGATTCACGGAACAGATGCGACCATCCGACTTGCGGAAACGATTGAAGGGGTCGAAATCATTGATAAGGAAACGCCCTGTGATATTGTTGCATCGACGGACGGTGTGATTTTGCAGATTACTGCGGAACGGGGAACCCCTTTGGTTGCCGCAGGGGATGTAGTGAAAAAGGGGGATGTGCTGATTTCCTCCGCGCTGACGATTGGCTTGGAGGGGGAGGAACAGCATACGGAATACACCGCGGCGGAGGGCACCGTAACGGCGCGCATCTGGCGGCGGCTGACTGAGGAGCTGCCCTTGCAGTATGAGGAAGCCGTCTATAGTGGTGAGGTAAGGAAAAACCACAGCCTTCTCTTTTCGGGAAGGGAATTGGATATCCTTCACCCCGACAGTGATGTGCAGTGGGAAAGAGAGCTGCTTTCCGAGAAAACCCTCGGTCTGGGGGATAGGAAGCTGCCCCTCACATGGCGGAGGGAGCGTTGGCGAGCATACGAAACGGTGCAGAAAACGCGCACCGCGGCGGAAGCAAAAACGCTTCTGGAAGAAAAATTAAGAAAAAATGCAGAGAATTTATTGTCTCCTTACGGTACAATAGAGGATATACAAATCAGATATGAGGTTTACGCCAACAGTGTCCGCGCAGATGCGGAAATTACCATGGCGGAAAGAATAGAGGAGAAAAAGCAGAACATAGAAACAGAAAATCAGAACGAAGAAAAGGAGCAGGAAAACGCGAATGAGCTTTGAAAGAACCATACAGATGGAAAACCATATCATTCTGCCTGTATTTGGGCAGTTTGATGCAAATATCAAGAAAATCGAGAAGGCGTGCGGCGTGAGCATTGTCAATCGTGGGGATGATGTAAAGATTTCGGGCGAGGAAAGGGATGTCCATAAGGCTTGGAATATTCTCCATTCCCTTGTTGCTCTGGTGAAAAAGGGCGAGGAAATTACGGAGCAGAATCTGGAATATTTCATTTCCTCCGCGGAGGAAACCGACCTGCGTGAGCTGGAAAAAATGTATGATGATTTCATCTGCATTACCGTAAACGGCAGACCATTAAAGCCCAAAACACTGAGGCAGAAAAAATATGTTGATTTAATCAAGAATAATACGATTGTGTTCGGCATTGGCCCTGCCGGTACAGGGAAAACCTATCTGGCAATGGCAATGGCGATTACTGCCTTTAAAAATAACGAGGTGAACCGCATTATCCTGACCCGTCCTGCCATTGAAGCGGGGGAAAAGCTGGGCTTTCTGCCCGGAGATTTGCAGCAGAAGGTAGACCCCTATCTGCGTCCCCTGTATGATGCGCTGTATGAAATCATGGGCGCGGAAAATTTCATGAAAAACATGGAAAAGGGTCTGATTGAGGTTGCCCCTCTGGCATATATGCGCGGACGCACGCTGGATAATGCGTTTATCGTTCTGGATGAAGCGCAGAATACGACACCGGAGCAGATGAAAATGTTTCTGACCCGTATCGGGTATGGCTCGAAGGCGGTTATTACGGGAGATGTGACGCAGATTGACTTGACGGAGGGCAAGCGCAGCGGCTTGATGGAGGCAACAAGGATTCTCTCCGGTATCGAGGGTATCGGGCAGATTACCTTGACGAATAAGGACGTTGTGCGTCATCCTCTGGTGCAGAAAATCATTCTGGCATATGAAAAGTTTGAAAACAGGAAACGAGGCGAGCAGGATGGCAAGAAGGAAAGACGAATCCCTCATAAATAACAGAAAGCAGAAAAAGGCGCGCAAGGTGATGTTTGCGGTTGCCTTTCTGCTGACGCTTCTCTGCATCGGCACAGGCTCCTATGTGCAGGAGCTGGATACCGTGCAGGTCGGTTCTGTGGCGGAAAAACGCTATGTTGCCGAAGCGGATGCAGTGGATGAGGTTGCGACCAATAAGCTCAAGGATGCGGCGGCGGACAGCGTTGCCCCTATTTATAAGCAGGATGCCGCGGTGGAGGAAGAAAGCAATGCCGAGGTGAAGGAGCTGTTTCAGGATTTGGAACAGATTCTTGCTAATTTGAAGGAGGGCGAAAGCTTTGTCGTGAAGGCGCAGGAGGCCCCCTGGAAGCTGCCGGTTGTGCTTTCCGAACGGGAGCTTAAGGCGTATCAGGCATTGGGAAAATCCAACCGCACTCTCTTTCAGGAGGATTGTCTGGTCACGATGAACAATCTCTATACCGAGGGCATTACCGCCGATGCGCTGGAGGAGGGCAGGCAGAAGGCAAACGAAGCCTTTGCGGCAACGGCATGGAATAAAGGCTTAAAGGAAATGGCAGGGGCGATTTTCGATGCGGCGATTACACCGAACCTTTTGCCAGATGAAGCGGCAATCGAAGCGGCGCGAGAGGAAAAGCGCGCAGAGGTTGCGGATGTGATGATCCGCAAAAACCAGAAAATTGTAGATGAGGGCGAAATCATCACGCAGGAGATTTATGATAGATTGGTGAGTCTGCATCTGGTCGGCGGTGCCGATTATAAGAGCAGTGTGCTGCCGCTTTTGGGGAGCTTTCTGCTGGTTGTGCTGCTGTTTGTTGCGCTGTATCTCTTCTTCGCATGGGGCAGAGGGCAGTTTGCGCTGAAGCCCAATGAAGCGAAAATGCTCTTTACGATTTATGTGATTATGATACTGCTGCTGCGGCTGATGGGCGGCGCGGCTTATTTTACGCTGATTCCCCTTGGGCTGTTTGCCATGCTGACAAGCCTTCTGGTGGGGCGGCGCGTAGCATTGGTGATGAATACGCTGTTCTGCATCATCGGCTGCTTCATCTTCAATGGGGATGTGCAGTTTCTGATGTATTCCCTTCTGGTCGGCACCTTAGGTGCATTGCTCATCCAGAAAACGGAAAAGCGTCAGCGGATGGTCTGGGTGACTGTGGCGATGGCGGCGGTCAGCTTTGCGGCAATGTTTGGGGTAGGGCTGTTTTTTGAAAGCGGCTATTCCGCAGGACTTTTGTTAAAGTGCCTGTTTGCGGCGGTGATGGGACTGGTTTCCGTTGTGATTGCGGTGGGCAGCCTGCCCTTCTGGGAGGCAACCTTTGAGGCGAACACGCCCCTGCGTCTACTGGAGCTGACAAATCCGAATAATGAGCTGCTTCGTCGGCTGATGATTGAAGCACCGGGAACGTATCATCATAGCCTGATTGTGGCAAATCTGGCAGAGACGGCGGCGTATGAAATCGGCGCAAATACTGCTCTGGCAAGAGCAGGTGCATATTATCACGATATCGGCAAGCTGAAAAATCCGCAGATGTTTTCGGAAAATCAGGCGGGCTATAATCCCCATGATGACCTTGCACCCGAAACGAGTGCGAAAATCATTACACAGCACCCGAAGGACGGTGTGGAAATGGGGAGGGCACACGGTCTGCCGAATGTCATTCTGGATGTCATTCGGGAGCATCATGGGACAAGCCTTGTGAAGTTTTTCTATTTTAAGGCGCTCAAGCTTTATGGTGCGGATAACGTGAATGAAGCGGATTACCGCTATCAGGGCGTGATTCCGAGCACGAGAGAATCTGCGGTTGTCATGCTTGCGGATACGGTAGAAGCGGCGGTGCGCTCCATGCTTGGCAGCGGAAAAACATTGGCAGAGGCGGAAAGCGTTATTAAAACGCTCATCAAGGACAAGCTGGATGATGGACAGCTGAACAACAGCGGCTTAGGGATTCATGAGCTGGAAATCATCCGCAGAGCATTTTTGAAGGTATTCCAGGGGATGTACCACGAGAGAGTGGCGTATCCCAAGCAGGAAGAAATCAATGCGGCGGCGAAGAAGGGCGCAGAAGAAAGCAAGGCGGAAGAAAAGAAAGAAAAAAGAGAAGAAAAAATAGAAGAAGAAAAAAGAGAGGAAGAAAGCAGTGAATTTACTGATTGACAACAGAACGGACGAGCCATTGACGGCGGAGTTGGAGGATGCCATCCGCAGGGCGGCGGCAGAGGCCCTGCGATACGAAGAATTTGACGAGGACTGCGAAATCAGCGTTTCCATTGTGGATAACGAGGAAATCCGTGAGATTAACCGCCAGTTCAGAAGCATTGACAGAGCAACGGATGTACTCAGCTTTCCCATGCTGACGTTTGCGGAGGGGGAAGAAGCAGAGGTCAACGAGAATGACGAAATCGTTCTGGGGGATATTATTATTTCTCTGGAGCGTGCGAAGGAGCAGGCGGAGGAATACGGACATTCTCTGAAACGGGAAATTGCGTTTCTGACGGCGCACAGTATGCTGCATCTTTTAGGCTACGACCACATGGAGCCGGAGGAGGAAGCGGAGATGTTCCGCCGCCAGAAGGAGATTTTATTACAGGCAGGCTTTCCGAGGAAGTAAAAGTGCTTGAAGCCGCCCTTGCATAGAAAAAACTTTTCAGAACAGAGACGCAGGCTAAACAGTTCTGAAAAGTATTTTCTATCGGGCGGAATGATTTTCGGGCGGCGGCTTGTTGAAAAAACTTTTTCTCATTGGAAAAAGCAATGAATGCCGAAGAGAAACGGCACCGCCGCAGGCGGCTTTGCGGAGCAAAGTTCTGACAGCGTTTTTAAATCTTCAAAAAAGTATTTTCTGCCGGATGGCAGGCAGCAAAGGAGGGATTCCTTTATGACAGACGAAGCATTGATTTTACAGGCGAAGGATGCGATGAAAAATGCCTACGCGCCATATTCCGGATTCCGGGTCGGGGCGGCGCTTTTAGCGAAGGATGGGGCGGTTTTCAAGGGCTGCAACGTTGAAAATGCGTCCTATGGAGCAACCAACTGTGCCGAGCGGACAGCCGTTTTCAAGGCGGTTTCCGAAGGCTGTCGGGAATTTGAGAAAATTGCCATTGTCGCAAGCAGTGGGGACTATGCCTCTCCCTGCGGCATTTGCAGGCAGGTTTTAGCGGAATTTATGCCCGAAGGCAAAGTCCTGCTTTACAGCGAGGAAAAGGGCATGGTAACATATACAGTCAGAGAGCTGCTTCCGATGGGCTTTCGCAAGGAGGATATTCGGTAAGGAGGAATCCCGATGGAAAAAATGGATTTTTATGTATACCTTTCCCCGAAAGAAGCGGCGGAGAAGGTCAAGGAGGCAGTGACAGCCGGCTTATATTCGGGAGAAATTCTGGATGAATATGTGCGAATCCTGCCGAATGGCAAGGAAATCATCATGGTTTTATTCGAGAAATACTATATGCGCTCCGGCAACAGAGCCACGCTGACCTTTCTGGCGGATAATCTGGAGGAGCACACGAGGGTGCATCTTTCTGCCGGCGGTGGCGGTCAAGGGGTGATTTTCCGATTTGACTGGGGCGCAGGTGCAAGCTTCAGCACTTCGGCGCGGGACGCTTTAGCGGAATATATTTGTAAGTAAGAGTTTGAGGTGGAAGGCATGGCGGAAAAAAGCTGGGAAATTTTAGAGGGCGCGTGCCATTCCTGCAAAAAATGCAGGCTATGGGAAATGCGCACCAATGTTGTCATTGGCAAGGGCAGCCGCAATGCGGATATTCTGTTCATCGGGGAGGGTCCCGGTCAGCAGGAGGATTTGCAGGGCGTACCCTTTGTAGGCCCTGCGGGACAATTATTGGATAAAATGCTGGCAAGTGTCGGACTTTCCTTAGAGGATGCCTATATTGCCAATGTGGTCAAGTGTCGTCCGCCCGGCAACCGTGACCCCCATGATGATGAAAAGGAGGCATGTCTGAATTATCTCAGATATCAGCTGATGCTGATTCAGCCGAAAATCATCGTCTGTCTGGGGCGTATTGCCGCCACAACAATTATCGACCCCGAATTTCGCATTACCCGTCAGAGAGGGCAGTGGTTTGAGCGAAAGGGGTATCATATCATAGCAACCTATCATCCCTCTGCGCTGCTCAGGGATGCCACAAAAAAACGTCCTGCATGGGAGGATATGCAGGCGATTCGTGCCAAGTGGGACGAATTGAAGGAACATGGAAAGAGAATTTAGGAGGAAAAAACATGAACGGCATTGACGCTTTGAAGGCAAAATTTGCAGATGTGGAACTGAAGGCAAACGCAAGAACCATGGAAGAGGTGGTTGCCTATATCGAGGAAAACTGGGGCGCATTTCGTGTGAAAATCACAGAAAGCGAGCTGATGGCGCATTATAAGGCTGCCTGCGAATTTGCAAAAATGATGGGAAAGGATGTAACCGATTTTCAGGATGATATCAGAAGATATCGCCTGCCCAATACCAACAAAATCCACGTTGTTCTGGGGATGAATTCCGAATATATGACAGCCGAAAACGGCATGAAATATTATCAGGCGCTGTGTCTGATTAAGGGGCTGTCGCAGGAGGATATTGATACCAAAAACGAAAGATGGCTGCAATATGTGCTTCTTTTGGATATGGCGAAGGATTGGGAGAAAAAGGATGAAATCTTCCTGGCAGAGCAGAAGGAAATGCTGAAGGAAAGAGGGGTAGAAACAGAATGAAAAAATTTCACTCCGGCTTTGTTGCATTGATCGGCAGACCGAATGTCGGCAAATCTACGCTGATGAACTGCCTGATCGGGGAGAAGATTGCCATTACCTCGCATAAGCCGCAGACCACAAGAAATAAGATTACCTCCATTCTCACGAAGGATGATTTTCAGTGTGTTTTTCTGGATACCCCCGGTATTCATAAGCCGAAATCCAAGTTGGGCGAATATATGATGCGTTCTGCGGAAACAACCTTTAATGAGGTGGATCTGGTGCTGATGCTCATTGAACCCACCACAGAGGTGCAGACAATGGATGAATACGTTCTGGAACGCATCAAAAATGTAAAAACACCCGTTGTACTGGTTATCAATAAAATCGACACCGTAGAACGGGAAGCACTGCTGGAGGTGATTTCCGTTTACAGCAAGGCATATCCCTTTGCGGAGGTGGTGCCGATTTCTGCCATGAAGGACAGAAATACAGGCGAGCTGCTGGAGGTAATTCGGAAATATCTGCCGGAAGGGCCGCAGTATTTCCCTGCGGATATGGTGACGGATCAGCCCGAACGCCAGATTGCATCGGAGATTATCCGCGAAAAGGCGCTGTATTTGTTGCAGGATGAGGTGCCGCATGGGATTGCGGTGGAGATTATGTCCATGAAGAAGCGTCCCGATAAGGATATCGTGGATGTGCAGGCAACCATTTATTGCGAGAGGGATTCGCATAAGGGCATTATCATCGGCAAGCAGGGGGCGATGCTCAAGCGCATTGGCTCCACCGCACGCTATGATATGCAGAGACTGCTTGGTTCGCCCATTTATTTACAGCTTTGGGTAAAGGTGAAGAAGGACTGGCGGGATAGTGATTTCCTGCTGAAAAACTTCGGCTACGACAAGAAGAATATTTAAGACAAAACCCTCTCTTGAGGCTCTGTTCAAGCAGTGTTTTCAACCCTTGCCCTTCGGGCAACCGCCGCATCTGTTCGGCGGTGCGTACCTCAAACTCCGCCAAGGGAGTCACTCCCTTGGAACCCGATACCGCAGAAACATGAAATGTTTCTGCAAATGGGGGTACAGGGGAATCATTCCCCTGTCAGGGTACGGGACAGAGTCCCGTGAAAAAGGTTTTAAGGTTTTTGAATGGCAAGTTTTTTATAGTATGGGCGGTTTTCTTTCTCCATATCCTATTCCCGAAAGGGGATGTGCTGTATGAACGAAAGAGAACACTGGCAGAGATTTTTGCAGACAGGACAGGTGGCGGATTATCTGCGCTACCGCAGACAGGCGGAAAAGGAATCGCAAAATCCGCGCCGCCGTATAGAGGAAGCATCAAGGCATAAGCATTTTTATTAAAGAAATGAGGTCGGCTATGGGAACGGAAAAGCTGCGCGGCATTGTCCTGCGTGAGCAGGCAAAGGGCGAGAGCAATAAGCAGATTGTGCTTCTGGCGCAGGGCGTGGGTCGTGTGCTGCTTTCTGCCCGCGGTGCCAGAAGGGCGAAAAGTAAGCTTCTGGCGGCGACGCAGCTGTTCTGCTATGCCGATTTTGTGGTCTATGAGGGTAAGGGCTTTTATTCCGTCACGCAGGCGGAGCTGAAAAACAGCTTTTACGGTCTGCGGCTGGATATGGATAAGTTCTCCGAGGGCATGTATCTGGCGGAGCTGACGGAGCGCAGCTGCCCTGCCGGTATGGAGCAGGATGCTGTGCTGGAGCTTTTGTATTATGCCTTTCTTGTGATGGATAGGGGGATTCTGCCGCCGAAGCTGATTTCCCGTATCTTTGAATTGAAGCTTTTGCAGCTGAATGGGCTCTTTGCGTCAGATGTATGCCATATCTGCGGCGAAGGCGAGGGGACACTCTATTTTGATGGCAGGATGGGTGCGTTTTACTGTGAAAAGCACCGCACAGAGGATAGCATTTTTGTTCTGGATGCCGTCCGAAGGGCGGTTCGGTTTGTGCTGGAAAGAGAGAGCCGCGCGGCGTTTGGCTTTCAGCTTTCCGCCGAAGCACTCGAACAGCTGACCTTTATCCTGCGGAAATATTTGGAGGTTCACATGGGCATAAGGCTGAAAACACGCGATTTTTTTGAACAGTGAATAAAGTATCGTACATTTTTTGTCTATTCCTTTGCAGAAAGACGGAAAAATACATGGATTTAAGTGCAATTTTTTGCCTTGACAGAAAAAGAGAAAAGCGTTATCATAAACCACAAGTTAATCATTACTGCGATGAAGAAGAGGAGTATCTGCGGAGCATTTGCAGAGAGCTGTCGGTTGGTGCAAGACAGCGATGCGAAACAGAGAAGGGCACTTTGGAGCAGTGTCACAAGAGAGGGTTGATGCGTCGGCATCAATCAACGAGGGTGGAACCGCGGAAGATTTTAAGAGCTTTCGTCCCTTGCTGAACAGCGAGGAGACGGGAGCTTTTCTAGTTTCTATTCGTCCCTTGCAAGATACATTGGTGAGTCCCACAGAAATAAGGAGGAATTCAAATGGCAGTAGAATCTATGGAAAAAATCGTAGCATTGGCAAAAAACAGAGGCTTTGTTTACCCCGGTTCCGAAATTTACGGCGGTCTGGCAAACACATGGGATTATGGCCCTCTGGGTGTAGAGCTGAAAAACAACATGAAAAAAGCATGGTGGAAGAAATTTATTCAGGAAAACCCCAAGAATGTCGGCGTTGACTGTGCAATCCTGATGAACCCCCAGACATGGGTGGCATCCGGTCACGTTGGCGGCTTCTCCGATCCTCTGATGGACTGTAAGGAATGTAAGGAGCGTTTCCGCGCCGATAAGCTGATTGAAGACCACATGGCATCCCACGATATGCCCGAAGTGGTTGTAGACGGCTGGACAAATGAAGAAATGAAGAAATTCGTAGACGATAATCAGGTTGCATGCCCTTCCTGCGGCGCGCATAACTTCACAGATATCCGTCAGTTTAACCTGATGTTCAAGACCTTCCAGGGCGTAACAGAGGATGCGAAAAACGTGGTTTATCTGCGTCCCGAAACCGCACAGGGTATCTTCGTAAACTTCAAAAATGTGCAGAGAACCACAAGAAAAAAACTGCCCTTCGGTATCGGTCAGATTGGCAAATCCTTCCGTAACGAAATCACACCCGGTAACTTCACCTTCCGTACCAGAGAATTTGAACAGATGGAGCTGGAATTCTTCTGCGAACCCGGTACAGATTTGGAATGGCTGGATTACTGGAGAAAATACTGCAAAAACTTCCTGCTGAGCCTGAATATGACAGAGGATGCAATCCGTCTGAGAGATCACTCTCCTGAAGAACTGTCTCACTACAGCAAGGGTACAACAGATATCGAATATAAATTCCCGTTCGGCTGGGGCGAGCTGTGGGGCATTGCGGACAGAACCGATTATGACCTGACCTGCCACCAGAACACAAGCGGCGAGGATATGACATATTATGATCAGGCAAAGAATGAAAAATATGTGCCTTACTGCATCGAGCCTTCTGTTGGTGCGGACCGTGTAACGCTGGCATTCCTGTGCGATGCTTATAACGAAGAGGAGGTCGGCGAAGGTGATGTCAGAACCGTTCTGAAATTCCATCCCGCACTGGCTCCCATCAAGGCTGCTGTTCTGCCTCTGAGCAAAAAGCTGAATGAGCAGGCAACAGAGGTTTATGCAGCACTGGCGAAGGAATTTAACTGCGATTATGATGACGCAGGCTCTATCGGTAAGCGCTACAGAAGACAGGATGAGGTCGGCACACCCTTCTGCATCACCTACGATTTCGATTCCGTTGAGGATCACTGCGTAACCGTGCGTGACAGAGATACCATGGAACAGGTAAGAATGCCTATCGCAGAGCTGGTTCCTTATCTGAAGGAAAAAATGGAGTTTTAAGCCATGAAACCATTTGAAGGCTTTACCGCGGAAACAATAGATTTCCTCTGGGAGCTGCGGATGAATAACAGCCGCGAATGGATGGAGGAAAACCGCGACCGCTATAAGCGCGTGCTGAAGGAACCCTTTGATAGCCTTGCGGCGGCGCTTGTGGCGGAAAGCACAGCCTTCGGCGGCAGGGAAATGAAATGCTCCGTTTCCCGTATCAATCGCGATATCCGCTTTTCCAAGGATAAAAGCCCTTACCGCGCAAGCCGTTGGGTTGTGCTGTATGATGCGGCATTGCAGGGAACGGCATGGAAAGAACGCCCTTCCTTCTATTTCGAGCTGAACCCCGAAGGCTATGAGCATGGCCTTGGCATGTGGTGCAGTCCGTCTGCCTTCCTTGCGGCATACCGCAGAAAAATCGAAAGCAATCCTGCGGCGTTTGAACGTATGGCGAAAAAATTTGAGAAAGACCCTCTTTTCCGTCTGGAAGGGAGAGCATATAAAAAATTCAAAAATGAAACGCTTTCCCCGCTTTTGCAGGCGTGGTATCCCAAAAAGGATGTCCTGCTTGTGGCACACGGCGGTATGGAGGATATCCTCTTTTCCCCTGAATTACCACAGTTCCTCGCAGAGGGATGGAGCAGGCTCAAAAATTTCTATGCTTTTCTGGATGCCATTGAAGCGGAATAAAAAAGGAGTGGATTTAGGATGAAAAGAAATACGGTAAAAAGAAACGTAAGCCTTGCCTTAGGTGCGGTGCTGGTTTTCGGTGCAGTTCCTGCCTATGCGGCGGACGCTGTTACAGTAAACCTGAACGGCAGTCAGATGGAGTTTGATGTAAATCCCGTGATTGAAAACAGCAGAACCCTTGTGCCGTTCAGAAAGATTTTTGAAGCACTGGATTGTGCCGTTTCCTATACGAAGGAGAATGGCGCGCAGGTGGTTACGGCAAACAGAGGCAATCAATGGATCACTCTGGAAATCGGCAAAAACGAAATCACCGTTGATGGCGAAACAAAGAAGCTGGATGTTGCGCCGAAAATCGTAAACGGCAGAACCCTTGTGCCGCTGAGAGCCATTTCCGAAGGTCTGGACTGCACGGTTGATTGGTCTGCAGATACCAAAACCGTGGATATTCAGAAAAAACAGGGGCAGTATGCAGTTTCCTCCGCACATATTTCCAAGAATATAACAGATGATAAGGGAAATATTCTGATTACGATAGCGTTTGAATACCCCGTCATTGAAAATAAGGACAATAACGCCTTTATCACAGCGGTAAATGAACAGTATAAAAAGGATGCCGAAGCTGCTATTTCCGAAGCGGAAGCGGAATTTAAGGATTCTGCCGCGGCAGTCCTTGCTTCCGAGGGCAAGAATTACCATCCAATGGTTTTCACACGCTCCTTTGAGGTTAGTCTGAATCAGGATAACCTGCTTTCTATCACACAGCTGGATTATGCGAATACCTACGGCGCACATCCCAATACGCTGAAAAGCTCCAAGACCTTCAATCTGGCGGAAAATAAAGCGCTTACGCTGAGCGAGGTTTTGGGGAAGAATGCCGCCGATACGGATAGCTATGTGAAGGAAAAATTTGACGCGTATGTCAAAGAAACCGCAGGCGAATTGCTTGAGTATTATCAGCAGAACAGCGAGAAAGCACTCTCCGCAGTTAATTTCTGCCTGACCGAGGATGCACTGGTGCTGTATTATAATCCTTATGATATCCTGCCTTATGCAGCAGGCTCGCCGGAGGTAAAAGTACCTTATGCGGATACAACCATAAAGCTTGCTTTGTCTGAAAGCTGATGGTTTTAAGGCAATAAAAAGGAAGGGATGTTAACCCTTCCTTTTTTATTGCCTTTTTTATCCTAATTTAGACCAATCGCGTGTTTCGCGCAGCTCTGTCCATTTTTCATGCTTGGAATTCTCTTTGAATTCGTAGTAATGGCTGTTGGTTGCCTCCTGTACGGGCAGGTAATACCAGCTGCTTGTATCAGCGTTATCCGTCCATGTAATCATGTCGGGAAGCAAATCCGCCGGAGTCTCAGGGAGACGCTTCAGCACACGGTTTACCAGAGACATGGTTTCTGCACGGGTAATCTGATTCTGGGGACGGAATGTATCGTCGCCGTAGCCGCTTACCCAGCCATGGTTCGCCGCAACCGTAATCTCGCCTTCTGCCCAATGCCCGATGATATCGGTGAAGCTTACGGGCGTTTTGTCGCCGTTGTTGTCAAAGCGTGTTGCGATTGCCGCAAATTCCGCACGCGTGATGGGTGCGTTCGGGCGGAATGTCCCATCGGGATACCCTGCGATAATGCCCATCCTGCTCAGCGTGGAAACGGAGCTGCAATACCATGCATCCGCCGCCACATCGGAGAAATCATTCTGATGTGTGAAGTTTTCACTGCGGATACCATCCTCAAGCAGACGGAAGAAGATTGCCGCTACCTCTGCACGGGTGATGGAATTCTGTGGCTGTACTTCGCCATTCCCGTAACCAACAATGTAAGCAAAGTGGTCAGTGTTGTTCAGACCCAGTGCGTCATCATCAGGAATTTCTACTGTCGGCTTGGGCTTGGGACGATGTCCGCCGCCGCCACCGCCGCCGGAGGATTCCTTGGTGTAGGTTACAGTGATTACCGTATCCGCAGGCGTGCCGGCAGGAATTGTGCCGGAAACTGTGGCTTTATCTGCCTTGTAGCCTTCGATAGCAGGACTGTCAATGGAATAAGCCGCACCTGCTTTTACGTTGATAACTGCATCCTCCGCAGCCTGTGTGCCGTCGGAGTAAACATAATGAACCGTAACCTTGTAAAGCTGTTCATGTGCCGCTTTTAAACCAAATTGAGTAGGAGCGGTTTCATCTGTTACATAGGCATCGAAATATTTTTGACCATCCTCTGTTTTTTCTCCCCAACGAGAACACCAATCATTCTTATAGCCGTCATAGAACCAACCTGTAATTTTTTCGCCATCAGAAGCAAGCTTTCTGTCACCCGACATCTTTGTTGCATCTGCAAGAGAAATCATACTATCAGTACCAAATGTGAATAAATCATCACCGGCTGTCAGTGCAGCATTGTTATACAATGCATTGTCTTCGGCGAGTATAATATTTGAGTTAAATCCATAAATACCACCACCGCCGACGCTTGCTTGGTTGTTGCAGATAGAAGCACCGTTATTATTTGTAATAGATTCTTCTCCATTAGAATCCGAATTTGTGGTATTTTCACCAATAGTAATTGTTGCGCTTTGGCTGTAAATACCACCACCATAACCATTTGTTGCTTTATTACCATACAATTCACTGCCGGACTTAATAGTAAGTATTGCATTATTTTTTGTTTCAAGTAGATTGCAAATTGCAATGCCTGCACCATTTGCAGCTTCATTTTTGTTAATGGAGGAGCCGTTCTGTAAAGTAATATGGGTATTAGCTGCGGCAGTACACAAAGCAAAAATACCACCGCCAAAAGAGGCGTTATTATCGGTAATTTCAGCATGATCTAAGGTTAATTCACCCATACTATAAGCTACGATACCACCGCCTTGGTCACCGCCGATATTCAAGGCAACAGTAGAATTCTGAATCGTCAAATCAAGTCCGTCACCACAGTAGATACCTCCGCCAATAGGAACCATGAATTCAGTTTCTTTTTGTTTAGAGGTCATATACTCTGCACGGTTATTTTGAATACGTGTGTTTTGGGTAATTGTACAAGAGTTTTTTCCAGTAACATAAAGTCCTCCGCCATATAAGGAATGGTTATCTTGAATTACAGAAGCCTCGATGTTTACCAAAGTATTGCTTGCACAAATACCACCGCCGTCATCTATGGCAGTATTATTTTCGATAACAGAATTGTTTTTAATGGTTAGAGCACCGCCGATAGACAAAATGCCGCCGCCGTCAGCAGCCTCATGCTCTTCAAGGTCAGCAGTGTTTTCATAAACGTGAACATTGTCCAAGGTTAGATTTGCATCCTTTGCATAGATACCACCACCACCTGTGCATTCACTGCCGGCACCGCCGATACCAATTGCTTTGTTTTCAGTAATGGATAAGTTGTGTAAGTTAACGGTTGCATCTTGAATAGAGAAACCGCCGCCATTAGAAAGATTATTACCTCCGGTAATCTTACCTTTTTCTTCTGCACTGCTTGTTATGGTAACATTAGTTTCCGCGCCGGTAATGGTTACAACGGAATCGTCACCGAAACCTGTTAAGGTTTTCCCCTTCAAATCCAGTGTAATAGATTTGTTGATATTGATGTTTTCGGTTACATCCTTCGCCAGTACAACGGTCTCGCCGTTTTCAGCCGCGTCGATTGCCGCCTGTAGTGTTTCGTAGGTTCCCTCTTTACCATCGATGGTTGCCGCATACGTCACTACTTCGCCAGTTGTTTCGCCTTTGCTTTCGTCTTTGTTTTCATCTTTACCCTCGGAAGGAGTAGTGTTGTCCTTGCCTTCCTCAGCTTCTCCACCGCTTACAGGTGTAGGTAAAGGCGTTAAGGTTTCATTTTCACCCTTCTTCTCCTCGCCAGAAGAAGCAGGAGCACCGGTTGTCCCTAAAGAAGGGGCAGGGTCGTTCGTCTGTCCGCCTTCCTCAGATGTGCTTGCTAGTTTGTTCCCTTCGTTGTTGGCTGTTCCGCTTCCGTTGGACGAGCCGTCAGGCTGTTCTGTAGCAGACGCGATATTCGTCTGCTGAGAGCCTTCGCCCCCGGCACCATCCTCTGCGAATACCCCAACCGGCGGCAGGGCAAGCGTCATAGAAAGTGCCAATGTCCAAGTGAGAAGCTTCTTGCCTTTGTTTTTCTCTGTCATAAAAACCCCCCTTTTCCTGTCTGCGGGTTTCGGAACAGGGAAACAATATGTATTTCGGTAGCTGGCTGTCCTGCGGCGAATCCCCTCGCCGTTTAGACCCTTGGCTTTGCGACATCGGCTTTCACCGATTGTGCCTTTTTCTGTACATACGCCCGTTCCTGCGTCCGCACAGAAATAAAAATAGTTACATTAGTGTTGTATAAGAATAGCATAGCATATTTACATAAAAAGACAAGTGCCTTTTTATTTTTTTGTAAAATTTTGCCATACAAAAAGAGACAAAATCCTTAAAAAAGAGTATAATATGAAAAAACGATGAACGAGGTGAACCCTTTTATGAATGATTTCGTAAAGAAAATGTTGGATTATAACCGTGCCTTCGTGGAGCATGGTCTCTATGAAAAGTATACCACAACCAAGTATCCGGACCGTAAAATCGCCATTCTTGCCTGCATGGATACCCGCATGACGGAGCTTCTGCCTGCCGCCCTTGGCTTGAAAAACGGCGATGTCAAGCTGATTAAAAACGCAGGCGGCCGCGTGATGCACCCCTATGGCAGTGTCATTTTCAGCCTTTTGGTCGCAGTCTATGAGCTGGGCGTGGATACGGTCGTTGTCATTGGGCATGATGACTGCGGCGGTCGCCTGCTTGACCCGAAGGAAATGATTGCCAAGATGAAGGAACGCGGCATTTCGCAGGAGGCGATTGACCATGTGGATGAAAACCATAAAAACGTGGAGCAATGGCTAACCGGCTTCGGGGATATCAATCATTCTGTGCAAAGCACCGTCGATGCCATTCGGGAGCATCCGCTGCTGCCAAAGGATCTGGAGGTGCTCGGCTTCATCATGGACCCCCATACGGGCGCAGTCCGCGGCGTTTCCGAGAGAAAGGAATAAAAAAAAATAAAATATGAAAAGTCGCTTTTTGTCTAAGCAAAGGGCGGCTTTTTTCTTTTACGGAAAATTTATAAAATCCGCTTGACAGAATGGACATACAGTTGTATGTTATAAATAAACATACACTTGTAGGTAAAAGAGGTGAACCCCATGGAAAAACAGAAATTACCCGATACAGAGCTCAAGGTCATGCAGGCAGTCTGGCATATCGAACCCCCTGCCAGTACCTCTGCCGTCCGCGAGGAGCTGCAAAAGGAACGCCCTTGGAATTTATCCGCTTTGCAGACCCTTCTGGGCAGACTGGTGCGCCGTGGCTTTTTGCAGACGGAAAAGCGGGGCAAAAGCCGCTATTATACCCCCCTCGTCACAGAGGAGGATTATCTCGCGGAGGATAGCCGCCGCTATTTTCAGAAATGGACGGGTGGCTCTCTCAGGGATTTGGTTGCCTGTCTTTATGTCAATCATTCGGTTACAAAAGAGGACTTAGAAGAATTGAAGGCGTTTATCGAGGACGAAACGGAGGGGTGAGCGGCTATGCGTATTTTTCTGGAATATTTGAAGGTCGGCCTTTGGATGCTTCCGATTATTCTGCCGGCACTTTGGCTTTTGCCGCGCCTGTCTAAGCGGTACGCCGCTAAGGTGTCCTATGTCATCTGGCTTGTGCTTGCCGTGCGTCTGCTCGTTCCGTGGAATCTGACCCTTCCGCAGGAAACCGCCCCTATCCATGTGGCAATTTCCGAGGAGCAGGCGAATGAATGGGTGCAGGCGAAATTCAATCCCGTGCAGGCACCGCCAAAGGCAGAAGGCACAGCGGCCGCGGCACAAAAGCAGACACAGCCTCAAGCCGAACCCTTGCAGCCCTTGCAGATTGGCTTTGCGCTCTGGCTGGCAGGCGTGCTGTTTTTCGCCCTGCGGACAGTGGTTTCTGTTTTTCGGATGAAAGCCCTGCTTCGCCGTTGGGAGAAGGTGCCCTCTGCCGAAGCAAAGGCGTTTTTCGCCGAAACGGCAGGCAAAACGCAGCCGCGGCTCATGGTTTGCCCTGTGCTGGAAAGTCCTATGGCGGTCGGTTTATTCCGTACAACTGTCTATCTGCCCCATGAGCACTACACCGCGCAGGAGCTGGAAATGATTTTCCGTCATGAGCTGATCCATTGGCGGCGGAAGGATTTGTGGTATAAGCTGTTGCTGCTTGCCGCAAGAAGCATCCATTGGTGCAATCCTCTGGTCTGGCGGATGGCAAAGCGTGCAGAGCGGGATTTGGAAATTTCCTGCGACAGCATGGCGGTGCAGGGCAGGGATGCGGCGTATCGCAAGGCGTATGGTCTGATGATTTTGCAGGAGGCGGAGCGCAGCATCGAAAAGCAGGCAGCATTGACAACCTGTTTCACCGATGGGAAACGGGCATTGCAGGAAAGGCTGGTGGAGATTATGAATCAAAGCAAACGAAAAAAGGGCATGGCACTGGTTTCTGTTATGCTTGTGCTGACATTGACCTGCGGTTGCCTCATCAGCTGTGGAAAGGACGAGAAAGCATCGGAGTCCACGCAGGATACAGCAGCAAGCCAAGGCACCCTGACCGCAGAGCAGCGCAAGCTGACTGAGCGGTGGGCAGAGGCTCTTTCCGACAGAGATGGCAAAATCCGTTATAAAGAGATGGGCAAGGCTGCCAAGGCGCAGTTTATCGCAGAGCAGAAGGCGCTTGGTGGCGAGGATTGGAATTATGTCATCGGCGGCTCCAGCCCTTGGGTGGATTCCTATACCATCGAGGAGCGCGAAAACGCAGCCATGATTACCTATACCATGCAGGATAGCCAGCCTGCTTATTACACCATGAAGGAGCTGCTGAAATTCGGTAAGGAAAACGGCAAAACCGTTGTCGCAGGCTATCTCACCTCCAATGACTATTGGGAGGACGGCAAGGTGCATCCCACCATTTCCCGTACAGAATCGGATTTGGACGAAGGTATCTGGGACTTTCTTTCGCAGAGCGTGGTCGGCTTTATTTCCCAGAGTAAATGGGATGTGTATGAATTGGAGGTCTTCAATTTCAATCACATCAACGTGACACGCACCCCTCTTTCAAACGGCAGAGAGCAGGTAGCGGTGGATTTCGGTTTGCATATCAAATACAGAAATCCTTTCCGCGATCCCGATGAAGCAGGCTATATCCGCCGCGCGAAGGAGGCAGGGCAGTCTGTGTATCAGACGTATTATGATGAATATTACGCCGAACAGGAGGCAAATACCTATTTCCGCTTCACCTGCGAGGTGCAGTCAGATGCACAGAACATCTATGAGGATACCGCCGGAACCTTCCGTCTGTATAGCGATGACGGCAATCCGCATAAGATTACCTTCACGAAGAAAAATCCCGCTTGGGATGGTTGGTATGACGAAACACCTGCGGATGGCTGGTTCTGTACCGTTACACCTGCCAAGGATGCGAATACCGTCACCGTTGCCAGAAAAATCCGTATCGAGGATGCCACAGGCAGAACGAATAACGGCTATTTCGATTTGAATCTTGACTACACGACCACCTTCCCCGTTGCGGAGAATGCAGCCTTTACCGTTGGCGGCGCAGGCGAAGCCCCTGCCATGCTGAACGCGAAGGAATGGCTTTCCCGTCTGCAAAACGGAAAGGTCGGGCAGAGCGTGACGCTGTTCTTCGGGAAAGATGCAAACGGAAACACCGTAATTACCGAGGGCAGAGAAGGCTTCTGGTCGAAAAAGGCCGCCTGATTTGTCGATATCCCCAAGGGGCGCGCACATTGCGCGCCTCTTTTTCCTGTGCTATACTAATGACATTTCAGAAAGTAAGGAGTGACTGCAATGAAGATAACCTATCTGCACCACAGCGGCTTTTCCGTTGAAACCGAAACAAAGGTGCTTTTGTTTGATTATTATACAGAAGGCGGCAGAAAAGCGTATTTCGACCCCGCCGCATACCCCGATAAAGCAGTTTTCGTCTTTGTCTCCCATGCGCATGAGGATCATTATGACAGACGGATTCTTTCCTGGGCAAAGCTCCCCAATGTCCGCTATGTGCTTTCCTTTGATGTGCGGACAGAAGCAGGCTTTGAAGGCAGAGTTCTTCGCGCCGAGCCGCATCGGACATACGATTTTGACGGCATTTCCATCCAAACCCTCAGGTCCAATGATGAGGGTGTCGCATTTCTGGTCAAGGCGGATGGCAAAACCATCTACCACGCAGGCGATTTGAACTGGTGGCACTGGAATGGCGAACCCGATGACTTCAACGCCGATATCGAAAAAAGCTATACGACGGAAATCAATCGGCTGAAGGGCGAGAAAATAGACGTTGCCTTTGTCCCTGCGGATTTGCGCCTACAGGATAAATATTTCTGGGCGGTCAATTATTTTCTCAAGACCGTCGGTGCAAAAAGGCTGTTTCCCATGCACTTCTGGGGACGCTTTGATGTCTGCACGATGCTGCGTCAGCTTGGCTATGGCGAAACGATTGCGGAAATCACACAGGAAAATGAAAAATTTGAAATTTAAACGGAAATTCTTAAGGAAATCTTCAAGTTCTTCCGCGAAATTTCATTTATACTAAGGATAGAAAAGAATCGGTCGAAATTCTGATTTCGATTGCGGCTTAGTTTTTAGCGGAAGAAGGAAAAGCAATGAAGGGGAAAAATTGGAGGGAATATGAACCGCCGAAGCGCCGTCGGCGCAGAAGAAGAAAGGGCGGACTTTTGCGCAAGCTGTGTTTCGCATTGGTACTGTTTTTAGTTGGCTATGTCGGCTTTCTGGTCTATTATAATTTCGGCAAGCCCTATACTGTTGCACTGGATGCAGGGCATGGCGGGGCGGATGTCGGCGCAGAGGGCGTGATACAGGAGGTCGCGCTGACGGAACAGACTGTAGCCGAACTGCAAACCCTTCTGGAGGAGGACGGACGCTTCCGCGTGGTGCTGTCCCGTAAGGCAGGCGAGGGTGCAACCGTCACCGAGCGTAACCATAAATTCCGCCGCAGACACCCCGATTTAATGCTCTCTGTCCATGGCAACGCAAGCGACAGCAGCAGTGCCAATGGCTTTGAGTGCTATCCTTCGCCTCCCGGCTATGAAAACTACGAAGAAAGCCTTGCCTTTGCAACGCTTTTGGCGCAGGAAATGCAAAATATAGGCGCAAATCTCCGCGGTACGGGCATCGCAGGCGTGCGCTATGGCTATTATGATGAAAACGGCAATAAGCTGCTGTGTGATTCGAGCGATACCACGGTCTATTCCTATGATACCTTTGGTATGCTCAAAAATATGAGCTGCCCTGCGGTTCTGGCGGAGCAGTGCTTTATTACAAATCCTTCCGATGTGGAAAGCTTCGGCACAGAGGAGGGCTGTCAGCGCGCCGCGCAGGCGTATTACAAGGCTATCTGCAATTACTTAGAACATGCAAAATAAAAGTCCCCAAAAGGGGACTTTTTAATTACTCAATAGTTATATCCTTTTCAACCAGCCGTTTATTCACATCCTCCTTCAGCAGTGTATACACCACCGAAACAATCGGGATAAACACCAGCATCCCGACAATCCCGAACAGACTGCCGCCCAGTGTCACCGCAACCAGCACCCAGATTGCAGGCAGTCCAATCGAGCCGCCGACTACCTTCGGATAAATCAGATTTCCTTCAATCTGCTGCAGCACAAGGAACAGCACGATAAATGCCGCTGCCTGCGAGGGGCTGACCGTCAGAATCAGAAACGCCCCTACGACACAGCCGATAAACGCCCCGAAAATGGGAATCAGTGCCGTAAATGCAATCAGCACCCCAACCAGAATGGCGAAGGGGAACCGCAGAATCGTCATGGAAACGAAGAACATCATCCCCAGAATCACCGCCTCCAGGCATTGCCCTGTCAGAAAATTTGAAAACGTGCGATACGTCAGCGCGCAGATTTGCAGAAAGCGGTTTGCGTGCTTTTCCTTCAGATAGGCGAAAATCAGCTTTTTCATCTGTCGCTTCAGAAATTCCTGTTGCAACAGAATATAGCAGGCGAAAACAAGACCGATGAAAAACGTCCCCACGCCGCTTACAATTCCCGTTGCTACGCTGATGGTAGAGCTCAGCATGGAATTTGCCCCTATGCGGAAGAATGTCACAAGCTGATTCAGAATTTCCTCCCAATTCAGCTGTGCCTGTACCTCGTCTATGTAGTCCACCAGCTCAGGATGGTTGGAAACAAGCTGCTCCGCCTTTCTTATCAGCACAGGCACCTTTTCGGGCAGCGTTTTCCCAAGCGTAGCAATGGTATTTCCCAGCTCCGGCACAACCACAATCGTCACAAGGCTCAATAGGGCCAGTACAAAAATCAGCGTCAGAATCAGGCTGACGGGCGCGGCAAATTTTTTCCGCTTTTCCTTTGCGTTTGCAAACAGCCGCTTCCGGATGCGGTTCATCGGCACACTCAGCACAAATGCAATCGCGCCCCCCAGAAGGAAGGGGAACAGGATGTGTAAAATCGTTTTTACCGCCTGCAGCACAATGCTAAACCGCCAAAGCCCCACCAGAATCACCAGTGTAAATATAATTAAGCCCCGCAGCTTGCGGAGCGTATCCTTATCTAACTGCATCCAATCAACTCCCAGTATATTTTTATTTATATTAGAAGAAAGTATATCATAAAAGTAAATTTTCTTGCAATACGCGCGCACAATTCTTAATATTTTCTTCTGTTTTTCCTTTACACAGCGGGCATTTGCGTATAAACTATACAAAGGAATATGTGGCTTTTTTCAGAAAAGTCAATTTATCGAAGCAGAAAGGAAGAAAAAAATGGAAGTAAGAACAAGATTTGCCCCTTCCCCTACGGGCTATATGCATATCGGCAACCTGCGTACCGCGCTTTATGAATACCTCATTGCAAAATCTCAGGGTGGGAAATTCATCCTGCGTATTGAGGATACCGATCAGGGCCGTCTGGTGGAGGGCTCTCTGGATGTCATTTATAAAACCATGAAAATGACAGGGCTTCAGCATGATGAAGGTCCCGATGTCGGCGGCGAATACGGCCCCTATGTGCAGAGCGAACGCATGGGTCTGTATATGGATTATGCAAAGGAACTGGTGGAAAAGGGCGAAGCGTATTACTGCTTCTGCACCAAGGAAAGACTGGAAAGCTTGAAGGAAGCCAATGCAGAGGGCGTTTCCTTCGCAAAATATGACCGCCATTGTCTGCATCTGTCCCCTGAGGAGGTACAGGCAAAGCTTGCCGCAGGCGAACCCTTCGTTATTCGCCAGAAAATGCCCGAAAGCGGCACAACCTCCTTCCATGACATGGTTTATGGTGATATCACCGTGGATAATGCGGAGCTGGATGACCAGATTCTGATGAAGGCAGACGGCTTCCCGACCTATAACTTCGCCAATGTTGTGGATGACCACCTGATGCACATCACCCATGTTGTCCGCGGCAGTGAATATCTTTCCTCTACACCTAAGTATAATCTGCTGTATCAGGCATTCGGCTGGGAGCCTCCCATTTATGTACACCTGCCTGCCGTTATGCGTGACGCACACCATAAGCTGTCCAAGCGTCATGGCGATAAATCCTTCGAGGATTTGGTAAATGAAGGCTATGTGGTAGAAGCCATCGTGAACTATATCGCACTGCTTGGCTGGAGTCCCTCCGATAATGTGGAAATCTTCACCCTCAAGGAGCTGGAACAGAAATTTGATATGGCAGGGCTGAGCAAATCTCCCTCCATCTTCGATATCAAAAAGCTGACATGGATGAACAGTGAATACCTCAAGGCGATGGATTTTGACAAATACTTTGAGTTGGCAAGACCGAAGCTGGAGGAGGCACTGGCAGGCACCGATTTAGACCTCAAAAAAATCGCGGCACTGCTCCAGAAGCGTCTGGAAACCCTCAATGATATCCCCCGTCTGGTGGATTTCTTCAAGGAGCTGCCCGATTACAGCACAGAGCTGTATACCCATAAGAAAATGAAAACCAACGATGAAATCGCACTGTCCTCCTTACAGGCGGCTCTGCCTGTTTTGGAGAACCTGTCCGATTGGAATGAAACTGCCATCCATGACAGCCTGATGGCACTGGTCGGTGAGCTGGGCATCAAAAACGGTCAGCTGCTCTGGCCCGTCAGAACAGCCCTCTCCGGTGAGCAGACCTCTCCCGGCGGCGCAATGGAGCTGGCGGATATCCTCGGCAAAGAGGAGGCTCTGCGCAGAATCCGCAAGGGGATTGAGAAATTGAGTAAGTAAATCGATTCCTTTTATGTTCATAAATTATTCAAATATTCTTAAAAAACTCTTTGGTTTTTGTACAAATGGAATTCAAATTTGAATGATATCATAAAGGTGTCAAAAGGAACGGACCACCTTTTGAGAACATAAGTATTATACCCTTCCCCTTTTTAAATGATAAAACGTAAAAGCAAGAAGAGCAAATCGAAAGATTTGCTCTTTTGCTTTTTATGGCTGATTTTAAGGCATCATGCCATCCATGATATCGTCAATCGCCTCCTCCGCCTTCACTACCATCTTTTTCCCTTTTCTGGCAAGCCTCTGATAGGTGCGCTTATCCTTCATCAGGTATCCCATGCCTGCCATTGCTGCCGCGCCGCCAAGCAGCATCCCTGTTGCAAATTTGTTCATAAAATCCCTCCTTTGATGAAATTAGTATGACCGTTTTCGGGATTTTTATTGATTTTCCATGACGGATAACGTATAATCAAACCGATAAGCTGTCAAGACAGTTGTAAAAACAAGTGAAGAGACAAAAAGGAGAAAGAACATGAGCGAGAATCAAAAAGGCTTTGCCGCTTTTCTGGCAAAAAAGGATATCGTTTTTTCAGCAAAGCGATACGGCATTGATGCCTTGGGCGCAATGGCACAGGGCTTGTTTGCATCCCTGCTGATTGGGACAATTTTAAAAACCTTGGGGCAGCAGCTTGGCGTTGCCATTCTGGTGGATATCGGTACCTTCGCGCAGGCGGTCACAGGCCCTGCCATGGCAGTTTCCATCGGCTATGCGCTGAAATGCCCCCCTCTGGTGCTGTTTTCATTGATTGCCGTCGGCGGCGCGGCGAATCAGCTGGGCGGTGCAGGCGGCCCTCTGGCTGTTTTCGTTGTCACCATCTTTGCCGCAGAGTTTGGTAAGCTGGTTTCCAAGGAAACAAAGGTCGATATCATTGTGACCCCCTCTGTCACCATCTGCATCGGCGTGCTGCTTTCCATGTGGTGGGCACCCTCCATCGGTGCGGCGGCAAGCGCAGTCGGCAACGCCATCAAGTGGGCAACGGAGCTGCAGCCCTTCTTCATGGGGATTCTGGTTTCCGTTATCGTCGGCATCGCGCTGACGCTCCCCATCAGCAGTGCGGCAATTTGTGCGGCTCTGGGTCTGACAGGCTTGGCAGGCGGTGCGGCAGTTGCAGGCTGCTGTGCGCAGATGGTCGGCTTTGCCGTTATGAGCTTTAAGGAAAATAAATGGAGCGGTCTTTTGGCGCAGGGCATCGGTACCTCTATGCTGCAAATCGGGAATATCGTCAAAAACCCGCTGATCTGGATTCCGCCTACACTGGCATCCGCTGTCACAGGCCCTATCGCAACCTGTATTTTCCGCATGAAGATGAATGGGGATGCCGTGGCCTCCGGCATGGGTACCTGCGGTCTGGTCGGACAGATTGGTGTCTATACCGGTTGGATTAACGATATCACCGCCGGCACAAAAGCAGGCATTACCTCTATGGATTGGCTCGGTCTGGTTTTGGTTTGCTTCATCCTGCCCGCAGTCCTGACCCTCGTTTTCGCATATCCTATGCGCAAAAAGAACCTTATTAAGGAAAATGACCTGAAACTGGATTTGTAATCCATAAAATAAAAAGAGTGAAACCCTTTTGGATTTCACTCTTTTTTGTATGTGCTTTTTATCATGGGTTTTTCATAGGCGCACCGCCTTTCTCCCTGCCGTTTCCGGCATGGTGGGGAAGGGATAGGAAAGGGAAACTTTGTTGCCCTTTCCTCGGTTGCGGAGGTTTGGAACCCATTGCGAAACGGGTTCCAAGTTTTTGTTACTTTTTAGCATAAAAAGTAAGAAAGAAAGCTTCTGTTTTGCCAAAATAGTTCTAAACTGGCGAATTTCTGATGTTGTCCAAGCAAAATATTTGGCTCGAATGAGCCCAATCGGCGCTTGCGCCGCTAACTTAGACGCTCCTGCGCCGCTATTTCATTCCCCCAAATCGTGAATAAATAACCCACTCCGCAGCTTCGGCTCAAACCATGTCGATTTCGGCGGCATCGTCATATCCTCATCTGCCACATCCATCAGCTCCTCCATGGAGGTGGGGAACATGGAAAACGCCAGTCTCATCTCGCCACTGTCTACTCTGCGCTCCAGCTCACCCAGTCCGCGAATTCCGCCGACAAAATCAATCCGCTTGTCGGTTCTGGGGTCGCCGATGGCAAGCACAGGCTCCAGCAGCTCCTTCTGCAAAATGGAAACATCCAGTCCCAGAACAGGGTCGTCTGTAATAATTTCCTCCTTCGCCGTCATCTTGAACCATTTCCCGTCCAGATACAGCCCAAAGGTGTGCAGTGCTTCGGGGTGGTAAGGGCCTTCGCCCGCGTAAGGCGCAATGTCGAATTTCTTGCGAATTTCCTGCATGAATTCCTCTGTATTGTAGCCGTTTAAATCCTTTACCACGCGGTTGTAATCCATGATATATAAATCCTCTGCCGCAAACAGTACGGACAGATAATAGTTGAATTCCTCCTCACCGGTGTAATCCGGCTTTGCCTCTCTGCGCTTCAGCGCCACCTTCACGGCGGATGCGTTTCTGTGGTGTCCGTCCGCAATGTAGAGATTCTTCACCTGCTTAAAGGATTCCACCAGCATGCCGATTTCCGTATCGCTGTCAATCACCCAAACCGTATGCCCGATGCCGTCCTCGGCAACGAAATCGTAAACAGGCTTTACTGCCGCTGTCCAGCCGTCGATAATCGCCTTTGCGTCCTTGTTTTCCTTGTAGGCAAGGAAAATCGGGCCTGTGTTTGCGTTCAGCGTATCCACATGGCGGATACGGTCAGCCTCCTTGTCTGCGCGTGTCAGCTCATGCTTTTTAATTGTCCCGTTAATATATTCGTCCACAGACGTACAGCAAACCAGACCCGTCTGGCTTCTGCCGTTCATCGTCATGCGGTAAAGATACAGGTTGGGCAGCAAATCCTGTCCCAGAATCCCGTTGTGAACCATGTTTTCGAGGTTTTCCTTTGCCTTTGCGTAAACCGCAGGGCTGTAAACGTCAATATCCTTCGGCAGGTCCACCTCTGCCTTGTCAACATGCAGGAAGGACCAGGGCTTTCCCTGCACCATTTCTCTTGCTTCCTCGCTGTTCATTACGTCATAGGGCAGGGCTGCTACGTCCTTTGCGTAAGCCTCTGCCGGGCGGATCGCCATAAAGGGTCTGATGGTTGCCATAATTTTCCTCCTTTGGAATTGCTGTTTTCGGTTTCTTAATCCAGAATACGAACCTTCAATACCGTATTGATGGCATACAGGTCTTTGATCATATCATCGATGTTTTCTGGCAGGTTGTCGCATACCACAATGTTATATGCAAGGTTGCCCTTGGAGTTGTTTACCAGCTTGTCGATATTCACGCTGTATTTTGTGAAAACAGCACCCAGCTGCCCAATCATGTTTACGATATTCTGATGGCATACGGTGATGCGGGGCTTGCCGTTATAAGGCACTACGCAGTTGGGGAAGTTTACGGAATTTTTGATATTGCCGTGGGTCAGGTATTCTCTGATTTCCTGCGCCGCCATAATTGCACAGTTTTCCTCGGATTCCGGTGTGGATGCGCCCAGATGAGGGGTTACGATGATGTTCGCAGGGTCGCCCAGCAGGTCTTCGGAAGGGAAGTCCGTCATGTAGCGCGCGATGATGCCGTCCGCAATGGCTTTTTTCAGTGCCGCATTGTCCACCAGACCGCCGCGTGCAAAGTTCAGCAGGCGTGCGCCGGGCTTTGTTGCCGCAAACAGCTTTTCATCAAAGGTATTTCTTGTCTTATCGTTCAGAGGAATGTGCAGCGTAATGTAATCCGCTTTCGCAACCAGCTCCTCCATGGATTCCTCATGCACCACGTTGGGGGATAAGTGCCATGCACTTTCCAGGGAAAGGAAGGGGTCGTAGCCGATAACCTCCATCCCCAGATCCAGTGCCGCATTGGCAACCTGTACGCCAATCGCACCCAGACCGATGACACCCAAGGTCTTGCCCGCAATTTCAGGACCGGTGAATTCCTTCTTGCCTGCCTCTACTGCCTTTTCCACGCTTTCGCAGTTGTCCTTCAGCCCCTGTACCCAAGCTGCCCCTGCAATGATGCGTCTGGAGGATGCAAACAGTCCTGCCAGAACCAGCTCCTTTACGGCGTTTGCATTTGCCCCCGGCGTATTGAATACGGGAACGCCCTTCTGTGTACATTTTTCAATGGGGATGTTGTTTGTGCCTGCGCCTGCACGGGCAACGGCAAGCAGGTTTTCGTTCAGCTCCATCTTGTGCATATCAAAGCTGCGCAGGATGATGCCCTCGGGATTTTCTGCTTTTTCATCAATCACGAAATTCTGTTCGGGCAGCTTTGCCAGCCCTGTTTTTGCAATGTTGTTCAAAGTGCGAATGGTATACATAATGTCTCTCCTTTTTAGATATAAGAAAAGGGTCGTGTGCCACGACCCTTTTGGATTTTACTTATTTTCCATCTCGAATTTCTTCATGAATTCCACTAATTTTTCCACACCTTCAATGGGCATTGCGTTATACATACTTGCGCGCATGCCGCCAACGGTGCGGTGACCTTTCAGGTTTTCAAAGCCATGCTCTTTTGCCTCCTTGATGAATTTTTCATCCAGCTCCTTCGTAGGCAGTACGAAGGGCGCGTTCATCAGGGAACGGTCTTTCTTTACAACAGTGCCGCGGAACAGCTCGGATTGGTCTAAGAAATCATAGAGAATAGCCGCTTTCCGTTCGTTGATTTTCTGCAAGGCAGCAACGCCGCCCTGCCGTTTCACCCAGTCGAATACCAGACCCATGAAGTAAATGCCGTAGGTCGGGGGTGTGTTGTAAAGAGAATTATTTTCTGCGTGAATATCATAACGCAGCATGGTCGGTGTGAAATCCATGGCGTTGCCCAGCAAATCCTCTCTCACGATAACAACCGTTACGCCTGCGGGGCCGAGGTTTTTCTGTGCCCCTGCATACAGAAGACCGAATTTTGTAATATCAATCTCCTGCGAGAGAATGGAAGAGGACATATCGCCCACCAGCGGCACATTGCCTGTATCGGGAAGCTCCGTCCAGCGTGTACCGTAAATGGTGTTGTTCAGTGTGATATAAAAATAATCCGCTTCGGGGTCGAATTTGGAAGGATCCAGTGTGGGGATGTGGTCGAAGGTTGAGTCTGCTGAGGAAGCAACGATGTTCACTTTACCGTAACGCTCTGCCTCTGCCGCCGCCTTCTTCGCCCACTGACCTGTGATCACATAATCCGCCTTGTTGTTTTTGTTCATCAGGTTCATGGGAATCATCGCAAACTGCGTTGAGCCGCCGCCCTGCAAGAACAGGATTTTATAATTATCGGGAATGTGCATCAATTCCTTGAGATCAGCCTTCGCCTTCTCCAGAATATTTTCAAAGGTTTTTGAACGGTGGCTCATCTCCATCACTGACATGCCTGCTGAAGGGTAACAGACCAGTTCGCGCTGTGCCTGCTCCAGAACCTCCAAGGGCAGCATGGAAGGACCTGCTGAGAAGTTGTATACTCTTTTTTCCATAGATAAGCCTCCTAACTTTTAACAATATGGACACATGTCCGCATCAAACGGGCATTGTCGATAGGGAAATTATAGCACTTTCATTTTTCTCGTCAACTGAAAATGGGATTTTTTTTGTCCCACCCTGAAATTTTGGAGAATGAAGCAAAATTTTTTGAAAGAGAAAAGAAAAGTCTGTTAAATTTGACGTAATATTGTCTTTCGTCCGAAAACAGAAATGCACTTTGTCTATTGTATACAATCGCAAACGCGAGAAAAAATAATCAAAAATATTCTATTTAACGAAAATTGTTGATTATCTCGTGCTTTCATGTTATCCTAAAGAGGAAATTTATACGAAACTGAATACAAAAAATATAGAGAAAGAAGGGAGGGAAAATCATCTTGGAAAAACAGGACCGCAGAGTCATCCGCAGTAAAATGCGGATGCGAGAAGCACTCATTTCTCTGATGCAGGAAAAGCTCTTTCCCGAAATCACTGCAAGGGATATTACCGATAGGGCGGATCTCAATCGGGCAACGTTTTATCTTCATTATAATAATGTGTTCGATTTGCTGGAGGAATTGGAAGAAGAAACCGTAAGCGAATTTGCCCGCATGCTGGAGGAAACCCCCATCCTTGAAAACAGCACATGGGAATCTGTTCTGATTGGAAAAATCTGCGATTATATCGCCGAAAATCAGGATCTCTGCCGCTGTCTGTTTCTCAATCCGCACAGCGATTGCTTTACGGAAAAGCTGACGGAGATTATGAAGCGGAAGGGGCAGGAAATCCGAAAGGAGCGCGGCTTGGAAAGGGACTCCAGACAGACGGATTATATCCGCCATTTTATTTCCTGTGGTGCCATGGGGATGGTAAAGCGGTGGCTTGCGGAGGGGATGCCTCTCTCCAAGGCAGAAATGATGGATTTAACGGAAAAAATCATGCACCCCATTTTTCAATTATTGTTTGTGGCTTAAATTTACGGCTGCAAAAGAAGGCTCTGTCATTATAAAAAATTATCTGAAAAGGAAAGGGAGTAAAAAGATGCAAAACGGAAAGAAGAAGGTGTTGGCGCTGCTTCTGGCAGGCTGCTGTGTATTAAGTGCCTGCGGCACAAAAACAGACGATACAAAAACAGCGGAGAAGGGAAATTTTGTCACCGGCACAGTGGAATGTAAGGAGGTTTATGTCCGTGCGAAAATCCCCGGCTATCTGACGGATATTCCCGTCGAGGAAGGGCAGGAGGTCAAGGAGGGTGATTTGCTGTTCTCCACAGACAGACGCGATGTAGAAGTAAAGCAGACACAGGCATCCGCAACCGCAAAGGCAGCCGCAGGGCAGGTCGAGGCGGCGAAAAATGCCGCAGAGGCGGCAGCGGCAGTGGTGGAAAAGGCAAACGCAAATGTGAAGCTGCTGGAAACCGAATATGCAAAATATCAGGAGCTCTACGCCATGGATGCCGTTTCTCAGGATAATATGGATAAGCTGACCACCCAACTGGAGGCGGCAAGATTGGATGCCGCAGCGGCAGCGGCACAGCAGCAGGCGGCACAGGGGCAGTATGAAGCGGCAAATGGGCAGCTTGCGGCAGCAAAGGGTGTTCTGGATGAAGTCAATCTCAATCTGGGGCAGACCTCTCAGTATGCCCCCTGCAACGGCACCATCACCATGGTTTCCTCCTCTCTCGGGGAGCTCATCGGCACAGGCACCACCATCGTTACCCTCACAGATTACAGCGACCGCTGGGTCATGGCAAATGTGGATGAATACGCAGTCGGCAAGCTGAAGGTCGGTCAGCAGATTCCTCTGACCAGTAAGGCGCACCCCGATACCGTCTTTCATGGCAAAATCGTCAATATCTCTAAAAGCCCTGATTTTGCAACCAAAAAATCCACAAATGAGCTGAATGATCAGGATGTTGTTACATACGAGGTGAAAATCGCCCTTTCCGAGAAGGATGATATCATGCTTTACCCCGGAATGCTGGTGCAGGTAGACCTGGATAAAGCAGGTGAGAAAAAATGATTCTGACATTTTTCAAGGGGCTTCTTCGGGAGCTTTGGCTTCTGGTGAAAGATCCGCGGGGCATCTTTATGTTTCTCGTTGCCCCGCTTCTGATGAATATTGTGGTCTGCGGTGCCTTCCAGAACGGCATTGTCAACCACATTCCTCTGGCGGCGGTGGAAATGTCCTCCTCCGCAAAAACAAGAGAGTTGATTCGCGCCTTCGATGAATCCGACCGTTTTGATGTCACCCTTGTCCTGCAGGATTTGGATGAGGCAAAGCAGAAAATGGAGGAGGGCGAGGTGCAGGGCATTATCGTCATCCCTGCCGATTATACCCGTTCTCTCCAGCTGGGACAGCAGGCAGAGGTGCTTGTCGGCATCAATAGTGCGAATAACCTTGTCGGCAACAGTGCGGTTGTTTCCGTCATGCAGGTCGTGAAAACCGTTTCCTCCCAGATTGCGGTCAAAAGCTATGTGGCATCGGGCAGCACCGTTGCGGAGGGTACGGCGAAGGTTATGCCGATTTCGACTGTGCTTCGCCCGTGGTTTAATCCCCAGTTCAGTTATCTGATGTATCTGGGGCTTGGGCTGACCGGTCTGGTCTATCATCAGCTCTTCCTCTCTGCGGTGGCAGGCTCCTTCGCGGATGAAAAGAAGGAAGGCATCCTTTCGGGCAAATTCCGTAAGCGGGATGCAATCCTCTATTATTTCGATAAAATGCTTTTCTACGGCATTGCAGGCTTTTTCAATCTCCTGCTGAATTATGCCGTGATTATGAAAATTTACAGCTTCCCCATGCGCGGCGCACAGGTGGATTTCCTGCTTTTAAGTGCTTGCTTCGTGTTCTGCCTGCTCGGCTTCGGTGCGCTTCTGGGGCTGCTCTGCAAAAATTCCCTGCATGCGATGCAGTGGCTCATGGCGCTGACCTATCCGTTTTTCGTACTGGCAGGCTTTTCCTGGCCGCATACGGAAATGCCGGATTTTCTGGTACGGATTGCAAATTATCTGCCCGTCACCCATTACCTCGGCCCCGTCCGCAGTATCATTCTGATGGGCATCGGCTTTGAGCGCACCTCCCTGCAGCAGAATCGGGCTATGCTCTTAACCCTTGGCATAGGTGCATTTGTGTTCAGCCTTGCAGTCTTTGTCTGGCAGCTGTGCCGTGCGGAAAAGAAGCAGAAGGCGGCAGAGAAGAATACACAGACAGAGGGGGTGCAGGCATGAAAAACGCAGTAAAATTATTTCTTCGGGAATGGAAATATCTCCTGAAACGCCCCCGTTCCCTCGTTCTGATGGTGCTTGTGCCGATTTTCGTCACCTGTATCTGCGGCAGTGGCTATGGAAAGGGCTATTTCTCCGATTTGAAAATGGGCGTGGTGGATTACAGCTATACCAAGCAGACCAGAGAAGTGGTCGAAGCCTTCCGCCAGTCCCCGTATTTTGATGTCGTCGGCTATTATAACGATGAGGATGAAATTGCCGAAGCCATGCGTGATGGCGAAATCGTCGGCTGTCTCATCTTCCCTGCGGATTTCACAAGAAAAATGCAGTTGGGTCAGCAGGCAGAGGTGCTTCTCGGCTCCAGTGCCGTCAATATGGGCTATGGCAGTACCATCAACCTCAAGGGTTCTGAGGTTCTGGGGACGGTTTCCACCCAGATTGCCGTCAAAAGCCTTGTGGCAAAGGGCAAAACCGTAGAGGATGCCCTCGCGACCATGAACCCTGTCAGCTTCTATACCCGTCAATGGTATAACCCGACGAATAACTTCTCGTATTTTCTGGTGTATGGCTTCGTTGCCGCAACCGTTCAGCAGGTGCTGATTTATTTCGCGGCAATCTCCCTCGTTCGGGAGAAGGAAAGCGGTCATCTGGATGAAATGCAAAGCATTTCCAAAAGTGCCCCCTTGCAGGTGCTTGTGAAATGCTTGGTCTATTTCCTGATTTCCCTCGCGGCATGGGCAATCTGCTCCGCCATCATCCGTTGGGGCTATGCGATTCCCATGCGAGGAAGCCTTCTGCTCTGGTTTGTCTACAGCAGTCTTTTCCTGCTGTCGATTGTTGCCTTGGGGCAGTTCTTTTCCGCGGTCATGCCAAATCCCATTGTGGCAACCTCTATCTCTCTGGTGTTCACCTCGCCCTCTCTGGTGCTGAGTGGCTACACCTGGCCCACCATTGCGTTGCCTGCGTTCTATCAGAAAATCGGGCAGGTCTTTCCACTGACGCATTTTGTCATCGGCTATCGCAATGTGGCATTGATGGGATGTGGCTTTTCCGCAGTGAAAAAGGAGCTGCTACTTCTCGGCGGCATCATCGTGGTCTGCCTTACGCTGAGCTGCGTCATCTGGCAGCTGCGTCTGAACCGCATTGAGAAGAAAAAGCAGGGAATCGTTGCAGAGAAGGAAGAGCCTGTGTCCCTACAGGCATAAGAAAGGAGTGCAGAATATGAAATTCTATCCATATAAAAAAGCATGTGCGCTTCTCGTTACAGGCGCATTGACAACAGGTGCGGCAGTGCCTGCCCTCGCGGCAGAGACCAAAACAGCCGCCCCCGCAACCGCAGAGGAAAGCAAAACAAAAGCCATGACCTTAAAGGAAATTCAGGAGCTGGTTGTGAAAAATAACCGCTTGAAAACCACCCTGACGCTGAATCAGGAAAAGGTCATCGCTGGTCTCAGTGCCATTGATGACGGTCTGAAGGATTTGAAGGATTCGCAGGATAAGGCGGCGCACGCAAGAAGGGATGCCGGCACCTCTGCAAGCCAAGGGAAGGATTTGTTGGGCGGTCTTATTGCGGCAGACCCTACAAATCAGTCAAACCAGATTTTAGCAGGTATCAGCAGTGCGCTTCTCTCCGGTGCAGTCAAAACCGCAAGCGGCATGGAAACCCTCGTGGATAATGTTGCCGATAGACAGCGCGATACGCTGGAGGATCAGCAGACGGAACTGAAAAATACCAAAATGGACTTAAATAAGACCAAAGAGGACTGGGAAAATGAATCCCTTGCCGTCACACAGCTTCTCGTCACCAAAACCGTACAGGTCGAAAAGGGTGTCAGCCTGCTCACGCAGAAGCAGTCCCTTCTGGAGCGTGTCTGCCGGATTGAGGAAAAGAAGCAGGAGCTTGGCTTTAGCACAGGCACAGATCTTTCCGAGAAAAAGCTTGCCGTTTCCGAGGGCGCGAAGGAGCTGCAAAGTGCCAAGGACGGATTAACCCTGCTCAAGCGGCAGCTGAATGACCTTATGGGGCGTGAAATTGATGAGGAGCTTATCATCACACCCCCTGAGCTGACACGCACCATCGAAGCCGCCCCTGCCTATAGCGAGGAGCTTTTGAAAACCGCCACCGATAAAAATTATAAGCTGAAAACCCTCCGCAGGGATAAGCAGCAGGCGGAAGCGGATTCCAAGAAGAATGACAGATATGACGGACAGCTGAAGGCAAGCAGGGTGGATATGCAGCTTGCGGATGTTTCCACTGAGGAGGAAAAGGTCAATATCGCCAACGATTTAAAGAAGAAGCTGGATGCCATCAATACCGCCGCGGCAGAATATCAGAATAAAAAGGATGCCAACAGCAAGGCAAAAATCGAATGGGAGCAGCAGCAGAAATCCGCAAAGCTGGGGCTTGTTTCCGCAGTCGAATTGCAGGCACTCGAGCTGCAGTATGAGCAGACCGAAATGGAGCTTTCCGCCGTAGCCTATGCCTACGATTTGGCGTGGGAGGAATATAATATGCTCATGAACGGCACCACCCTTGATATCTACGATGTTTATAAATCAAAGCTGAGCTGAAAAAAACAATACGAAGGGAGAAAAGCAGGATGAAGATTATTGATTTGACACAGCTGATTACAGTGTCCATGCCCGTCTATCCGGGTACGGAGCCGCCGCATTTAACGGTAGCCAATACCTATGAAACGGATGGCTTCCGTGAAACACTGCTCTCCTTCTTTTCCCATACAGGCACCCATATGGATGCTCCCTTTCATCTCTTTGGAGATAGAACAAAGCTGAATGAAATGCCTGCGGCGCAGTTTGTCGGCAAGGCGCTTGTCATCCCCTGCATGCAGTATGGCGCAGGTGAGGAAATCGGCATGGAAGCCCTTGCTCCCGTCCGCCAGCTTGCGGATGAGGCGGATTTTCTTCTTTTCCATACCGGTTGGAGCCAATATTGGGGCAAAGCGGAATATTTCGGGGACTATCCCGTTCCCTCTCAGGAGGTCTGCCGCTATGCGCTGGAAAGCGGCAAAAAGGGGCTTGGCTTCGATACCATCGGCATTGATCCCATCGCAGATGAAGGGCTGACACGCCATCGTCTGCTTTTGTCCCAAAGAGATATCGTGATTATCGAAAACCTCACGAATCTGGATAAAATCGGGGGAGGTCTGTTTCTCTTTGCAGCCTTGCCCTTGAAGTATGAAAACGCGGATGGTGCGCCTGTGCGTGCCGTTGCCATGCTAGAGGAAGAATAACGCAAATTTTTCCCCTTCCCTACATATCCTTTAAATAGCAAAGGAGGCGGTAGGATGAAGGGGATTTTTTTACGAAAGGAATGGGTGAGCCTTGTCTGCTGTTTCTGCATCATCGGGGTCTGCCTCGTGCATACTGCGCTTGGGGAGGAAACCAAAGTCCTTTTTCCCATGATGGGCGTGCGGGTGGTTCTGGATGCAGGGCATGGCGGCTGGGACCCCGGCAAAACAGGCACAGGCGGCGAAAATGAAAAAATACTGAACCTCGCAGTTACAGAAAAGCTGACGGAATATCTTGAGCAGGGCGGCGCGGAGGTCATTCTCACCCGTAATGCGGATACGGCGCTGGGCGGCAGTAAGCGCGCGGATATGGCGGAGCGGCAGCGTATTGCCAATGAAACAGGCGCAGATATCCTCGTCAGCATCCATCAGAATGCCTTCCCCTCTGCGAAGGCAAAGGGGGCGCAGGTGTTTTATCATAAAAGCAGTGAAAGGGGCAAAATCCTTGCGGAATGTGTGCAGGAAAGCCTGAAAAGCCGCGTGGATGGCAGCAATCGGCGTATGGCAAAGGAAAATAAGGAGTATTATATCCTCCGCACCACCCAAATCCCTGCCGTTATCGTGGAGTGCGGCTTTCTTTCCAACGCCGAGGAGGAGCGTCTGCTCAATGATACCGCCTATCAGGAACGGCTCGCATGGGCGGTTTATTGCGGCATCCTTGACTATTTTGAAAAAATCAGTATCATTTAAAGAAAAGAAGGTGTCGACGAAGTCGACACCTAAGTCGAAATCAGGATTTCGACTTGTTAAAACAGAAGAATAAACAGACGAGTTCCATCGGCTGAAGCCTTGAAACTCGCTGTTTTCCTCGCCGGAAGTAAATTCCGACTGCGGATTCCGGTCGGGAAACGCTTCGTTTCCCAAACCTTTCCGCGGTATCAGAAGGATTTTGTTTATGGGGGGAATAACTTCTGCATCGGAAAAAGAAAGGATGTATCTATGGAACATACATTTGAAGCATTGGGACTGCGTGCAGCTTTGGTCACCGCGTTGGCAGAGCAGGGCATCACAACCCCAACGGAAATCCAACAGAAAATGATTCCCGAAATTTTATCCGGCAAGGATGTCATCGGTCGTTCCGAAACAGGCTCCGGCAAGACCTTGGCATATCTTTTGCCCATTTTTGAAAAGCTGGATATGAATATCCGCGGCACACAGGCGATTATCCTCACCCCCACCCATGAGCTGGCGGCGCAGGTCTATCATCAGGCGGAGCTTTTGCAGGAAAATGCGGGCATTGCGGCAGGCTGTGTCCTTCTCATCGGTGCGGCAGGCATCGGCAGACAGCTGGAAAAGCTGAAAGCAAAGCCGCGTATCGTGGTCGGCTCTGTCGGGCGTATTCTGGATTTGATTCGTAAGAAAAAAATACAGGCACATCTCGTCAGAACCATCGTTCTGGATGAGGGCGACCGCCTTATGGATGACGGCAACGTGGAGGATGTTGCCGCTGTCATCAAAACAACCCTGAAGGAGCGGCAGATTGTTCTGCTTTCCGCCTCTGTCAGCGGCGAAGCCAAGGCAAAAGCCGCAGCCATGATGAAGGCAGACGCGGTCGATTTGGAGGCAAAAAGCGGCGGCATTGTCCCCAAGGGCATCCATCATTATTATATCCTCTCTGCGCACAGAGAAAAATTCGCCAATCTCCGTAAAATTCTCGCAGGCGAAAAGCCGGAGAAGTGCATGGTTTTCCTCAATAACCCTGAAAATATCGAGGTCACTGTGGATAAGCTGAATTATCACGGCATCAAGGCGGCAGGCATCTATGGGCAGGCAAGCAAGCAGGAGCGCAAAAACGCCATGGATGGCTTTCGGGAGGGACGCATCCATGTCCTCGTTGCCTCCGATATCGGCTCTCGCGGTCTGGATATCGAGGGTGTTACGCATATCATCAATCTGGATGTTCCCGAGGAGCCCACGCATTATCTCCATCGTGCAGGCCGCTGCGGCAGAAAGGGCATGGAAGGCACTGCCATCACCATTGTCACCCCCTATGAACGCAAGTGGATTCACCGCTACGAAAAAACATGGGGTCTGCAATTTGAACAGAAGGAAATGTCCTTCGGCAAGCTGGTCGATAGCCAAAAAACAAAAAAAGATATCATCAAGCCGATGAAAGCGAAAAAGCCTGTCATTGAGGATAAATGGGTAGAGGGCGATGGCTGGGGCGAATTTGACGATTTAGAGGATTTCGGTGAATTTGTCATTGAAACCGGCGGCGCACCAAAAAAATCCAAAAAGAAAAAAGCGAAGGAACAGCCTTTCTCTATGGCAAAAACGCCCAAAAAGCAGGGCAAAAAGGGCAAAAAAACAAAGCAGGCGGACGATAGTCTGGGCTTCTTTGCCAGAAAAGCGAAAAAACTTGCGGAAAAAGAGGCAAACCGTCAAAAAAGTCAGAAAAAGTAATTGTCCAAAACGCGATTTTCGGTTATCATATATACAATCAATACTTCCGTGCTTCAACGGAAAATCATAACTTTTAAGGAGGATTCAAGAATGAGCGATACTTGCGGATGTGGCTGCGGTCACGATCATGACGATCATGTACACGAAGAAATGGAAATGGAAACTTTAACCCTCACTCTGGATGATGATACAGAAATGGAATGTGGCATCCTTGGTGTGTTTGCGGTGGATGGCATTGCCGATAAGGAATATATCGCATTGCTACCCCTGGAGGATGAAACCGTTCTCCTGTATGAATATAAGGAAAACGAGGACGGCATCGAGCTTCTCAATATCGAAAGCGATGACGATTTTGAAAAGGTATCCAATACATTCTATGATCTGTTCGATGACGAAGACGAATAATAGAAATGCAAGGGAACAGGGATAGAACACTATCCCTGTTTTTTGTGTTTTATAGTTGGAAAAGATTGGAGAGAAGAGCATGAAAGGAAAAAGAATAGCGGCATTTGCTCTGGCGTTGGTGCTTGGCGCTTCGGCGGCACAGCCTGCCCTTGCGGCAGATTGGCAGAGCAAAAATCCTCTGATTGCCCATGCCTTGGGGGAGGCAGACGGCAAAATCGAAACCAATTCCAAAGAAGCCTTCCTGACCTCTTGGCAGAATGGCTTCCGCGCCGTAGAGGCGGATTTTACCTATACCTCAGATGGTACCCTCGTCGTGCGGCACGATTTTGAAAAGGACGGCTCCTATTATCGTCTGGAAATCAAGCCGAGCGGCTCTCTGGTGATGGATACCAAAACCTTCACCTCGACCCCTGCGGTCTATGAGCAGACCCCCATGACAGCGGTGGATTTGCTCTATCTCATGCAGGAATACCCCGATATGTACCTCATAACGGATACCAAAACCACCGATAAGGCACAGGTGCAGCGGCAGTTCCGAGATTTGGTGAATATCGCCAATAATATCGGCTCGCCAGAAATTCTGAGCCGCATCATTCCGCAGCTGTATAATAAAGAAATGCTCAGCTGGATCAAGGAAATCTATCCCTTTGAAAACTGGATTTTCACCCTGTATCTTTATGCAAATCCAAATTATGACGATATCGCGAATTTCTGTGCCGCAAACGGCATTGATACCGTCACCCTGCATATCGACCGTGCAAAGAAGGAAAATATCTCCCAGCTGAAGGCAAAGGGGCTCAAGGTCTATGCCCATACCGTCAATCGTTACCGCATCTTTGAGGATGCTCTTGCCGCAGGCGTGGACGGCATTTATACCGACCGCATCAAACCCTATGAGCTTTCCTGGGTTGGACTTACGAACAGTATCCAGACCACAGAGCAAACCGTTACCGTAAAAGGGAAAGAAGCGAAGCTGACCACTCTCGCAATCTTCGGCACGCCCTATGCCCCTCTGCGGCAGATGGCACAGCTTGGCAAAAGGTTTTCCGCCGAATATAAAAAGGATGCAGGCACGCTCAATCTCACCGTCGGCAAAACCCTTACCACCATGGGAAATGAAATGCTCATGGATCACAGCGGACACCTTGTCACCAAAAAAGCCGATTTCAAGCTTCTCATCGGCGGCAAGGAAAGCGGCATCCAATGCTTCTATGTGGATGGCGAGGTTTATGCCCCCGTGGAGCAGATTCTCGCGCTGCTACAGTAAAATCTAAAATCCCCTTGGCTCAGGCGTTCGTGCCTGAGCTGTTTTTTTGCAGAAATCACATCTTAAAGGAATCTTAATTGTTTTTTGTCGAAAACTCCTTTAAAATAAAGAAAATTGCTTGTAACACAACAAAAAGGAGGGGCATACCTTGCGCGAAAACAGAGAGGCACACACATCGAAGCGAAAAAAACGCCCAACGGCGAAAAAATATGCGAAGCAGAGCATGACAAGGGAGGAGCACAGAAAGCACCTGAAACGCCTGTATCTCAAGACCCTTCTGATTACTCTGGCTGTCTGTCTTGCGCTGCTTGGCGCGGCTTACGGTGTATTTTTATACATGATTGGCGGCTTGGATCGTACCGAGGTGGATGAGGATAATCTTTCCGTCAATGAAAGCGTGAATGAAAAGGTCATCAATATTGCCCTTTACGGCGTAGATTCCCGCAATCATGATTATAACGGCCGCTCCGATGTTGTCATGGTTGCCTCTGTCAATACCAAAACAGGGCAGGTTAAGCTAGTTTCCATCGCAAGGGATACCTATGTTGCCATCCCCGGCTACAATAACACCCGCATCAACCATGCCTTTTCCTATGGCGGGCCTGAGCTTGCCATCCGCACCCTCAATGAAAATTTCGGCTTGGATGTCACCGATTACGTCGCCGTCAATTTCGATTCCCTCGCAGAGGTGATTGATGCCATGGGCGGTGTCGAGGTGGATGTCACCGAAGCGGAGCGTCGGCAGATTAACGCCTATCTTCTGTCGGGCGAGCCTCTTTACGAAACAGGCTATATTACCCTGAACGGGCCGCAGGCGGTCAGCTATTCCCGTATCCGCAAGATTGATAATGATGATATGCGTACCTCTCGCCAGAGAGAGGTTCTTGCGTCCCTCTTTGAAAAGGCGAAGGAGATTAACCCTCTGGAATATCCCTCCTATGTGCGGAAATTCGCCCCTATGGTGCAGACCTCCCTCAGCAATGATGAGCTTCTGAAATTGGCCTCCGTCGGTCTGAAGGGCAGCTCTCTTACGCTGGATCAGGCGGCGTTCCCCAATGAGTATATCCACGCCGAAGGGCAGACGATTGGCGGCGCATGGTATTATATCTATGACCTTGCGCAGGCAAAGGATATGCTTCATAAGTATCTGTATGAGGATATTCCCTTTGCACAATATGCTTCCTCCGGGGACGAAGAAAAAGATTAAAAAAATTCAAAAAAATAGTTGACAAATATTTTTTACGGGGTATAATGGGGTACAAGTTCAAAAAACAAAGGCAATGAAAAGAAGAGTACAGCCTGAAAGATTTTACAGAGAACCTCCGGTAGCTGCGAAGGAGGAAATGCGGAAGGGTTGGAAGATGGTCTTGGAGCCGCGCACCGAGAGGGTTTCCCTTTAGGCTGCGACGGGAGCGCCCGTGACAGCGCCGGAGTATCGGCAAATGCCCGTACTTGTTAAGGCAGTAATCGTGAGGTTGCTGTGAATTAGGGTGGTAACACGAAGCATATTATGCTCTCGTCCCTTTGACTGAGTGGTCAAACGGGAGGAGAGCTTTTTATTTTGCGTATAAAGAAAAGGTGGTTTGGGAAATGTCTGAAAAAGAAACGATGATTCGCTTAGAGGGTATCAAAAAGCGGTTCCGCACCAAGGCGGGCGAGCTGGAGGTACTCCATGGCGTAAGCGCAGATATTAAAAAAGGAGAGGTGTTCGGCATCATCGGGCTGAGCGGTGCCGGCAAAAGCACGCTGGTTCGCTGCATCAACCTTCTGGAACGCCCCACAGCCGGTAAGGTTTGGCTCGATGGCGTGGAGCTGACCGCCCTTGGCGATAAGGAATTGAGAGAGCAGCGCAGACACATGGGTATGATTTTCCAACAGTTCCATCTGCTGATGCAGAGAACGGCACTGGATAATGTCTGCTTCCCGATGGAAATTTCCGGTGTGCCGAAGGCAAAGGCAAAGGAAAGAGCCAAGGAGCTTCTGGATTTGGTTGGTCTGGCAGATAGAATGGAATCCTATCCGGCGCAGCTTTCCGGTGGGCAGAAGCAGAGAGTTGCCATTGCAAGAGCCTTGGCAACCGAGCCGAAGGTGCTGCTTTGTGATGAAGCCACCTCCGCACTGGATCCGAATACAACCGCAGGTGTTCTTTCCTTGTTAAAGGATATCAACACCAGATTGGGCATTACCATCGTGGTTATCACCCATGAAATGAGCGTCATTCAGGAAATCTGTGACAGAGTTGCCATCATTGATGGCGGTCTGATTGCCGAGGAGGGCGGCGTGGAGGAAATCTTCCGTGCTCCCAAAACAAAAATCGGGCAGGAGTTGGTTATGCACGAGGGTACAAACCGAGAGGCATATACAGGCAAGCTGCCGTATTCCTATCGCCTGGTATTCAAGGGCGGCAGTGAAAATGAGCCTGTTCTGGGGCAGATGATGATTGAGCTGAAGAATGTCGTAAATATTCTGGCGGCAAATACAAGAACGATTGAAAATCAAGCCTTTGGTCAAATGCTGGTGCAGTTCCCCGAGGAAAAGGAAATTCGTCAGAAAATGATTCAATATCTTACAGACAGAGGCGTAGAAGTAGAGGAGGTAGAATATGTTTAAGGAAGGTATGCTTGCTCTGGTTGGGCAAGGCTTTATAGAAACCATTTATATGACAGTCATCTCTACAGCTCTGGCGTATATCATCGGCTTGCCGTTGGGCTTGGTTCTGGTTGTGACCGATAAGGATGGAATTCATCCGATTCCCTGGCTGAACAGCCTTCTGGGAATGATTATCAACTTCTTCCGTTCCATTCCCTTCCTGATTCTCCTGATTGCGCTGATGCCCTTCACAAAAATGGTGGTCGGCACAGTAATCGGCTCCAAGGCGGCGATTGTCGGTCTTTGGATTGCAGCCGCACCCTTCATCGCAAGAATGGTAGAATCCTCTTTGAAGGAAGTGGAAATCGGCGTTGTTGAGGCGGCACAGTCCATGGGTGCTTCCCCGTTTCAGATTATGACAAAGGTACTTCTGCCCGAGGCAAAGCCCTCCCTCTTGGTCGGTGCGGCAATCAGCATTACCACCATTTTGGGCTATTCCGCAATGGCAGGTATCGTCGGCGCAGGCGGCTTGGGTGCCATTGCCATCAACTATGGCTATTATAGAAAGCAGTCCGATATCATGTATGTCATGGTAATCCTCATGGCAATCATCGTATTGGTATTTCAGGAGCTTGGCATGCGTATTTCCAAGCACACAGACAGAAGACTGTAAGCCTGTTTTTTAGGCTTCACATAAAAAACCAAAAGCAAAAGAATATTTTTTTTAAAACAAGGAGGAAACGTACTATGAAGAAATTTTTTGCAATTTTATTGGCAGGTGTGCTGACTGTTGGTCTGGCAGCTTGCGGTGGCTCTGATGACGCAGCAACAAACGATGACAGCAACAAAGAGGAAATCACACTGAAAATCGGTGCTTCTCCCACACCCCATGCTGAAATCCTGAATGCAGCAAAGGATGAACTGGCAGAGAAAGGCATCAAGCTGGATATCGTTGAATTTACAGATTATGTACAGCCTAACCTGGCAACAGAATCCGGTGATCTGGATGCAAACTACTTCCAGCACACCCCTTATCTGGAACAGTTCAATAAGGAACAGGGCACGCATCTGGTAGCAGTTGGCAAGGTTCATTTTGAACCCATGAGCATCTATGCCGGCACTGTAAAGGATCTGAAGGATATCCCCGCCGGCACAAAGGTTGGTATCCCCAATGACGCTACAAACGGCGGTCGTGCGCTGCTGCTTCTGGAAGCAAATGGTCTGATTAAGCTGAATCCCGATGCAGGCGTAACCGCAACAAAGCTGGATATCACAGAAAACCCCTATAATCTGGAAATCGTTGAAATGGAAGCTGCACAGCTGCCTCTGTCTCTGGGCGATCTGGGCTTCGCAGCAATCAATGCAAACTATGCACTGCAGAATAAGCTGACACAGGATGACGCTCTGGCAACAGAGGATGCAGAATCCGTAGCAGCTAAGACATACGGCAACGTAGTTGTAGTAAAAGAAGGCAACGAAAATCTGCCCGGCATTGCTGAACTGATGGAAGTTCTGCATGGTCAGACAGTGGTTGATTTCATCAATAACACCTACGGCGGCGCAGTAGCACCCCTGCAGTAAGCAATCAAAAGGTATTTAAGAAAATCGAATCAATAAAAAACAGACGAATTTGCGAAAGCGGTTCGTCTGTTTTTTTGCTGCAAAAATAAAAATTCTACCAAAAATGAGACTTTTTTGCAATAAAATCATTTTTCAACAAGTGTATTTTTGGAAGAATCTGCCTTGACAAGCGAATATTACAGATGATAAACTGCTGAAAGTTAGATACAACTAACAGTAGAATGATTCTTTAAAAACAATCATTTTTAATCTTGCAGACACAAAAAAAGGTAATAGGGAAGGGAAACGAAAGGAGAATTTTATGAAGAACAAAGGAATGTACCGATTGCTGTCGGGCGTACTTTGCACATCTGTACTGTTGAGCAGTCAGGCTTATGCTGCCGCATCTGCGGATTATTTTGATTTTCCGCAGAATTGGTCCAAGGACGCAATGGAATTTGCTGTTAAAAATAATTTCATCACAGGAGTAAGCGAGGATAAAATCGCGCCGAAGGCTGCCTTAACACGCGCACAGCTGGCGGCAATCCTCTCTCGCGTGATGAAAACAGGCGCAGGCGATGTCAGCGTGCTGGATAACTTCACAGACGCGGATAAAAACGCATGGTATGCCGGCGCAATGGCAAAGGCAGTCGAGCTGAATATCCTCTATGGCGATGGAGATTCCATCTACCCCGATCGCCCCGTAACCAGACAGGAGCTGTTCGCCATTCTGGTCAGAGCTTTTGCCGTAACAGGTGGCGATGAAAGCACACTTGCATCCTATAACGACGCAGGCAGCATCAGCAGCTGGGCAAAGGCGGCAATCTCCGCAATGATTGCACAGGGCTATGCGTCAGGCTATGAGGATAAGACCCTTCGCCCCACACAGCAGGTAACAAGAGAAGAATTTGCACAGATGCTGTATCGTATGCAGGAATTTTATGGCTCCTCCGCTGCTGCTGATGATAAAGCAGAGAATAAAGAAGAAGCCAAAGCAGATGAAGCCCCCAAAACCAATACTAAGAAAACCTCCGGCGGCGGCGGTTCCTCCTCCGGCGGCGGCTCCCATAGCGGCGGCGGCTCCAATAGCGGCAGCACAGCAACCGCAGAGGCTATCGTGGATGCAGAAAAAGCAGTGGTAGAAAGCACCGATATGGGTACGTGGCTGCCTCTGGCATTCAAGGATGGCTATAGCATAGAAAAAGTAACTTCCGTAACGGTTGACGGCACAGATGTAACAGCGAAACTGTCCAAGGTGACCACAGATGGCACAATCGCAAAGCTGCCTCTGGTAGGGACACCCAAGCAGGTTGTTATCAAGAGCGGTGATAAAACACAGACCATCAATCTGAACGGCAGCGGTGCGGCATCCGTTTATGCAGGCACACAGTATCTGCCTAAGTATGTATGGGCGCATGGTGCTGTTGCAGCATGGGATTATTATCTGACAAACTACGATAAGGACGGCAATGTTCGTATCAATCCCACAAGAACAACCTTTAATCTGACAGAAGAAGCAAACGCACATCCCTATTACTCCCCCGATGCGGAAGTAAAGGATGGCGAAACTTTTGGTGAGGTTGTAGGCAATGTAACCATTATGTTCAACTTCAATACCGATGAAGAAAAAGCATGGTTCAACGGCATTAACAAGCTGGAGCTGGTAGAGTATAACGAAAACAAGAACACAATCAACTCCAATCTGACCTATACATCGGCAGGGGATGTTGCCCACTATAACAATAAGGTTGGCGAACTGACCATTCCCATCGGACAGAGCAATTTCCGCAATAACGGTCGTTACTATGTACGCGTAAAATCCAATGGCGGCGATAAGGCATCCGTATTGGTTCCCATCCATGTGGTAAATGAAAAAGCACCTACACTCCTTCTGAGAGAAACCGCAGTTTCCGGCAGAAATCTGCATTTCGATGTAAAGGATATGACGTATGCAATCACAACTCCCATCGAAAGCGTAACACTGACAGATCCGAAGGGGGATACAAAGGAACTGCGTTATATCAACGATTATTTCCTTTTCGGCGATTTGTTCGTTCTGTATAACGATGTGAACGCAGAAGAAGGCGTGAATAACCTGCCTTATAACGGCAATTATACCATCACAATCCGCAGCAACGGCTTTAAGGAATTCAGCAAGAGCTTCAACGTAACAGGCGGTAAGGATGTATCCTCCAAGCAGGCAGCTGTAGTTTATCAGTCCGCAGCGTATGACGTAATGACACACGCCACAGGCAGCGGCAGCGGCGGTGGTTCTTCCGACAGCAGCGGCGGCTATATGGTTTCCGCAGACCTGCTGTTCGACAGCGACCTGCTGGCAAATGCACTGCTGTTGGAAGAAATGGGTGTAACCTGCGCGGCAGCAACAAAGGTAGTAGATAACTGGTACAATGTAATCTGCGACGCAGTATTTAATCAGGGTGATACAACTTATAACACCCATACAGGCTATCTGAATGCAGTTAATGATGCAAAGGTAGCAGGTGCCGAATGGCTTGGCTACGCAGAATATATTGCGGCAGGCGATGTGAAAACAACACCGAACAGACCTTCCGCAGTAAAAGAGGTTCTGGAAGATGGTCTGCTGGGTGATATTCAGCACAGCAATACCTATGGCAGATTGGAAGCGCCCAAGGCTACAGTAGGCGAGACAAAGGAAAATAAGGACGTTGAAATTACCTTTGAAAATGCAGATGCTTACATGGGCAAGATTACAAAGCTGTATCTGAATGATAACTGGCAGGAACTGAGCACAGATGCTTATACCATCGAAGGCAATAAGATTACAATCAAAGCAGGCGCACTGAAAATCGGTGAAAATAAAATCACAGTAGATGCAACAGGCTACCTCAGCAATGTTGTTACCATTGATTATGCGAAGGAAACAGAAAAAGACCTGTCCCTTTCTGTAGCAACATCTATCAGCGAAGGGCAGGATGTTGTCATCACAGTAACAAATTCCGAAGGGGATTTTCTGAAAAACCTCAGCGGCGTTGTGCTGAAAAACAGCGACGGCACGGAAAAAACAGTATATCATCAGGGCTATGAAGGCAGCAATGCTGTTTACTATGTAGTAAGCGAAGATGGCAAAACCATCACACTGAAAAACGTAGAACCCGGTACCTATACCGTTTCCGTATCTGCAAACTACTATGAAGCACTGACAACAGAAGGATTTACAGTAGAGAGAACAACACCTCTGAAAACAGCACCTTCCGTTGCAAAGCATGAAAAGAAAGACAAGGATGGTTTACTGGAAAGCACTGATTATTACCGTCTGACCTTCAGCGGTCTGGAGGGTAAGGACTTGGATACATATCTGGGCGCAATCAAAAAGGTAACCGTTGGCACGAAAGCATACACAGAAGCAACAAGCATTTACTTCCAGAATGATAACTATCGTACAAAGATTGCAGATTCCACCTATGGCGGTTATAAGGATGCTTTGGATTTGGCTGTAAACGGCATTGACGCAACAGGCGAAGGCACAGTAATCACCGTTGAGGCGAAGGGTTACGAAACAATGACCTATACACTGAAAGGTGATAGCGCAACTACCGACCCCGGCGAAGATGATAAGCTGACAGCTCCTACAGTTGAAAAGGCAGAACTGACTACAAAGAGCGGTTTCTTTGAAGATTGTGATTACTACAGACTGCGCTTTGGCACAATCAGCGGTACAGAGCTTACAGCATATCTGAATAAGGTAACAGGCGTAACTGTAAACGGCGTTGCATATACCAAAGAAAGCACCTATATGAAAGAAAGCACATTCAGAGTAAAAGCGGAAAATGACGCTTACGGTACATCCGCTTATGATATTCTGGATTTGGCAGTCAATGGCGTTGATACAACTAAGGATACTGTAATTGTCATTACAGCAGAAGGCTATGATGATGTAACCTATACAATCGCAAAGACAGGTGATGGCGGCGGCAGCACAACCGACCCTTCTAAACCCGAAACACCCGCAGGCGTTGCAGTAGATAATTGTGTATTTACGAAAGCCAGCGCATCTGATGAGAAAACAGACTATTACAGACTGACATTTAAGAATCTGACAGATGATGAACTTGCTACATATCTTAGAGCAATCAAATCTGTAGAAGTAGATAGTGTTACATATAAAGAAAAAGATTATCTCAGTTTTGGTCAAAGTCAGTTTAGAATAAAAGATACAAGTGAAGATTATGGTATTCATTATAATGCGCTGGATTTGGCGGCAAACGGTGTTGACACAAGCAAGGATGTTGAGGTTGTCATTAAGGCAACAGGCTATGCTGATTTGACCTACACAATCAAGAAGGCAGGCGGCAGCTCCGACGGCAAAGACGATAATACAGAAGAAGCTAAATATAAAGTAAGCAGCTGCGAACTTGTAGACGGTCGCTATCGTTTAATGTTTAATGGTTTTAGCGAAAGTGAATTGAAGAGCTTTTTAGGCAATATTACAGAAGTCACAGTTGCAGAAAACAAATACACAGATAAAGGCTGGTATTCTTGGGGTAAACACAACTATAGTAAAGTAGATAGTAAGGGCTATGGTGTTGATTCCTTAGAATTAACAGCAGATGGTTTCAATACAAATGACGATACTGAAATTGTGATTAAAGGCACACTGAATGGTGAAGAAGTAACAATTACTTTCACTTATACAGCAGAATAATCTACCCCAAAACAAAAAAGTGATTTTCCTTTTGGAAAATCACTTTTTTTCTGTGTCCACAGGGGTGTCCACACCCTGTCTTTTTGGTGTCCATAGGGTGTCCAGTCCTGTCCACTTTGTCCAGTAAAGTCCGCCGTTTTTATTGCTTTCCGGTCGAGCCGAGTCCGCCGCGATCCTCGTTCCCAAGGTCGTCTGTTTCCTCAAAAGTCAGCGTCGGCTGATGCTCAAATATGCGGAACTGGCAGATTCTGTCATTCACCTCAATCACCGTATCCCGGAGCGCAAATGCCGGCATGAACCACTGGTCATTGTTGCCGCAGTAGCTTTCATCCACGATGCCGCAGTGGTTCGTCTGGATGATGCCGAAGTTCTTGAAGGTCGAGCTGCGCGGCACAATATGCGCCTCAAACCCCTGTGGCAGCTGCATGGCAACCCCCAGCGGAATCAGCTGAAATTCGCCCTTTTTCAGCTCTACACGCTCTGCCGCACGTAGGTCAATCCAGTCGGATTTCCCGTCAATGTAGCGCAGTCTTTCGATTTTATCGCTCAGATATTTAATCTTGATTTTTTCCATATCTCGTTCCTCTCTCATTCTGCATGGTATAGGTAAAGGGAGCTGCTTTGCAGGGATTTCTGCACATCAATGATGCGCTGATTGAAGCTTCCCTTCCAGTGCAGCTTGGTATCCTTCAAATCTGCGATGAATTTTCCATCCACCAGCACATCAATGTATTGCATCAGCGGCAGTGCGCTGATTTCCTCCCAGCGGTAGCCTGTATACAGCCAGATATTCTTCTCCGGGTATTCCAGCTTGACCTTCCTCGCCAGCCGTTCGATTTCCTCCCGATTGCCCGTATAAAGCGGATCGCCGCCGCTGAAGGTAATGCCGCTGATATAGTCGCGGGAGAGCAGGGAGAACAGCTCCTCCTCTGCCGCCGCATCAAAGGCAAGGCCCCCCTCAGGGTCCCATGTGACGGCGTTATGACAGCCCTCGCAGTGGTGCGAACAGCCGCTCACCCAAAGCACCACACGCAGCCCCTCGCCGTTGAGCATATCGTCCTTTGTAATATTATGATACCGCATTACATACTCTTCCTTTCTGCGATTTCAGCCATTTTTGCGTCATTCAGACGGGTATCCCCCTTCACACGGGAGTAGGAAAGATAGCCGTTCATGCGCTCGATTTTTGTCAGATTTTTGCTGCCGCATTTCGGGCAAACGTCCATTTCCAGCTCCTGATGCCCGCAGTCATCGCAATAGGCAAGGGAAAGATTGACCCCCTCATAAAAGCCTAATTTCATGGCACGGCGCACAAGGGTGCGGATGGCATCCAAATTATAATCAATCGGGTATTTTACATATTGAATTTTGCCGCCGTTGGATAAATCCCAGAAGCGCTTTTCCAGATCCTGCTTTTCAATCGGGGTGATATCCTCGGTCACATGGCAGTGGAAGCTGTTGGAGACGTAGGGACGGTCGGAAACATGCTCAATCACGCCGTATTTCTTGCGGAACTGCGTAATCTGCAAGCCGCAGAGGCTTTCCGCAGGCGTGCCGTAGATGGCGTAAAGATTGCCGTCCGCCTTCTTGTATTCCGCAATTTTATCATTGATATGCTGTAGGGTATCAATCGCAAACTGCCCGTCCTCAACCAGAGATTTGCCGTTGTAGAGCTCCTGCAATTCATTCAGCGCCGTAATGCCGAAGGACGCTGTCGCCGTTTTTAAGAGCGGCTTAATCTTTTCATGGAATTTCAGGTGACCGCCGTAAAAACCGCCCTCACAATACGCCAGAGGATTTGTAGAGGCACGCATTTCGCCGAGGTAGGCATAGGTACGGATATGCAGCTGACGAATCAGCTCCAGATAGTAATCCAGAACCTCGAAGAAGGGTCTGCTTTCCTGCTTTGCCTTGGCATAAATCATAGGCAGATGCAGGCTGACCGCGCCGATATTGAACCGCCCGACGAACACAGGCTTGTCCTCTGCATCGGCAGGCTCCATGCCGCCCCGTTCAAACCAGGGGGAGAGGAAGGCTCTGCAGCCCATGGGGCTGATGATGGCACCGTATTTCTTGTAAATCTCCGCTACATAGCCCTCACCTGTCAGAGAAAGCCAATCGGGGTACATGCTCTTGGAGGAGCAGAGAATCCCTGCCTCAAAGACATCCTCCAATTCCTTTCCTGCGCCATGCAGGTTTTCGTCATAGAGGAACACCAGCTTCGGGAAAAGAACAGGCTTTTTGCAGTTCTTTTTGCCCTGCCCTTTTCTGCGGACATTCAGCATAGTGATGGATGCGATTTTCGCAAATTTGCCTGTGCCTGTGCCGAAGGTCATTGTGATGAAGGGGTAATCGCCGCGGCTGGACGCAACGGTATTGAATTTATATTCCCAGCCCTGAAAGCCCTGATCGAAATCCTTCTGGATATCCTTCATGGCTTCTCTGTCTGCGATGCGCGCGGTCAGACCCATATCAATATAGCGGCGGTAATATTTTTCGTAGCTTTTCTCCGCAAATGGCTCAAGGAGCAAATCCACGGAGGGCACAGTAAAGCCGCCGTATTGCTGGCTCGCCGCGGAAAGCACGATATCCCCGATGACATCGAAGGCAACCTCCAGTGTTTTCGGCTCGTTATACCAGAGATTCCCCATCTCAAAGCCGCCTGTCAGCACATCCTTTACGTTGAACAGGCAGCAGTTCATGGTGTCCCTTCTGGCGGACATATCGTGGATATAAATATACCCGTCCCGACATGCCTGCAGTTCCTCGGTTGTCATAAAGAATTTTTGATAAAGCTCCTTATTCAGCTGATTATAAATCAGAGAACGCTTGGTGGAAACAAGGGCACTGTCGGAGTTGCTGTTTTCCTTGTCCCCGATATACATGATGGATTGGCTTTTTTTATAGACCTCATCCAGCATTTTGACAAAATCCTGCTTATAATTGCGGTAGTCCCGATAGCTTTTCGCTACCTCCGGCTTGACCTGCTCGAGGGCAGCCTCAACGATATTGTGCATTTCTGCGATGGGGATGCCCTCACGCCCCAGAGAGCGCGCCTTTTCCTCCACGAAGGAGCAGATGAAATCCAGATCCTCCTGCGTGAATTTTACCATGGCGCGATAGGCTGATTTATTGACTGCAACCACGACCTTCTGCACATTCCATGCTTCGTGGGTATGATCCTTTTTGATGACATACATAAGACTTCCTCCTTTTTCGGTAAGAAACGAAATTTTGGGTTTTATACCGAATACTATACTATATCTGGTGGATAAAATCAATATATACGGTATGTTTTAACAAGATATAGTTATTCTGCCTCATCGGAGAGCCTTGCCTGTCTGACGGCATGATGCCAGCCTGCGAGCGTTTTCTTGATTTTTTCACTCTCTGCCGCAGAGGAGAAGGCGGCGGAAACCTGCCAGTTGCGGCGGATTTCCGATAAATCTGCCCAATAGCCGACGGCAAGCCCTGCCAGATATGCCGCGCCGAGGGCAGTGGTTTCCAGTGTGGAGGGGCGTAAAACGGGTACGCCTGTGATATCGGACTGGAATTGCAGCAGGAAGGAATTTGCCGCCGCACCGCCGTCCACACGCAGCTCTGCGAGGGGAATGCCTGCATCCTGCTCCATAGCGTGGAGGACATCATAGGTTTGGTATGCCATGGACTCGACTGCCGCGCGCACGATATGACAGCGGTTTGCGCCGCGGGTCAGCCCTGTTAGGCAGCCACGCGCGTAGGGGTCCCAATAGGGCGCGCCCAAGCCCACAAAGGCAGGCACGAGATAGACACCACAGGTATCGGGAACCTCTCTGCAAAGTCCTTCTGTTTCCCCGGCGGAGGAAATCAGCCCCAATTCATCGCGCAGCCATTGGATTGCCGCGCCTGCAACGAAAATAGAGCCCTCCAGTGCGTAGGTGATTTTGCCACCTAGACCCCATGCAATCGTGGTGACTAAGCCATTTTGCGAAAAAACGGGCTTGTCTCCTGTGTTCATCAGCAGAAAGCCGCCTGTGCCAAAGGTATTCTTGGCGGTGCCGGGGGAGAAGCACGCCTGCCCGAATAAGGCGGACTGCTGATCGCCTGCCGCCCCTGCAATCGGGATGCTTTCGCCAAAGAGAAGGGGGAGCGTGCTGCCGAAAATGCCGCTGGACGGGCGCACCTCGGGCAAGATGGAACGCGGGATTTCCAGTAGATCCAGAAGCTCGGTATCCCATTCCAGCGTATGGATATTGAACAGCATGGTACGGGAGGCGTTGGAATAATCGGTGGCATGAACCTGTCCGCCGGTTAGGTTCCAAATCAGCCAGGTATCAATGGTGCCGAAAAGCAGATTGCCGCTTTCTGCAAGTGCCTTTGCTTCGGGAACATTTTGCAGAATCCAGCGGATTTTTGTTGCGGAGAAATACGCATCAATCAGAAGCCCTGTTTTTTCGCGGATTTTTTCGGTGTAGCCCTGCTCCTGCAAAGAATCACAATAGGGTGCGGTTCTTCTGCACTGCCAGACAATGGCATGATAAATCGGCTTGCCGTTGCGCTTGTCCCAGAGGATGGTGGTTTCGCGCTGGTTGGTGATGCCGATAGCGGCAATTTCCCTTGCGGAAATGCCAAGCTTGGCAATGGCATCGCGCGCAACCGAAAGCTGTGTTTCCCAGATTTCCAGAGCGTCATGCTCCACCCAGCCGGGGTGGGGATAGTATTGCTGAAATTCCTTCTGCGCAACGCTTTTCATCTGCCCGTTCTGGTCGAAAAGAATCGCGCGGGAGCTGGTTGTGCCTTGGTCTAAGGAAAGAATGTATTTCATGGGGAGCCCTCCTTTTTCTCAAAAAATTAGTATTGATTTTAGTATAGCAAAAAGCAAAGGAGGGAACAAGCGAACAGAAAAAAAGAACCCCCGCAGGCAGTGCGGGGGCATAGGCTGTAGACAAAGTAATTTTGAGGCGGCGGAAGGGTTTGGGAAACAAATCCGTTTCCCAAATGGAATCCGCAGTCGGAATTCACTTCCGGCGAGGAAAACAGCGAGTTTCAAGGCTTTTAAGCTGATGGAACTCGTCTGTTTATTCCTCTGTCTTAGCAAGTCGAAATCCTGATTTCGACTTAGGATTATCTCATATAGGGGTTGGTTCTGCGTTCTGTTTCCAGCGTGGTGGCAGGGCCATGACCGGAATATACCTGATAATCCCCGGGGAGTGCGGCGAGCCTTTTCAGGGATTTTTTGATATCATCCCAATCGCCGGTGGGGAGGTCTGTTCTGCCGCAGGAGCCTTGAAACAGGGTATCGCCGCTGAAAATGATATCCTTGCCGATAAAGCAGATGGAGCCTACCGTATGTCCGGGGGTTTCCATTACGTCAAATTCCATATCACCGACGGTTACCTTATCGCCCTCGGAAACCAGAATATCGGGGTGAACGATGATGGGGCCGCCGACAAACTGAGAACAGTTGAGCGCAGGATCGGTGAAGACGGGCATTTCCTTTGCCGCGCCGACGATTTTACAGCCGAAATGTGCGGCAACCTCGTTGACGGAGCCGATATGGTCATAATGTCCATGGGTCAGCAGGATATGTGTAACCTTGAGATGATTCTGTTCTACATACTGATATAAAGGTGCAGGGCTGCCGTCGCAGTCGATGATAGCGGTGATACCGTTGTCATCGGAAATCACATAATTATTTGTGCCGACGGAACCCGCAGCGTAGCAAGCAATTTTCATGGGAAGTCCTCCTTGGTGTGTTTTTTCAAATTATAGCAATCCTAAGGGGATTTTGCAACCAAAAGGCGACGGGGAATTGTAAGAAAGTCTTAAGAAATGGGGCTCGGGTTTTGTGCTATAATCCAAATAAAGGGAAAGTGGCGGTTGGACAACATTAGTCATTCGCCCGTTTAGAACTTTTACGGCAAAACAAGGGCTTTCTCCCTTACTTTTTATGCTAAAAAGTAACAAAAACTTGGAACCCGTTTCGTAATGGGTTCCAAACCTCCGCAGACGAGGAAAGGGACACAAGGTTTCCCTTTCCAAACCCTTCCCCACGAGCCGGAAACGGCAGGGAGAAAGGCGGCGCAGGTGCGCCTGAAAGGAACAATAAATCGGAAGTTAACGCTTAACGAGGAGGAATAAACATGGCAAAAAAAGAAGAAAGATTTGAAACTATATTTAGAGATGGAAGTTCGCTTAAGGATGAAGGGATTCGCCAAATTCTAATTTTATAGAGGAATATTTTATGGAGGTATCATGGTGACAAAAATTTTATTGATAATTATGCTGGTTCTTTATGTTGCTTTGCTGATTATGCGATATAAGAAGAAGGACAATCCGAAAATCGAAGGGGGTGTGCAGGTTGTGCAGGGGATACTGTGGTCTCTCATTGCGGTTGACAACTGGGCGGAACGTTCCATTGGAATGAGAATTGTTTACATAATCATCATTCTTATGTCGTTTATAGCCGGAATAAAGGAGCTTTATAGATGCAGGCGATAATTCTTTGTTCAATCAGAGAAACGAAACAAAGAAAGGGCGTGAAAGCACAAAAAAGAAATGGTTGGAGCAGATGGGCAATGGAAAAGACGGCACATTTTGTGGAAAGGAGAAAATGCAGATGAGTGTATATTATAGTATCGGAAGTATTTTATTGGGGTTGGCGGCATGGTGGATTCCATACGCGGCGAGAGGTAAGGTCAGAAATTTCGGCGGCTTGAGTAAATATGTTTTTTTGAGCTTTTGCTGCTGTGTGGCGGCGCTTTTTCTACAGTTTCTGGAGATTCGCTACCGTGTGCAGATTAGGGATTTCGCAGGGCTGATGGATACCATCGGAGCGATTGTGGTTGCTGCGGTTGTGCTGATTATGGGTACCTTTGGCATGAATGGTGTGGTATATTTATACGTTCGGGAGAAATTTGAAGCAGTAAGATAGGAAAGGCGGCGCGGGTGCGCCTGAAAAGTGGCGGTTGGACAACATTAGTCATTCGCCCGTTTAGAACTTTTACGGCAAAACAAGGCGTTCCATCCTTACTTTTTATGCTAAAAAGTAACAAAAACTTGGAACCGGTTTAGGTGTGTCCCAATAAGAAAATATGAAGAAGATGAAATAGCTGAAAGACTGCGGATATAAGGAAGTTTCCCGCAGGCATCCTTTGACTTAGGCTGTCAAGGGAAACTGACGCAGTAGCTGTAACTTTCAGCATTTCAGAATTCAGGGTTTCTTATCTGGGCGCACCTTCTGTAATGGGTTCCAAACCTCCGCAGACGAGGAAAGGGACACATGGTTTCCCTTTCCAAACCCTTCCCCGCAGTGCCGGAAACGGCAGGAAGAAAGGCGGCGCAGGTGCGCCTGAAAGGAACGATAAATCGGAAATTTGATGGGATGGTGATATTAATGAAAAAGATAAGGGCAGTTATGCTATCGTTGCTTGCTTGTACGGTTCTGCTTGCAGGGTGCAACACTTCCTCCGAAAGCAATGAAGAACAGCCCTTAAAGGTATATTCATTTAGCGGAGAAAATGAATATATTTCTGTGTCAAATGGTGTAATTATTTTAGATGGCAAAGATGAAATTTGCTATGGTGGCGATTTGAAAGTGATGTCAGACGATTTTTCTGATATTACCACATATTCAACTACCATTTATATCAATGGAAGTGAAAAAGAAATTTTGCTCTCTAATGGTGTTGATGATCAGACCGGTGGGACAATAGATGTTTCCGGAAATATTGGAAAAATTTCCGGGGACATTCTCGGAGATAGTGATGATAAGTTGACTGATAATTTGTGGTTTGAATTGAAAACAACTAATTTGAGCGGAGAAGAAAACACTTATCAGGTACAATTAGAGACAACTGAAATCACAAAGGAAGTCAAAAAGTAACTTCTAAATTCGGATTTGAAAGAGGTGTTCGGATGAAAGCAAAGCGTATTATTTTATGCGTGGCAGTGGTCTTTCTGGCAGGGATTTTGGCTTATTCTGCTATACAGAGAAAGCATACCTTTACCCTTTCAAACGAGGACGGCGGCGTGAAGGCAGAACAGATACAGCCGCTTTTTGGGACGGTAAGGGTAAGCGGTGATAGTGATACGGATGTGGTTTTTACCGATGTTGAAACGGGAGAGAAATACACAATCGGATACATTACGCATGGCATGACGGAAAAAATCAAGCTCGAAAGAGGAAGATGGTACAGTGTTGCGGGCAGTGGTAATCTTACGGTAAAGCCGATAAATGTTCGGGTGGAATAAAGGTCGGCTTTTTTAACCGGTGAAGCACAATATGATAAAATAATCAATAAAAGCGGTTTCCGTTCGGAAACCGCTTTTTTGTAAAGTTTAGGTACACCCTTTACAAAGGGGGAGACAAGGGCAGAGCCTTCGCAATTATTTATTCTTTAAGTATTCATCAATCGCTGCGGCTGCCTTTTTCCCTGCGCCCATTGCGAGGATAACGGTTGCTGCGCCTGTTACGGCATCGCCGCCGGCATAAACGCCCTCTCTTGTGGTCTGGTTTGTTTCCTCGTTGACAACCAGACAGCCCTTTCTGTTTGTTTCCAAGCCCTTTGTGGTGCTGCGAATCAGGGGGTTCGGGGAGGTGCCGAGAGACATGATAACGGTATCTACATCCAGCACATAATTGGAGCCTTCGATGGGGATGGGGCTTCTTCTGCCACTGGCATCGGGTTCGCCAAGTTCCATTTTCAAGCATTCAATGCCGCAAACCTGACCATTGCCGTCATTGAGAATCTGTACGGGGTTTTCGAGCAGGTGGAATTCAATGCCTTCCTCCTTTGCGTGATGCACCTCTTCCAGACGGGCGGGCATTTCCTTTTCGGAACGGCGGTATACGATATAAACATGCTCCGCACCCATACGCTTTGCGCATCTTGCCGCATCCATGGCAACGTTACCGCCGCCGACAACAGCGACTGCCTTGCTGTTGCGGATGGGGGTATCATATTCGGGCAGATATGCCTTCATCAGATTGATTCTTGTCAGGTATTCATTTGCGGAATAAACGCCGACCAATGCTTCGCCGGGGATACCCATGAAGGAGGGCAGGCCTGCGCCTGTGCCGACAAAGACAGCATCAAAGCCCATATCGTCGATGATTTCATCAATGGAAAGCACCTTGCCGATAACCATATTTGTCATAATCTTTACGCCCAGAGCAGTCAGCTTATCAATTTCCTTCTGCACGATTGCCTTGGGCAGACGGAATTCGGGAATACCGTAAACCAATACGCCGCCTGCCTTATGGAAGGCTTCGAACATGGTTACTTCGTAGCCCTGCTTTGCCAAATCGCCTGCGCAGGCAAGTGCGGAGGGACCGGAGCCGATGACAGCAACCTTTTTGCCGTTGGAGGCAGGCTTTTCGGGCAGCTCATCGCAGTTTTTCATATACCAATCGGCAACGAAGCGTTCCAGACGACCGATGGCAACAGCCTCGCCCTTCATCCCTCTGACGCATTTGGATTCGCACTGGCTTTCCTGCGGACAGACACGGCCGCAAACCGCGGGCAGAGCGTTTGTGGAGGTAATAACCTTATAAGCCGCCATAAAATTCCCCTTTGCAACCTCTGCGATAAATTCGGGGATACGCACATTTACGGGGCAGCCGCTCACGCAGGGCTTATGCTTACAGTTCAGGCATCTCTGCGCTTCTTCGATTGCCATTTCCTCGGTATAGCCGAGGGAAACCTCTTTAAAGTTTTTATTTCTTACATCAGGTACCTGTTCGGGCATCTTGATTTTTTCCAGACTCATATTTGCCATGATACCGTTCCTCCTTATTTGATCAGTTCATTTGCCAGCTTATCCATGCGGCAGATGTGGGTTTCTGTCAGCTCCGCTTCTCTTGCCTTATAAATGGAGTTACGGTTCATCAGCTCGTCAAAATCCACCTCATGCCCATCAAAGTCGGGGCCGTCTACGCAGGCAAACTTAATCTTGCCGCCAACGGTGACACGACAGCCACCGCACATGCCTGTGCCGTCAATCATGATGGGGTTCAGAGAAACAATGGTTTTGATGCCGAAGGGCTTTGTGGTCAGGCTGACGAATTTCATCATGGGGATGGGGCCGATGGCAATTACAGCATCATAGCTGTTGCCTGCCTCAATCAGGGCCTTCAGCTTATCGGTAACGAAGCCCTTTTCACCCTGAGAGCCATCATCCGTCATGAGGTAATAATTGGTAGCAACGGCGTTCATTTCGTCCTCCAGAATGACGATATCCTTGTTTCTGAAGCCGGCAATGACATCGACCTCTACACCGAGGTTATGCAGTGCCTTTGCCTGCGGATAGGCGATGGCACAGCCAACACCGCCGCCGACAACAGCAACCTTTTTCATGCCGTCATATTCTGTGGCAACGCCCAGAGGGCCGACAAAATCCTGAATGGTATCGCCAATCTCTTTTGCGGCAAGCAGCTTTGTGGAAAGCCCTACCTTCTGGAAGATAATGGTAACGGTGCCTTTTTCTCTGTCATAATCTGCGATGGTAAGCGGAACTCTTTCGCTGAATTCATCCACGCGGAAGATGATGAACTGACCTGCCTGTGCCTTTTTGGCAACAAAGGGTGCTTCAATCTCCAGCAGAGTGACCATGCTGTTGAGCTCTCTTTTATTCACGATACGAAACATGGGTGGTTCCTTCCTTTCTCTACGTTTGGGATGCCGAAAGGCTTTTCTTTCGGCAGTATTTTTGATAATATATAGATTGCATCTATCATAACACAAAAGGTTTGCGGAAAAAAGATAGAAAACTGCCATTTTTCCTTAAAAATAAATACAAAAGTTTATGGGAAACAAACAAACGCGGGACGAATTTTGTCCCTGCAAGAAAAAGGAGGTTTGTTATGGAAAATAAAATGGATACATTAGAGGATCTGGTGCGGATTATCCGTATTCTGCGCGGCGAAAACGGCTGTCCGTGGGACAGGGTGCAGACGCATGCATCCATCCGCATGGATATGCTGGAGGAGGCTTACGAGGCGGCGGATGCGATTGACAAAAAGGATATGAAAAATCTCTGTGAGGAGCTGGGGGATGTGCTGATGCAGGTGGTCTTTCATGCGGAAATCGAGACGGAGCAGGGCGGCTTTACGATGGGGGATGTGATACAGGGCATCTGCGAGAAAATGATTTATCGCCATCCGCATGTATTCGGGAGCGGCAAGGCGGATACGGCGGAGGAGGTGCTCATCAACTGGGAGGAGCTGAAGAAGAAGGAGAAAAGGCAGGAAACTCAGACAGAGGTCATGCAGAGCGTGCCGGAGGCACTGCCTGCGCTTATCCGTGCAAGGAAGGTGCAGAAGAAGGCGGCGGATGTCGGATTTGACTTTCCGGTGACGGCAGATGCCATGCGGAAGGTGTACGAGGAGGTACAGGAATTAGAACAGGCAGTGCGAGAAAATGGGGAGATTGAGGAGGAATTCGGGGATATTTTGTTTGCCTTGGTGAATATCTCCCGTTTTTTGAAAATAAATCCTGAGTTTGCCTTGACAAAAGCCATCAAAAAGTTTATAAATAGATTTGAATATATTGAGAAATCCGCCCTTTTAGAGGGCAAAGCTCTTTCGGAGATGTCTTTGGAGGAGATGGATTTACTCTGGGATGAGGCAAAAATCAAGCTGAATCCAATGCAATGATAAATAACTATTAGGAGGCAAACACAAATGAACAAATCTGATCTGGTTGCGGCAATCGCAGAAAAAGCAGAAATGAGCAAAAAAGACGCAGAAAAAGCACTGAAGGCTTTTGAAGATGTAGTAACAGAAGAACTGACAAACAACGGCAAGGTACAGCTGGTTGGCTTCGGCACATTCGATGTTGCGGAAAGAGCAGCGCGCGAAGGCAGAAACCCTCAGACAGGCGAAGCAATGCCTATTCCTGCATCCAAAGCACCTAGATTCAAAGCAGGCAAGGCTCTGAAGGATGCAATCAATAAATAATTTGTTTTTGAATGATGGCCCTTTCTGTGAAGAAAGGGCTTTTCTTTTTATTATGGAAAGGAGCAGAGGAAATGCGTGTAGATAAATTTCTGAAGGTGTCCCGTATCATCAAAAGACGCACGATTGCCAATGAGGCGTGCGACGCAGGCAGGGTGATGATTAACGGGAAGGTGGTTAAGGCAGGCGCAGAGGTGAAGATTGGCGATATTATCGAGATTCAGTTCGGAAATAATACCACAAAGATTGAAGTCTTAGACTTAAAGGAATCCACCAAAAAAGAAGATGCCGTTAACATGTACAAGTCCCTTTGATGAGGATGATTTTTCAGCGAATTTTTTAAATTTTACGTCCGACCTCGCAGAACCATGAATATGGTTCTGCAAATCAGGGTCAAGGGAAATGATTTCCCTTGCGGGGTTTGGGGCAGAGCCCCCAAAAAAAGGTCTGTTTTCTTTTTTGTCCGCATATCCTTGGAACAGAGGGGGCGTTTTTTTATGGCAGAGGAGAAGAAAAAGGGACGGCATACATTAAATATGGAGGAACGGGAACGGGTGCGCATCGGCGGCGTAATGGAGGTGCTTTCCTTCGATGAGGACGGCATTATGATGGAGACCACCTGCGGACTGCTGCTTTTAAAGGGCGCAGGGATGCACATCGGCAAGCTGGATCTGGAGGCGGGGGACGTTGTTGTAGACGGAAGCATTGACAGCATGACCTATTCCGATGGAACGCTTGCGGAAAAACATTCTATTCTGGGCAGACTGTTTCGCTAGAGGGGGTAGGCGGTATGATTCTTTCCTTACACGCACAGGCGCAGCTTTTCCTGCTGACGGTGTTTCTGGGCGGCGGTATGGGTCTTTTTTATGACGGCCTGCGGGTGTTTCGCCATGCCCTTCGCCATAATGCCTTCTGGGTGCAGGCGGAGGATGGGCTTTTCTGGCTTCTGGCGGTGTTTCTGGTATTCTGCGTGATGCTGCACGCCAATGCAGGAGAAATCCGGTTTTTTACGATTCTGGGGCTGTTCGGCGGCATGGGGCTGTATTTCCTGACGCTCAGCCGCATGGTGCTTGCTGTCAGCGATAAAATCATTTTTGCTGTGAAATATATGCTCGGCCTTTTTGGGCGTATTGTGACAACGCCGTTTCGTCTGCTCTGGCTTGTTTTTCGCCGCCCTGCGAGAAAAATTGGCGGATTTTGCGAAAAACAGCGGAAAAAACTATTGCAAAGCGTTAAACTTTGTGTGAAAATAATAGTACATCGTTTGCATATCAATCGGCGGATGCTGCGCAAAAAATAGGAACACGACAGGGGTCTTTTTTATGGGGCAGAAAAAAAAGAATAAAAAATCCAAAAAAATATCCGGACTTTTTCTCAGGGTGTTCGTACTGGTGTTTGTTGTGGCGGTTGCAGTCGGCATCGGCAGGCAGGCGGCGCGGTATCAGGAGGTCAAGGATGAAACGGCCTCTGTTGCGGCGCAGGTGAAGGAAGAAAAGGAAAAGCAGCAGGAATTTGAAGCGCGCAGAGAATATTATACCAGCGATGCCTACATCGAGCAGATTGCAAGAGAGCAGCTGGGCATGGTGAAATCAAACGAGATTCTCTACATCAACCGCGGAGAATAGACTGAAATTTTTGTAAAAAAGTTGGAGAAAAGCACTTGACAAAAAGGGAATGAAACGATATACTGTCTAAGTCAGCTTGTGGCGGAGTAGCTCAGTTGGCTAGAGCATGCGGTTCATACCCGCAGTGTCAGGGGTTCAAATCCCTTCTCCGCTACTTTTTATTCAGGCCCGTTGGTCAAGCGGTCAAGACGCGGCCCTCTCACGGCTGAAACAGGGGTTCGATTCCCCTACGGGTCATCCGTGGACTGTATAGGTTTATATAGTAAAGACAAACTGAATATGGTTAAAAATATGGAAGTTTAGCTCAGCTGGGAGAGCATCTGCCTTACAAGCAGAGGGTCACAGGTTCGAGCCCTGTAACTTCCATTTTTTTATTTCCAAAACGCAGTCCGCAAGGATGGAGGAGAGCGCCTTACAAGCAGAGGGTTCAAGCCCCCGAGAGTGTAAGCACTCCTGTGACATTCCATTTTTTTATATCCAAAAACAGAATATAAAAGGCTCCCATTCCATGCGGCTTGCAAAGAGTGGGAGCTTTTCTTATGCCCAAAGGGTGATGACCTGTGCAACGATGGTTTCCCCTTCATAGAGGAAGGATTCGATTTCCTTGCCGTTTTCGGTATCCTGCAAATAGGTCTTTATGGTGACGGTGTCTCCGCGCAGACACTCCTTGCGGTAGACAATGCGGATATCCTTGAGTGTCATATCCTCATAGATGGCATCGGGGATATCATCCATCACCCATTCCAGATATTTCACGTTATTGGCGTGCCCGTTGGTATCGGTATCCCTTCTGGTTACGACAAAATCTCTGGTGCAAATCAGCCTGCCTGCCGGTGTTTTAGGCATGAAGAATTTTTCGCCCTCAATGGCAGATACCTGCCCCGAATGATATTTTTCAACCATATCCGCAGGCACATTGGCAGGCTTCCGTTTTTCGGAATCCATGAAAATCCAGCGGGAAATGCCATCCAACAGCTTATTGCCGTTTTCATCAAAGAGGAAAAAGCTGCGGTTTGCCTGAAAGCGAGCAAACTTATCGCTCCATGTCTGCAATGTGATGGTTTCATTGTATTTTGGCATGCGGTAGAGCTTTAAATGCCAGTTGACAACAGACCAAAAGCAGTGATGCGTAAGATTATACTGCACACTGAAGCCGAGGCTGTCGGAATGGCTGATTGCCATTTCCTGCAGGGCGGAGAGCAGTGCCGCAGGTGTCATAGAGCGGCTGCCGTCAATCTGAAAATAATGTACGGTCTGGGTTGTTTCATATCCGATTCGATCCATCATGTTTTCCTCCTTACAGCATGGGCGAAATCAATCTTGCAATCGCCTCACGCACCTTAAACCACCACTTTCTGCGGCGGTACCATTCTTTTGTAATTTCCACAGAGCTATGCAAATCCTTTAAGAAATCATCCTCTAATATTTTGGTTATGCCTGCATCATACATGAAGGCATTGACCTCGAAATTCAAATCAAAGCTGCGGATATCCATATTGGCGGAGCCGACAGAGGAAACAGTACCATCTATCGTCAGCACCTTGGCATGGATAAAGCCCTTTTCATACTGATACACCCGCACCCCTGCCTCGAGCAGCTCGCCCAGATAGGACATGCTTGCCCAATAGACGAAGAAATGATCCGGATTGCCGGGGATGATGATACGAACATCCAGACCGGAAAGCGCAGCCACACGCAGCGCCTCAAAAATGCCGTCATCCGGCACGAAATAGGGTGTAGTCAGAAAAACATTGCTTTCGGCTTCATTTATCATTTTGAAATAGCCGTTGCGGATGTTTTTCCACTGGGTATCGGGACCGCTGGAAACAATTTGCGTCCGCACGCCCTTTATTTGCTGCTCCTTCTTGGGGAAATATTTTTCACCCAGATGAATCAGCCCGAATTTTGCGGTGAAGTTCCAGTCCATGATGAAGCGCATCTGCATCTGATCGACGGCATCGCCTTGAAAGCGCAGATGGGTATCTCGCCAAGGGCCGTAGCGGTTGACGATACCGAGGTATTCATCCCCGACATTAAAGCCGCCGATGTAGCCGATTTTGCCGTCAATGATGGCAAGCTTGCGGTGGTTGCGGTAATTCAGGCGCACCACGAAGCGCGGCAGGAAGGCGGCGGTATAGCCCCCTGCGGCGTGAAACTGATCAAAGAAATTCTTCGGCAGACGGGAGTTGCCGATGCCGTCATAAAGAATTCGCACCTCGACCCCCTCTGCTGCCTTTTTCGTCAGCTCATCCAGAAGACGCGAGCCGAGCCTGTCCCCACGCCAGATGTAATATTCCAGATGGATATATTCCTTGGCATTGCGGATATCCTGCACGAGGGCTTCAAATTTATCCTTGCCGTTATTGAAATATTCGATTTTATTGTTAAAGGTAATCCAGTTGCCGCTGTTCAGATGCAGATGTGCCAGATCGGTGACATATTCTGCATGGGACAGCTTGCCCTTATTTTCGATAAATGCCTTCTGCTCGGTGATTTCCTCCGCAGAATGGACATCTTGAAAGAGGTATTTATAATAGACCTCCTGATCATATTTTTCCTTTTCGCGAAACATTTTTTCGCGCTTACTGTTGCGCCCGAAGACCATATAGGCAAAAAAGCCGAAAATCGGGATGAACAGCAGCACCAAAAGCCATGCCCATGTGCTGGCAGGGTTTCTGCGCTCGAAGAACACGACGAACCCGGAAAGGATGACGTTGGCAACCAACAGGATGACGATAAAAAGAAGAATCCAGCTCCATACTGTACTCATAGTCAGACCTCCTTTTTCAGATTTTTATCAGATGAAGGCTGCGGTCGAAAATATCTTTCACCGCAGAGAGGGTTTCACACCCAATCAATAGTATACTATATTCGTTTGCTTTGTTGCAAGATTGGAGATGATGAAAAAAATCGAAAAAAATCATGATTTTATCTTCCCTAAAGTGAAAAATGATGGTAGAATAATAGGACGTAAGACATACGGCAAGGTGCTTATCATTTTGCGTATCTGCAATAAAGGAGGAACTATTTTGGATTTTTCTGATGTTTTGATTATTATTATTGTAATTTTGGCACTGCTTTGTGTGGGGATGTATTATCTGAACAAAAAGGGTATGAAGAAGATGATTCAGGCGCAGGATTTCATCGACCAGAACCGTACCACAGTGCAGATTTTTGTAATTGATAAAAGACAGGAGAAGCCCTCTCCTTCCAATATGCCCAAGGCTGTTTATGAACAGATGCCCAAATCGGCAAAAATTCGCAAGACCAATCTGGTGCGCGCGAAGGTTGGCCCTCAGATTGTGACGCTGATGTGCGATAAGCCTGTATATCAGGTGCTTCCCGTGAAGAAGAACGTCAAGGTTGATCTGGCAGGGATGTATATTGTCGGCATCACAGGGATGAATCTGGAGGACAAGAAGAAAAAGACACTCTCTGAAAAGGTGGTTACCAGCGCAAACAAAACCATGAAAAAGCAGAGTGAAAAAGCGAAAAAGTAAGAAAAAACCCCTTCCGTAGTGGAGGGGTTTTGTTTTTGGCTGTTTCATTGGGGACTGTTCAGAACCCCACCACATATATTCGCAAAACCGCATGATACCATGCTTTCTCGCTGCTGCGCAGCTAATTTTGCTCATATATGGGGCGGTAACTCTATTCGAGTTCCCTTAAAATAAGAAAAAGCATTGCTTACATGCCAGCATGACGCATTATTTTTTCTTATTTCAAGGGGTTCTGAATCGGTTACATTTATGCAATAAAAAAAGGCAGCAAGGATAACCCTACTGCCATATTTTTTTAATATAGCCTTTGCTGTCGCTTTGGAAGAAGTTGAAGAATGGGTGTGTGTCTGCCGAAAAGCAGCTCCGCGTTCCTCCGCCGAGGCGATAGACCTTGGTTCTCCCGACCGTTGCCGCAAAGAAACGACAGCATTTGCTGCCGCCCCTCCGCAGGTTTTGCCGAAGGTTCCGCCGCCTGCCGCGCAAAGGCTGTATTAACACAAAAATACAGGCTATATTATAGACAAAATTCGAGAGATTGTCAATTAAAAAGAATTGGGTATTGATAAATTTATGGATTTCCCTGTATAATAGAAAAGATAGGTCTCTGCATTTTTAAAGGAAGTTTGGGCAGAGCACCGCAGAGAATCTGAAAGGAGCATGGAGAAGCATGAGATATGAAGGTACTGTATATAGACCACCCAGTGAGGCAGGCAGTCTGATTATTCAGCTGACGATTGGCTGTGCAAGAAATACCTGCACATTCTGCAATATGTATAAAGATAAGAAATTCCGCATCCGTCCGCTGGAGGAGGTTGTGGAGGATCTGGAAATGGCGAGAAGCTATTACAGCCGCATTAAGGTGCGCCGCATTTTCCTTGCGGATGGGGATGCCCTGATTGTAAAGACAGAGGATTTATTATATATCATTGCAAAATGTAAGGAGATTTTTCCTGAAGTGGAGCGCATTTCCGTATACGGTGCGCCGAAGGATATTCTGCACAAGACCCCTGAGGAGCTTGCTACATTGAAGGCGGCAGGACTGGATATGGTTTACATGGGGCTGGAAAGCGGCGCGGATGAGGTGCTGCAGGCGGTGAAGAAGGGCGTAACTGCTGACGAAATGATTGAGGCAGGCAAAAAGGTAAGAGCCGCAGGAATGATTCTTTCCATGACGGTGATTTCCGGTCTGGGCGGCAAGAAGCCGTGGAGAGAGCATGCACTGGGCAGTGCGAGAGTGATTTCTGCAATCAAGCCGGAATATGTCGGCTTTCTGACGCTGATGATTGAGCCGGGAACAGAAATGTATGATCAGTACAACAGAGGGGAAATTGAGCTGCTGACACCCCACGAGGTACTGGATGAAACAGAGCTGTTTATCCGCAGTGTGGATGCGGAAGGGACGATGTTCCGTTCCAATCATGCGTCAAACTATATCCCTCTGGGCGGCACGCTGAATGGGGAAAGAGATAAGATTTTAGGGCAGATTGAAATAAGCAGAAGGAAAAGTAAATTCCGTCCCGATGTATTCAGAGGGATTTAAGGCTTTAAGGAGTATGGTAGTATGGCGTGGCTGGGCTTTGTCACATTGCTAACGATATATTGGTGTTTTTTTGTGGCGGCAACAACGGGCAGAATCGGCTGGTGTCTTTTGACGGGATGGCTGCTGCCGATTCTCGCGCTGACAATCAGCTTTCGGAAGGGGATGCAGGTCAACGGGCTGATGGTGCTGATCTGCTTTGTGCTGTTTCTGGTCTGCCGCAGTGGGCTGGCGGAGCTGCGCGGCTGGAATGTGAAGCAGAGAAAGAAGCGCCCGGTGCTGTTCTGGCTGTTATATACAGTGATTTTTCTGCTGATGTTTTACAGCGTGGCGCAGGCGCAGATGCAGGGATATATTCTGAATATCCAGGGCTGGGACAGTGAAACGATGCAGGTGCTGCGGATGGTGCTTGTGACGATTCCGCTGCTGGTGCTGAATTATTTTTATACGGAAATGGTGTATACGGCGATTGACCGCCTGCGGCTGAAAAAATGGGAGCTGGTGCTGCTGAACTGCCGCTGCTTTCTGGCGCACGAAAGCGGTGCGGAAAAGGTTGCCAAGCAGGGCTATTTTCTGGAGGGCATCAGCAATGGCGTAACCTACCATTTTGAGCTGACGAAGCGCACATATTTTATGCTGCGGCGCGAAAAAAACCTGCGGCTGCAAATCGGAACGGGAATACTGGGCGGATTATATTTGACGGATCTGGAAAACCCCGATTTTTTCAAGCGTGTACGAAGGATGGACAGAAAATATGCCAAACGAGGGATATTCCTGAATATTCTGGTGATGGCTTTTGGTGTTTGGCTGTTCTGGATATTGAAATAAGCCGAAATCGGGCTTTGAAGTCGAAGCAGGTAAGAAAGAAAGCTTTGGATGAAAGAGACATCCAAGGCTTTTTTTGTGCAATCATTTTGTGGGAGAGAAAGACATATCCTTGAAAGAAGGGATGTGACGGAATGAAAAAACAGTGCGGCTTTCTGCTGTTATATGTGGTTGTGGCGGTGCTTTTGCTGCCGCTATTGCTGACGATACTCTGTGGTGGCTTAGGGCAAGAGCTGCCGCAGGAGGCGCAGGTGCTTTATGGTCTGGCAGATCTTGCGCCCTTGGATACGGAGCTGGAGGAATATGTGGCAGGGGTAGTGGCGGCGGAAATGCCTGCCGCCTTTCCGGAGGAGGCACTCAAGGCGCAGGCGGTTGCGGCAAGAACCTATCAGGTGCGGCAGATGCAGGCGGCAGGAAGCAGGGCTGTGCTTTATGACGTGGGACAGGCGTACCTTTCCGAAGCGGAGCAGAAGGAAAAATGGGGCGAAGGCTATGCCCTATATGCCGGGAAAATCCATAGTGCCGTCCGCGCAACGGCAGGGGAGATTATGACCTATGACGGGGAACCGATTCTTGCCGCCTTTCATGCACAGAGCGGCGGAAGGACGGAGGATGCGGCGCATGTGTGGAATACGGCGGTGCCGTATCTGAAAAGCGTGGACAGCAAGGGGGACAGGCAGGCACCGAACAATGAGACAACGGTAACGATTGCGGCGAAGGCATTGGCGGAACGGCTTGGGATTGCGGAGGATGCGGCAGTTTCTGTGAAGAAACGAACGGAGGCAGGCTATGTGGCGGAGGTGCAGGCAGGGAGCAAGACCTTTTCCGGCAGGGAGATACGAGAGAGACTGGGACTTAGGAGTGCGGATTTCACGATTGCGAAAAACGGGGACAGCTATATTTTTACGGTGCATGGCTATGGGCATGGGGCAGGCATGAGCCAATATGGGGCATCCTTTCTGGCGGAGCAGGGAAAAAATTATCATGAAATTCTGCGGCATTATTATACAGGTATCTCCTTTTCGATTCTCGAATAAAAAAATCCTCCTATGGCAACAATAGCATCGGAGGTGTTAATATGAATCAAAAAGAAAGAAGAGCCGCACGAGGCTTGCAGATTGTGGCGGTTTGCTGCTGCTTTTGCCTGCTGGCGGTGGGCGCAGGGGTGACATATCGCGCCATGGACAGAGAAAAGGCAGGGGACGGCGAGATCTTGCAGAAGGAACAGCCTGTGACAGCGGTACAGAGCAAAACAATCGAGATTGCGCAGGCGGAGCAGCGGGGGGAAGCTGAGAAAACAAAGGAAATAAAGGAAACAAAGGAAGCAAAGGAAACGAAAGCACAGCCTGCAAGGAAAAACGAACAGCCTGTGTTTGCAGCGCCGCTGGAGGGGGAAACGAAGGTGGTTCTGGCGTACAGTACAGACCATGCCATTTATGACCCGACACTGGAGCAGTATCGCACGAATGCATCCGTCAGCCTTTCCGCGAAGAAGGGGACAGAGGTGAAGGCTGCGGCAGACGGCGTGGTGAAGGAGGTAAAGAAGGACGCGCAGGCAGGGAATCTGGTGAGGATTGCACACGGCGAGGATTGGCTGACTACATACGGTCAGCTTGCAGATGCCGTAGCAGTCAAGGAAGGAGAAAGCGTGAAACAGGGGCAGCGGATCGGAACGGTTGCCGCGCCGACGAAATACGGTGTGGCACTGGGAGAGCATCTGATTTTTGCCATGGAGAAGAACGGAGAACCGCAGAACCCGATGGAGAAAATGAAAACCGCAGAATGAAAACAGAACAAGCCGAATTTGGGGTTCGGCTTGTTTTTTTGTGAAAAATGAGCAAAAATATAGGAATTTGAAAGTTTTTTTTGAAAAATCGCTTTACGAATTTTCAGAAAGAGGATAAAATGATGGGACAAGGGAATCTGACAAAGGGGGATTGCGAAATGAAACGTTTGTCTATTGTAAAAGGTGATATTGTAAAGGCGAAAACAGATGCGATTGTCAATGCCGCCAATACATCCCTGCTTGGGGGCGGCGGTGTAGATGGTGCCATTCATCGGGCGGCGGGGTCGGAGCTTCTGGCAGAATGTGAAACGCTGTATGGCTGCCGTACGGGTGAAGCAAAAATCACGAAGGGCTACAAATTGAAGGCAAAATATGTCATTCATACGCCCGGTCCCATTTGGCGCGGCGGAAAATGGGGCGAGGAGGATCTTCTGGCAAATTGCTATCGGAATTGTCTGGCATTGGCGAAGGAGTATGGTGTCAAGAGCATCGCATTCCCTTCCATCAGCACGGGAGTATATCGATTCCCGATTGACTTAGCGGCGAAGATTGCCGTAGGTGAAATCCTGCATTTTCTGGAAACGGATGATACGATGGAGCAGATTATTCTGGTCTGCTTTGACGAAGGGACGAAGGCGGCGTATCAGAAGGCGTTTGCGGAGCTGACGGCATAGAGAATTTTATATTGATTTCATATTGAAAGAAACGGAACCGAACCATTTTGTGCTGTCCGCATAAGGTGGTTCGGTTCCGTTTTAGAGAAAGCCTTTTTTATTTTTTGCAAAAGCATCGCTTTCGCATATCTGCATCAAGGGGCATGAGGACAGCCCCGAAAAAATTATCTGATGTAATTGGTCTTGATTTTTTCTTCCTGCTCGGGCAAAGCGACACCTGCATTTTTGCCTGCCTCGATACACTTCAGCAGCCAAGCCATATTTCGCCCGATGGCGCGCATGTTCTGCATGCCTTCCAAATCCTGCTTGACCTCATCCGGCGTATTGCCATGCACCTGATTCCAGTATGTACCGGAAACGACGGGCATATTGCTGATGGTAAAGTATTTATTCAGCTGGTCGAAGGTTGCGGTTGCGCCGCCCCTGCGGCAGGAAACTACAGCTGCGCCCAATTTATTGGCAAAGGCACCATTGGACATCACAAATAATCTATCATACGCGCAGGAGGCCTGCCCTGCGGCGGAGGCGTAATGCACAGGTGCGCCAAGCACGATGCCGTCTGCTTCGAGCGCCTTCGGCAGCAGCTTATTCACCACATCCTCCTGTACACATTTGCCAAGCTTTTTGCATGCGCCACAGCCCAGACAGCCGCCGATGGGCTTATTGCCAAGGTAGAACATTTCTGTTTCCACGCCCTCGGCACGCAGTATTTTCTCGATTTCCTTCAATGCCGTATAGGTACAGCCGTGCCCATTGGGGCTGCCGTTCACCAGAAGTACCTTCATATCTTCTCCTCCTGTTCTCTTTGCTCTCTTTTAAAAAATTACTCTCTTTAAAAATTTTTCTCTCTTTACAAAAAGGATGATGCAAATCTTTGCACCATCCCTGTTTGTGTCTCTTATTTTGCTTCCAGATAAGCATTCAGCTCTGTAACCAGCTTATCGCAGTCCATGCCGTGTACCATGGATGCTTCCTCCAGTGTTTCGCCTGCGGCGGAAGGGCAGCCAACACAATGCATACCATTCTGCATCAGAATCATGCCTGCGCCTCTGTCTGCCATCAGCAGCTCGCCAATTGTCATATCTTTTGTTACTTTCATCAGAAAGACCTCCTTCTTTTTATAGACTCTATTCCATTTCTATCTTACCACAAAAGCAGCTTTTTCACTACCGAAATTCCGAAATTCTCCACTTCTTCACAAAGCGTTTTTCAGCCTTCCGGAAAATCCTACAAAAATACTTAGAATTGCTCGATATCCAGAATCACTTTTCTACATTCTACACAGAGGTGCCCCTCCATTTTGGCACCGCCCATATAGCTCTTTGCCAGAAGGTATTCCTCTTTCCTGCCTTCGGCATCCACGCCCTTCCACTGGACATATCTGCCGCCGGAATGGAGCGTGCCTTCCTTCATTTCATTTCCGCAAAAAGGACATTTCATTTCAGATTCCTCCTTTTACTGCTCCGCAGGGTGAACCACTGCATCGTCTGTATTCTCGCCGATGATACGGAATTTGCTTTCCTTTGGCAGAACCTTGCCGGTCATAACCTCTGCCGCAGTTGCCTTGCCATCCGCATCCAGAGAAATCAGAAGATATTCCTTCTCCCCATCCACAGATGTGCCGAAGATACCCTGAGGAATTCCCAAATAATAGGTCAGGAAGGTATCTGTTTCCTCCTCAGGCTCGCCCAGAAGCTCCTTCACTTCGGCTTTTGTCATGCCGGGGAAAACAGTACGATCCAACAGATTCTGTACGATTTTCTGACGGTCATTCCCTACGGCGGAAACCCATTTTTCTGTTGTAAAATGAGTATGATTATCGCGATATCTGCCGCCAAAGAATACTGCCAATGCTACAATAACCAGAACAATCACAATGATCTTATCTCTTGTTTTTAATTCCATCGTACCGTCCCTCCTATCAGGAAATCCACTTAAAGCCTTTATAGTAACGCAAAACAACCTTACCCAGAATTTCATCCTTTTCTACATATTGATTTCTCCAGAAACGGGAATCCTGCGAATGATTGCGGTTATCCCCCATCATGAAATAGCAGCCATTGGGTACAACATAGGGGCCGTAACTGCCCTGTGTCACCTCTGCGATGTAATCCTCCTGCAGGGCCTTGCCATTGACATAAACCGTGCCGTTCGACATCTCAACGGTATCACCGGGGGTGCCGATGATTCGCTTGACATAAAGCGTTTTGCCCGTTTCATCATCCGGATAACGGAACACCACGATATCCCCCGCCTCCGGCTCATCAAACCAATAGGAGGTTCTGAGTGCAAGGATGCGGTCGCCTGCCATGATGGTATTTTCCATGGAGCCTGTCGGTACCTCCGCATTTACAATGAGGAAGGAATTGACCAGCCCTGCCAGCACCGCCGCCAGAAGAATTGTTTTTACCCAACTGATGACCTCTTTTTTCACAGTAGTGCTCAAATTGCCCATCTCCTTTGGGTTATTTCAGGAAGCCGTTGATAATCTGCGCTTCCGCTTCTTTTTCTGTCAGCCCAAGGGTCATCAGCTTGACCAGCTGATCGCCTGCAATCTTGCCGATTGCCGCCTCATGCACCAGAGATGCATCCACATGGTTCGCAATGATTTCGGGCTCTGCCGCAACCACGCCGTTATCCATGATGATGGCATCACATTCGGAGTGACCGTAGCAGTCTGTGTTGCCGATGATTTTGGAGCGGAAGAGCTGTCTGGAGAAATCCCTTGCAACAGAACGGGAAATCAGCTTTGCACTGGAGCCTGCGCCGTCCAGACTGACATCAAAGGAGGTTTCCGCCGTCTGATGTCCGTGTGTCATGATTTTTTCCTTGATGACAATGGTTGCGCCGGGACCGAGCTTTGCGCTGGAAACGCGCTTTGTGGAATCGACACCCTTCAGCTGAACGGTATCCATTTCAATATATGCGTTTTCCTCTGCTTCTACATGTGTCTGGGGGTTGATGATGCGCTTGCCGCTGCCGTCCCCCTCACCGATGTGCTTTTCGATATAAACAACCTTGGAATTTTTGCCAAGGAAGAAACGGTGAATCCCTTCATGGACGGAATCGTCACAGCCGCAGTTATGGATGCCGCAGCCGGCGATAATTTCAATTTCCGCACCCTCACCGATGTGGAAATCATTATAAACCACCTCAGACACACCATCCTGTGTAATCAGCGCAGGGATGTGTACGTTTTCATTTTTGGTAAAGGGCTTTACATAAATATCCAGACCGGAGCCGCCCTCCTTGGGGACAATATCAATATTTTCTGTGGAATGTCTGCCCTCGCTCTTGCTGTTGTTGCGGATGTTAAATGCAGCATTTGCAGGGATTTCCGCAATGCCGGAAACCTCCTTTAGAAGGTTTTTTACGATATCATTGAGCATCATTCGTCACCTCCCTTGAAATATCTGCAGCCTGTTTCCATGCCGAACAGACCGGGCAGAACATCTTCCTTTGTACCAATCTGCTTTACCTCGCCGGCGCTCAGCAGAACCACCTGATCGGCGATATTCAGAATTCTTTCCTGATGGGAAATGATGATGATAGAGCCCTGAATTTCTTCGTGCATTTTTTCAAATACATCAATCAGATTTTTAAAGCTCCAAAGGTCAATGCCTGCTTCGGGCTCATCGAACAGGGTCAGCTTTGTCTTTCTTGCCATAACGGTTGCGATTTCGATACGCTTCAGCTCACCGCCGGAAAGGCTTGCATTTACCTCACGGTCGATGTAATCCTTGGCGCACATGCCAACCTCGGACAGATACTGACAGGCATCTGCTGTGCTTAAATCCTGTCCGCTCGCCAGACAAATCAGATCCTTTACGGTAACACCCTTGAAACGAACGGGCTGCTGAAAGGCAAAGCTGATGCCCTTTCTTGCACGCTCTGTAATGCCGAGGGCTGTGATATCCTCGCCGTCAAGGAGAATCTGACCGCTGTCGGGGGTCAGAATCCCGCTGATGATTCTTGCCAGAGTGGATTTACCGCTGCCGTTGGGGCCTGTGATTACGATGAATTTCGCATCATCAATCCTGAGATTGATGTCCTTGAGAATCTGCTTTCCGTCTGCGGAAAAACAGATATTCTTCAATTCCAACATACTTATGATTCCTCCTGTTTATCAAATATTTCTCTCTGGAAATATTTTCTCTATTGCAGACTGTGCGTCTGTCATTGTTCTCTCCCTTCAAAGCTGCGTTACAGCCTTGAAAAATGCAGGCTTCTACAAAACCTGCCAATCTTATAGATTATAACAACGAAAGGGTGGGGATGTCAACGCTTTTGCCTTTTCCTGCCTAATTTCCGCCCACCCCTTCGAGGTGAAATAAATTCCCTCTCTTGAAAGGATTTCATCATTATGGTACATTTATTACAATAAAATTTATTTTCTGAAAAGGAGAGACTGCTATGCTTGGGTTTCATGCGGACGGGATTCGCCTGTTCGGCGCATCCGATACACTGGTGGCGGCATTAAAAAAACATAAGCTGCCGCTTGTGAAAACCTCTACCACAAACACACTGGTTTTTGCCGTAAATACGGCAGAGCCTTTAACGAAAAAGATTTATCTGCCCTCTTTTCTGGCACCACAGGCACCTTGGTTCAGCTGCTTTGTAGGAGATGCAGAACGTCCGGCGGAGTATTCTCTGCATTTTGCGGCAGAGGAGGATTTGGTGGATTTCATTTTGTCCATGTATTATTGCGCACAGGGGTTTCTGCATTTAGACTTTGACTTGGCAGAGCTGGTTACAAAGCTGAACCCTTCCCCCGAATATGTAATCCATTCCTTTGAGGAAAAGGATTTCCACAAAATCGGCGAAGAAGGAGCTTTTGCGGCGTGCTTCTGCTTTTTGGAGGGCGGCTTCATGGAAAGCGACCGCCTTTTCGGCAAGCTGACAAAGGAATACGGCGTGGGAGCGGATAAGATTATGCTGGCAGGCTCGTTTGATTCCAAATATCAATTCCTGCGCACCTTTATTCCACAGAAATAACAATATATTTCGACAAACTTCTTTACAAACAGAGGAAAACATACTAAAATGAAACGGCAGGATTTTCTCCTGTGCGAATACACAGAATAGGGCTTTGCGCGTTAAGTGTCCGGTGGACGGGGAGTTGTCATCGGAACGAAAAGCAGGATTTCTGCTTGCGGTGCAGGACTCGCATCCCGCTGTTTCATAATGAAGAAGAACAATCCTCTTTGTTATCCATACAGCCAAACCTGTTTCGGCAGGTGTATTTGCGTTGGTATTGTGATAATAGAGGGGTTTTTGTTTGCAAAAAAGAGCAAGAAAGCCCTCCTATTTCCCATTGAAAAAAGGAGGTATTTTTTTATGACCGAAAAACAGAAGAGCATGACACATCGCTTGGTGCTGATGGCAATGTTCGTAGCGGTGCAGATTATTCTGTCCCGTTTCCTTTCCATCAATCTCTGGAATCTGAAGATTGGCTTTTCCTTTATCCCCATCGTTCTTGCGGGCATCCTGCTGGGGCCTCTGAGCGCAGGCTTGGTGGGGCTGGTGGCGGATGTCCTTGGGGCAACCCTGTTTCCCATCGGCGCATTCTTCCCCGGCTTTTCGCTGACATCCTTCATCACCGCTTTTGGGTACGGGTTTTTCCTGCATAAAAACCAGAGCATGAAGAATATTGTTGCGGCGGTGCTGTTCTCCGAAATCGTAGGGACAATTTTCCTGAATACGCTTTGGATTTCCATTCTTTATGGTGCGCCCTTTGTTGCTGTGCTGATTCCCCGTCTTGCACAGGCAGCAGGCATGGGTGTTGTGGAGGTGCTTTGCATCTGCTTCATGACAAAATATGTGCCCCAGATGAAAAGGGTATTCTGAGAAGCAGAAAACGAGAAATAAACGGAGCCGGCAGAATCGGACAAAGGCTGCGGTGGCAGTATTGCTGCGTATCAGACCGATACGGGCTAAGCAGCTGAAACGAAATACGATAAGAAATGCAAGGAAAAAAGCCTTGGTCACTACAGTTCTGTAGTAACCAAGGCTTTCCTTATTTGAACCAAGGTTTCGAGAAACGGCTTTACGAATTCAGCTCCTCCCATTCTGCGAAAAGAGCCTCAAGCCTTTCCTCAAGCTTTGTTTTCTCTGCATAAATTTCATTCGCCTTGCCGTAATCTGTGCCGCACGCCGCCATGTCCTCATCTGCCTGCGCAATCATCGCTTCGGTCTCCTCGATGGCCTTTTCCAGCTTCGCAATCCTGTTCGCCAGCCTGCGCTCTGCCGCCTGCTGTTCCTTTTGCTTCAGCCAGTCATTCTTCGTATCGCTCACAGGCTGTGCCGCGGCAACGCTTTTTTCCGGATGCTGTGCCGCCTTTTCTGCCTCGTTTCTGGCACGCTCTGCCTTTTTCTCTAAGTAATAATCATAATTCCCGTTATAAAGAATCACCCCATCCGGCGTTAATTCCAGAATTTTCTCCGCTGTTTTGTTGATGAAATAACGGTCGTGGGAAATATAAATCACCGTACCCTCGTAGCGGTTCAGCGCACTTTCCAGAACCTCCTTCGAGAACATATCCAAGTGGTTCGTCGGTTCATCCAGCATCAGCAGGTTCGCCTTGGAAAGCATGATTTTCGCCAGAGAAACGCGCCCCTTTTCGCCGCCGGAAAGTGCGGAAATCGGCTTGAATACATCATCCCCCGTGAATACGAAGGCGGCAAGCATATTGCGGATTTGCCCCTGCGTCAGGGTGGGGTAGGTGTCTGAGATTTCCTCAAAAATGGTCTTGCTTTCGTCTAATTTTGCCTGCTCCTGGTCATAATATCCAATAAATACATTTGTGCCGAAGCGAATCAGACCGCTGTCCGTCGGCACCTCCTTCAGAAGCATCCGAAACAGCGTGGATTTCCCAACCCCGTTCGGGCCGATAATGGCAACCTTGTCGCTGCGTTTTACATCAAAGGAAACATTGCGGAAAATTCTCTGTCCTCCGTAGGATTTGGAAAGCGCCTCCGCATGCAGCACATCGTTGCCGCTTGTCAGAAAGGGGGTTAGAGTCAGCCGCATCTGATCCGGCAGGGCATCCGGCCTGTCCACACGCTCCAGCTTGCCGAGGGCTTTCTCGCGGCTTTCCGCGCGCTTGATGGATTTTTCGCGGTTGAAGGAGCGCAGTGTGCGGATGACATCCTCCTGATGCTTGATTTCCTTCTGCTGCATTTCGTATGCCTTCTGCTGAATTTCACGATTGATTTCCTTCTGCTGCCAAAAGAAGGAATAATTCCCGTTATAAACCGTTGATTTCTTGTTTTCGATTTCAATGACCTTTGTCACAATGCGGTCAAGGAAATAGCGGTCGTGGGAAATAATCAGCACTGCACCGGGATAGGAGCGAAGGAAATCCTCCAGCCATTCGATTGCCGCAATGTCCAGATGGTTGGTCGGCTCGTCCAGCAGCAGGATATCCGGCTTGGAAAGCAGCAGCTTTGCCAGATGCACGCGTGTTTTCTGTCCGCCGGAAAGCTGATTCATCGGGCGGTTGAAATCATTGTCGGCAAAGCCAAGCCCCTTCAGCACACCGCGCAGGCGGCTCTGGTAGCTGTAGCCGTCATTCTGTTCAAAATAATGCTGCAGAGTGGCATATTCCTCCATTTTTTCCGCCAGCGCCTGTCCGCTCAGATTTCCCATTTCGTTTTCTAATTCACGAAGATTTGTCTCTGTTTGAATGATTTTTTCAAAAACCGATAGCATTTCTTCATAAATCGTGCGGTCGCTGTCTATCTGAATATTCTGAGCAAGGTAGCCCAGGGATGCGTCCTTCTTGAGATAAAATTCACCGCCATCGGCAGAAATTTCGCCGGTCAGAACCTTGAAAAGCGTCGTCTTCCCGGCACCATTTACCCCTACAATAGCGGCTTTTTCGCGTTCTTCGATATGGAAGGTGATTTTTTCCAGAATCACATCGATGCCGTATGCCTTGTGTAATTGTCTGCATGCAAGTATCATTGATACAACCTCCATTTGTGTTTCATTGTCTGCTCTTATGATAGCAGAAAATACAACAGATTAAAAGAGTTATTGTTGACAATAAAATAACAGGAGTGCTATACTAAAATTATCCTGAAGTAGAAAAAAATAGCTGTATTTGCAGTTCGTTTTCTTTTACGGAGGCATCCTAAAACGAGAGGATTTGGAATATATGGACAGCGAAAAGAAGATCTCACCGGCAGTAATCAACAGATTGCCCAGATACTACCGTTACTTAGGCGACCTGCTGGAAAGTGATATTACTCGCATTTCCTCAAAAGAACTCAGCGCAAAAATGAATATCACTGCCTCCCAGATTCGTCAGGATTTGAACAATTTCGGCGGCTTTGGGCAGCAGGGCTACGGGTATAATGTGGAATACCTTTACAATGAAATAAAAAAGATTTTAGGTCTGGATCGATTGTATAATATGATTGTCATTGGCGGCGGCAATATCGGACAGGCTCTGGTGAACTATACCAATTTTGAGAAGCGTGGTTTCGTCATCAAGGCAGTCTTCGATATCAATCCCCGTCTGATTGGGATGACTATTCGCGGTGTCGAGGTTTATGATATCGACCAGATGGAGGAGTATGTCAAAAATAACCCCGTGGATGTTGCCATTCTTACCCTTCCTCGTTCGCAGGCGGTGAAGGTTGCAAATGATCTGGCAAAATGGGGCGTAAAGGGCATGTGGAACTTCAGCCATGTGGATTTGCAGGTTCCCGATGATGTTCTGGTGGAGAATGTACACCTGACGGACAGCCTTATGACCCTGCTCTACAAAATCAACGAAATGTACTATAGCGGTGAGGATATGCATGAGCATCAATTAAAGGATGGTCTGCCTGTAAAGCCGGTGCAGGAAAACGAAGAACTATAAGAAAAAGACAACAGAACGAAGGAGAGTCACTCTTTGCAAAAAGGTGTGGCTTCTCTTTTTGTTTGTAAAAATTTATTTGTAATTATTTATAAAGAAGAAAAGAAATTTAAAATGAAATGTACAAAGGAGGAATGACCGTGGATTTAGCGGCAATCAAAGAAAAACCGTATTATTTTTCTAATCGCGCCCTGAAGCGTTTGATTGCTCCCATGATTATCGAGCAGTTTCTGGCTATTCTGGTTGGTATGTCCGACTCCATCATGGTTGCAACGGTAGGGGAGCATGCAGTTTCGGGTGTCTCTTTGGTGGATAATATTTTCATTCTGCTGATTTATTTGTTTGCAGCTCTTGCAACAGGCGGCGCTGTTGTTATGGGGCAGTATCTGGGGCAGAATAAGCATGAAAAAGCAAATAGGGCAGTCAATCAGCTTATCCTGTTTACGGCGTTGTTTGCAATCTGCATTATGATTGGGCTGTATCTGGCAAGAAACCTCATCCTGCATCGTGTGTTCGGTGCCATTGAGGCGAATGTAATGGAGGCATCCAAAACATATCTTCTCATCGTTTCCGCCTCCATCCCTTTTATCGCCCTGTATAACGCAGGTGCGGCAGTATTTCGTACTATGAGCAATTCCAAGGTGCCGATGTATCTCTCCATGATGATGAACGCCATCAATGTGGGCGGCAATGCCATCCTGATTTTCGGCTTTGACATGGGGGTTGCGGGTGCGGCAACCTCGACGCTTGTTTCCCGTGTCATTTCCGCTGTTGCAATCATTTTGCTGCTTTGCTCTCCGGAGCATCTGCTGCATCTGGAGCGTCCGTTTTCCTTTAAGCTGGATTTCGGTATGCTGAAAAAGATTGCCTATATTGGCATCCCCAATGGTCTGGAAAATGGGATGTTTCAGCTGGGGAAAATCATGGTGCTGAGCATGATTACAGGCTTTGGCACGGCGGCGATTGCGGCGAATGCCGTTTCCAATATCATTGCAACCTTTCAGGTGCTTCCGGGGATGTCCGTCGGCATGGCAGTGATTACCGTCTGCTCTCGCTGCGTCGGGGCAGGGGATTATGAAGCGGCAAGATATTATACCCGTAAGATTCTGAAGCTGGTGCATATTCTGATTATCGTTTTCAGCGTCACCACGCTTGTGGCGTTGCCCGGCATCATGCACCTGTATAACCTTTCCGATGACGCAATGACCTTTACAAAACAGATTATCTGGTATCATGGTATCTGCTGTATGCTCATCTGGCCCGAAGCGTTCACGCTGCCGAACACGCTGCGTGCCGCCAGTGATGTAAAGTTCTGCATGATTCTGTCGATTATCTCCATGTGGGTGTTCCGTATTGCCTTCAGCTATATTATTGCTGTCAGAATGGGCATGGGCGTTCTGGGTGTCTGGATTGCCATGACCGTTGACTGGGCAGTGCGTGCCGTTCTTTTCATCATCCGCTATCGTGGAAAAAGATGGCAGCATAAAAGCATTGCATAAAGAATTAAGTCGAAAAAGCTCCCTTGCGTGTTGTCAAGGGAGCTTTTGCTGTCATGCTTTATTTAAAATAGGAATATCCGTAAATCTTCCCCTTCTGGGGTGTTTCCCCGTGCTTTGCCTCCACCAGCTCGGAAACAGTCACAAGCTCATAGCCCTGCTTTTGCAGATAAGGCACGAGGGTTGCCGTTGCTTCTGCGGTAGAGCCGTAAATGCCATGCATCAGGATGACCTTCCCATCCAGATTTCCTGCGGATTTCACCACATCCACAATCGCCTTGGCATCTCTGCTTTTCCAGTCGAGCGTATCAATCGACCAGAGGTAGATGGACATCGGCAGCTGTTTTTTTACGCTGTCCTTACAGTTGCCGTAGGGCGGACGGAAGATGGCAGGGTCTCTGCCAAGCACCTTGCGGAAGGCGGCGGCGGTTTTCTGCACATCTGCCGCAATTTCTGCATTGGTCAGCTTATTGAAATTCTTATGATCGTAGGAATGACTGCCAACCTCACAGCCGAGCGCCTCCTCGCGCTTCACCACATCGGGATATTTTTCCACCAGACTGCCAAGATCAAAGAAGGTTGCCCGTGCGTCATATTTCTCCAGAACATCCAGAATGGCATTGGTTGCCTTGGGGTTCGGGCCGTCATCGTAGGTCAGCGCAACCATTTTTTTGTTGCGGATTTCCTTGGGAACGGGAGTTTCCTTTTTCGGTTCTTCGATTTTCTTCTGCATTTCCGCATACGGAATCGTCAGGCGCACAACGCCGTAGCTGCCGGGGAAAAGGTCGTAGCGGTCGAAATAAAACAATACGCCGTCCTTTGTGAGTGCAAAGCGGTCAAACCGTCCCGCGTCGGGTGCAAGCAGGGTCTTGTAGTTGCCGAAGATACCGTTTTTATAAGGCTCTGTCGTTGTGAAGTATTTTTCCGTGTAGGCAGAAGCATTTTTCGCAAAGCTGTCCGATTGCAGGCTTTCCGCCGTTACCTCTGCATCCTTTTCCAGATCAAAATGGAACACCTGAATCTGTGTGTGCGGCGAAAGTTCGCCGTTTGCCTCATGTGTTTCAAAGAACACCAGACTCAGCTGATTTTCCTTCGCAAGATAGCTTTCATAGCCCAGATACAGAATCGCATCCGTCTGTTTTTTCTCCTTTTTTTCTTCCTCTGTCGGGGTAAATTCCGCATCAAAGGCATTGTGGATTTCCGTCACGATTTCCGAAATGCGTGCATCAATCCTTTCCTTCCCGATTTCGGGATATTGCAGCAGATAGGAAAGGTGATTTTCCTGCTCCACCACATCCTGTGGCTTGCCGACCTCCTGTTGCTCCAGATACTGCGCCCAGTAGGAGACTCCCTTCTCTGTCAGCTCCAGTGTCTTTTTGCGGTTCAGCAAAGAAAAGCTGCTGCTGTTTGCGCTGCATCCACAAGAGAGCAACAGTATGCCCATCAGAAGAAAAGCCAGCATACGTTTCATTCTTATTCAGATTCCCCCTTTCGGTTCTGATAGATTGGGTGAACATAACGTCCCCGTTTGGTGGTGCTTTTGCCATATTGGATTGCCATTTTGGGACAGCGGTTCACGCATGCCATGCACATATTGCAGCGCTTTTCCGTCCAGACAGGAATTCCTGCCGTCAGCCGAATGCAACCACTGGTGCAGACCCTTTCACATAGACCGCAGTGACTACAGTCCTCCGTTACATAAAAAGGCTTTGTTTTCAGCCCCCTCCGGAACGCAGGATTGACGATTTTACTCAGCACTCCTGCGCCCCTTCCTTTCTTCACACGGAAGAAATTGCTCCAGTTCAGCCGGATGGCACGCAGGATATTGTCAAGCGTTCTGTCTGCTTTTTCCAGAAGCGCATATTGCTCTGCCTTCGTCCCTGCATCAAAAAGCACCGTAAAGCTGTCCGGCATCACAACGGAAAAGCCGCTGTCCAGGGTAAGCCCGTTTTCCTGCAATGCCTTCCCCAGAAGGTCAATCGCCTCCCCTGCGGAAGACCCGCAGGTGCAGACAGCGAAAAGATAGGGATCACCGCTGTAATAAAGCTCCAGATTTTTCACGAAATCTGTCACCGTCTGCGGAGGAGCCCATGCATAAACGGGAAAGACAAAGCCCAATCGTTCCCCCTGTAGCATAGTATGCTTGTAATTGCCTGCTTTGACCGCTTCTGCAATATCCGTCAATTCTTCCCCCAGAGCTTCGGCAAGCTTTTTTGCCACAGCATAGGAATTGCCTGTTCCGCTGAAGTAATAAATCATAAGGGGTTCCCTCCTTTTCTGTGATTTCAAATACTATTTCTTAAAGATATCATATCATATTTTTCGGCTAAAAACTTTGAAGAATTTATTAAATTTTCACTACATTTTATAGATACCTCCAAGCCGCGGAAAGTTTGCCTTTACACCGATTTTTTCCGATATTATACTAAGATGAGTGAAGCCGAAAGGGGGGAGAGAGCTATGCTGGAAAAGGCGTTGATTCTGGCGGCAAAAGCGCATACGGGGCAGGTCGATAAGGGCGGTGCGCCCTATATCCTTCATCCCATTCGGGTGATGCTTGCCTGCGAGGGGGAAAAGGAAAAAATCGTTGCCCTTTTGCATGATACTCTGGAGGATACCGCTTTGACCGCGGCAGACCTGCGGCGTGCGGGCTTTCCGGAGGAAATCGTGCAGGCGGTGTGCTGTCTGACACGCGGGCAGAAGGAGGATTACATGGATTATATTGCGCGCATCTGCGAAAATGTGCTGGCGGCGAGAGTGAAGTATGCCGATTTGCAGGATAATCTGGATATCAGTCGCATCCCTAACCCGACAGAGAAGGATTTTGCCAGAATCCGAAAATATGAACAGGCAATGAAAAGAATTACGAGATCAATCAAGGGAGGACGGGAGCATGGAGCATTGGACACAGGAACGCTATGACGCGTTCCGCAGGGAATTGTATGCACAGCAGGAGGAAGCCTATCGGCAGTTTCATACAAAGCTGCTCCGCTCAGATTTGCCCGTCATCGGTCTGCGCGCGCCCCTTCTGCGGAAAATAGCGGCAGAAATCGCCAAGGAGGACGGCGTGGGATTTCTGCGTATCTGTGGCAGAGGAACCTATGAGGAACGCCTGCTCTATGGCTTGGTGGCGGCGGCACTGCCTGTTTCCTATGCGGAATTTCTGCCCTATTGCGACACCTATACGGAAACCATTGTCGAAAACTGGGCGCATTGTGATGGCTTCTGCGCCTCCTTGAAAAAGCGAATCAAGGGACATGAGGCGGAATTTTTCGAGCATATCAAAAGGTATCTGGCTTCCGAAAATCCGTGGGCGGTGCGCGTCGGGCTGATTCTGATGCTCAATTATTATCTCACCCCTGCATATCTTCCGGCGGTGCTGGAGCGGACAGATGCCGTCCAATCCGAGCAGTATTATGTCCGCATGGGACAGGCGTGGCTGCTGGCAACGGCTTGGGCGAAGGACAGGGATACCTGCAGGGCGTATCTTTCTCATCATCATCTGGATGCTTGGGTATTCCGTAAGTTCATTCAGAAGGCGTGCGAGTCCTATCGTGTTTCGGCGGAGGATAAGGCATATCTGCGCAGCCTGCGGAAGAAATGAAAGAGATTCTTTGCTTTGAAATCATGTGAAAAAGGTGTATACTAAGATTCTGAATCAATGAGAGCGAAGAATCGAGCGGAGGAGAAGTATGAGTTATTTTCCCTTTTTTGTGGAGATTGGGCAGAAGCGCTGTCTGGTTGTGGGCGGCGGAACGGTTGCTTTCAGAAAAATTGAAAAATTGCTGCCCTTTGGCGTGGAGATAACGGTGGTTTCTCCTTCTTTTTGTGCGGAAATCGAGCAGACAGAGGGCATCTGCCGCATCCGCAAAGAATTTCAGGCAGAGGATGTAGAGGATATGAGCTTTGTCATCGGCGCAACAGACTGCGAGGCTGTCAACACGAGGATTGCCGCCGTCTGCCATGCAAAGCATATCCCTGTCAATATTGTGGATGATGCTGAAAAATGCAGCTTTTTCTTTCCGGCTCTGGTGAAGCGGGGCGCATTTGTCGCAGGCTTTTCCACAGGAGGCGCAAGCCCCTTAGCGACACGCTTCATCCGCGAGCAGATGGAGGATGCCATCCCCACAGGCTTTGCCGATGTGATAGACGTTATGGCAGAGGTGCGCGGTCGCGTGAAGGCAGCCTTTGCGGACAGCGGAAAAAGAGAACAGGTGCTGCGGCATATTTTCTGCCTTGCCTTAGAGAAAAACGGAAACGTATCCCAAGCAGAAATCGAGGAAATCATAAGAAAGGAGGGGGAGCAGTGAAAAAGCTGAGAGTCGGCACAAGAAAAAGCCTGCTTTCTGCCAGACAGACGGAGTTGGCGCTGGCGGCACTGGCAAAGGTGCATCCTGCCTTGGAAACCGAAATTGTCCCCTTCCACACAAGAGGGGATCTGATTCTGGATAAGCCCCTCTGGGCAATCAGTAATGAGGGGAAGGGCGTTTTTGCGTCCGAATTTGAAGAAATGCTTCTGCGCGATGAAATTGACATTGCCATTCACAGCGGCAAGGATCTGCCGGTGCTTCTGGCAGATGGTCTGGAAATCATCGGCGTGCTCAAACGGGATGACCCACGAGATGTGCTTGTCATGCCGAAGGGGAAAAAGGCTGAGGCTTGTAAAATCATCGGCACGGGCAGCCTTCGTCGGGAGCAGTGCGCGGCAAAGGTCTTTCCTTGGGCAGAATGTCGGCTCATTCGCGGCAATATTCAGACGCGTCTGCAAAAGCTGAAGGATGGGGAATATGATGCCATTCTTCTTGCCAAGGCAGGGCTTGATCGTATGGGCATCACCGAAGCGGATGGCTATGCCTTCCGCGTTCTTTCCCCTGAGGAATTTCTTCCTGCGGCGTGTCAGGGGATTATCGTTGCCGAGGGCAAACGGGAATTAGCCTCTTTTGTCGGCGCAATGACCCACCCCGAAACGCAGTATATTTTTGAAACGGAGCGCGCGGTGCTGCGGCTTTTGGGTGCAGATTGCAGTGCGCCTGTGGCGGCGTTTGCCGAAATGGAAGGGGAGGTCATCCGTCTGCGTGCGATGTATGGGGAAGGCTATGCCGAGGGCAAGGCACCCGTTGCGGCGCGTTTGCAGCTGGCGGCGGAGGTAGTCGGGAGGTTGCGGAAATGAGCGGAACGGTTTATCTGGTTGGGGCAGGCTGCGGCAATCCCGATTTGATTACATGGAAGGGTCTGCGCCTTCTGCGGGCATGCGATGCAGTGCTCTATGATGATTTGTCCTCCCCCAAGCTTCTGGAGGAAACCCGGACGGACTGCGAAAGGCTTTTTGTCGGCAAGCGTTATGGCAGACATTCCATGCCGCAGGCGGAAATCAATGCTCTGCTTGTTGCCAAGGCACAGGAGGGGAAAATGGTTGTACGGCTGAAGGGCGGCGACCCCTTCGTGTTTGGCAGAGGGGGCGAGGAGGTGCTTGCCTTGCAGGCGGCAGGCATCCCGTATGAGGTGGTTTCGGGCGTAAGCTCTGCGGTTGCAGTGCCTGCGGCGGCAGGGATTCCCGTCACCCATCGGAGGCTTGCGCGCAGCTTTCATGTCATAACAGGGCATACCGCGGCGGATGGCGCAAAGACACTGACGGAACAGATAGATACCCTTGCAAAACTGGAAGGTACGCTTGTTTTTCTGATGGGTCTGCATCATCTGGAGGAAATCATAAACGGCTTATTGCAGGGCGGCAAGCCTGCCGATACCCCTGCGGCTGTCATTTCCGAGGGAACAACCCCTAAGCAGAGGGTTGTCCGCGCGAAGCTGTGCAATCTGGCGGCGGAAACAAGAAAAGCCAATCTCGCCGCCCCTGCCGTTATCGTGATTGGCGAAACGGCGGAAATGCAGCTTTCGGGTACAATCAAGTATCCCTTATACGGCGTGAAAATCGGCGTAGCCGGCACAAAATCCATCACGAAGAAGCTCAGGAACCGCTTAGAGGAATTGGGTGCAGCAGTCACGGAGCTGGATTATGCCACCCTCGTTCCCGATTGGGAAAATGAAGCCTTAGAACAGGCATTGCAGAGCATCACTGCCGATACATGGGCGGTATTCACAAGCCCTAACGGGGTTGAAATTTTTTTTCAGGCACTGCAAAAGCGGAGAATCGATATCCGCACACTGGCACAGCTGCGGTTTGCCGTCATCGGCACAGGCACAGCCGCCGCTCTGGAAAAGCGCGGCATTTATCCTGCCTTTCTGCCCGAAACCTATGATGTGGAAAGCCTTGCGAAGGGACTTTGCGGTGTAGTCGATGCGGACGAAAAAATTCTGATTCTCCGTGCGGCGCAGGGTTCTCCTGTCCTGACGGAGATTTTAGCAAAAGAAAAGAAGCAATACACAGATGTAAAATTATATGATATTGCCATTGATGCCGAAAAACGCCGCTTTACCCATGAAGCAGCCAAGGAAATGGATTTTATCACCTTTGCGAGCGGCTCGGGCGTGCGCGGCTTTTTTGCACAGGGCGGCACAATGCCCCAAGGCACAACGGCGGTCTGCATCGGTACCTCTACCGCGAAAACGCTTGCGTCCTATGGGGATTTTCCTGTTTTGACGGCGCAGACCTTCAACGTGGATGGCATCATAGAGGTGATTTTGGAAGAAGCAAGCAAAACAAAAACAACCGAAAAGGAGACGGACAAATGAGAAGATTCAGAAGACTGCGCGGCTCAGAAGCCATGCGGAGGTTGGTGCGCGAAACCAGAATTTCCGCAGAGGAGATGATTTACCCCATTTTTGTGATAGAAGGGGAGAATATCAAAAATCCGATTCCTTCTATGCCGGGCGTGTTCCAATATTCCGTTGACCGCATGGATGAAATGCTCGCAGAGGTGGCGGCAAGCGGCATTGCAGGTGTGTTGATTTTCGGGATTCCCAAGGAAAAGGATGCGGTCGGCTCGCAGGCGTATGCTCCGGATGGCATCACCCAGAGAGCCATTCGCCATATCAAAAAGAAGTATCCCTCTCTGCTTGTGGTTGCGGATGTTTGCCTTTGCGAATATACCTCGCATGGGCATTGCGGCTTAGTTGTGGGAGAGCATATTTTAAATGATGAAACCCTGCCCCTTCTGGCGAAAATGAGCGTCACGCTCGCGCAGGCAGGCGCGGATATCATCGCCCCTTCGGATATGATGGACGGGCGCGTGGCGGCAATTCGTCATGCTCTGGATGAAGCGGGCCTTCTGCATATCCCCATCATGGCGTACAGCGCGAAATTTGCCTCCGGCTATTACGGCCCCTTTCGGGATGCGGCACATTCCGCACCGCAGTTTGGGGACAGACGCTCCTATCAGATGGATGTCTGCAATAAAAAGGAAGCCCTGCGTGAAATTGCGGACGATATCGAGGAGGGCGCAGATTTTTATATCATCAAGCCTGCCCTTGCGTATCTGGATGTGGTCGAAGCGGCGGCAAATCGCTTTGATTTACCCATTGCCGTCTATAACGTCAGCGGTGAATATGCCATGGTGAAGGCGGCGGCACAGCAGGGCTGGATAGAGGAAAAGCGGATTGTCATGGAAAATCTGATTGCCATGAAGCGCGCAGGTGCCTCCATCCTGATTACCTATCACGCACTGGATGCGGCAAGCTGGCTGAAAGAGGACTGATTGCATGAAGAAGGAGAAAACAGCGAAAACCGAAAAAAACGAAAAGCACTGGGAGCGAGTGACGCAGGAATTTGCCCCCGTCTGCGATGCAGATTGCAGGGTGCTGATTCTGGGGACAGCCCCCTCTAAGAAATCTCGTGAGGTTGGCTTTTATTACGGACATCCGCAGAATCGCTTCTGGAAAATGCTTGCGGCAGTGACGGGCGAGAGGGTTCCCCAAAGCATTGCGGAAAAGAAGGCACTGCTGCTGCGCAACCATATAGCTCTGCATGATGTGATTCATAGCTGTGATATCATCGGGAGCAGTGACAGCAGCATTAAAAATGTGGAGCCTGCCGATTTGGAGCGGATTCTTGCCGTTACAGGCAGGGTCGCTATCCTCTGCAACGGCGGCACGTCCTATAAATTATATCGAAAATATCAGGAGGAGCGATTGGGGATTTCTGCGGTGCAGCTTCCCTCGACCAGCCCTGCCAATGCGGCATGGAATCTGGAGCGGCTCTCTGCGGCATGGGGCGAGGTGCTTTTGCCCCTTTTGAGAAAAGAGGAAGAATAGAAAAATTTTTCTTGACAGATGCCTGTGGTTTCCGATATAAAAATTATAAAAAACAAAAGAGAAAGCAGAAAGGAAGGATTTGTTATGGCATATATCCCTGTGGAATATCCTGCGGAAAAAGGTGCGTTTTACGCGCTTTTGAAGGAACAGCTTGAAAAATATACGGAGAACGAAACAGACGAAACAGCAATTCTTGCGAATGCGTCTGCGGTTCTGGGCATCGCGCTCAAGGACATTAACTGGGTTGGCTTTTACATGGTAGAGGGTGAGGAGCTTGTGCTTGGGCCTTTTCAGGGTAAGCCTGCGGTCAGCAGAATCGGCTATGGCAAGGGGGTCTGCGGCACAGGCTGGGCGGAAAAACGCACACAGCTGGTAGCGGATGTGCATTGCTTCGCCGGACATATTGCCTGTGACTGCAATTCCAATGCAGAAATAGTTGTGCCATTGCTGAATGATGCAGGAGAGGTGCTTGGCGTTCTGGATATCGACAGCCCCGTCAGCGGCCGCTTTGATGGTGACGATTTAGACGGTCTGGAAGCAGCGGCGGCGCTTCTGGCAAAGAAAATCGCAGGCTGAGCAAAAAAGATATGATGTAAAACTGTCTTGTTTTTCCGCTGTTTTGCGGCAGTGTCCTATGCAATTTGTGGGAATTGCCCGAATCAGCGGATTTTTTATTGACAGATATCCATTTTCCCGATAAAATACAACAGGAAGTGAATAAAGGACTTATCAAGAGTGGTTGAGGGACAGGGCCCTGTGACACCCGGCAACCGGCGGAAACGCATCGGTGCTAATTCCCCCGCAGCATTGCGGAAGATGAGATTGACATAGAAGCCCTGTGTAAGGCAAAGCCTTACAAGGGGCTTTTTGTATTGATACCGGTCTCTCCTTAGAAAACTTTATTCACAGTCACTAAACATTTGTGTAAAAAAGGAGAACAAAAAATGAGCAGAAGATTATTTACATCCGAATCTGTTACAGAGGGACATCCCGATAAAATCTGTGACCAGATTTCCGACGGCGTGCTGGACGCACTTTTGGCAAAGGACCCCAATTCCCGTGTTGCCTGCGAAACCTGCACCACAACAGGCATGATTATGGTTATGGGCGAAATTACAACAGAGGCTTATGTTGATGTTGAAAAAATCGTCAGAGAAACACTGACAGAAATCGGCTACACCAGAGCAAAATACGGCTTCGACAGCGAAACCTGCTCCGTTCTGACCGCTATCCACGGACAGTCCCCCGATATCGCACTGGGCGTTGACCATTCTCTGGAAAACAAAACAGGCGCGGATGACAGCGAATTTGATACTGGTGCCGGCGATCAGGGCATGATGTTCGGCTTTGCCTGCGATGAAACAGAGGAACTGATGCCCCTGCCTATTTCCCTGTCCCATAAGCTGACAAGAAGACTGGCAGAGGTGCGTAAAAACGGTACACTGGCATATCTGCGCCCCGATGGCAAGGCACAGGTGACAGTGGAATATGAGGACGATACACCCGTAAGAGTGGATACCGTTGTTGTGTCCTCTCAGCATGATCCCGATGTGGAGCATAGCCAGATTGAACAGGATATCATCGAAAATGTTGTGAAGAAGGTCATCCCTGCCTCCCTGCTGGATGCAAACACAAAATATTACATCAACCCTACAGGCAGATTTGTGATCGGTGGCCCTATGGGTGACTCCGGTCTGACAGGCAGAAAAATCATCGTGGATACCTATGGCGGCTATGCGGCACACGGCGGCGGCGCGTTCTCCGGTAAGGACCCTACAAAGGTTGACCGTTCCGCCTGCTATGCGGCAAGACACGTTGCAAAAAATATTGTTGCCAGCGGCATTGCAAGAAAATGTGAGGTACAGCTTGCTTATGCAATCGGCGTGGCACAGCCCGTTTCCATTCTGGTAAATACCTATGGCACAGGGAAGCTTTCCGATGAAGAAATCACAGAAATCGTAAAGAAAAACTTCGACCTGCGCCCTGCGGCAATCATCAAAAACTTCGATCTGAGAAGACCCATCTATAAGCAGGTAGCGGCTTATGGTCACTTCGGCAGAACCGATTTGGATTTGCCTTGGGAAAAGCTGGACATGGTAGATGTGTTCAAAGAAAGAATCTAAGCCGACACCCTAAGTCGAAAGCAGGCTTTCGACTTGTTAAGACAGAAGAATAAACAGATACGTTCCGGCGGCAGGATGCCTTGAAACGTACTGTTTTCCTCGAGTGGGCAAAGCCCCCTCTGCGGATTCCATTCGGGACGACGCTTCGTTTCCCGAACCCTTCCGCTGTTTGGCAAACGGCTATATACGAAAAGCCTTCCATGAAAATGGAAGGCTTTTTTATATGTTTCCGACTTAATTATATAGTCCGCGAATACTGATTTCTCCGCTGGAAAGCGCCTCGCTTCGTCCATCGGCATAGCGCACCCTCAGAGAAAAATCATCCCCGATGGCAACCGCAAAGGCAGGTGCTTCCTCTGTACCGCGTACAACGGTGATTTCCTTTCCTGTTGTGATGTTGTCCCTGCGGTAGGCCTCCAGATATTCCGTTTTTTCCTTCGGCCAAGCCTGACACATGCTGTCCAGCTCCCGAATCAGTGCGGCGGCAAGCGCTGCACGGGAATGAGTTTTTCCCGTTTCCATCGCAAGGGAAGTGGCAGTGCTTCGGATTTCTGCGGGGAAGTCCTCCGCCTGTCCGTTCACGTTAATGCCAATCCCGATGATGAGGTACTGAATATAGCCGCTTTCGCTTTCCACAGACATTTCCGTCAGAATCCCACAGATTTTTTTGCGGTCGATGACTAAATCATTTACCCATTTGATGCCTGCACGCACGCCGCAGACCTCCTCGATGGCATTATTTGTGGCAACCGCCGTCCATGCCGTAATCTCCACGATATCCGTCGGCAGGGTGTCGGGATGAAAGAGGATGGAAAGATAAATTCCGTTATCCTGCGGAGAAGCAAAGGCACGCCCACGTCTGCCTTTCCCCTGTGTCTGCTCGTTAGCAAGCACCACCTGCCCGTTTGGTGCGCCCGCAAGTGCCAGCTCACGCAGACGGTTGTTGGTCGAATCCACAGAAGCCAGACATTCCACCGTCTGCATGCGCGCTTCATCCAGATAGGCGGCAAGCTCCTGCGCGGAAATGCTGTTCGGTACGGCATCCAGATGGTAGCCCTTATTTGTCGAGGAGGAAATCTCGTAGCCCTCCGCGCGCAATGCTTTTACGGCAGTGTTGACCGCCGCGCGGCTTACGCCCAGAAGTCGGCTGATGTGTTCCCCTGAAATATAATCGTTTTCTTTTCTCAAAATCGCAAGAACTGCGTCCTTTGTCATAGTATCACCTCTTGTTTATCCTACCATAGAAATCACAGACGGTACAGAGCCTCTTTTTCTTTGCAGATGCTGCTCCATTGACACCCGCCGCAGATTTCGCTCCGCTTTCCTTGGGAAAGAATATATTCTGCTACGCGTGCCGCAAATTCTCGCCAGGGCAAAACGCTGTGTTCCTCCATGTCGCAAAGGGAAAGCACCTGTCTGTCATAGCTTTGCACCAAGTCTGCACTTTCGCAAATGCCGTTTGCAAGATGGGGGCAGCCGCCGCAAATGCAGTCCGCCTCCGCAACAACTGTAACGGTTGGGTTTTCCTGCTCCAAATATTCCAGAATCTGCGCCATGTGGGCAGTAAAGCCGGTGCTGTAGCCCTTTCCCTCAAAGAAAGCAAGGCACATCCCATGATGTGCCCGCAGCTTTATTTCTACATTTTTCATGCAATCACCTTCCGGAAACGCTCCGTCAGAAGCAATGCAATCCCAATCTTAATCAGATCGGGGATAATGAAGGGAATGACGCACCATCCCAGAACGGTACCCAAGCCAACTGCGCCGGAGGTTTTTGCGTAAACCGCCATAAACCAGAGCGTCCCGATGGCGTAGCAGACTACCAGACCAAGCACCATGGAAATGGCAAGCACAATTTTACCTCTGCCGCAGACGGTCTCTATGCCCCACATCAGCAGAGCAGATGCCAGAAAGCCGATAATATAGCCGCCTGTTGTGCCGAACAGAACGCCGACACCGCCGGAAAAGCCTGCAAATACAGGCAGACCTACCAGACCCAGCAGGATGTAGACAAGAACTGCAAGACTGCCGCGCTTGCCGCCCAGAAGCCCGACTGCCGTAAAAACACCCATCGTCTGCAAAGTGAAGGGGACGGTTGTGGGAATGGAAATCCACGAGCAGGTGGCAATCAGTGCGGCGAAAATCCCGATAAAGACAATATCTCTTGTTTTGTTTTGTTGCATTGTTGTTGTATTCATGTTTCTTACCTCCGTTTTTTGGAAGTATAACATAGGCGGCTTTTATTGTCAATGATAAAAAGTGAAATGGTTTACAATTAAGAGAATCCCTTTGACAAGCACCCGAACCGCCTCCTTCGGATATATTGAATATATCAAACCATTGAAGGAGGAATGGATATGCCCAAGAAGCTGACGGAAATTCCTGTGGAATGTCCTTGCTTCGTGCAGGAGGTACGGGGAGAAGGCTATCTGCGTCTGTTTGATCTGGGCTTTTTCCGAGACAGTCGGGTTTTGCCGCTGTATGAATGTGCGGGCGGCGGCACACGAGTGTATCGGGTGAAGGATACGCTGATTGCTCTGCGCGATGCCGATGCCGCGCGTATTTTTGTGGAGGAGGGGATGTAGGATGCCTGAGAAAACACGCCTGCGGATTGCTTTGGCAGGCAACCCCAATACAGGGAAAAGCACCGTTTTCAATGCACTGACCGGGCTGAAGCAGCATACGGGCAACTGGGCAGGGAAGACCGTCGGCAATGCAGTCGGGGAATTTTCCTTTGGCGCATGGCAGGCGAAGCTGTATGACCTGCCGGGCATTTATTCCCTGTTTTCCGAATGTGCCGAGGAGCGCGCCGCTAAGGATTTTATCTGCTATGAGCAGCCGGACATTGTCCTTGTGGTTCTGGATGCGACCTCTCTGGAACGCAATCTTCCTTTGGGGCTGCAAATTATGGAGCTGACGGAAAATGTGATTTTCTGTCTGAATCTCACCGATGAAGCGGAGAAAAGGGGCATTTCTGTGGATGATGTGCGTCTGGAGAAGCTGACGGGTGTGCCTGTGATCAAAATGGCGGCAAGGCAGGGCGTAGGTTTGCGGGAACTCAAGGAAATGCTCCTTGCGGTGGCAGAGGGACGAAAATCCATCCGACCCATAGGCATTGATTGGGATGCCTTTGCCCCTGAAACGGAAAGCGGCTATCATTCCGCGGAATTTCAGGAAAAGCGCTCCCTTGCCTTCCTCTCTCGCGCAAAGGAAATCTGCGATGCAGTGGTGCAGAAAAAAGAGGAACGCGATAGCCGCACCGAGCGCTTAGATCAAATCCTGCTTTCCGCAAAAACGGGGATACCCTTCATGCTGCTTTTGTTGGGTGGCGTGTTTTGGATTACGGTTGCAGGGGCAAATGTACCGTCCGAATTTCTCATGCGGCAGTTCCATCAATGCGGTGCTGTGATGCGAAACGGCTTGCTGACATTGCAAGCACCCCTTTGGCTGCAAGGACTGCTACTGGATGGCGTTTGGCTGACGGTGAGCTGGGTGGTGGCGGTTATGCTGCCGCCGATGGCGATTTTTTTCCCGTTGTTTACATTGTTAGAGGATTTCGGTTTGCTGCCACGGATTGCCTTTAATCTGGATGGCTTGTTTCAAAAGGCGGGGGCGCATGGGAAGCAGGCATTGACGATGTGCATGGGCTTTGGCTGCAATGCCGCAGGGGTCACAGCCTGCCGCATCATTGAATCCCCCAGAGAACGCCTAATCGCCATCCTCACGAACTGCTTCGTTCCCTGCAATGGGCGTTTCCCGACGCTGATTTTGCTTTCGGGCTTTTTCTTTGCAAGGGGAAATCCTATTGCCGCAGGCGGTTTCGTGTTCCTTCTGATTGTGCTTGCCGTCGGCATTACGCTTGCTGTTTCCTTTTTGCTGAGCAAAACCATACTGCGCGGTGTGCCGTCCGCCTTTGTTCTGGAGCTGCCGCCGTATCGCCGCCCGAAGCTGGGGGATGTGATTGTCCGCAGTATGCTGGACAGAACGATTTTTGTACTCGCCAGAGCGGTGACGGTTGCCATCCCTGCCGGCGCAGTCATCTGGCTTTGTCAGAATATCATGGTGAATGGGCATACGCTCCTGTACGGCATGGCAGCCCTCTTGGAGCCGCTTGGCGCACTCATGGGACTTTCGGGCGTAATTCTTATGGCATTTCTGCTTGGGATTCCTGCGAATGAAATCGTCATCCCCATCCTTCTGATGGTCTATAGTCAAAGCGGCACGCTGGTAGAGGCGGAGGGCATTGCACAGGCAGGTGCCATCCTCGCTGCCAATGGCTGGACATGGGTGACGGCAGTCTGCGTGATTCTTTTCTCGCTGAACCATTTCCCCTGCGCCACTACGCTTCTGACCATCCGTAAGGAAACCGGCAGTCTGCTCTGGACGGGGGTCAGCTTTTTTTTGCCGACTGTGGTCGGTGTGCTGCTCTGCATCGCGGTACATCTGCTTGTATTGCTTGTTGGTATCTTTTTTTGAAAAAATATTTTCATCAAAAAAAATTGGTGCTATACTAATCTATAACTAGAACAAAAGAGAAATGGGGGATTTGTATGAATGAGCAATTATATAAGCTGCTGCAAAAGGCAAGAGAGGATGCAGAGCTGCGTAAGCGCATCTGGGCAGTGAAGGAAGCGAAGGACCCTGCCTTGGCGCTGTGTGAGCTTTGCACCGCAGAGGGCTTTCCGTTGACTGTGGGTGGTTTGTTTTCCGAGCAGGAGGAATTTTTCTGCAACCTGTTCCGTAGCTGTAATGGCAGTGCCGTGCAGCCCTTGGATGGCTGGGATGACCCCTTCGATATGTTCTTTGCCGCAATGGAGGCATTGGAGAAATAAAAAAAGGCTGTGAAAACAGCCCTTTTTTATTTAAAGAATACCAGCTAAGATCATTTTAAAGCCACTTAAAGCTTGTTCATAACTCTGCTGGGATTTCCCAACTTTTTGTGGATCATAGTCACAGAGACTTAGAAAACCGGAATAGTATTTTACAATTTTTTCTAGATTATTAACCAAAAAGTCCATGGGTGGTTGGTTCCAAGTGATAATTTTGGACCCGTTGATTTCTTCAACTTTCATAAGTGCTTGTAACCCATATACTAAAGGCATGATAAAGCCATCAGGGCTTAAAGTGTCAATATTTTTATTAGTATAGGGAGTTCGTTTAATTTTTCGCTTTTCGTTCATTTTTTTAACTGCTGTAATTCGACCATAACTACCTCCGGCTGTATTATAAAGTGTTGGGAACTTTTCATAAATATAGTCGTGAAGTTCTGGTAGAAGTGCTGCAACTTCAAAAGCAGATTTTACTCCATTGTGAATTATAGTGGATTTTCCATTTTTGTTTGTTCCAAGGGTTACTTCGGGAGAATCCATTAGTCTTTCGAATTGAAGGAGACAACTACCTTTACTGCTATATAACTTATTAGGAGAAATAGGCTCAATGTTTTTCTTTTCTTTATCAGAAATAGGTGTAACTAGATTTAGGGGTATCCAAGTAAGAGCAATTAAGTTTTCGGGTTTAATATCTCCGCCAGTATTCTTTTTCCACATAATACGATTACAAACAGTTGGATTCTGCTTTTTTAATGTTGTTTGCAAATAATCATAGTACCCCTTTTTGTTTGCTTTATCGGAACGATTTAATTCTGCATTATTATTTCTTGCTTCACAAATTTCGAATAAATGATTTCTAAAATCGTGTAGACAAGACAAATTTTCTGGATCTTTTGGCACAAGCAGTTCAATAGGTATAAGAAAGTCTAAGTCAGTAGATTCCTTTTCAGCTTTTAGATATTCATCGAGAATGGATCTATTTTCATTCCATAATTCTTTAAAGGTATCCCAAGTCTTATTTTTTGAGGGGAAAGAGAGGTTTTTATAATCAAAAGCTGATTTTAAGATATACAAACCAATTGCTAGAGTATTGTGTCCTCCATCTAAAATACCTTCAAGAGAAAGATTTTCTGGAGAGATACGATAACGTTTTCTTTCTAAGTGTTCATACTGAGAAGATGCTAATAAGATACCCTTTGTTTTAAATGGAAATAATTCAGGACATTCTAAAATTGATTCTTGAATGGCATCGGTTACTGTGCCTTCTTTAGAGGATCTTGGGTTGGCTTCAAGATTCAAAATATCAATAATGTAAATGAGGTATTTTGCTTCCACTAAGCCAACAATCTTAGTGATGTTACCAACAGTAAATTCGGCACAAGAGTCAAATTTGATAATAACGCTGTTAGAGTTTGCCATAATAATTTCTCCTTTCCTAGTTAGAATAGGCGGAAAAAAAGAACCAACAATAGCTGGTTCAAGAAATCAAATAATATAAGAGTATAAAAAGATCTCAATATTTTTCCAGAACCTACCCAGGTAAATACAGATAACTCCACTTTGCTATCCAGCAAAAAGTCTATCCAGACTCAACGTGGGCTTTGCACCGCTATCCAGCAGTTATAATTATTGTACAACAATATGTAGACATATGTCAATACTATAAAAACATAAAAACACAGTATAGAACTCTATACTGTGTTTTTGATAAAAATCTAAATTTCGGTTTAAGAACTTAGCTTGCCTTCATTTCCAGCCGCAGTCTGTCTGCAATCAATGCAATAAATTCCGAATTGGTCGGCTTGCCCTTATGGTTATTGATGGTGTAGCCGAACAGTGCATCAATCGCATCCACCTTGCCCCGGTTCCATGCAACCTCAATCGCATGGCGAATGGCGCGTTCCACACGGCTGGGCGTGGTGTTGCATTTTTTTGCGATGGAAGGATACAGCTCCTTCGTGATATAATTCAGCACATCCATATCGTTGACACTCATGATGATTGCCTCGCGCATGTAATGATAGCCGCGAATATGTGCCGGCACGCCGATTTCATGCAGAATATTCGTCACCTTTGTTTCTAGGTCGTACACGGCAGTGTTTGCGGTAATGGGGGCAACGGCTTTCAGAAGCGGCTTCTGCTCCTGCATCAGCTGGCGAATCCGCTGTGTCAGCGCATCCATGTCAAAGGGCTTCACCATGTAATAGCTTGCACCTAAGTCCAGTGCCTTCTGCACCACCTTGTCCTGACTCAGCGCAGAAAGAATGATTGTGATCGGGCGATCGTCTTCCTCCGTTTTTTGCAGTCGTTCCAGAACGCCAAGCCCATCCAGACGGGGCATAATGCCATCAATCACCGCAACATCCGGGTGCGTATCTCTGATTTTATTCATGGCATCAATACCGTCCATAGCAACCGCCACCACAGTAATGTCCTCTTGTTTATTCAAATGATCGACGATGATGTCGCAAAAATCCTTATTGTCATCCGCCAAAAGCACTTTTATTGTATTTTGATTCAAAATAATCCCTCCCGTTGTAGCTTCCTGAATGTTTATGCAGAACTTCCTTGCTTTTGGGTTGATTATAGTATAGAAAATTTTCCCCGACAAGAACCATTCGTAGGACAAAAAAAGCCCGAAATGACAAGAAAAACCAAGATTTTCCGATTTTTCTCGAATCCGCGTAAAAAGCCTGCTGTATGCCGTCGAAGGATGTATACTGAATTGGTAATAATTAGCAGAAAAAGGGGGATAATGCGGACGAAAATCTGTGAAAAAGAAGTCAATTTATGAAAAAACCTCATCTGTTTCAGATGAGGTTTCGTAGTTTTTGATTATATGCTTGCTTTTTTTTGTGCGATTTTGTCGGTCAGTGCGGCAAATTCCTCTAAGCCCAATGCTTCCCCGCGCACCCGCGTATCCCAGCCAAGCTCCTCCAGAAGCTCCGCCAGCTCCTCCTTGCTGAAGCCGAGGTTGCCCAGATGAAACAGGCAGTTCATCAATGTCTTTCTGCGCTGCCCAAAGGCACATTTCACCAGATGGAAAAATAGCTTTTCATCAGCTGTTTTTACCTTTCTCTCAGGCAGAACCTTTAGCGTAATCACCGCAGAAGCCACCTTCGGGCGCGGCATGAAGCATGCCGGCTGCACAATCATGTCCAGCTTGGCATCACAGTAATACTGCACCGCAATGGAAAGCGCGCCGTATTCCTTTTCCTTCGGGCGTGCCTGCATCCGCTCCGCCACCTCCTTCTGCACCATAACGGTGATGCTGTCCACATGACGTTCGTTTTCCAGAAGGTCCATGATAATCGGTGTGGTGATGTAATAGGGCAGATTTGCAACAACCTTAATCGGTCTGCCGTCGTTTTTTTCGCGGATGATGGCATCAATGTCCGTTTTCAGAATATCCTGATTCAGAATCTCGATATTGTCATAGTCTGCCAGGGTCTGCTTCAGAATGGGAATCAGCGTATTGTCGATTTCCACCGCAACCACCTGTCCTGCGTTTTCTGCCAGAACCTGCGTCAGAGAGCCGATGCCGGGGCCGATTTCCAGCACACAGTCCTCCTTAGTTACGCCTGCGCAGGCGGCAATGTTGTCCAGAATATTGGAATCAATCAGAAAATTCTGACCAAAATTTTTCTTAAATGCAAAGCGGTTCGCTTCGATAATCTCTTTTGTTTTGCTGGGGGTTGAAATTCTTTCTGCCATGTTTTTCTCCTTTTAGATAATATTGCCGAGGATGCCGAAGCTGAGCACAGAAACAATCATGCCTGCCGTCAGAACGCCAAGCATAATGACGGGGAAGGTCTTTTTGGGGTCCATGTGCAGAAGTGCGCTGATGAGTGCGCCCATCCATGCGCCCGTCCCCGGCAGGGGCAGGGCAACGAAAAGATAGACCCCCCAATAGGCGTATTTTCGGATTTTGTCACTTTTTGCATCTGCCTTCCGCTCGCACCATTCCACCAAACTGTGCAGAGGTGTTTTTTTCAGTACGCGAAAGATAAAGCGGATGAATAACAAAATAAAGGGAATCGGCAAAAGGTTCCCGATATATGCAATGATGAAGGTGGGCAGCCAGTGCATCCCCATTGCAAAGCCTGCAATAATGCCGCCGCGCAGCTCCAGAATCGGCAGTAGCGAAACGATGAATACAATCATCTCTCTGGAAACGCTGCCCGATAAATGTTCTACAAACCATGTTGCTAGGGTTTCAGCCAAATCAATCTCCTCCTAATTCCTAAGGGGTTTTGTATCCGAATCTTCGGTTTTTACAACTAATATATTATACATGAACAGGGGGATAGGAACAATAAAGAATTTCTTAATTTTGCAGAATCCCTGCGATTTTCCGTAATTATTTTCTGTTGTTTTTGAAAGATTGTATTTTTTTCAGTAATATGCACGAATTTTTGTTTTTATATTGAAAAAAATTGTCTGATATGTTTCAATGTGAAAAAGAGACATTTGATTGCTTCAAAAAAACAAACAAAAAATATAAAAATAGAAGGTGAGAAGTATGACAGAAGAATTAAGAGCGCAGCTCATGGGTGTAAAGCTGACAAAAAAGGAGAAGCTTATTGCGGATTTTATACTGGATAATTTTGCGGAGGCGTGTTTTATTACCTCTACGGAGATTGCAAAACGGATTCACGTCAGCGATTCTTCCGTCATCCGCTTTACCAGAACGCTGGGCTACAGCGGCTTCATGGAATTTCAGAGGGCAATCCGCAAGGCATATACCGAGCGGATGAACAGCGTTTCCGATAATATCACCATTCCCTCGGAGCGCCTCAAGCTGAGCATTTCCAAGCTGGATCAGAGTGATATCGTGGAAAGCTATTTTTCCAATGTGATGCAGAATCTCAATTCCTGCATCAACCGAAACGATACCATTGATTTTGAACGCGCGGCAAGCCTGATTGCGGGCAGTAAGCGGAAGTTCATCGTCACCTCCCGTGCGAACAGCTGCATCGGGGATATGCTGCTGCTCCTGCTCAAGCATCTTTTGCCGGATGTGTATGAAACCTCGCACCCTGCGCTTAATGTGATTGACCATCTCTGTGATATTACGGAAAATGACTGTATCGTTGCGGTCAGCTTTCCCCGTTATTCCGAAATGGATTTTCTCGCAACCCAGATGGCGTATGATGCCGGTGCGAAAATTATCCTCATTACCGATAAGGCAAGCTCCCCTCTGGCGCAGTATGCAACCCAGATTCTGACCGTCAGCGTGGATAGTAATACCTTCTTCAATTCCTATGTGGCAGTGCTGTTTACCATGGAGCTGCTCTGCTCCTTCATCAGTAAGAAGATGGGCTATTCCACGGAAGCCAAGCTGGAATTGATTGATAAGTATCTTTCAAAGGTCGGTTTATTCTGAAAATTAAGTCGAAATCAAAAAGCCTGCATTTGCAGGCTTTTTTGTATGCCGAAAATCGAATTTTAAGCGGCGGAAGGGTTCGGGGAACGAAGCGTTCTCTGACTGGAATCCGCAGAGGGGGCTTTGCCCACTCGAGGAAAACAGGGCGTTTCAAGGCATTTGCCGCCGGAACGCATCTGTTTATTCTTCTGTTTCAACAAGTCGAAATCCTGATTTCGACTTAATATCTATGGTTCACATATTCATCAATCAATGACTTTCTGCTTTCCTCCTGAAAAACCCCTTCCTCGCGCAGACAGTTCAATATCAGCGGACTGGTAGAGTGCAGAATAATATTTTCCTCCTCAATCACAATTTCAAACAGCTTTCCCTTCAGAAACCTGCTTCGCACCTTCACGAAATACGCCACAACGCCGCGGAAATCCAGCATACGCAGTGCTGTCAGCGTTGCTCTGTCCTTCCTGCTGTAGTAATAATTGCTTTTCTCCAGATAATCCCGTTTCAGCTCATAGTCCATATCTCTTGTTGTGCTGATGGTCTTGTTTTCCTTCGCCAGCGCGTTGTAATACTGGTAATTGAATAACGCCTTTTCTACGGTATCCATGTTGCGGAACGGGCCGATATCCCCGTAAACCACTGCTTCGTAGTTTTTCTGAAGATATTCCCGCTTTGTCATATCGCCCTTGGCGTATTGGTCGATGAGACTCTGTCTGTATTTGAAATATTTCTGAATGGCATTCATAGCTGCGCCCTCTTTCCATCCTTTCCCGCTAGGCATGGCGGTGTTTGCCCTGTTACAATGGGGAAAAACCACGCAAGGGGGAAGTAGTATGCGGACTTTTTTGGAGTATTATCGGCGGAGCATACAACCGCAGATAGAAATGATAGATATTTTTTTGAAAACGGAACAACCGCCGTATGATAAGGCTGCTGTCGCAGAGGTACTCGGTCTTTCTGCCGAAGCCCTGACAGCGCGCATGCAGAAGGAGCACCTCGCCTGCATCACGAAGGGCATCTTTTTTCGCCTGCTTGTGGAAAGTGAAAATCCGCTTGGCGGCATGCTGAAAAGAGCCGTTGCCTGCGGTCTGCCCGAACGCTATACACCCGAAGCTGCGGCGTATGTGTTCGGTCTGCCCTTGGCGGCTGTCCAAGAAGCGGCAGAAAAAACAGGTTTCTCCTCTTTTTCCGAGGAGGCCCTGCCGGTCTTGTTTTCTGAAATCATGCTTTGCGAAATACCAGATCTTCCGTAAGCGCGGCGGCTGTCTTTTCGTCCGTCAGAAGCTCTGCCAGTGCAATCGCAAAGGGGATGGCTGTTCCGGGCGCGCGGGATGTGATGACGTTTCCGTCCACCACAACCTCATCCGTAAGCGGTGCTGCGCCAATCAGCTTATCCTCGATGCCGGGGTAGATGGTTGCATGTCTGTCCTTCACGATGCCCAAAGCACCCAGAACCATCGGCGCGGCGCAGATAGCCGCAACCCATTTGTGCGCTTCGTGCTGCTTCAGTAAAAGTTTCGTCAGCCCTTCGTGTGCCTGTAGGTTAGTTGTGCCGGGCAGTCCGCCGGGCAGAACCAGCATATCGGCATCCTCCTCAATTTCTTCAAAAAGCAGGTCAGCTAGATAGGTTACGCCGTGTGCCCCTGTGACAGCCCTGTTTCCCGTAACGGAAACCAGCTTCGCATCCACGCCTGCGCGGCGCAGTAAATCAATGGGTGTCACTGCCTCCATTTCCTCAAAGCCCTCTGCCAGAAATACATATACCTTTTTCATGGGGAATCCCTCCTGATTGTCTTAGTGTGTCCAAGTAGTTTTATTTTACAGGAAAATCCCTGATTTTTCAACTCATGCCGCTTTCTTGTGGTATAATTAAAAATATTTGCAAGAGAGAGGAATGGATGGATGTGTTAAGATATGGAATAACGGCAAGAACGGTGGAAATGGTGTGCTTCGATGCGGCATTGGAGCGGCTTTCTTCTCTCTGCCCCGATTTGGACATCAATGCATATAAGAAAAGGGTAAAAAAGGAATATCGCGCCATGCTTGCGCGCACCCCCGATATCGGCGGCAGCTCGCTTGAGAAAAATCTTTATGTTGCGGCGTTTGTATTTTCCTTTTATAAGGCGGAGCCGAGCTGCATTACTCCTGCCATTGTGGATGAAATGGTAACGGCGGTGTTCGATTCTCCCTTTATGGTGAAGGCGCATAAAAATAAGAAATGCACCCTCTTTACCGAGTCCACACAGAATAAGAAGCGCAGAGAAAGCAAGGCAAGCCAACACTCGAAATACCCCCTCGACTGGAAATTTAAATATCGCGAGGGCAAGGATGAATTTTATAATACCTATACCGAGTGTGGCATCTGTAAGCTGGGTAAAAAAGAAGGCTGCTTCGAATTTGTTCCCTGCCTTTGCAAGATGGATGAAAGAAGCTATTTCTATGAAGGCGGCGAGCTGCACCGTACCAAAACCCTCGCGCAGGGCGATGATTGCTGCGATTTCCATGTGACAAAACGGAAGAAATAATGGGTATGCTATCAGATAGGAGGGCGAAAAGTCGCATGAAAAAATGGATGTGTATGCTTTTGGTTTGTGTGTTTCTGCTTGTCGGCTGCGGCGGACAGAACGACAAAGCCGACAATGACACGAAACCCGATTTGGAAGCAAATCTGCTTTACGAAAACACAATTTCTCCGAATGAAAAATATGTGGAAAATGAGGCGGATTTGGTTTATTACACCGTCAAGGTGTATCAAGAAACAGGCGGACTTCTGGTCACTTCCCATTCCAATTCCGCATTCAGCAAGGATATGCAGTATGAAATTGAAACCGATGCAGAAATCACAAAAGAGGATGTCTCTGTGCAGTGGCAGACCCTGTCCGGTGAAACTACCGACAGTCAGAAGAATCAGTTCGGGCTTGCTGTTGTGACAGTATCTGCAGAAGGCGCAGTCATTGACCAAAGAGTCATTAGCTTTGTCGGCGGTGCAGTGGAGCGCATCGCGGATGCAGTCAATCCCCAATGAGAAAAAGAAAGGAATATACTATGGAAATCGAACGGAAATTTTTAACGAAGGAACTCCCTTTTGACATTACGGCATATCCCTGCAAGGCAATCACGCAGGCATATCTCTCCTTTTCCCCGACCATCCGCATCCGCCAAAGCAACGCAGATTATATCCTGACGGTGAAGGGGAAGGGGCATCTGGCGCGCGAGGAATTTGAACTGCCCCTCAGCGAGGAGGAGTATAACCGCCTGTCGCTGAAAACAGAGGGCACGCCCGTCTGCAAGAAACGCTATCTCGTGCCGATCGAGGGAAATCTGACCGCCGAGGTTGATATTTATGAGGGGAAGCTGCAGGGGCTGATGACCACTGAGGTGGAATTTTCCTCCGTGGAAGCTGCAGAGAAATTTGTTGCCCCGACATGGTTCGGGCGTGATGTCAGCGAGGAAAAGGCCTATAAGAACACCTCTCTTTCGTTATACGGAATCCCAAAGGAGCTCTGATTCAGAGTTCTTTTTTTATTGCCGCCGCATATCCTGTAACAGTGATGCCGATGAAACAGACAAGCAGAGGAGGAAGGGTATGTATAACAGACGATATGATAAGGTATTCCTGATGCTGCGGCAGGAAACGGCAGGCTATGCCGTCGGCAAGCGTCCCCCTTGGGGCAGCTGCATCATGGAGCTGAAAAACGGCACGGGCAGGCTGATGCTTACGGTGCAGGGGCTGCGCCCACTTCGCTATGCGGTGTATCTTCTGGCAGGGCAGGAGAGCATTTTCTGCGGGGAGCTGCACCCCGAAAAAAAGGAGGGGCATGCCGAGCTGAAATGGGCATTTAACCCTGATGCAGTCGGGGAGGGGAAGCGTGCCGAGGACTTCCATACGGTGCTGATTCTGGCGGAGGAGGGCGGCTGTTCTGCGCCGCTTGCGGCATATTTCGGGGAGAAAACAGACTGGAAAGCTATCTTTCAGCCGCAGAAAAAGGCAGAGCCTCCCAAAAAAGAAAAACCGCAGGAAATGCCGAAATTACAGGAAAAAATCGACCTTAAAGCAGAGAAAACCACAGCTTTATCGGAGCAAAAGGCGGAGCCGCCCGAGGCACAGGAGAAGCCGCTGTCGGCGCAAGGCTGTCACGGCAGCTTTCAGGGACTTCTGGCGAAATTTCGACGGGAATTGGAAAATCTTGAGGAAACGGGCGTGCTTTCGGCAGAGGAAACGGCGAATATCCGCGCGGCAGGGAAAACGGAAAATCCCCCTGTCAAGGAGGGTGGACAGTGTGCGGACACAGGGACGGAAAGAGTGGACAAAACTACGGAAATAGTGGACAAAGCGGACACGAGTGGACAGCAAAAGGACACCCTTGGACAGCAGAAAAAGCTGGAACCGTTCGGGGATGGTGTCCTTTGGGATTGCCTTTTTCTGGAGGAGCTGACCCTGCTCGCACAAATTCCGCTGAAATGGCAGAAGGAATTTTTCTTCCTGCTCCCCTACAGAAGATATCATCATCTGATTCTGCGGCAGGCGGAAAACGGCTACTGGCTCGGTCTGCCGGGGGAATACAGCGAGGAGGAGGAAGCCGAGGCACAGCGCTTCGGGTTTCGGGAATTTCGCCGCGTGGATGGAGACTGGGGCTACTGGATGGCTTTTTTGGCGCAGGAAGGTTGAAAAAGTAAGGATTTTCGTGTATACTCATTCTGATATTTTCGGAAATTTCAGAAGGAAAGGAACAGCTGCATGAGAGTCAGAAAGAAACCCTGGGCTGCCCAGGAATTATTGGATAATACATTGGTGATTAACGATGCCCCTGAGAAAAAGGGCAAATGGAAGGAATATTTCGGGAATGACCACCCCATTTATGTGGAGATTGGCTGCGGCAAGGGCGGCTTTCTGCGCAAGAATGCGGAAGCCTACCCCGATGTGAACTTTATCGGCATTGAACGGCAGGAAACGGTTGTGGCAATGGCGGCAAGGCGCGCGGATGAGGAGCTGCCGAATCTGGCGTTTGTCTGGGATAATGCAAGCAATCTGTCCGATTTGTTCGAGGTGGGAGAGTTTCAGAGATTATATTTGAATTTCAGCGACCCATGGCCCAAAAAGCGTACCTATAAGCGCCGTTTGACCTATCGCGGCTTTTTGCAGGAATACCGCCGCATTATGGGCGAGGATGCGGAAATCTTCTTTAAGACGGATAACCGCGGTCTGTTTGAATTCTCGCTGAATGAATTCTGTGCGGATGACTGGAAGCTTTCCAATATCAGCCTGGATTTACATAACAGCGATTATGAGGGCAATATCATGACGGAATATGAGGAGAAATTTTCCTCTCGCGGGATGCCGATTTATCGTCTGGAGGCAAGAAACAGAAAATAAGGAAAAAAGGAACCCCTCTTGGTATGAGAATACATACGGAGAGGGGTTTTGTGTTTATCTGGAAAATCTGCTTTTCAGGAAATGAATCCCTGCCCCAAGGAACAGCAGGACTGCGGCAAGCAGAAGCGCAAAGCTGATGGGCAGCAGGAAGAAGTTTTCATGCAGATAGCCCTGTGCATCCAGATATTCGGGGGAAAGTGCCTTTGCAATCAGGCAGAAAATGCCGCAAAGCAGGACGGCTGTGCCGATATAGGGAAGGTGACGCATCACCCAGTTTTTTGTTGTGTTCATAATAAAGATCCTTTCTGAATAAAAAATAAAAGCGTTTCTTTTTGTTGCCTGACACAGTATACACGCTTTGGAGGCAGGAATCCAGAAAGAAAGTGTTAAGATTTTTTTTGCAAAAATACGCAGGCTCATAAATTTCATAGCGACTTATAAATTTCCTAATATCTTCCGTTTTATGAGCAAATCGGCTAATATGAGTGCATCGGAAAAAACAAGAATTTTTTTAAAAACGGAAGGATTCATCATGTTAAACGAAGCAGTTGTAAAGGTATTGAAAAGCAGTATGTGCGCTACAGCAGGAGTTCCCAGAAGAAGGCGGAAACAAACGGCTGGGCGAAAAAGAACACCGCGGCTGTGATGGTGCAGAGCAGGATGGGTTCTTTTCCATTGGGGGAGGCTGCGGCAGGGAGGACTTTTGCGGCATGCTTTGCCAAGAAGTATCCGATTGCCGCGCCTGCAAGGTTCGTGAGGATATCGTTGATATCGGTTGCGCGCAGGGTGAAAAGCTGCGAAAGCTCAATGAAAAGTGTGACGCAGAGGGCAAACAGGAGCGTGCGGCGGAGGGATTGGCAGGAATCCCAGAGCAGAGGGAGAAATAGCCCCAGAGGAACGAACAGCAGCACATTTAGACAGGCATTTTGGAAATCGGCAGGGATGCCTGCAAGGGGGACGAGATGCAGCGTGACATCCGGGCTGTGGTCGAGGATGCTCGGAAAGCCGACCAATGCCAGAACTGCGGCGAAATAAAAGCCGAATAGGATGGAACAGAAAATCTGCATACGGCTGTGTGCGGTAAATTTTCCGTATAGAAGAAAAAGGGGGAGCAGGAAAACCCCTGCCGCCGCCAGTTCAACGAGTGCAAAAAGAATACGATACATGAAAGCCCCTCCTGTTCTGATGCCGATGTTAGGATGGGGATAGTATACCTGTTTGGGGATGGGGAAAACAATAGAGAAACGGTTAATGTTTTTTTAAGAAAGACGAAAGAGAATAAAAAAATCCGACAGAACTTGAATCTGTCGGATTTTTATGTAGTTGGTTCGGCTTCATTCTCGGGGGCTTCGGTTGCCAGAGAGGTGAGGAAGTCGCGGTAATACTGATTGACATGCTTGCGCCAGTTACGGCAGACCTGCTGTGCCTGTGCCTTGGAGACAACGGAAACGCTGATTTCCATAAGGGTTGCGCCATTATCATCGCAAAGGCTGCATTTGACGAGATAATCCCCATTCAGCTCGGGGAAATAATTCGCGGTTACGGCATATTCTGCGCGGATGCGTCTGCTGTTTTCGTGGACATAGACATTGATTTCGTTTTTCACCTCATCGGAAATGCGGTTGATGAAGTAATTGATAACCTCCTCGCCGTCATCCGTCAGGGTGTAGCGTGTGTTATTCTGCTCGCGCGTTTTTTCCAGCCAGCCGGCGCTTTCCAGCTCGGCAAGATATTGCTGTACGGAGAAATAGTCCATATAGTTTTTTTCCAGAAGGAACTGGCAAATTTCGCTATTAGAGAGGGAAATTCCCATTTTTTGCAAGAGATGCAGAATAATCAGCTTATGCTCTGCCAGCTTTTTTGTGGAATACTGCATGGACAGAACCTCCTTTCAAATAAAGTCGTTGTCTCTTATCATAGCACATCTTTTGGTTTGTTGTAAATAACAGAGAGGTCTATTTTGCAGGACATTCCCTGTCGGATATGGTTTTCCCTGAGATAGCGGTGCAGATGATTGAGGACATCCCGTTTTCTGAGGCTCCAGAGAGGGGCGAGAAGGGTGTTTTTATCGCCGTCCCCTGTCAGGCGGTGCAGGACGATATCCGCGCGCAGATGCGCAATGCAGTCCCCGACAAGGGTGAGGTATTCCTCCTTTTCCAAGGGGGTGTATTCGCCTGCGCGATAGAGGTCTGCAAGGTCGCTGTCGGAAAGGACATGCAGAAGCTGCAGCTTCACGCCCTGAATGGGCAGGCGGTTGAGATAATCAATCGTCCGGAGAACGGTTTCTCTGCTTTCACCGGGAAGTCCGAGAATGATATGCACCACAACGGGAATATTGCGTTCTGCGAGGGCATAGACCGCCTGTGTGAACACGCTGAGCGGATAGCCGCGGCGGATGAAGGCGGCGGACTGCGCATCTGCCGTTTGCAGACCAAGCTCCACCCAGAGGTTTGTTTTTTTATTTAGCTCCGCCAGAAGGGAAAGGACATCCGCAGGCAGGCAATCGGCTCTGGTGGCAATGGAAATGCCTTCGATTTCGGGGCAGGCGAGGGCTTCCTCGTATTTCTGCCGCAGCTTCTCCGCGGGGGCATAGGTATTCGTGAAGGCTTGGAAATAGGCGATATAGGCAGGGTTTTTCCATTTGCCTGCCGTCTGCGCCTTGCCTTTTGCAATCTGCTCTGTGATGGAAAGAGCGGCATTTTCCGCAAAATCCCCACTGCCGCCGGCACTGCAGAACAGACAGCCCCTTGTGCCGCAGGTGCCATCCCGATTGGGACAGGTAAAGCCGCCATCCAGAGAGATTTTCGCCGCTTTGCGCCCGAAGATGCTGCGATAATATTCATTTAAGCTGCGGTAGGGTTTTTCTTCCATAAAAGCCGCCTTTCAGGTTCGGAGATTTCGTTGCCGTAATTTTTCGCAGAGAGCGGTTAAGGCGCACCATTGGGGTTCATTTTCCGCTGTCTGATGAATCAGCAGGAGGAAATCAGCCTTACTGCTTTCCAGAAAGCTGCGCGTGCGCTCTGCCTTTGGCTCCTTGCAGACGGAGAGAAAGAGCGAAAAGCTTTCCTCCGTTACGGCAAGGGGGATACAGGTTTCTATTTTCTGAAGAATTTCTCCAACGGTTATGCCGCCGCAGGTCTGCCTTGCCAGATGATGATAGAGCGCACGGCTGTTGAGGAAAATCACATTCGGGGCAGGGAACAGAGACTGCCCTGCAAGCTGTCTGCGCAAAAGAGATAAATAGCCGCAAAGTTCTTTGCGGCTGATGGATTCTGTCATAAAAATCACCTCAGAATGAGAGTTGTTCTGAGATAATATGCGCAGGGAGCGAAGGGTTTACGATAGCAATTTTTTACGGTGCTGCCGAAAACCCCGTTTTCGACTTACGCTTCGACCCACTTTTTGAGCACTGCCAGAAGGGCGGCATTATGCTCAGGGGAGAGAATACAGAAGCGCAGATAGCTTTCATCCAGGAAGGTGAAGGAGGACGCATCGCGGATGAGCATTTTTTTCTGAATACATTTTTCAAATAATTCATGCGCGGTGATGCGGTCTGTTTTCAGCTTCAGCAGAATGAAGTTCGCTTCGGAGGGATATGCCTTGATATTTTTCCATGTGGAAAGCTCTGCGAAGGCTTTTCTTCTTTCTTCGGAAACGAGGGTCTGTGTTTTCTTATGGAACTCGAAATCCGTAAAGATATGCTGACCGATAAAATCCGCAAGGCTGTTTACGCTCCAAGGGTTTGTGTTCGTTTTGAAGCGGTCTAAGAACGCCTGATTGGAGGAAATACCATAGCCCAGACGGATGCCGGGGGCAGCAAAGAACTTGGAGGTGCCGCGGATGACGAACAGATTATCAAACTCCTTCACCAGAGGGATGGAGCAGATTTCGGGCAGGATATCGGAAAATTCGATATAGGTTTCATCAATCATGACAGAGGCACCGATTTTTTTGCAGTGCGCCAGAATCTCACGCATTTCCTCTGTGCGGATGGCGGTGCCTGTGGGGTTATTGGGGTTGCAGGCAACGAACATCCCGACATCGGGGGTGAGAGCTTTCAGGAGCGCAGGCAGGTTCAGCTTGAAATCTTCCTCCTCCTTCAAGGGAAAATATTCAAATTTGCCGCCGCCCAGAGAAACCTCTCTTTCATATTCGGAATAGGCAGGCCCCATGATGATGGAATGCTTTGCATGCACCGTCTGGATGAAGGTGGAAATCAGCTCCGTAGAGCCATTGCCTACGACGATGTGGGAGGGGTCTGCGCCGGTATAGGTGCCGATTGCCTGCTTGAGTGCCTTATATTTTTTATCGGGATAGGTGCAGATGAGGTGCAGATTTTCCTTCAGCGCGTCCTCTGCCCTTTTGGGAAAGCCAAGGGGGTTGATATTGCCGCTGAAATCAATGATTTCTTCCTTGGGGATGCCGTAGGTTCTCTGGATGGCATCCAGATCGCCGCCGTGCGCGTGTGTCAATACTGTCATGATTGCATTACCTTCTTTCAAGAATCAATGTTTTTATTTATCAGAAAAGCTCGTCCATTTTCTCTAATTCAATCATTTTCGGGCTTTGCTCTGTTACACGGGGATACATCAGATAGGGATTGCCCTTGCCCTTTTCCAGAATTTCCAGCCTGAGGTAAGCGGCTCTGCTATGGGTGGGGTAAAGAAGCAGCGTTGTGCCGACGGAAAGGGGCAGCTCCTGCAGCATTTTTCCGTTTGCCTTATTTAAGGAACGCTTGGAGCCATTCGCGGAATATTCCAGAGGGAAGCCGTTTCGATCGGGGACGGAGAGGAGATAATCTGCCATATCCTCCAGCGCAAACGCGCCGCAGAGATCTCTGCAAAGGACGTTGACATCCATATCCTGCCCAACCTCGATAATCTTCCACAAATCCGCATCCCCACTCTGGGAGATTTTCAGGGAAAGCACATCGGGGACAACCTCTGTGAGAAAAAGCAGCTCCTGCTCCTGCGCCTCTGCCTCCTGCAGCACCGCAGCCTGCAGCTGCTCATAGGGCATGGTCTGCGGCATCTGCTGCTTATCGACATCAATGATATCGGGATCTGCGAAAAGTTCCTTTCCCAAGGCGGTCAGGCTATAATAGGTCGGGGGTGTGAACAGCTCTGCGCCGACATTATGCTCCATCAGAATGAGAGAGGCAAGCGTATTCACCAAGGGATAGAACTGCATGGGGGTGAAGGCAATCGGACGGATGAAGCGGAAAAAGACGCTCATGGGGGTCAGGAACCACTTATCCAGCATGATGCCCGTAAAGAGGAAGGAGGATACAATGGAGCGTTCCTCTGCGTTCAGCTTTTCGGGCGGCGTGCGCCAGATTTCTTCGATATCCACATCTACCCGTTTATAGAAATCTATAAAAATGCGGTCAACCTCCTGATTGCTTTCCAGTAAATGATAGAAAAAATCGGGGGGTGCTATGCCGTCCTCCAAATCCATGGCTTCGATGAAGCGCTCGGATGCAAGCGTGCAGGCGGATTCCCCCAGCTGAAAGAGGATATCGGCTGTGGGCTGCGCGAAAAAGGCATCACACTCCGAGGCAGGCTGTACCCTTCTGGTATGAATGGAGGGCATGGGAACCAGAAGCCCATGCAGCCACGCCAGACGGGTGAGATATTCCAGATAAAACTCTGCACGGAGACTTAGCTGTGCCAGAATTTCCTTTTTTTCTTCTTCTAAAAGCATCCCGTTTTCATCAGTTGCGCGGTCGGGCGTGCAATAGCTAATGAGTGCCTGCAAATCCGCCACGAGGGGGTGCTTCTGGGTGGAATAGGTCATGAGGGAGAAGTGATATTCGGAGGTGAACTCCAAATCGGACTGCTCCTCCGCCGCTTTGGTATTCATAATATACGCATATTCGATTTTTGCATCGGAATCCTTTTGCAAATCCAATGCAAAGAGATTGGCAGGGGAAAGGATGGTTTCCTTCGCCAATGCCGCATAATACCACTTGCCGAACACCAGAGGGGCAATTTCAAGCAGGGGGCGGCGACAGGGGGCATCCATTTTCTGCCGCATATTTTCATATCCGTTCAGGAAAAGGCCAAGAAGGGGTGCATGCTTTGCCTGCACGGAATTCGTTTGTTTTATCATCTCAAAACTCCTTTGTCTGCGGTTTTTTCGCCGCAAGCATAATCACCTTATTCTAACAGAAAAAAACGGATTTTAAAACCGCAAAGCGAAAAATTTAGTGCTGTTTGAGAGAATTTGACGGAAAAGCTGACAAAAATAAATGAAAAAAGACGATTTTTTTCAAACAACGGAAAAAATTCATCTGGGAAGGACATTTTTTTAGATTTGTACTTGTCAAGCAACAGAATTTATGATATAGTCCTTATGTCAAAAACAAATGTTTTTAAAACAAAAACAGGAGGAAAACATAGTGAAGGAAGATAAGAATTATTATATCGTAGATAAAGCCGTACTGCCCGAAATTTTTTTGAAGGTGATGGATGTCAAAAATCTTTTGGAAAGCAAGAAGGAAAAAACGGTACAGGATGCGGTGAACCGTGTAGGCATCAGCCGCAGTGCGTTCTATAAATATCGGGATGCGGTACATCCTCTTTACGAAAACACGAGAGGAAAGACCGTAACCATTTCCATGAACCTGGACCATACGAGAGGACTTCTGTCCTCTGTTTTAAACAGCATTGCATCCGAAGGGGCAAGTATTCTGACGATTAACCAGACCATCCCCATCAACAATATTGCGAACGTTACCGTAACGATTGAAACGAATGAAATGCAGGGCGAGCTGGGCAGATTGATGACACGCATTGAGGGTCTGGCAGGGGTACAGTCCCTGCGAATCGTTGCAAGGGAATGATTGCGGGGGAACAAAAAGTAAGGCGGAAGCAGAAAAAGAAAGAAAAAATCAATAAGAAATACTTCGTGTAATAGGAGGGAATGAAAACATGATTCATATTCAGATTCCGGCGACATCCGCAAACATGGGTCCCGGTTTTGACAGCATCGGCGTAGCAGTGCAGCTTTATAACCACATTTGGGTGGAGGAGCAGACAGACGGCTTAATGATCGAGGTAAGGCGGAAGCAGGAGCTTGAGGTTCCCACCGATGAAACGAATCTAATCTATCAGACAATGAAATTTTTCTATGAGAAGAAGGAACTGCCTATGCCGGGGATTCACCTGATTCAGGAGGACTACATCCCCATGGTGCGAGGGCTTGGCAGCAGTGCGGCGTGCATTGTCGGGGGGCTTCTGGCGGCAAACGAGCTGGCAGGCAGACCCTGCACCAGAGACGAACTGGCACAGATGGCGGCTATGCTGGAGGGACATCCGGATAATTCCAACCCTGCGCTCTTTGGCGGCATGGTGGTCGGCGCACAGAATGAAAAAGAAATGAAATATGTTCGCTTGGAGTTGCCAGAGGATTTGGTTTTTGCTATAATGGTTCCTGATTTTCCTGTATCTACCGCTGCCTCCAGAGGAGTTCTGCCCGACAGCTACACAAGGAAGGATGTTGTATTCAACGCATCCCGTGCGGCGCTTCTGGTGGCATCTGTAATGACGGGAAATTATGAAAATTTCGATATGGCCATGCAGGACAAGGTGCATCAGCCCTACAGGGCGCAGCTGATTGACGGCATGGAGGAAATTTTTCGGCATGCCAAGGATTTTGGCGCGGTTGCCAGCTATTTGAGCGGTGCGGGCTCTACCTTGATGGCAATGGTGACAAAGGAGAAGGCAGAGAGATTCGAAAGAGAAATGTCTGCATACCTGGGCACCCTTCCGCATAACTGGAAGCTGCAGCTTTTGCAGGCGGACAGAGTGGGCGCAAGGGTGGAGAGAGAGTAATTCCGCCAAGGAAAGTTGGACAAGAGTACAGGAGGAAAAAGACGATGTTGATTGTGCAGAAATACGGCGGCAGTTCCGTCGCAAATGCCGAAAGAGTGTTTAATGTTGCAAAGCGCATCATGCGTACAAGAATGGAAGGGAATGACGTTGTGGTTGTATTGTCCGCACAGGGCAAGACAACAGACGGCCTGATTGCGAAGGCAAAGGAAATCAACGCCAAGCCTAGCCGCAGAGAAATGGATATGCTGCTTTCTACAGGGGAACAGCAGTCTGTTGCGCTGATGGCAATGGCAATCAGTGCGATTGGCGGCAGAGCGGTTTCTCTGAACGCGGCACAGGTTGGGATTGAAACCACAAATACATACAGCAATGCGCGCATCCGCCATATCAATACAGAGCGGATCGAAAACGAGCTGGATGAAGGCAGTATCGTATTGGTGACAGGGTTCCAGGGGGTAAATGCCATTGGCGATACCACCACACTGGGGCGCGGCGGTTCCGATACCTCCGCGGTTGCTCTGGCGGCGGCCCTCAATGCAGATATGTGTGAAATTTATACAGACGTAGAGGGTGTTTACACGGCAGATCCCCGTGTGGTGCCGGATGCGGTAAAATTAGATGAAATCAGCTACGATGAAATGCTGGAGCTGGCATCTTTGGGTGCAAAGGTGCTGCACAGCCGTTCTGTTGAGGTGGCGAAAAAATACAATGTAAAATTGGTTGTACGTTCCAGCATGTCCGAAGCGGAAGGTACAGAGGTGAAGGAGGACGTTAAGATGGAAAGAATGCTGGTTAGCGGCGTTGCAGCAGATAAGAAAGTATCCCGTATCTCTATCATGGGTATCAATGATGAACCCGGTAAGGCATTTGAGGTATTCTCTTTGATGGCGAAGGAAAAGGTAAGCGTAGATATTATTTTGCAGTCCACAGGTGCAGACGGCAAGCAGAATATTTCCTTTACCATTGGCGAGGATGATCTGGATATTGCGCTGAAGGCTCTGGAAAAGAACAAGGAGCGCCTGACAGCGAGAGAAATCGTGCATGACGAAAACACAGCGAAGCTTTCTATCGTTGGCGCAGGCATGGCAACCAACCCCGGTGTTGCGGCAATGTTCTTTGAAGCAATGTATGACGCAGGGGTAAATATTCAGATGATTTCCACATCCGAAATCAAAATCACTGTGCTGATTGCGAAGGATGACGTAGATGCGGCTATGGTTGCGGTACATGATAAATTCAAGATGGCATCCGTAAACATGAGAAAGGCAGCGGATACGGAGGAATGATTTCTAAGTCGAAAGTCGGCACCTGAGTGCCGACTTTTTTGATACTGCTTTTTCTGAAAAAGGAAGGAGGAGGTGCCATGAAACGAAGCGAAAGGCTTTCAGCGAAGGACAGAAGGCTGCTCAAGGAAACGCTGAAGGAACTGAACAGACAGGGGCGGCTACAGGAGGAAAAGCTGGCGAAGCAGCATGGCAGCACCTCGGTTTATCAGCACAGCATCAATGTGGCATACCTGAGTCTCTGGCTTGCAGGCAGGCTTCCGCTGCGGACAGACCGCAGGGCACTGGTGCGCGGGGCGCTTTTGCATGATTATTTTCTGTATGACTGGCATAAGAAGGATGACGGGCATCGCTGGCATGGATTTCGCCATGGAAAAACAGCGGCGAGAAACGCAAAACGGGACTATCGGCTGAACCGGTTGGAGGAATATATCATTGCAAGGCACATGTTTCCGCTGACGGTTCTGCCGCCGAAATCCAAGGAGGGGTGGATGGTCTGTCTGGCGGATAAATGGTGCGCGGCGGAGGAAACGGTGCGCCCGTTTTTCAGAATTTTCAGAAAAAGAGGGAAGCCTCATAAATAAAAAAGAGAGGAAGCATAAAAAAGCGAGATCTTAGGGAAAGCAAGACCTCGTTTTTTTTATTTCTGCAAAAGAAAAAGCCCTTGCAAACGCAAGGGCAAAAAGCGGATGACGGGAATCGAACCCGCCTCTAAAGCTTGGGAAGCTTTCATTCTACCAATGAACTACATCCGCATGGATTTATTTGTTACTAAATCATTATACTCTGAACTGCTGCTGATGTAAAGTCCTAATTTCATATAAATTCTTTTCTTTTTTTGACATTTTTTCGTATACTTTCTTTTTCGTCAGGAGACTTAGTTTTCTTTTGACGGGCATACTAGCAACAGTGATTTTTAAAGGATGCGAGGGATGCGGGATGGAAAAATTTGTGATAACGGGAACAGAAGAAGGGCTGCATGGCAGGGTAAAAATCAGCGGTGCGAAAAATGCGGTTTTGCCGATTCTGGCGGCGTGCCTGTTGACAGAGGAGGCCTGCGAGATTCAGAATGTACCGCCGCTTGCGGATGTGCGGCACATGGCAGAGCTGCTCACGGAGCTGGGCGCGCGGGTAGAATATGATGCGGCGGCGGAAACAATGCGCGTACAGGCGACGGAGCTTGCGCATGTGGAAGGGGCATACGAAACGGCAAGAAAAATGCGTGCCTCCTTTCTGGCGGCAGGGGCGTTATTGGCAAGATGCGGTGCGGCAAGGCTGCCCCTGCCCGGAGGGTGTCAGATTGGAAGCAGGCCGATTGACCTGCATTTGAAGGGCTTTCATCTGATGGGGGCGAAAAGCAGACAGGCGCATGGGATGGTGGAACTACAGGCGAAGGCACTCAGGGGCAGTGACATTTATCTGGATTTTCCAAGCGTGGGTGCAACGGAGAATATCCTGCTGGCGGCAACACGGGCGAAGGGGATTACAACGATTGAAAATGCGGCGGCAGAGCCGGAAGTCTGCGATCTGGCGGATTTTCTGCGGAAGATGGGCGCAGAAATTGAAGGGGACGGCACGGACACGATTACGATTCGGGGCGGAAAGGAGCTGCACGGCGCAGTGCATCGGGTCATTCCCGACCGTATGGAGGCAGGGACATTTTTAGCGGCGGCGGCAATTACGGGCGGTGATATCATTCTGGAAAATGTGCAGGAGGAGCACCTGAAGCCTGTACTGGCAAAGCTTGCGGAATGCAACATCAAAACGGAGCGGACGGCGGAGGGAATACGGGTCTGGCGAAGGGGCAGGCTCTGCGGTGTGCAGGTAAAGACCATGCCCTTTCCCGGCTTTCCGACCGATATGCAGGCACCCTTTATGAGCCTTTTGGCGGTTGCGAAGGGAACCAGCGTGATGACGGAAACAATTTTTGAAAACCGTTTTTCTCATGTGGGAGAGCTGCAGCGGATGGGGGCGAATATCAAGATTGACAGCCGCAGTGCGGTAATCGAAGGGGTGGAAACGCTGACGGGGGCAAAGGTACGCGCAACCGACCTGCGCGCAGGTGCGGCGCTCATTTTATCCGCATTGGCGGCGAAGGGCGAAACGGAAATCAGTGATATTTATCACATTGAACGAGGCTATGACAGGATTGACGAAAAGCTGCGGCGGCTGGGGGCGGATATCCGCAGGGAGGAGGAATAAATATAATAGGAAGGAACTGCCTTTTATTTACAAAACGTTTACAATTCGTTCATGAGGCGGAAATGCTTTTCTTTTATCCTATATTTTAGTATTATAAAGGGGGAGTTTCTACTCCCTGCTACATAGAGAGTGTTTAGTGAAAGAGTGTTTAGTGAATTTGTTTGGAAGAAGAAAGCGAGTTGTGGTCTATGGATGTGAATAACCAACGAAAGCCTTTATTATATTATTGGCTGATTGCACTGCTGATTATGGGAGTAATCAATATGTTTTTCCTGCCCTTTATGACGAAGAACACCATAGAGCAGGTGAATTATGATGTTTTCCTGACGCAGATGCAGAATAAAAATATCTCACAGGCAGAGGTGAATGAGGATGTCATTTATTTCTATCTGAAGGATGAGGACAAATCGGATAAAGCAGGCACAACAATTTTTTCGGAGAACACCCAGAAGGTATACTCTACCGTAAGAATGGATGACCCTCAGCTGGTAGAGCGGCTGTATAACGCAGGGGCATCCTTCGGAGAGGTGAAGCCGAGGGAGGTTTCCCCCTGGTTCAGCACGCTTGTGATGTTTGTTGTGTTCTTCCTGCTGTGGCAGTTTGTGATGAAAAAAGCCATGAGCAAGATGGGCGGCATCGGCAATGCGATGTCCTTCGGGAAATCGAATGCGAAGGTATATGTGAAGGCGCAGACGGGCAAGACCTTTAAGGACGTTGCAGGACAGGATGAAGCGAAGGACGCATTGCGCGAAATTGTGGATTTTCTGCATAATCCCCAGAAATATACGGAAATCGGCGCATCCATGCCAAAGGGCGCATTGCTCGTAGGCCCTCCCGGAACGGGGAAAACACTGCTGGCGCAGGCGGTTGCGGGCGAGGCAGAGGTTCCCTTCTTCTCCATTTCCGGCTCGGAATTTGTGGAAATGTTTGTCGGCATGGGCGCGGCAAAGGTGCGCGACCTCTTTAAGCAGGCAAACGAAAAAGCACCCTGTATCGTGTTTATTGATGAAATTGATACCATCGGGAAAAAGCGTGACGGCAACGGCATGGGCGGTAACGATGAGCGGGAGCAGACCTTGAACCAGCTGCTGACGGAGATGGATGGCTTTGACGGCAGAAAGGGTGTTGTTATTCTGGCGGCAACGAACCGCCCCGAAACACTGGATAAGGCACTGCTGCGTCCCGGTCGATTCGACAGAAGAATTCCCGTGGAGCTGCCTGATTTGAAGGGCAGAGAGGCAATTCTCAAGGTACATGCGGAAAATGTCAAGATGGAAGGCGGAATTGATTTCGGCACAATCGCAAGGGCAACCTCGGGTGCCTCCGGTGCGGAGCTTGCGAATATCATCAATGAAGCGGCGCTGCGTGCGGTACGCATGGGGCACAATCGCGTAAAGCAGGAGGACCTGATGGAGAGCGTTGAGGTGATTCTGGCAGGCTACCAGAGAAAGGGTGCTGTGATTTCTCCGGAGGAAAAGAAAATCATTGCATACCACGAGGTTGGACACGCATTGGTTGCGGCAAAGCAGAAAAATTCCGCTCCCGTGCAGAAGATTACGATTATTCCCAGAACCAGCGGTGCATTGGGCTATACCTTGCAGGTGGATGAGGGCGAAAAATCGCTGATGAGCAAGGAGGAACTGTTCAATAAGATTGCAACCTTTACCGGTGGGCGTGTGGCGGAGGAGCTGAAGTTTGGCTCCATCACGACAGGTGCATCTAACGATATTGAGCAGGCAACACGCCTGGCAAGAGGGATGATTACACGCTTCGGCATGAGCGAGGAATTCGGCATGGTTGCACTGGAAACCATCAATAACCAGTATCTCGGCGGCGACACCTCTCTGGCTTGCTCCAATGAAACCGCAACGAAGATTGACGCGGCTGTGGTTGCTGTGGTGAAGCAGGCGCATGAGAAGGCTGTGGGCATTATTCGGGAGAATATGAATAAGCTGGATGAAATTGCACAGTTCCTTCTGGAAAAGGAAACGATTACAGGCGAGGAATTTATGGAAATTCTGAACCGTACAGAGGAATAAAACGGAATATCAAAAATAACGGGACTTCGGCGGAGTTCCGTTATTTTTATACATAAAAGATAGACAATTTTTTTACGGAAGTGTAAAATAGAAAGGAAGTTCTGAGAGGAAGGGGAATACCCATGTCGGTGCATACGGTGCAATATGAAGGGATTGAAATTGAATACGAATTGACGCGCAAAAACGTGAAGTATATCAACCTGCGTGTGAATAAGTATGGCAAGGTGGTTGTTTCCGCGGGGGAGCAGGTGCCCTTTGCGGTGATTGATGAATTTGTGCAGTCCAAGGCGTTCTGGATTATTACCCATCTGGCGGAGATTGAGAAGATTAGGAACGAGATTTCCGATGCGAGCCTGTATGACGGGAAAACGGTGTATTACCTTGGCAAGCCCTATCGGCTCAGACTGGAACGCGGCGAACAGCGGATTACGGTTGCGGAGGATACGATTCTGCTTTCCTCCCCGAAGCTGTATTCCGATGTGCTGAAGGCGGAATATCTGGCTTGGCTGAAGGCGCAGGCGGAGAAGAAATTTGCGGAAATTATGGATAGAATATATCCTTTGGTGAAAGAATATCATATAGCAAGGCCGGAAATTAAAATCCGAAATATGAAAAGCATCTGGGGCAGCTGTACTACAACGGGCAGTACGATTCGGCTGAATTTGCAGCTGCTGAAGGCGGATGAGGCTTGCATCGAGCAGGTGGTGCTGCATGAGCTGCTGCATTTTCGGTATCCCAATCATGGAAAATCCTTTTATGACCTTCTGGGGCAGCTGATGCCGGATTGGAAGGTGCGGAAGGAGCGACTGGATAAGAATTTCAAGGATGGGATATAAAATTGGGAGGGGGATTTGACAAATCCCCACTTTGGGGGTATAATAGGTAATGGTAATAAATTCATATTGACGCGGAGTAGAGCAGTCCGGTAGCTCGTCGGGCTCATAACCCGGAGGTCGCAGGTTCAAATCCTGTCTCCGCAATCGAAAAGAGAGATACAAGAAAAAATCTTGTATCTTTTTTTTATGCCCTGCGACCGACGGGTTCCCGGGGCTGCAGCACCGACCGCTGCCGGTGGCAGAAGAAGGAAGGTGATGCAGGCGAGAAATCGGGAGTTCCGCGGACAGAACGCAGAGAGGGAAAGCGGACGACCAGATTTCGAGGTGGGCAAGGCAGGTTCAAATCCTGTCTCCGCAAGCGAAAAAGGGATACAAGAGAAAATCTTGTATCTTAGGGTGTCGACAAAGTCGACACCCTAAGTCGAAATCAGGATTTCGACTTGCTAAGACAGAAGAATAAACAGACGAGTTCCATCAGCTTAAAAGCCTCGAAACTCGCTGTTTTCCTCGCCGGAAGTGAATTCCGACTGCGGATTCCATTTGGGAAACGGATTTGTTTCCCAAGCCCTTCCGCTGCCTCAAAATTACTTTGTCTACAGTCTGAGATACAAGAGAAAATCTTGTATCTTTTTTTATGCCCTGCGACAGACGGGTTTTTACAGATTTATGAATTGGAAAAAATCAATAGGGATGATTGGAGACCAGCCCATTTACAATACGAAGGATACTATCAAGCTGGGCAGCATCAAGGCGTTTGAGCTGCTCTGTGAGGGTGCGGATTTTTTCGGGATGCGCCGACTCCAGATCGAAAAATTCCATTGGGGTGATATTCAGATAGTCACAGATTTCAAAAAAATTGGACATGGAAGGGAATGTCTTATTGTTTTCAATGCTGTTGATGTAGCCGGGGTTCTGCCCGAGGGAAAGACTCATATCCCTTGCGGAAACGCCCTTTGCCATACGCAGCTGTACCAATCTTTTGGAAAATGCCTCTTTACACATGCTTGTATCACCTCCATGTGTCATATTATATCTAATAAAAAACTTGAAATATTCTATATAATCAGTTATTTTTGACTAGATATCGGTTTGTACCTAATAAACAGATAGAAAATAGAAGAAGAAAACAAATGTATCAAAAAATTTTCATTTTTCTTGAAAATATTTGAAAATTGCTCTTAAAAATGCTAGGATATTGACATAGGTCAATGAAAGGGTTTGATTTTTATGTTATGTTGTAGGAAACAGCAAAAACTCATGAAGCATGATGAACCTTATAAAACAAGGAAGAAGATGTATTGGCAGAAAGACAAGGCTTAGAGGTTTGGGGATATCGTATGTGTATGAAAGACAGAATGAGACGGTTTCTGGTGGATGTTCTGGACATCCATAATAAAGATGTAATCGAAGAAGTTATTGGTATTTCCAGCATCAGGCACTGCCCGAAGGGACGGACACTGTACAGTCAAGGGGAAACGGTGGATACCTGCTGCTTCCTGATGGAAGGCGTGACGGGTGCATTTCTCTACACGAAGGGCGGAAAGCAGATTTCAGATGATTTTTCTTTTGTATCCGGCGAGATGATTACGCCGTTTATGAACTGGCAGAGAAAAGCGCTGACCTCTGTGGTTGCGATGTCGAATGTAGATGCTTTTGTGATTGCCAATATGGATGTAATCACGCTGTTTAGAACCTATCCGGAATTTCAAACAATCCTTTTTGAATGGCTGATGCAGGCGTACCACAAGCAATGGGCGCTCAAAAGTGCGCGGTATCAGATGGCGGCGAAGGAGCGGTATCTTTTCTTTTTAAAGGAATATGCGGGGCTGGAGGATGTGGTCAGCGACCGTTTTTTAGCTTCATTTTTAGATATGTCGCCGGAGACGCTGAGCCGACAGAAGCGGTGCCTGCGGGAGGAAAAGCCCGATTGAAGCAACGGAAGGAAGGCATCTTTCACATTTTTCTCAAAGGAGGATGTGCGAATATAAGAAGCGGAGAGGCGAAGGGGGGAGATGCAGCGAGGAAGAAGGCTGTTTGAAATAGAAAAAAGTGGTTTTCAAAGGAACGGAAAAATAAAGAAAGGTTGAAGGAAAAATGAAAAAGAAAAAATATCTTGCGATTTTCATGGCAATGAGCATGGCAACTGCAACTGCACCTGTGACAGCATTGGCAGATGATGCAACAACAGGTACAGAAAGCGGTGCAGAGACAGGCGAAAGCGGCAGTGGTGAAACTGGCAGTACAGGTGAAACTGGCAGTGAAAATGGCGGCACAGAAGGCGGTAGCACAACAGCACCTGATACACCTGCCGAAAACGAAGGTGTTAAGACTATTGATGAGTTAAATGCCGCAATTACTGCCGCAGGGGAAACAGAAACTACTATTAAACTTGCTGCTGATATCACAGGGGATGTTGTAGTACCTGAAAAGGCAAATATTACAATCGACCTGAATGGTAAGAAGATTACAAACAGTGTTGGGCACACAATTATGAATAACGGCACCTTGACTATTAAGGGTGAAGGTACAGTTGATAATATTACTCACGGGAAAGCAGCTCTCTATAATAAGGGGACGGTTACTTTAAACGGAGGTACTTTTGACCGTACTCAAGAAAATGGTAAAAGTGATAGTTCTTCTGGCGGCAACTCCTATTACACCATCAAGAATGTTGGTAATATGACCATTAACGAAGGCGTAAACGTGCTGACAGCGAAGGGGAATGGCGAGTTGGGCAGATTCTCCAGCCTTGTTGCGAATGGTTACTACAATGGTACTACATACGACAACGACGAGGGAGTGGATAACCCTGCGTTGATTATCAATAATGGTACCTTCTCAGGAGGGCTGAATACGATTAAAAATGATGACCGTGCAGAGTTGACTATTAACAACGGTACATTCAAGAATTTCTATCAGGCAACTGTTCAGAATCATAATATTGCAACAATCAACGGTGGTACCTACAAAGCTGCAAGTGATGCAAGCAGTACAGGAAAAGAAACCTACGGTGTTTATAACTGTGGTTGTGGTGATAATATTGACCTTGGTACATTGACTGTAACCGGCGGTATCTTTGAAGGTGCGGATTATGCGATTGCTGATGTCAGCAGTCAGCCTGCTATTGTGAATATTTCTGGTGGTTGCTTTAGTGGTGCTAAAGGTGCAATTGTTAAAGGTACAAACTCTAATGCTACAATCTCTATCTCCGGCGGCACTTTCTCCGATAAGCCTGCCAATGCTTATGTAGCAGACGGCTATAAAGCAATTCAGGTTAAAGGTGACAAATACGTTGTAACGAACAAGATTGCTCTGGACAAAACAAGCACAAGAATCCGCAGAGGTTACACAGACACACTGAAAGCAATCGTAGAAGCAAACGGCAAAACATACGATGTAGCAGACCCTATAACATGGGCAAGTGATAAAGAAGCAGTAGCAACTGTAAAAGATGGCGTTGTTACAGGTGTAGACTATGGTAGTGCAACCATCACAGCAACATTGGGCGGTGTAATAGAAACGCCTGATACAACAGAAACGCCTGATACAACAGATGCGCCTGCAACTCAGGCAGAAGGTGATACAGCAACAGGTGACGGCACAGATACAGACGGTGACAATACACCTTCTAACACACTGACAGCAAGCTGCACCGTAACAGTATTCAAGAAATCTTCTTCCAGCTCCTCCTCCGGCGGTGGTGGCGGCAGCAGTGTTACAAAATACGGTGCAACCATCTCTGACAGCAAAAACGGTGCTGTAACCGCAAGCGCGGCAAAGGCAGAAACAGGTGACAAGGTTATTCTGACACCCAAGGCTGACGAGGGCTATGCACTGGATAAGATTACCGCAAAGGACAAGGACGGCAAGGAAGTTAAGCTGAAAGCAGAAAAGGACGGCACATATTCCTTCACCATGCCGAAGGGCGGCGTAACCGTTGATACAACCTTCAAGCAGGCAGAGGGCACAGCCAGCACAGACAAGCCCGCAGCAGCAACAAAGACAATCCTTCTGCAGATTGGCAGCACAGCAGTGATTGTGGACGATCAGGCAATCATCAACGATGTTGCACCCGTAATCCGCAACGACAGAACTCTGGTTCCCATCAGAGTCATCACAGAAGCACTGGGCGGTCAGGTTGCTTGGAACGAAGCCGCAAAAGAGGTTACTCTGACTGTTAACGGCAAGGAAATCAAAATGACTATCGGCAAAGCTCTGGAAAAATACGGCGTTGCTCCTGTTATCATCGGCGGCCGCACCTTTGTACCCGTTCGCTTTGTAGCGGATGAGCTGGGCGCAGTGACCACATGGGACGATGCAACAAAGACTGTAACAATTCAGGCGGTAAAATAAATTTTTCCGAAAATCTTAGCTGAAAACAATCAAAATGGCGTTCATCCGCAAGGATGGACGCTGTTTTCTGCTTTCGGGGAAGAAGTGGGGCGAAAAATACAGCCCTCGAAAAAAAACACTTTCCACTGCAACGTTTTCGTGATATAATTCTAATGTTATAGGGCGAAATATAGAGAAAAACGACTACTTTTTGGGGAACGGCGGCTTTTTCGCCTGTTCAGAGATATAGATTGTCCTTTGGAATTGATTGGAAGGATGAATGTTTTTATGGATAAATTAGTTGTAAGGGGCCGAAAAAGATTGACCGGAGAGGTTACCATCAGCGGTGCGAAAAACGCGGCGGTGGCTGTTATTCCGGCGGCGGTAATGGCAACCGGAGTGAGTGTACTGGAGAATCTTCCCAGTATTGAGGACGTTAGAAATATCTGTCATACCATTCAGGAAATGGGCGGTAAATGCAGATTTTTAGATAAACATACTTTGGAAATTGACTGTAACGAGGGTGTCAGCTATCAGGCGACCTTTGAGGGCGTGCAGAAAATGCGCGCATCCTATTATCTCATCGGTGCGCTTTTGGCACGCTATAAAAAGGCAGAGGTGGCAATGCCCGGCGGCTGCAATTTTGGCAAACGCCCCATTGACCTGCACCTGAAGGGCTTCCGTGCGCTTGGTGCAACCGTCATTGAGGAGGACGGCATGGTGAAGGCTTATGCCGAAAAGCTGATTGGTACTTCCATCTACATGGATCAGGTGAGTGTTGGCGCGACCATCAATGTCATGCTTGCGGCAACCATGGCGGAGGGCACCACAACGATTGAAAACGCGGCAAAGGAGCCGCATGTGGTAGATACTGCAAACTATCTGAACATGATGGGGGCAAATATCAAGGGCGCAGGGACAGATGTGATTCGTATTAAGGGCGTTCCCGAACTGAAGGGCGCGCAGTATACCATCATTCCCGACCAGATTGAGGCAGGCACCTACATGATTGCGGCGGCGATTACGGGCGGCGATGTGCTGGTGAAGAATATCATTCCCAAGCACATGGATTCCCTGACAGCAAAGCTGGAGGAAATGAATGTGAAGGTGGCGGAATGGGAGGATTCCATTCGCGTGATGGCGGATGAGCCCTTGCGTGCGGTAAATGTAAAGACCATGAGCTACCCCGGCTTCCCGACGGATTTACAGCCTCAGATTGCAACGCTTCTTGCGGTCTGCAACGGGACAAGTGTGCTGACGGAAAATGTCTGGGAAAACAGATATCAGTACATGGGTGAGCTGCGTAAGCTGGGCGCAGATGTGGAAATTAACGGCAGAGTGGCAACCATCCACGGCATTAAGCATTTCAGCGGCGCGGAGGTTTCCGCAACAGACCTGAGAGCAGGCGCGGCAATGATTCTGGCGGCACTGGCGGCAGAGGGCGAAACCATCATTGACGGCGTGCGTTATATCGACAGAGGCTATGAGGATGTCGAGGAAAAATTCAGAGCCATGGGCGCGGATATCGACCGTATCCCCGGCGAGCAGTAAAAAGAGAACAAGAGAGCCTCGGAGCAGTTCCGAGGCTTATTTTATGGAAAAACACGAAGGAAAAGAGGTGAACCGGCTTGCGGATGGAATTTTGCACCATCGCCAGCGGCAGCAGCGGCAACTGCACCTATATCGGGACGGATTACACGAAAATATTGATTGATGCAGGCATCAGCGGCAAGAAAATCGAGGAAGGACTTGCAAATTTGAAGCTGACGGGCGACAAAATCGATGCGCTGTTTATCACCCATGAGCATGTTGACCATATCAAGGGGGCAGGCATCCTTTCCCGCAGGTTTGATATCCCCATTTTTGCCACGCCGGATACCTGGGCGGCGATGGAGGAAGGCCTTGGGCGGATTGCGCCGAGCAACAAGCGGATTGTGTATGCGGATGAGGTCTGCGCGGTGAATGACCTTTGCGTGAAGCCGTTTCGGATTCCGCATGATGCGGCAGAGCCGGTCGGCTATAACGTCTTTTCGGGCGAGAAAAAAATCACACTGGCAACGGATATCGGGCATGTGACGGATACGATTCGGGAAAGCATAGAGGACAGTGATGTGCTGCTTTTAGAGGCAAATCATGATGTGGAAATGCTGAAAAAGGGCGGTTATCCATGGTCGCTGAAGCAGCGGATTCTGGGCGAAAACGGACATCTTTCCAACCATACGGCAGGAAGGCTTCTGGCAGAGGTGATGACGGGAAAGATGAAATATGTTTTTTTGGGGCACCTCAGCGAGGAAAACAATAACCCCCATCTGGCGTATGAAACGGTAGAGGAAATTCTGCGGAACAACCGCATTGAGGTTGGCACGCATGTAAAAATGGATATGGCGAGCCGCTTTCAGAATGGCGTGAAGGTGGAGCTGTAACGGAGGGTTGGCATGAAGGTTACGGTCGTTTGCGTAGGCAAATTGAAGGAAAAATACTGGCGCGATGCCATTACGGAATACAGCAAGCGGCTGAGCCGTTATATGAAGCTGGAGATTATCGAGCTGGCGGATGAAAAGGCACCCGAAAACATGAGCGATGCACAGGCGGCGGAGGTCAAGGAAAGGGAAGGACAGCGGATTCTGAAAAACGTGAAGGACGATGCCTTTGCGGTGGCGCTTGCGGTGGAAGGAAAGATGCTTTCCTCCGAGGAGCTGGCAGAATTCATGGCGAAAAAGAGCGTTGGCGGCGTGAGCCATATCGTGTTCATCATCGGCGGTTCTCTGGGGCTTTCCCCTGCGGTGATGCGGCGCGCGGATTATGCACTCAGCTTTTCCAGAATGACATTTCCGCACCAGATGATGCGCGTGGTTTTATTGGAGCAGATTTACCGCTCGGAGCGGATTCAGCGCAACGAGCCATATCATAAATAAAGAAATTGCGAGGAAGGGAAGATTGCAATGAAAAAAAGCATGAAAATTGTGCGGTTTATCGGGATTGTGTGCTGGTTTCTGGCACTGTTCATTCTGATTAACGGGCATCAGGAGAAGAAAAAAGCGGCAGAGGAGGCGGCAAAGCAGCCTGCCATTGTAACGGAAACAAAAGAAACGAATGACGGAGATACACCAAGCACCGTGATTTTCCCCGAATAAAAAAGAAAGCGTTCTCAAATGGAATATCCCAAAGAGAACGCTTTTTTATGTTTTCGACTTAATGTTAATTTTCTAAAAACGCTTCGCCGATTTTGAACACATCCCCTGCACCGACCGTCAGAAGTAAATCCCCTGCCTTGCAGTTTTTCTCCAGATAGGAGCGGATGGCATTAAAATCTCCGACATATCTTGCGGATTTGCCTGTTTTTGCGATTCTGTCCGCAAGCATGGCGGCGGAAATGGTGCCGTCATCGGATTCCCTTGCGGCATAGATATCCGCGATGATGACTTCATCTGCATCGGTGAATGCTTCGCCGAATGCATCAAAGAGGAACTTTGTTCTGGAATAGGTGTGCGGCTGGAATACGCACCAGGTTGTACGGTGCTGCACCTTTTTTGCCGCCGCCAGTGCCGCCTTGATTTCTGTGGGGTGGTGCGCATAATCATCAATGACAACAACGCCGTTTTTTTCGCCTTTTTTCTGGAAACGGCGTTCTGTGCCCGTAAAATGCAGCAGCCCCTTTTGGCAATCCGCAGGACAGACACCTACAAAATGTGCCGCCGCAATGGATGCCAGCGCATTTGCGATATTATGATCTCCGGGTACATTCAGATGGAAATTCCCGAACAATTCGCCTTTATAATATACATCAAAGGTATTCTTGCCGTCTGGCTCATGGATGATATTTTTCGCCTGCCAGTCCGCGCCGTCCGTCAGTCCGAAGGTTTCTACGGTGCAGTCCAGTCCCTGTGTCAGCTCTGCCACGTTTTCAATCGCCTGATTGATAACCAATGCACCCTTCGCAGGGATACGCTTTGCAAAGGCATGGAAGGAGCGGCGGATATTCGCAAGGTTTTTGAAATAATCCAGATGGTCGCTTTCCACATTCAGAATCACGCCGACGAAGGGCTTGAACTGCAAAAAGCTGTCGAAATATTCGCATGCCTCGGCAACGAAATACGGAGAGTGACCGATTTTCAGGTTACTGCTGATGGTAGGCAGGATGCCGCCAACCGTAATGGTGGGGTCTGTCCCTGCGGCAAGCAGGATTTCGGAAACCATGGATGTGGTTGTAGTCTTGCCATGTGTGCCTGCAACGGCAATGGAATCCTCATATTCCGCCATGATTTCGCCCAGCAGTCTGGCTCTGTCCATCAGGGGGATATGCTTTGCCTGCGCCGCCTGATATTCGGGGTTATCAGGATGGATTGCCGCGGTATAGACCACTAAATCTACATCATCCGTGATGTTTTCCGCCTTGTGTCCGAAGTTGATATGAATCCCCAAATTCTGCAGGTGCTTTGTCACAGGGGATTCCTTGATATCCGTACCGGAAACGATACAGCCCTTATCTGCCAGAATTTCTGCCAGACCGGACATGCTGATGCCGCCGATGCCGATGAAATAAATGTGTTGTCCTTTTTGAAATGTTGTCATATTCTATCGCCTCAAAATCTATTAAATGGGTTCAAATTTTTCTGAAATTTAACAAAATCATCATATAGTTTAACCTTCATTATAGTATACTGGCATGAGAAAGGCAATCTTTTCTCTGCGTTTTCTTTTTCTGTGTTTTATATTTTATACAGAAAGCACCGGAAATAAACCCATACGGGCGCAGGAGCAACGTGCAAATTTTCTCAATCGGAAAAAAGGAAAGAGAAAAAGCCAATCGAAATAAGGCGAAATTTCGGCACAGATGCCGTAGATAATCTTTGCAAGTTTATTTTCCTATGCTATAATAATCAAAACAGAGCCTATGACTTTGTTACATATATACAACCTGAAGAGATAGGGGTGGGTAATATGCGTAAAAAAGAAATGATAGCAATGCTTCTGGCGGGTGGACAGGGCAGTCGTCTGGGCGTGTTGACAAGAAAGGTGGCAAAGCCTGCCGTTGCATACGGGGGGAGATATCGTATCATCGATTTTCCGCTGAGCAACTGCATTAACTCCGGCGTGGATACCGTCGGCGTGCTGACACAGTATCAGCCGCTGCGTTTGAATCAGCATATCGGGATTGGGATTCCATGGGATCTGGATAAGAAAAACGGCGGTGTGACGATTCTTGCACCGCATGTGAAAACAGGGGATTCCGGCGAATGGTTCAACGGGACAGCAAACGCCATTTATCAGAATATTGACTTTATCGACAGCAATAATCCGGAATATGTGCTGATTCTTTCCGGTGACCACATTTATAAAATGGATTACTCCAAGATGCTTGCCTTCCATAAGGCGCACAATGCAGCGGCAACGATTGCCGTTATGGAGGTGCCGATGGAGGAAGCAAACCGCTTCGGCATTATGAATACCGAGGACGGCGATAAGATTTACGAATTTGAGGAAAAGCCGGAAAGCCCCAAGAGCAATCTTGCTTCCATGGGGATTTACATATTTACATGGGACAGACTGCGTGATGCATTGATTGAGGATAATTCCATCCATCCGGACAGCGATTTCGGCAAGCACATCATCCCTAAAATGCTGGATGAGGGACAGCCCATGTATGCATGGCGCTTCGATGGATACTGGAAGGATGTCGGCACCATTCAGTCCTATTGGGAGTCCAATATGGATTTAATCCGCACCCTGCCCGAATTCAACCTCTACGAGGATTTCTGGAAGATTTATACCAACAGCGACCATCAGCCGCCGCAGTATACGGCACCCGGCTCAAAGACAGAGGAAGCGCTGCTTTCTGACGGCTGTGAGATTTATGGTACGGTCTGTCGCTCCATCATCGGCCCCGGTGTTGTGGTGGAAAAGGGGGCAGTGGTGAAGGATTCCATCATCATGGCAGGCACGATTATCGGCGAAAATGCTTTGGTTGACCATTGCGTCATTGATGAGAAATGCAGCATCGGCAAAAATGTGCAGATGGGTGTCGGGAAAAATATCCCTAACGAGGCAAAGCCTAATATTTATAATACAGGCATCACCGTTCTGGGCATGAACAGCAGTGTTCCCGATGGGATTGTGATGGGGAAAAACTGCGTGATTTACGGCAGAACCTTCCCGGAGGATTATCCCGACGGCAGATTGGAAAGCGGCAAGGCCGTTGTACGGGAGGTGTAACAGATGAAAGCAATCGGTATTATTTTGGCAGGCGGCAATAACGACGGCAGACTGGGCGTTCTAACCGACCATAGAGCGGCGGCGGCATTGCCCATCGGCAGCTGCTATCGCGCCATTGATTTTACATTGAGCAATATGTCCAACAGCGGCATTGGGAAGGTGGCTGTGCTGACGCAGTATAACTCTCGTTCCCTGCGCGACCATCTGATGTCATCCAAATGGTGGGACTTCGGCAGAAAGCAGGGCGGCTTGTTCGTATTCACGCCGTATACCAGCAATGCAGGCTCTACATGGTTCCGCGGCACGGCGGATTCCATTTATCAGAATATGACCTTCCTCAAGCGCAGCAATGAGGAATACGTTGTGATTACCTCCGGTGATTCCATTTATAAAATGGATTACCGTAAGGTGCTGGAATATCATAAGGAAAAAAATGCGGACATTACTGTGGTTTATCAGAAAATGAAGGGAAAGGATTTATCCAAATTCGGCATTTTGCAGATGGATGCGGACAATAAGCTGGAGGGCTTCGAGGAAAAGCCGGAGCAGCCGAAATCTGATGCGGCCTCCCTGGGGATCTATGTCATTTCCAGAACGCTGCTCATCAATCTGCTGGAGCAGGAGATTCCGGAGGGCAGATATGATTTGGTAAAGGATATCATCATTCGCTTCATTCATACATTGAAGATTTACGGCTATGAATACAGCGGCTATTGGAATGCCATCGGCACAGGCATTGCGGCTTATTTTGAGACGAATATGGATTTCCTGAAAAAGGATATTCGCGATCATTTCATCAATGAATATCCCTATATTGAAACAAAGCCGAAGGATGAGCCCCCTGCAAAATACAACAGGGGCGCGGATGTGACGGATTCCATCGTCGGCAGCGGTGCGATTTTTGACGGGAAGGTGGAGCATTCCGTTGTGTTCCGTAGGGTGCGTGTCGGCAAGGGCGCAGTTGTAAGGAATTCCATCCTGATGGAGGGCTGTCAGATTGGCGAAAACTGCGTAGTGGAAAATGCCATCTTCGATAAGGAGGTTGTCCTTTCCGCAGGACAAAGAGTCATCGGCGTTTCCTCCGAGGAACCGGCAGTGCTGAAAAAGGGCACAAAATTATAAATCGGATTTTAAGAACGAAAAGCAGGGAGTTTTCTCTGCTTTTTTTCTTTTCCGGAAATCATTTTTTAGTAAAAGAGTATATTGAATTTTATAGGGAAAAATGCGATACTAAAATGTATGTATACAATATCTTGAAAAATATTTCGCCCTTTGGCGTAGGAGGAAAAATAAATGAGACAGATGAAAGCAATCATTCTGGCTGCCGGCGAAGGCTCCCGTATGAAATCCAAGAAACCTAAGGTACTTCATGAAATTCTGAATAAGAGCATGGTGGATTATGTGATTGAAACCGCAAAAGGCTGTGGCGCAGAGGACGTTTGCGTTGTGGTTGGGCATAAGGCGGAGGAGGTTAAGGCAGGCATCCGCGCGGAAGGCATCTCCTTTGCTTTGCAAGCAGAACAGAAGGGCACAGGACATGCTGTTATGATGGCAGGCGATTTTATTGATGAAAGCAGTGATATGCTGATTCTCTACGGGGATACGCCGCTGATTACAGGCGAAACCCTGACAAAGCTGGTTGAGGTACACCGTACAGAGGGACACAGCGTAACTGTGGTTTCCTCTAAAATAGAGGATCCTACCGGCTACGGACGCATCATGCGCGATGACCACGGCGGCTTTGAACGCATTGTGGAGCATAAGGATGCAACAGATACACAGAGAATGATTAACGAAATCAACACAGGGATTTATATTTTCAACGGCAGGGAATTGAAGGAATCCCTGGGCAAGCTGAATAACAATAACGCGCAGGGGGAATATTATCTGACAGATTGTCTGGAGCTGATTTTGAAGGCAGGCGGCAAGGTGGAGGCTGTTGTGGCAAAGGATGCCGATGAATTTTTCGGTGTAAACAGCCGTGTACAGCTTGCGGAAGCTGCAAAAATCATGAAGCACCGCATCAACCGTAAGCACATGGAAAGCGGTGTTACCCTCGTGGATCCCGAAAATACCTATATCGGCAGTGATGTTAAAATCGGTATGGATACGGTGATTTTGCCCGGCTGTGTGCTGGAGGGCAATACGGAAATCGGGGAGGACTGCGAAATCGGCCCCAATTCCAGACTGACAGATACCAAGCTTGGCAATGGCGTGAAATTCCAGACCTCTACGGCAATCGAATCCGAAATCGGCAACGAAACCACCGTTGGGCCTTTCGCGTATATCCGCCCGAACTGCCATATCGGCAACAGGGTGAAGGTTGGCGACTTCGTTGAGGTGAAAAATTCCACCATTGGTGACGGCACAAAAATCCCGCACCTTTCTTATGTCGGGGATACCGATGCAGGCGAAAAAATCAACTTCGGCTGCGGCAGCATTATGGTAAACTATGATGGCAAGAAAAAGCACCGCACTACCATTGAGGATAATGTTTTTGTCGGCTGCAATGTAAATCTGGTTGCACCTGTAACCGTGAAGAAAGGCTCCTACATTGCCGCAGGCTCCACCATCACAAAGGATGTGCCTGAGGATGTTTTGGCGGTTGCCAGAGCAAGACAGCAGGTCATCGAAGGCTGGACAAAAAAGAGAATTGAAAGATAATTTGAAAAAATTGTCGAATAGCGGTTGAAATTGATTGTTTTTCGGTGTAACATAGTATTGTATGTGCTTATATAACCTAAAATTATTTTTTATAGGGGGACAGATAAATGCTTAATTCCGGCATCAGCAACATTAAAGTTTTTGCCTGCAATTCCAACAAAACGCTGGCAAATGCAATCGCAGATAAGCTTGGTCTGAAACTGGGCGACTGTGAAGTAGAAAAGTTCAGCGACGGTGAGATTTCCGTAAAGATCAATGAAACCATTCGTGGCGCAGATGTATTCATCATCCAGTCCACATCCTATCCCGTAAACGATAACCTGATGGAGCTGCTCATCATGATTGACGCAATGAAGCGTGCATCCGCAGCAAGAATCACAGCCGTTATGCCTTATTACGGCTATGCTCGTCAGGACAGAAAAGCAAGAGCGAGAGATCCCATCAGTGCAAAGCTGGTTGCAAATATTCTGACAAGCGCAGGCGCAAGCCGTGTGCTGACAATGGATCTGCATTGTGCGCAGATTCAGGGCTTCTTCGATATTCCCGTAGATAATCTGGTTGGCAGCCCTCTCTTGACAGACTTCTACATCAAAAAATTCGGCGATTCTCTGGAAAGAGATTTTGTTGCGGTTTCTCCCGACCTGGGCAGCGTAACAAGAGTCAGAAAATTTGCGGAAAAGCTGAATATTCCTATTGCAATTATTGATAAACGCAGACCAAAGGCAAATGTCAGCGAGGTTATGAATATCATCGGTGACATCAAGGGTAAAAAGGTTATCCTGCTGGATGATATGATTGATACCGCGGGTACCATTACAAATGCAGCCAATGCGCTGATTGAAAGAGGTGCAATCGAGGTAGATGCCTGCTGTACACATGGCGTTCTGAGCGGTCCTGCCATCGAAAGAATCGAAAAATCCGCAATCAAGGAGCTGTTGGTTCTGGATACCATCGAGCTGCCTGAGGAAAAGAAAATCGACAAGATTACAATGGTTTCCGTTGCAGATATTTTCGCAGATGCAATCAACTGCATCCATAACGGCGTTTCTATTTCTCAGCTGTTTGACTGATTCGCATTGCGCCGAAAAATTCACAAAATCATGACAGAAAAAACTCCCAAATGCAAAAATGGGAGTTTTTCTTTTTATTTACTGAAAAATAGTGCAGTGAGAGGAGATATTTTTAGCAGTTATGGGTAAAAAAAATAATATCCAAAAAGCGGCAGTCAAACCTCGACGGAAACTGGTGTTTTTTTAGCGTTTTGGGAAAAATAGGTTTGGCAAAACTGCCAATTTTACAGAAACTCGGTTGACAAGAAGGGTAAAATAGATTATATTGTTAAAAGTAAAACAAACAGAGTGAGACATATTTCCTATTCGCAGTGAGGGAATGGCTCTGTTTGCTATAAAATTTTACTATCCACTTATCAAATTTTTAAATTTTTAGGAGGAAGATATCGATGAAAATTGCATTCTTTGACACAAAGTCTTACTGGGTAGACGCTTTTAAACCCGTAGCAGCAAAATATGGCTATGAAATTACTTTCTTTAACGAAAGACTGACACCCGCTACAGCTCATCTGGCAGCAGGTCATGACGCTACTTGCTCTTTCGTTAATGACGAAGTTCCCGCAGAAGTTATCCGTGAACTGAAAAATCTGGGTATCAAGGTTCTGCTGCTGCGTTGCGCAGGTTTCGACAGCGTTGATCTGGATGTTGCAAAAGAATGTGGTCTGCCCGTACTGAGAGTACCCGCTTACTCTCCTCAGTCCGTAGCAGAACAGGGCGCAGCGCTTCTGATGGCTGTTAACAGAAAGCCTCATCTGTCCTATGAAAGAACAACAAAATTCAACTTCGATATCGCTGGTCTGACAGGTATCGCTCTGTACGGCAAAACAGCAGGTATCATCGGTACAGGTAAAATCGGTCAGTGCATGATTAACATTCTGAAAGGCTTCGGCATGGATATCGTGGCTTACGATGCATTCCCTAACCCCAACCTGGGTCTGGAATATGTAACTCTGGACGAACTGTATGCTCGTGCTGACGTTATCTCCATCCACTGCCCTCTGATGCCCGCAACAAGACACATGATCGACAAGGATGCTATCGCTAAGATGAAAGACGGCGTTATCTTCATCAACGTTGCTCGTGGCGGTCTGGTTGACTCCGAAGCTCTGGCTGACGCAGTTGAAGCTGGCAAATTCCGTGGCGTAGGTATGGACGTTTGCGAAAAAGAACATGAATACTTCTTCGAAGACAGAAGCAACCTGAAAGAACATGACAAGACTCTGTCCAGACTGCTGGCAAGTGATAAGGTTGTTATCTCCGGTCACCAGGCATTCCTGACAGAAGAAGCTCTGGAACAGATGGCTCTGATCACAATGGATAATGCAAAGGCATTCCTGGAAGGCGCTGAACTGGTTAACGAAGTAAAATAATTTCATCTGATACATAGATAGAAATACTGAAGTGAGCACTGAAAAGTGCTCACTTTTTTATTGTTTTCCGCCGCTTTTTTATGCTATAATGACTCTGAAAAATGAACAAAATAACGGAATAAAAGAATAACAGAAGAATAGCAGCTCTAATTTTTTAATTAGGGCATTTCGTTGTGTTTACGGACAGGAGGAAAGGCACATGGGTCTTTTTGACAGATTTAAAAATCAGGAAGCCAGAGGGCAGGAGTTTTACTGCATCGTGGGTCTTGGCAACCCCGGCAGAGAATACGCCGAAACAAAGCATAATGTCGGCTTCTGTGTAATTGATAAGCTGGCGGAAAAATATGAGATTAAGGTGGAAAAATACAAAAGCAAAGCATTGATTGGGGATGGCATGATTCGCGATAAGCGGGTGCTTCTCGTAAAGCCGCAGACCTTTATGAACCTCAGCGGCGAAAGTGTGCGTGAAATCGTGAATTTCTATAAAATTCCGCAGGAACGCTTTGTTGTCATTTTCGATGATACGAGCCTGCCCTGCGGCAGTGTGCGGATTCGCGAAAAGGGCAGCCATGGCGGACATAACGGCATCCGTAACATCATCGACCAGATGGGGACGGATGTGTTCAACCGCATTAAGGTCGGCATTGGCGAAAAGCCAAAGGGCTGGGATTTGGCGGATTATGTGCTTGCGAAATTCAGCCCTGATGATTTGCCTGCCATGGAAGAAGGCATGGAAAAGGCGGTCAAGGGCGTGGAGCTGATTCTCTCTCGCGGTGTGGCGGAGGCGGCAAACCGCGTGAACCAGAAGCCGAAAAGCATGAAAAAACAGAAGGCCTTGCAGGAGCAGGCAGAAAAAGCCGAAAAAGAAACGGAAAAGACTACTGACGGGGTGAATAAAGAATGAAAGCCTTAACCGCACCGCTGACCGAATTGGGCAGTTTTCAACAGATTCTGGAAGGAATTGCAAAGGGAAATACGCCTGTTTTTGCGACAGGTGTCATTGATGCGGCAAAAACCCATCTGGCGTACAGCCTGCAGGCGGAAATAAAGCGTCCGCTTTTCCTTCTGACCTACAGTGAACTGCGCGCGAAGGAAATTCTGGAGGATTTGACCTTTTTTACGAAGGACTGCGCATATTATCCTGCGAAGGATATCCTTTTCTACAGCGCGGATGTGCATAGCATGGAAATGAACCGCCAGCGGTTTCTGGTATTGGAGCGTCTGTTCAAGGGTGAAACGCCCATCATTGTAGCATCTGCCGAGGCGTTGTTGGATAAATATCCCCAGAAGGAAATTTTTGCCGCCTTTCGGCTGACCCTGCGGACGGGTGAAATCGTTGAAATCGCAGAGCTGACACGCAAGCTGGTACGCATGGGCTATGAGCGGACGGAGCTGGTGGAAAGCCCCGGGCAGTTCAGCCTGCGCGGCGGTATTCTGGATATCTGGTCGCTGACGGCGGAGGATGCCGTGCGTATCGAATTCTGGGATGATGAAATTGATTCCATCCGCAGTATGGATGCGCAAAGCCAGCGTTCCGTAGAAAAGCTGGAGGAGGCAAGCATCTTCCCCATGCGGGAAATGGTTTATACCGAGGAGCAGGCAGTTTCTGCGGCGGAGCGCATCGAGCAGGAATACAGAAAGGTACTGAAAAATCTGGAGCAGAAGGGCGAAACGGAAAACGCAGAGCGTCTGCGGGAGCATATCGGCGAGGATGCGGAACGCCTGCGTGCGGAAAAAACATTGCCTGCACTCGGGGCGTATGCCGATTATTTTTATGAAAATCCCGTCAGCCTGCTTTCCTATTTGCAGGAGGACACCCTGCTTGTGTTTGATGAGCCTGAGCGTATCCGCGAGCACATGGATATTCTGACGGAGGAATACCGCGAGAGCGTGAAGGGGCGTATCGCGCAGGGTTATTTATTGCCAGGGCAGAGCAATATGCTCTATGATTATACGGAAATTTTGCGGCAGGCGGAGAGCTTTGCGGAGCTTCTGCTTGCAGGGCTGAATCAGAAGACGGTGGATTTCCGCCCGAAAACCATGGTGAATCTTTCGGTGCGCTCTACGCCCTCCTTCCAGCAGCGCGCAGACCTTTTCTGCGAGGAGCTGGAATATCTGAAAAAGAACCATTTCCGCACGCTGATTCTTGCCGGCAGTGGTACAAGGGCACAGCGTATGGCAAAGGAATTGCAGGAAATGGGTCTGGAAGCCGTTTATATCGATTCTCTGGAAAAGGAGGTGCCGAAGGGTGCCGTCTGGGTGGCACGCGGTACGCTTTCCAAGGGCTTTCGGTATGATTATATTGATTTTGCGGTCTTTTGCGACAGCGAATTATTCGGCGGCAAGGAAAAGAAAAAACGAAAGAAGCGCAGGAAAAACGGCGCGGCAATCGAAAGCTTTACCGATTTGCATATCGGGGATTATGTTGTGCATGATAACCACGGGATTGGTGTATTTCGCGGTCTGGAGAAAATCTCTGTCGAGGGCGTGCAGAAGGATTATATGAAGATTTCCTATCGGGATGGCGGCAGTCTCTTTGTACCCGTCAACCAAATGGATATGGTGCAGAAATATATCGGTACAGGCTCTGCCGCACCCAAGCTGAATAAGCTTGGCGGACAGGACTGGGCGAAGGCAAAGGCGAAGGCGCGAAAGGCTGTGCAGATTATGGCGGAGGATCTGGTTGCGCTTTATGCAAAGCGTGCGGCGGCGCAGGGGTTTGTCTATGGTGCGGATACCGTCTGGCAGCAGGAATTTGAGGAAAGCTTCCCCTATGAGGAAACGGATGACCAGCTGAACGCCATTGAGGATGTCAAAAAGGATATGGAAAGCAGCAAGGTTATGGACAGACTGATTTGCGGGGACGTTGGCTACGGCAAGACGGAGGTTGCCATTCGTGCGGCATTCAAGGCGGCACAGGAGGGCAAGCAGGTCGCATTCTTAGTTCCGACCACCATTCTGGCACAGCAGCATTATAATACCTTTACCCAGAGAATGACGGGCTATCCTGTGCATATCGAGCTGCTCTCCCGTTTCCGTACGCCGAAGCAGCAGAAGGAGAGTTTGCAGAATATCGAAAAGGGCTATTCCGAAATTTTGATTGGGACGCATCGGATTCTCTCCAAGGATGTCAAGTTCAAGAATTTGGGGCTGATTATCGTGGATGAGGAGCAGCGCTTCGGCGTGGCGCATAAGGAAAAGCTGAAGGCGCTCAAAGAAAACGTGGATGTGCTGACGCTTTCCGCAACCCCTATTCCCAGAACGCTTCACATGAGCCTTGCGGGGATTCGTGATATGAGCCTTTTGGAGGAGCCGCCGCAGGAAAGGCATCCCGTTCAGACCTATGTGATGGAAAATAATCCCGAATTTATTCGTGAAGCCATTCACAGGGAAATCAGCCGCGGCGGACAGGTTTATTATCTCTATAATCGTGTAGAATCCATCAGTGAGGAGGCCTTCCGTGTGCAGAGGCTTGTGCCGGATGCAAATGTGACCTATGCGCATGGGCAGATGTCGGAGCGAGAGCTGGAACGCATTATGGGTGATTTCATCAGCGGCGAGATTGATGTTCTGGTCTGCACAACGATTATCGAAACGGGGATGGATATTTCCAATGCGAATACCATCATCATTCAGGATGCCGACCGCATGGGGCTTTCTCAGCTGTATCAGCTGCGCGGACGCGTGGGCAGAAGCAATCGCATTGCGTATGCGTATCTGATGTATAAGCGGGATAAAATGCTGCGCGAGGCGGCGGAAAAACGTTTGCAGACCATTCGGGAATTTACGGAATTTGGATCGGGCTTTAAGATTGCCATGCGTGATTTGGAAATCCGCGGTGCAGGCAATCTTCTTGGTGCGGAGCAGCATGGACACATGGAGGCAGTCGGGTATGATATGTATTGCCGCCTGCTTGAGGAGGAGGTGCAGAACCTCAAGGGAGATGCACCGAAGGAGGAAAAATTTGAAACCTCGATTGATTTGAATATCAGTGCCTTTATCCCTGATTTTTATATTAAAAATCAGGAGCAGCGAATGGAGCTGTATAAAAAAATCGCAGGCATTCGCACCATGGAGGAATATTACGACATGCAGGAGGAGCTTGAAGACCGCTATGGCGATTTGCCAAAGAGCGTACAGCTTCTGCTGGAGGTGGTTCTTGTGAAGGCAGAGGCACATGAGATGGGGATTCGCGCCATCAGCCAGAAGCATGGGAATCTTCTTCTGGAATTTCAGCCGCAGCCTAATATTGACCCACAGAAGCTGATGCAGCTGCTTGCAAAGGAAAAGGGCAAATATCTCTTTACCGCGGGCGCAAATCCATACCTTACCATCAAGCCGGCAAGGGGAGAGGGAGAAAAACCGCTCGAACTGATTAAAAAATGCTTTGAGGCATTGAAAGACTGAGAGAATATCTGTATAATAAAAAAACCAATATCTATGCGGAGAGAGGGTGCAGAATGAAAAAGAGAAGAAAAGGTCTGCTTGGGCTTCTGCTGGCAGGGGTGCTTGCGCTGACAGCCTGTGGCAGCGGCGGAACAGCGGATACGGTTGTGCTGAAAATTGACAATCACGATATTACGAAATATGAATATATGGTTTACCTTTATACCACAACGCAGAGCTTTGTTTCTGCGGCGGGAGAGGATGTCTGGAATCTGGATTTTGATGGGCAGACGGCGGATGAGCTGGTGGAGGAGCGCACCATCAGCACATTGCAGAGTGTGCTTGCGGCGGAGGAATATGCTGCGGCGCATGATATTGCTCTGACGGATGACCAGAAGGAGGAAGCGGCAGCGGCGGCAAAGCAGTTCCTCTCCACAGTGGATGCGGATGCGCTGAAGAAGATGGAGGTAGATGAGGAAAAGCTTGTGCCTTTGATGGAGGCCTCTTATTTGTATTCCTTGGTGTATGATTCCATTGCATCGGAATGTGCGGTGGATGAAACAGATATGGCAGATTACTACGCAGAGCAAAAGGATCAGATTCGCTCCGACTATACGGAACTGAAGGTAGCAACCATTCTGGTCGATGATGAGAAAACGGCAAACGAGGTCGCGAAGCGCGCCAAGGATGGCGAGGATTTTGCATCCTTGTTCAAGGAATACGACGTTGACCCTAAGGCGCAGAGCGGAGAGGAAAGCGGCGAAACTACCATGTATCAAAGCTATATGCTTTCCAACTTTGGGCTGACAGAAGCACCTGAGGTTGGCAAGGTGGTCGGCCCCATCAAGATGGACGAGAGTAAATATTTCATCATTAAAACGCTGGAGAAAACCGTTCCGACAGAGGAAGAAGTGAAGGAAAAGGCAGAAACCGGCTATAAGGATAAGATTCAGACGGAATATGCCGAAGCGCGCATCGATGAAATGGTGAAGGCGCAGAAGGTGGAAAAGGTTAAGAGTGTCTGGGATACTCTGGAAAAATTCCACTGAAAATCATAAAAAACGAGAAAGGATGTCTTGCGAGAGCAGGGCATCTTTTTTTGTACAGAGGATGTAAAACTGTTGTCGAAAAAAGGAAACTATGCTATGCTGAAAACAGAGGATTATCGCTTGGCGGTTCAGTCACTCTCTGCAAAGGGGGTGATGTCTATGGTTACATATGCTGATTTGTTTCAATATAGCTTAGTAATCATCGGAATTATCACCTTATGCTTTTTGCATAAGAACTGATAAGAAAACGACCGCCTAACAGAAGTTAGACGGTCAAACCCAACTATATCGGACTGACCGCCCTTCCAAAAGCGGTAATCCTTTCTTACTGTCATCATAGCACAGAGAAATAAAAAATGCAATCAAATCTGTATTTTTTTGCATAGCAGTGAGGATATGGCAGGAGAAAGCTGTATTATAGTTGAAAAAAGGGCATTTCTAAGGTATGATGAACAAAAGAGATATTTTGTTTTTTGGGTGAAGGAGGAAAATGAGAGATGGAGTTGAAAAGAGTATGGGCGATGTATTTCAGCCCGACAGGCGGAACGGAAAAGGCAGTCAGAACAACGGCGCAGGTTGTAGCCGAGAAATTGAACTTGCCCTTGGAAATTTATGATTTTACCCTGCCGCAGGGCAGAGAAAAGGATGCGGTTTTCGGCGAAGGGGATTTAGTTGTCTGCGGCACACCTGTCATTGCGGGGCGTGTGCCAAATGTATTGCTTCCCTATCTGACGGAGAAGGTAAAGGGCAACGGTGCGTATGCGGTGCCCGTGGTTTCCTTCGGCAACCGCAATTATGATGATGCGCTGATTGAGCTGAGAAATATTTTGGAGCAGGATGGCTTTCGGACGGTTGCAGGCGGTGCTTTTGTGAGCGAGCATTCCTTTTCCAAAACCCTTGCGGCAGGCAGACCCGATGCAAAGGATTTGGCAAGCATGCAGGAATTTGGCGCAAAAATCGCGGAAAAGCTGACAAGCGGCTGGGAATATACGGCTCCTGCGTATGTGAAGGGGTGCGACCCCATTCGTCCCTATTTCAAGCCGCAGGACAGACATGGCGCGCATATCGATATTCGCAAGGTAAAGCCGAAGGTAAGTGATGCCTGCGTTGGCTGCGGGCATTGTGCGGAGGTTTGCCCCATGGGTTCCATCAGCAGAGAAAATATCAGAGAATATATCGGCATCTGCATCAAATGCTGTGCCTGCGTGAAGAAATGTCCCGTGGGGGCAAGATATTTTGATGATCCCGGCTATATCTACCATAAGGAAGAGCTGGAGGAACTTTATGAAAGACGTGCAGAGCCGGAATGGTTTATTTAAGTCAAAATCAGGATTTTGACTTGGGAGGACAGAGTCTGCTTTTTAAAAAGGCAGGCTCTTTTTTTATTGCCCTAATGGTTTTCTAATCCTTCTTTCACATGGCTTTAACAAAAGGCTAAGTACCCCCTAATTTCTATCCCGTATACTAAAACACGAATGAGAGAGAGGTGCATTTTTATGGAAGAAAAATGGAGAAAGGAATTGAAGTATACCGTAACAGAGGGCGAGAGCATCGTAACCGCAAGAAGGCTGTCCTCCTTTATGCAGAGGGATAAAAATCTAAAGGGCGGCAGGGAATATCTGATTCGCTCGCTTTATTTTGATAATCTGTATGAAAAGGTGCTGAAGGAAAAGCTTTCGGGGACGGCTGTCCGTGATAAATTTCGGATTCGTTATTATGATTTTGATACAGCGTTTATCCGTTTGGAGAAGAAAAGCAAACGCTATGCCGTTGGGCATAAATACCAATGCCGCTTAACGGCGGAGGAGGTGCAGAAAATCATTGACGGCGATCTTGCTTGGATGGAGACAGATGAACGCCCTCTGGTGCGCGAACTGTTTTTGAAAATGAAGCTGGAGCTGTTTCGCCCGTCAGTGATTGTGGATTATTGCAGAGAGCCGTTTACCTACGCACCCGGCAATGTGCGCATTACCTTCGACAGAGATATTTGCTCCTGCAAGGACATCAGGGCATTTTTCCGAAAGGATGCGCCGACAGTTCCTGTGCTGCGGGACGGCAGGTGCATTATGGAGGTAAAATATGACGATTTTCTGCCGGATGTGGTAAGCAGAACGATTTTGACAACAAAAAACAGAGAGCAGGCGTTTTCTAAATTTGCCGCTTGCAGTCTGAACGGATAAGAGAAAGGATGAAGAAAATGACATTTAACGACGTTTTTAAGAGCAGCTTTCTGGATAGCTTCAGCAGCTTTTCCCTTCTGGATACGGCGCTTTGCCTTGGGGCAGCGTTCGTGATTGGGCTGTTTATCTTTTATGTATATCAGAAAACCTACAGTGGTGTGCTGTATAGCCGTAGCTTTAATGTTTCCCTTGTGGCGATTCTGATGGTAACCACACTGGTCATCTGTGGTGTCACAAGCAACGTGGTATTGTCTCTGGGTATGGTCGGCGCGCTGTCTATCGTGCGTTTCCGTACTGCGGTGAAAGATCCGATGGATTTGGTGTTCCTTTTCTGGGCAATCGCGGAGGGTATTCTCTGCGGCGCAAGCCTGCTGCCTCTGGCACTGCTGGGCTGTCCCATTCTGGGCATCTTCCTGCTTGTTTTTGCAAATCATCAGCAGAAGGATAACCCTTATCTGATTATCGTGCGCCTGATGGATGGGGAACTGGAACAGAAGATAGAAGGCTATATCAGGAGCGAGGTGAAGAAAATGCAGCTGAAATCCAAAACCGTTACCGGCGGCGCAGGCACAGAAGTGATTTATGAAATCCGCCCCAAGGATAACGACAGTGCATTTGTCAATAGAATCAGCGGCATGCAGGGCGTAGAATCCGCAGTCATGGTAAGCTATGACGGGAATTATGCGGCATAACGAAATAACGAAAGGAGGTACTCCTTTGCATGTACTAAAAAAATATAAAGCGGTTCTGCTTTCGGGGCTGCTGGTGGTTGTGTTTTGCGTGGCGGCGTATTGCGCCGTCGGCAGGGCGGATTCGGCAGAAAGCCATACCTACGCGGAGCATATCTTTCAGGATGATACGGTAAATGAAATCAATATCGAAATTGATGAGAAGGATTGGCAGGATATGCTGGATAACCCTTTGGAGGAGGAATACCATAAGGCGAATGTGACGATTAACGGGGAGACTGTCGGGAATGTGGCAATTCGCACGAAGGGCAACACCAGCTTGACCTCTGTGGCCAATTCCGATTCCGATCGGTACAGCTTTAAGCTGGATTTTGATTATTATGACAATAATGGCAATTATTACGGCTTGAAAAAGCTTTGCCTGAATAATAACTATTCCGACAACAGCAGTATGCGCGAATATATTTCCTATAAAATCATGGGCGAGCTTGGATTGGATGTCCCCCAATGCGGCTACAGCAACATTACCGTTAACGGTGAGGAATGGGGCTTATATCTGGCGGTGGAGGCAATAGATGAAACCTTCCTTGCAACCCATTTTGATGATGCAACGGGCGACCTCTATAAGCCTGAGGGACAGGAAGGCACAGGTGCGGATCTGGTTTATGACGGGGATGATATTTCCTCCTACACAGGACTGAACCTGAAAACAAACGAGGATACCTCTGACGGCAAGGAAATCATCGCTTTGATGAAGGCGCTTGAGGATGGCGAGAATCTGGAGGATTTGCTGGATGTGGAATCGGCGCTGAAATATATTGCGGCGAATGTGGCGCTGGCGAACTTTGACAGCTACCTCGGCAATACCACGCATAACTATTATCTCTATGAGGAGGATGGCTATTTTACTGTTATCCCTTGGGATATGAACCTTGCCTTCGGCGGCTTTGGCGACGGCGAGGTGGATATCTATGAGCCAACCAGCCAGAGCATGGGCGGTTTCGGCGGCGGAGATAAGAGGAAGGATACGCAGGATAATGATGCCGTAACCAATGCCGCAGAAAGCACCGAAGCGCAGGCGGATGCAAATAATCAGCCACAGCCACCTGATAACGCCGATATGCAGGGCGGCAGTCAGCCAAGCGGCGGCAAGCAGCCGCAGGGCATGCCCTCCATGGGCAGCGGCGAGAAGCCCTTGGTGACAACCCTTCTGGAAAATGAAACCTATCGTTCCATGTATGAGGGCTATCAGAAGGAGATTGCGGAGAAATATTTCACGCAGGAATACATGACCGAGCTGGTAACGAAAATCCATGACCTGATTGCACCCTATGTGCAGAATGACCCGACTGCCTTCTGCACCTATGAGGAATTCGAGCAGGCCTGCTCCACCGACCCGACCGACCAATATTCTCTGGTTTACTATGCGGTGAATATGGCGGAAAGCATTGAAAATCAGCTAAGCGGCGGCGAACCGACCTTCAACACAAGCAGCATGCAGGGCGGCGGAAAAGGCGGCCCCGATTTTGGCGGAGAAAAGCCCGATATGCCAAGCCGAACGGAGCAGTCCGAGACGAGCGAAACGGCAGAGGCACAGGCAATGAATCTGACTGCGGAAGCAGACCGGACGGAGCAGACAACGGATGCACAGCAGAATGACCGCCCGATACCCCCTGACCAAAACGGTGGACAAATGGGTGGACAGATGGACGAAAAAGAGCGGACTGGACAGGCAGATGGACAGCAGAATGGACAGCAGGGCAATCCACCCGATTTCGGCGGCGGTGAAAAGACTCCTCCCGGTATGCCCGGACAGGATAACAAAAGCGTGAGTCTTTCGGATTGCCTGCCCATGATTGCAGTTTGCGGCGGCGTGTTTGTGGTCGGTGCGGTGGTTCTGATTTTGTTCAAGCGGAAAAAAGACCTGAAGCCACCAAAAGAACATAAAACAGAATAAGCTTTTTGCAGAGATTTTGTATAAAAATTGGGAACGGTTGTTCCCTTTTTTTATTTGTTATGATATACTCTTAGCAGACGAAAAAAACGGAAGGGAGGGAAAAGCATGGAGGATTTGAAAATTATCGGCGAGGTGGAGGATATCATTTACCGGAATAAGGATAACGGCTATACGGTTTTTTCGCTGACAACAGAGGATGATGAGGTGACCTGCGTGGGCGTTGTGCCGCAGATTCACAGCGGCGAAGCACTGGAAATTCACGGAAGCTGGGCCATGCACCCCCTTTACGGCAGGCAGGTACAGGTGCAGTATTACGAAAAATCCATGCCGACCACCACGGCAGGGATGGAGAAATATCTTTCATCGGGGATGATTAAGGGCATCGGGGCGAAAACGGCAAAGCGGATTGTGGAGCGCTTCGGTGAGGCAACGTTTTATGTGATTGAGGAAAAGCCTGATCTTCTGACGGAAATCAAGGGCATCAGCTACGATAAAGCACAGAAAATTTCCGAGGTCTTCTGCGAACAGCATGAGCTGCGCAGAGCGATGATGTTTTTGCAGGGGTACGATATTTCGCCTGCATACGCCATGAAGATTTATAAGAAATACAAGGCACGCACCTTTGAAATCGTGAAGAATAACCCCTATCGTCTGGCAGACGAGGTGCTGGGCATCGGGTTCAAGATGGCAGATAAGATGGCGGCGGGGGCAGGCATTGCGGCGGATGACCCCAACCGCGTGAAGGCGGCGGTGAAATATGTGCTGAATACAGCGGCGGCAAACGGCGACTGCTATCTGCCGAAGGAAAGGCTGATTGCACAGGCGGTGGATTTATTGCAGCTGCATCCGCTTGCGATTGAAAATGCCATTCGGGAGTTGCAGGTAAACAGCCAGCTTTTGCAGGAAAAGCTGAACGGCGAGGATTGCGTGTATCTGAATTATTATTTTTATGCCGAAATGTCTGTTGCGAAGCGGCTGCTGGAGCTTTCCGCGGAATACGATGCGCCGAATATGGAATCTATTGCAACGGAGATTGCAAGGGTGGAGAAGGAAACGGGCGTGGTGCTGGCAGAGGAGCAGCGTGCGGCGGTGGCAGAGGCATTAAGCTGCGGCGTGCTTATCATTACAGGCGGCCCGGGAACGGGGAAAACCACAACCATCAACACCATTTTGCGGATTCTGAAAAAAGAGGATATGGATGTGGTGCTTGCGGCACCGACAGGGCGCGCGGCGAAGCGCATGACAGAGGCAACGGGCATGGAGGCGCAGACGATTCACCGCCTTCTGGGCATCAGCTTTATCGGAGAGGACAGCCGCAGGCAGACCTTTGACAAAAACGAGGAGAATCCGATTGAGGCGGATGTGATTATCATTGACGAAAGCTCGATGGTGGATATTGTGCTGATGCAGGCACTCCTGCGTGCGGTGGAAAGCGGCTCACGCATTATTTTTGTGGGGGATGTTGACCAGCTGCCCTCTGTTGGGGCAGGCAATGTGCTGAAGGACATGATCCGCAGCGAACGGCTGAAGGTGGTGCGTTTGCAGCATGTGTTCCGACAGGCGCAGGAAAGCGCAATTATCATGAACGCACACCGTATTAACCAAGGGGAGGAGCCTGTGCTGAATGAGGAGGGGACAGACTTTTTCTTCATGCGAAGGGCATACGCGGACGAGGTTGCCGGAACGATTCGGGAGCTTGTGACGAAGCGGCTGCCCAAGTTTACGGGGTGCGACGGCTTGCAGGATATGCAGATTCTGACCCCGATGCGCAAGGGGACGCTTGGCGTGCAGAATTTAAATCAAGTTTTACAGCAGACGCTGAACCCTGCCGCGCCCGATAAGCGAGAGGTACAGTTTCGCCAGATTACCTTCCGCGAGGGAGATAAGGTGATGCAGATTAAGAATAATTACAATACCGTCTGGCGGATGTTCAACAGCCTTGGCAAGCGTGAGGACGAGGGTCTGGGTGTTTATAACGGGGATGCAGGCGTTATTCTTTCGATTGACAGCTATGCGGAGCAGCTAAGGGTGACATTTGATGATGGCAAGGTGGTCGATTATGACTTCAGCCAGCTGGAGGAATTGGAGCTGGCGTATGCCATTACGATTCATAAATCGCAGGGGAGCGAATATCCTGTGGTGATTCTGCCTGTTTACAGCGGCCCGCCGATGCTGATGACGCGCAATCTGCTTTATACGGCGGTGACACGCGCAAAACAGCTTGTGGTTCTGGTGGGACTGCGGGAGACGGTTTCCGCTATGATTTGTAACGACAGAGAGATTGACAGATATACGGGATTGGCACAGCGGATTCAGAATTTGTACGATTTTATGCATGGGGGTGATATCGTATGAAGGAGCAGCTTCTGGAATTGATTTTTCCGCCGCGGTGTGCGGTCTGCACAGAGGTGCTTGACATGGAGGAGAGAAGGGGGATTCTCTGCCACGACTGCGTGGAGCGGCTGCCTTATGTGCCGAAGGGGATTTGTCCGCATTGCGGCGGCGTGACGGAAACGGCAGGATTCTGCGATTTCTGCCTGAAGGAGTTTGCATTTGAAAGCGCCTGCGCCGCTTTTCCGTACGAAACGGTACGGAGGGCAATTCATTTGTTCAAATATGACGGCGGAAAGAAAATTGGCGAGGGCTTAGGGCAGCTATTAGCGGATTACCTGGGAAAATACCATGAAGCAATATTGGCAAAGACGGATTTTGTGCTTTCCGTTCCCCTGCACCCGAAGAAGGAAAAGAAACGCGGCTTCAACCAGACTCACATTCTCTGCGAACAGCTTTCGGCGCGGACAGGGCTTCCGTTTCGGAAGGATATTCTGGTGCGAAAGCGGGAAACGGCGGCGCAGAGTACGCTGGATTCCTCTAAGCAGCGGCGGCAGAACCTGAAAAATGCCTTTGCGGTGACGGAGGATCTGACAGGGAAGCAGGTGCTTTTGGTGGATGATATTTTCACAACGGGAACAACCTGCAATGAATGTGCGAAGGAATTATACCGCGCAGGGGCGCAGAAGGTATTTGTTTGCTGCCTTTCGGCGGCAGGGAGAAGGGCGGAGCCTTAAGCTGAAGGCAGGGAATGATATAAGGGAAATTTATCAAAGGGATACGATGGAATGATGGCTGTCGTATCTTTTTTTGTGGAAAAACACAGAGGGATACGCCACATTGTATGCAGAAAAACTGTATACATAAGGGTTAAATTGCATAATTATACGTTATATGCAGGAATCCATACATATTTTTTTGTGCGAAGTGTAAAAAATGCGAAAAAAATGAGTGCAGTTTTATTGAAAATGACGCATTTAAACGGAAAAATTTTGGATTTTGAAAAGGGAAGGAAAAATAGCAGGTGTTTCTATGCAGAAAATGACGACGTTGTCAAACAACTGAGGGGGTGAAGCGCCGAAAAATGACGTTTTTTTACAGGTGAAACGTTTTTTTGGAAGAAAAAAATACAAATGCGCCTATTGACTTTCTTGCCAAAAACGAGTAAATTTTTACAAAAGTTCAATTTTGTATGAGAAAAAGTACAAAAAGAGCTTTCGCAATTATACAGATGAAAAAGCTGTTCCGAGTAGCTTTTAAGGGATGGCAAAGGTACAAAAGAAACTCATTATTTTTCAGCATTTATTTTTACAATGAGTTGGCTTTACACAAAAGAAAAGAGGGGAATTTTATGGAAAAGAAAAAAGGCTTTTTTGAAGGCAGTTTCGGGAAATTTGTTTTGCCCGGCATTATCCTTCAGTCCGTAATGATCGGCGGCGGCTATGCAACCGGTCGTGAAATCGTAGAATACGGTGCGAAATACGGCGCGCTGGGCTGGCTGTCCGGCCTGGGGACATTCTTAGGATTTGCGGTCATCGCAGCACTGACCTATGAGCTGATTCGACTGACAAAGGCATACGATTTCAAAACATTTATGAAGACCATCGGCGGCCCTTTGTGGATTGTATTCGATATCGTTTATCTGCTGTTTATGGTTGTTATCATTGCTGTTATGGCATCTGCAACCGGCAATATCGTAGAACAAACGCTGGGATTGAACTACTGGGTCGGCGTTGTTGCCATTACAGTGGTTGTTGCGATTTTGAACTTCTACGGCTCCAGATTGATTGAACGCTTTGAAACACTGGGTACAGTTGCCCTGTATGCAGGCTACATCATCTTCGCCGTACTGGTTATCGGTACATTTGGCAAGAACATTTCTACTGTATTTGCAAACCATGACACAAGCTTTATCGAAGGCTCTGTATCCGCAGGCAAGGCTCTTTGGAGCGGCGTTCTTTACTGCGCATACAATCTGGTTGTAATGCCTGCAACCTTCTTTACAATCGAAAGACAGACCAGAAGGGTAGAATCCGTTGTTTCCGGTATTATCGGCGGCGTGCTGGCTACGATTCCCTGGTTCCTGACATACTTTGCGGTTATGTGCTTCTATCCGAATCCTGATGTTCTCGGTGCAAGCGTACCCTGGCTGGCAATGATGCAGGGAACCGCAGGCCCTGTTGTTATCGCAATCTTTGGTATTGTAATGGGCTGGACACTGATTGAAACCTCTACAGGCATCATCCATGCGGCTCTGGAGCGTGTAAACAATGGCTTGAAGGAAGCGCATAAGCCTCCTATGACAGGCAAACAGCAGGCAATCCTGACTATCATCGTTCTGGTTGGTTCTATGGTTCTGTCCAAGGTTGGCATCATCGACCTGATCGCAACGGTTTACAACGCATTGTCCTACGCTTTCCTTGCAATCTATGTACTGCCTCTGATTACAGTCGGCGTATACAAAATCTGCAAGCTGCGCAAGGCAGAAAAGGAAGAACAGAAGAAGCATGCAGTTTCCGCAACACAGAAGCATGCAGTCTGATGCGCTGAAGGAATTTTTAACACAGGTAAGAATTTACATCCATATATACATCCAAACAAAATACATCCAAAAGAGAGGAGATACCTTAGGGTATCTCTTTTCTTTTAAGGGTCGAAATAAAGGTATAGAATGGCGGCTGCTTATAACAGGTATTTTATATTTTGATGGACGGAAGTTATTTTTTGCTAAGTTTTGTTTGTAAATAGCATGAAAAAGGGTTATAATTTTCTGTGTTATAGATGTTGACGAAGGAAATATCGGGGAGAGTTAATTATGTTACGTTTAGGATTTGATAATGAAAAATATCTGCAAATGCAATCAAAGCGAATCAAAGAGCGTATCAGCCAGTTCGGCGGAAAGCTCTATCTGGAATTCGGCGGAAAACTGTTTGATGATTACCATGCATCGCGTGTTCTGCCCGGCTTTAAACCGGACAGCAAAATCAATATGCTGGTGCAGCTGAAGGACGATGCGGAAATTGTGCTTGTTATCAGTGCAGGTGATATTGAGAAGAACAAGGTCAGAGGAGATCTTGGCATTACCTATGATGCGGATGTGCTGCGGCTGATTGATGCGTTCCGTGGCTATGGGCTGTATGTAGGCAGCGTTGTGCTGACGCAGTTCAGCGGACAGGCAAGCGCGGTTGCGTATGAAAAGAAGCTGGAGGGTCTTGGAATTCGGGTATACAAGCACTACCCCATTGAGGGCTACCCTGCCAATATTCCCCATATTGTGAGCGAGGACGGCTTCGGGAAGAATGATTATATTGAGACAGAGCGTTCTCTGGTGGTGATCACTGCACCCGGCCCCGGCAGCGGCAAGATGGCAACCTGCCTTTCTCAGCTTTACCATGAAAACAAGCGCGGCGTGAAGGCGGGCTATGCGAAATTTGAAACCTTCCCCATTTGGAATATTCCCCTGCGCCACCCGGTTAATCTGGCATACGAGGCGGCAACGGCGGATTTGAATGACGTGAATATGATTGACCCCTTCCATCTGGAGGCGTATGGAGAAACGACCATCAACTACAACCGTGATGTAGAGGTATTCCCTGTGCTGAATGCAATGTTTGAGCAGATTTATGGGGAATCTCCTTATAAATCCCCTACGGATATGGGCGTAAACATGGTCGGGAACTGTATTTTTGACGATGAAGCGGTTTGTCAGGCGGCAAGAACGGAAATTGTCAGAAGATATTACAAGGCACTCTGCGACCACAGAAAGGGACTGCTGGCGGACGATGTGATTTATAAGCTGGAGCTTCTGATGAAGCAGGCGGGCACAAGCATTGCCGACAGAACCGTTGTGGCGGCGGCAAATAGGAGAGCGGAGGAAACAGGCGATCCTGCTGTGGCAATCGAGCTGCCGGACGGGACAATCGTGACGGGCAAAACAAGCGCACTTCTGGGGGCATCCTCCGCAATGCTTTTGAATGCACTGAAAAAGCTGGCAGGAATTGCAAAGGAAGTGAAGCTCATTGCACCTGAAATTATCGAACCGATTCAGAAGCTGAAGGTTGGACATCTGGGCAACAGAAATCCGCGCCTGCATACGGATGAGGTGCTGATTGCGCTGAGTATTTGTGCGGTGAATGAGCCAAAGGCGGCATTGGCGCTGAAGCAGCTGGAAAAGCTGAAATGCTGCGAGGTACATTCGACGGTAATCCTGTCCTCTGTGGATGAAAATGTATTCAAGAAGCTGGGCATCAACCTGACCTGTGAGGCAAGATACGAAACAAAGAAGCTCTTCCATAGAAATTAAATATAAGGTCGAAGGCAGGACCTTGACAGAAAGCGTACTTCTTTACGAGGTACGCTTATTTTTTGTCCAAAAGCTGTAGGACGGCAAGAAGGATTAAAATGCCGCCGGACAGGAGCGACCAGAGGCTTTCCTTCGGAGCAGGGGAGAGGATGAGCCTTGCGCCGCATTTTTCGCCCAACGCGAGGAAAAATGTCTGAAAGAGGGCAGAAAAGAGGGGCAGGAGCGTTACATTTATCCCTCCTGCGGCAGCACTCAGCCCGATGGCAAAGGAATCCACAGAAAGCAGAAGCCCAAGGAGAAGGGCTTCCTGCGGCTCAATGAGGGAGGAGGCGTTTTTATCGCAGAGGGAGGGGGAATGCAGGGGCGAAGTCTCCTTCCGCTTTCCTTGCCCCATGCCTTGCAGACAAAGCCACACACCGAAGAAAAGAAGGAGCATGGGAGAAAACCGCTCCGCCAGATGCGCGGGGAAAACTGCCGCAAGCCGCCGCCCTGCAAAAAGAAACAGCTCCATCATGAGAAAGGCTTCTATCGTGAGCAGAAGAAGGGCGGACGGGCGAAAGCGGATGCTGCGCAGACCATAGGAAAGACCGATGCCCAGCGCATCCAGACTGAGGGAAAACGCCAGCAAGAGAGAAAAAAGCATGGATAACACCTCCTGCTAACCATCCTATGCGGATGGTCTTTTTTTGCGCTTGTCCGCATAGACTGGGAAAAAAGACAAGCAGAAAAACAAAAGACGGAGCGTGAGGATATGGAATGGTGGAGCATGACAGCGACAGAGGTGCTGAAAAAATTGCGGACGGAGGAACGGACGGGATTAAGCGAAAACGAGGCAAAAAAGCGACTGGAAACGGACGGAAGGAACAGAACGGAACAGGGAGAGGGCAAAAAGGGCTTCTGGCGGCGGTTTCTGGCGCAGTTTAATGATTTTATGATACTGCTGCTGATTGGAGCGGCGGTGGCTTCGGTTGCAATTTCCTATTGGAATGGTGAGAAGGATTTTCTGGATGCGGCAATCATTCTGGCGATTGTGGCACTGAATGCGTTTCTGGGCGTTTTGCAGGAGAGCAGAGCGGAAAAGGCATTGGAGGCATTGAAGGCACTTTCTGCGCCAAGGGCAAGCGTACTGCGAAACGGCGAGGAGAAGGAAATTCTTGCGGAGGAGGTAGTGCAGGGGGATATTCTTTTGCTTGCGGCAGGAGATTATATTTGCGCGGATGGGCGGATTCTGGAAAACCAAGGGCTGAAAACGGAGGAAAGCGCGATTACGGGGGAAGCACTTGCGATTGAAAAGGAGGAAGGCGTTCTGGCGGAGAAAACACTGCCGGGTGACCGCAAAAACATGGTGCTTGCAGGAAGCTACGTTCTGGCAGGGAGAGGTACGGTTGCGGTGACAGCAACGGGCATGGTGAGCAGCATTGCCTTAGAGGGGGCGATGATTGGGATGCTGGCACTGCTTGCCTTTGGGATCGGGCACATTTATTTTGACGAGGAAGGGGCATATATTACAGGGCGGACGATGGCGTTTGCGGTGCTTTCGCTTTCGCAGCTGATACACGCCTTTAATATGCGGTCGGAGCATTCGCTGTTTCGGATTTCGCCCTTGGGGAACCCGATGCTGCTGCTGGCGTTTTTTATCGGGTGTCTGATGCAGATTGGGGTGATTATGGTGCTGCCGCTGGCGGAGATTTTCAAGGTATGTCCGCTGAATGGGACGGAATGGCTGATTGTAGGGGCACTTGCACTGACTCCTTTGCCTGTGGTGGAACTGGAAAAGCTGTGCGACAGGCGGCGGAGAAAAAAATGAAAAAAATTGTTATCATTTTTACTTATCGCACTTGCGTTGTCTCTTTGAATTTTGTATAATAGAAGAAACCAAAGAAAAGGGAGGTTCCCCTCATGAAAGTTGATGTTTCTTTAGATTTATATCGTATTTTTTGTGCAGTTGTCCGCACGGGCAATATGTCTGCCGCGGCAAGAGAACTGTTTATTTCGCAGCCTGCGGTAAGCATGTCCATTCGTCAGCTGGAGGACCGCATGGGCAGTCCGCTTCTGGTGCGTACGGCGAAGGGGGTTTATCCCACCGCGGAGGGCAAGCTGTTATATACCTATCTGGAGCAGGCGTTGGGACTGATTCAAGCGGCGGAGGAAAAATATTATCAGATGGTACACATGGAGATGGGGGAGCTCAAGATTGGCGCGAGTGATACGGTCATTGCCAATTTCCTGCTGCCTTATCTGGAAAAGTATCATAAGCTGTATCCCGATATCAATATTAAGGTGACGAATAAGACAACCTACGAATCGCTCAGGCTGCTGAGAAACGGCAGTGTGGATGTCTGCTTTATCAATTTGCCGATTGCGGAGGATGAGGATTTAGAGGTAACGCCCTGCATTGAAATTCATGATGTTCTGGTGGGGGGCGAGCGGTATCGGATGCTTGCGGAGATGGGCATGGAGTTGAAGGATTTGCCGAAATATCCCCTGCTTTTATTGGAGGATCTGAGCAATTCGCGCCGCTATATTGACCGCTATGCAGAGGAAAACGGCGTAGTGCTGAACCCGATTCTGGAGCTGGGGAGCAGTGATTTACTGGTAAGCTTTGCGGAAATCAACCTTGGACTGACGTATGTAATCGAGGAGTTTACGCAGAGGGAGCTGCAGAACAAGCACCTGTTTGAGATTCCCGTGGAGCCGCCTGTACCGAAGCGGAGCATTGGGATGGTGCGGCTGAAAAATGTGGCAATGCCGCATGCGTTAAAGGGATTTATCGATCTGATTGAGTTTCCGAAGGAAAAGAATTAAATCGAAATCGGGATTTCGATTTGTTGAAACAGAAGAACAAACAGATAAGTTCCGGCGGTGACAAGCACCTTGAAACTTCCTGTTTTCCTCGCCGAAAATGAATTTCGGCTGCGGATTCCACATGGGAAACGCTTCGTTTCCCATACCCTTCCGCGATGATAAAAATTTATCAATAAAGGAATTGACAAAGTAAAAGCGATACGTTAATATATGAGCAGATATTCATATAAGAAAAGGAGCGGGCCATGAAGGAGACACCGATGCAGGAAGAATTTGATATGGAAAAGGAACTGCAGCAGGAGTTTATTCAGGAGCTGGCAGAATTTTTCAAGATTTTCGGGGATGCGACCCGTATCCGCATTTTGCAGACCCTGCTGGAGGGGGAGCGAAATGTGGGGGATTTGGCAGACGTACTGGAAATGAGCCAATCCGCTGTGTCGCATCAGCTGCGCGTACTGCGGCAGAATGATCTTGTAAAATACCGCAAGGAGGGCAAAACCGTGTTCTATTCTCTGGACGATGAGCATATTCGGATGGTTCTGGAGCAGGGTATGACGCATCTGCGGCATAAGCGTGGATATCACGAATAAAAAAGGAACAGGCTGTAATGATATATGTGTAAGGATATCTGAAAATTACAGCCTAAATTTTCAAATGTTATATGAACAGTTATTCAAATGAGCAAATGAAAAAGCAAACAGCGAAAAAAGAGGTGTGACTATGTCTGAAATGAAGGTAGCATTAAAAGGGTTGACCTGCGCGAACTGTGCGGGAAAGATTGAGGATACGCTTTCTAAGCTTTCTGAAACGCAGGAGGTTTCCATCAATCTGCTGCGGCAGGAAATGACAGTAAAGCTTGCGCCAAATGCTTCGGCAGAGAAAATGCAGGAAACGGTGGAACGGGTGGTGCATAAATTTGAGCCGGAGGTAGAGGTTGCCTTTTTGCAGGGGCAGAAGGCAGAGCATCATCATGCGCATCATGAGCATTGCGGCTGCGGCTGTGAGGAGGATGACGATGATGACGATTGCTGTGCCTGTGGCTGTGGCTGTGGACATGACCATGCGCATGGGGATGAGAATGTGTTCGGCAGAAAATTTTTCCTGCGGTTTGGCATAGGGCTTGCGTTCTTCCTTGCGGCTGTTTTCCTGCATGAGGGAATGATCTGCACGATTCTTTATATCTGCGCATATCTGATTTTCGGGTATGATGTTCTGCTGCGTGCGGCGAAGCATATCGGACAGGGGAAGGTTTTCGATGAAAACTTCCTGATGTCTTTCTCTACGATTGGCGCGCTTTACCTTGGGGAAATGGCAGAGGCTGTTTTCGTTATGCTGTTCTATCAGGTGGGCGAGGCATTCCAGGAATATGCGGTGGCACGCTCCAGAAAATCCATTACGGCACTGCTGGATATCCGTCCCGATTTTGCACATTTAATCGTGGATGATGAGGAAAGGAAGGTAGACCCTTCTCTGGTGCAGGTGGGGGATATGATTCTGGTAAAGGCAGGAGAAAGAATCCCTCTGGACGGGGTAATCACGGAAGGACATGCAATGCTGGATACTGCGGCACTGACAGGCGAATCCCTGCCCCGTTCTGTGGGGGCAGGAGATCAGGTACTCAGCGGCTGCATCAATATGGACGGCAGTCTGAAGGTTCGTGTAGAAAGGGGCTTTGGCGAATCTACGGTGATGAAGATTCTGGAAATGGTGGAAAACGCATCTGCAAAGAAATCCAAGACGGAGAAATTCATCACACGCTTTGCGAGAGTTTATACACCCATTGTGGTTTTGCTGGCGGTTCTGGTTGCGGTTCTGCCGCCGTTGGCAGGGCTTGGGAAATTCTCCCTGTGGTTTGGCAGAGCATTGGTATTCTTAGTTGTTTCCTGTCCCTGTGCATTGGTATTGTCTGTGCCGCTGACGTATTTTGCGGGGATTGGCGCGGCATCCAAGTGCGGGATTCTGGTAAAGGGCGGCGGCGATTTGGATACGCTGAGCCGACTGAAAACGGTTGTTTTTGATAAAACAGGGACGCTGACAAAGGGCAGATTCTCTGTAACGGAGGTGAAGGGCGATGTGCTGAAGCCGGCGGCAATCGGGGAGGCAATGAGCAATCACCCCATTGCACAGGCAATCGTACAGGCATACAAAGGCGAGCTTCCTGCGGCACAGGGCTATCAGGAGCTGGGCGGTTACGGGATTTCCTACGAGCTGGACGGCGAAACGGTTCTCTTGGGGAACAGCCGTCTGATGGAGCATGAAAAAATTGCGTATGAAAAGGCAAACGGCATTGGTACGGTGGTTTATGTTGCAAAGGGCGGCAAATTCTTAGGGTACATTCTGGTTGCGGATACGCTGAAGGAAAACATTGCCGATTCCCTTGCGGCGTTGCGCAAGCAGGGGATTCGGAAGATGGTAATGCTGACGGGCGACAGAAGGGAAACAGCGGCGGCTGTGGCAGAGGAGCTGCAGCTGGATGAATTCCACAGCGAGCTGCTGCCCGAAAACAAAGTGGAATGGATGGAAAAGCAGAAGGGCGCAGAAGGCGACAAGACGGCGTTTGTGGGGGACGGCATCAATGATGCACCCGTACTGGCGGCGGCTGATTTGGGGATTGCCATGGGGGCGATTGGCTCCGATGCGGCAATCGAGGCGGCGGATGTTGTGCTGATGGATGATGATATCGGTAAGCTAGCAGTCGGCATGAAGGTTGCAAGAAGCACAAGAAGGATTGTAAACCAGAACGTGACCTTTGCACTGGGCTTTAAGATTCTGGTGCTGCTGCTTTCCATTCCCGGCATTGCGACGATGTGGATGGCGGTATTTGCGGATGTTGGCGTTTGCGTACTGGCAATTCTGAATGCAATGCGGAGGAAGGCTTAAGCCGAGAGGGTTCGACAGAAAAAAACAGGGTATCCACGGATACCCTGTTTTTTTATTGCTCTTTTGGAATGATTTTTTTCACGTTTTTCTCGAATTTTGCTCTGGGCAGCATGACCATGTGTCCGCAGCCGCAGCATTTGATGCGAAAATCAATGCCGGTTCTGAGGATTTCCCACTGGGCAGAGCCGCAGGGGTGGCTTTTTTTCATCTGCACAATATCTCCGACAGAAAAATCCATACGTTACGCCTCCTTCATCAAATGGACAACCTGCTGAGGGAAGGGGATTTCGATGCCCTCTGCATCAAAGCGGTTTTTGATGCGGCGGCGCAGCTCCGCTTCCACAGCGTAATTCATTTTTACCTTGCATTTTGCTACAATTTTAATGGTAACGGCGGAATCATCCAGACCGATGACACCTGCAACGGTGGGGGGTTCCAGCACAGCCTCCATATCTGCGGTTTTCTGCATCTCATCCTGCAGAACGGCAATGGCGCGGTCGATGCTTTCGCCATAGGCAATGCCGACGGTGACAACGGCGTTGATAAATTCGCGGCAGTTATTGGTGACCGTACCGATAGAGCCATTCGGGATGATATGCACAGCGCCGCCGAAATCGCGCAGCTTTGTGGAACGCAGGGTGACGCTTTCGACCGTACCTGTAATGCCCTGAATGGTGACGATATCCCCGACGGCGTAATGGTCCTCAAAGAGGATGAAGAAGCCCTCCATCATATCTCCTGCGATGCTCTGCGCGCCCAGACCGATGGCAACCGAGCCTGCGGAGGCAATGACAACGAGGGATTCTGAGGAAACACCCAGCTGCTTTAAAATAGACATCAGCCCGATGAAATAAATCACATATTTCAGGATGCTGCCTGTGACGGTGCTGAGGGTTTTTGCTTTTCTTTCGGACATGGAAAGCTTTTCGCGCTGTACCTGTGTCCGCAGGAATTTATTGACCAGCTTACTGGAAATGCGAATCATGAGCCAGCAAAGAAAGAGCGTGAACAGAATTTCCAGAAGCTTGATGCCCAGATTGACGGCACCGTTGATGGCTGTGGATTTGGCAAGGAAGCCAAGCCCTAAATCCTTCGCAAGCTCCGTGCTGTTTAAATCAGAGGAAAGAGATGAGGTCAGATCATTGATAACATCCATGCTTCTTACCTCCTTGCCTGTTGATATTCTGCCGCCGCCTTCAAGAAGGCAGAGAACAGCAGCCCCATTTCCTCTGTTTTCATTGCCTCGGGATGCCACTGCACGCCGACGGCGAAGCGGTTATCCTTATGCTCAATGGCTTCAATCAGACCATCCGCACTGCGGGCAGAGACAATAAAGCCCTCCCCAAGCGTGGAGCAGGACTGATGATGCAGGGAATTGACAACGGTGCGTTTATTTTCCCAGAGGTCGGTTAAAAGGGTGTTGTCCTCGACAAAAATGCTGTGTGTGCCATAGGAACGGGGTGCCTGCTGGATATGCTTGAGGGTTGTGCCTGCCTGCACGCCGATATCCTGATAGATGCCGCCGCCCTTGACGATATTCATGACCTGCATGCCGCGGCAGATGCCGAGCATGGGCAAATCCTTTTCCAGCGCAGCCTCGCAGATGCGCATTTCACAGGCATCACGGAGGGGGTTAATCTCGCCGCTCTGGCAAAGGGGCTCTTCTCCGAACAGGAGCGGATCGATATCACCGCCGCCGGTCAGCAGAAGTCCGTCCAGAAAGGGGGGCAATGCCTGATGGGGCAGGAGCACGATGGGACAGCCGCCTGCCTTTTCGATGGCAAGGACATAATCCTCGCTGAGGGTATATTCCTTTTTTTCGTAAGAATAATTCGGCGCAATGCCGATAATCGGTTTTGTGTTCATTGGTTACACCTCTTACTTTCGTTTTCTCTCCTCAGTATACAGAAGATGCTCTTTTTTTGCAACGGAAGGATGGGAAAATCGGCTTCGACTTGCAGAGTGTATACAGCTTGTGGTATAATTCGTATGCGAGATAAAAACCAAACGGCTGAAGTATGCGGACAGATATCCGCGAGACAACAGAAACGGAGATGACAACGAAATGAAAACCATTGGCATCATTGGTGCAATGTCGGAGGAAATCACATATTTAAAAGAGAAAATCGAGATTGTGACGACAAAAAATATCATCGGGCTGGATTTCCATGTGGGGAAATATTGCGGCAACAGCATTGTGCTGGTCATCAGCGGCATCGGCAAGGTGAATGCGGCTGTCTGCACACAGGTGCTGATTGACCATTTCGGTGTGGATTATATCATCAATACGGGCTGTGCGGGGGCAATTCACCCCGAACTGGGCATTGGGGATATCCTCATTTCCACGGATGCGGTACAGCATGACATGGATGTTTCTGCGCTGGGCGACCCTATCGGGACTATTCCCCGTCTGGCGGAAAGCTATTTCAAGGCGGATGAGATGCTGGTGAAGCTGGCGCAGGAGGCTGCGGCGGAAACGGCGGAAAACTATCATGTGATTCTCGGCAGAGTTGCCAGTGGAGATAAATTCATCGGCACAAAGGAAGGCAAGGAGCATATCAAAAGGTATGTGCAGGGGGACTGTGCGGAAATGGAGGGTGCGGCGATTGCCCATGCCTGCTGGCTGAACCGAATTCCCTTTGTTATCATTCGTGCCATCAGCGACAGCGCGGATGAACAGGCGAATATGTCCTATGAGCAGTTTGTGCTTCTGGCGGCAAAGCGCAGCAGCGAGCTGGTGGAAAAAATGCTGGAAAAGCTGGCGTAAAACTGCCTAAAAAAAAGGTGGAAAATTTAGCTTTCCATGGAAGGTATTGCTCTTGTAAAGGGGATTTTCTTCCTGTATAATGCAATCAGAATCAAAAACAATTTGTACGCAAAATATTGATGCGGAAATGATGAAAGTAGGAAAAAAGGAGGCCTTTCAAATGACGGCAAAAACGCATGGGTACATTACAAAAGAGATTGAACTGGAGCAGATTTATCAGTTTATTTTGAAATTTTTTGACCCCGAGGCAAAGGTAAACCGTTACGAGAATCGTTTTGGTGAAAGCAATGAAATGGCTGTATATTTTACCTATAAGGGAGAGGAAAGACGTTTGTTTACAATGGTTTACAAGAGCCGTAAATTCTCCAAAAACGGCGAGAAGAACAGACTGGTTTTCCTGGATTTGGATTATTGGGGGCACAGCGTGGAAATTATGCGTTCCATTCTGTCCTATTTCAGCGGCTGGTTGGATGAAAACGACTGCGATAAGGAGGAAGCATACTTTATCGAGGAGCAGCCGGACGGCGTGACACCCAATATCATTAAGATTACAAGAAAAGAGCTGAACAGAAGACTGGGCGGCATGGTTGTAATCATTGAGGATGACGAAGAAGAAAAATAAGCGGAAAAATAAGAGAGCCGTATTACCTATAGGGGATGCGGCTTTTTTGTTGCTTGTCGAAAAAAGAAAAATGTGATATGGTATAAACGAGGATTATCGCTCGGCGGTTCAGTCACTTCCTGTAAAGGGGGTGATGTTTATGGTTACATACGCTGAATTGTTTCAATATAGCTTAGTAATCATTGGAATTATCACCTTATGCTTTTTGCATAAGAAATGATAAGAAAAAGACCGCCTAACAGAAGTTAGACGGTCAACCACATTATTACGGACTGACCGCCCTTCCACAAGCGGTAATCCTTTTTCATAGCTCTTATCGCCCTGCGTGAAACAGGAAATAAATAAAAAGTGACAGCCTAACAGAAGTTAGACGGTCATTCACAACTATTACGGACTGACCGCCCTTCCACAAGCGGTAATCCTTTCTTACTGCTATGATAGCATAAAGGAAGGGAAAAATCAATCGGAATCGGGCGTTCTTTTGCAGTGTTTTTGCGATTTTTGCGAAAAAACGGTTTTAACGGGGCGGGCTTCTTGCCAGAGCCCCTGTTTTTATGCTATACTAAAAGATAATTTAAATGCAGAAGGGGCGGTGGAGGATATGCCGGAGGAAAAGGATATACGAACCATGATTGACGAGGATATTGACCGCGTGGAACGTGTTTGGGAGGCATCCTCCTATGACAGCGATGCCTTGGAGGAGCTGTTTCGCCTGCTTCTGGAGCATTATGCCGAAAGAGTCGAGGGCTTCACGAAGAGGCTGAAGGTCATTCAGCCGTATGAGGATATCGCGGATATGGCGGAGAATTATCGGGAGAACGTGCAGACATTACTGGAGCGGATGAAGCTGTTTCGGGAAAATGGATACAGCAACGAAGGCTTAATCGAATATTCCATTGCCAAGGAGCGAGAGGAGCTGAATTTTAATGCGGATTTTACAACGGTGCGGCTGGAAATCGGCATGATGCAGGGGCTTTCCCTTGCGGAGCGGGAGGATATCATGGTGCATTTGGATGCCATGGAGACCATCTGCGCGCAGGTTACGCCCAAAAAGGAACGCTGGGAAATGCTCAGAGAGCATCTGGTCTGGCTTTCCGGGAAGGATGTAACGGTAGCAATGAAGATATTACCGTTGTTTTTCAGAATAAATTGATGAATAATAGAGAGCGGCAGAGCAAAAGGAAATTTTTCTGCCGCGAAGGAGCGTTTTAATATGAAGAAAGCAGCAAGTTTTGCATTGGGCTGCAAGGTAAATCAGTATGAAAGCGAAGCCATTGCGGAGTTGTTCGCAGAAAAGGGCTATGAAATTGTGGGGATTGATGAAGAAGCGGATGTGTATGTCATCAATACCTGTACGGTAACGAATTTTGGGGACAAGAAATCCCGTCAGCTGATTCGTAAGGTAAAGCGGCAGAATGAAAATGCCATTGTGGCGGTTGTCGGCTGCTATGCGCAGACTGCGCCCAAAGAGCTGATGGAGATTGCAGGCGTGAACCTGGTCATCGGAACGAAGGACAGAGCGCAGATTGTGGAAATGGTGGAGCAGTATGACAGGGCAAACGGCGTGGAAAACCACGTTTCCGATATTATGAAGGAGCGGGTATTTGAGCCGCTTTCCATTCAAAAGCTGGCAAACAGAACAAGAGCCTATCTGAAAATTCAGGATGGGTGTAGCCAGTATTGCTCCTACTGCATCATTCCCTATGCGAGAGGCCCGATCCGCAGCAGAGAGCCGCAGGAGGTTGTGGCTGAGGTAAAGCGTCTGGCGGAGAACGGCTTTAAAGAGGTTGTGCTGACGGGTATCCATGTGGCAAGCTACGGCAAGGACAGAAGGGATACCTCTCTGCTGGATATTCTCAAGCAGGTGCATGAGGTGGAAGGAATTGAGCGGATTCGCTTCAGCTCCATTGAGCCGAATGTGGTGACGGAGGAATTTGCACAGACCATGGCGGCACTGCCAAAGGTCTGCGACCATTTCCATCTTTCCCTGCAGAGTGGCTGCGATAAAACCCTAAAGGAAATGAACCGCAAATATGATACGGAGAAATATCGGCAGGCGGCAGCAACGCTCAGGAAATATCTGCCGAAGGTTGCGCTGACAACGGATATCATTGTCGGCTTCCCCGGAGAAACCGAGGAGGATTTCAGGGAAAGCTATGCCTTTGCGGAGGAAATCGGCTTTGCGAAGATTCATGTATTCCCTTATTCGCCCAAGCGCGGCACACCTGCGGCGGCAAGGAAGGATCAGCTGCTGAATGCGGTGAAATCCGAGAGAAGCCATACGCTCATTCAGCTGAGCGACAGGATGGCGGCAGATTTTCTGGCAGATGCCGTTGGAACGGATGCGGAGGTGCTGTATGAAAGAGCGGTTGGCGATGGGATTTACGAAGGGCATACCACGAACTACATGAAGGTGCATGGCAGAAGCGAAGCCGACCTGACAAACCGCATTGCGAAAACCCACATCACAAGGGCGGAGGGCGAAATGCTTTTCGGGGATGTTGAGGTATAAGAAAAGGAATTTGTAATAATTATGTAAAGAGAATATGGTTGCAAACAGGTTTTTTTTCATGTATCATAAAGATAACTGATTTTACAGATAACAGGAATTTTTCCTGTGAATATATTTGGGATATAAGGGGGGCGGCAATGCCGCAGAATGGAGAGTGAAAAATATGGCAAATTTACATGAAACACAATATTTCGGCAGATTGGAAAAAGAACCCGAAAACGAAGCAAAGCGAATCCTGATGGCAGTGAGCAATGCCTTGCGGGAAAAGGGCTATAATCCTGTCAACCAGATTGTAGGCTATATCCTTTCCGGTGACCCGACTTATATCACAAGCTATCAGAATGCCCGTGTGCTGATTCGTAAGCTGGAACGGGATGAGCTTCTGGAGGAGCTGGTAAAGGATTATTTAGACCGTAACGAGTAATCGTCGGAAAAAGAAAGAGGAACCGAATTGCGTATTTTAGGTTTGGATTTTGGTGACAAAACCATTGGTGTGGCGGTCAGCGATCCCTTCGGCTGGACGGCACAGGGCGTGGAGATTATCCGAAGGGAAAACTCCATGGAATTTAAGAAATGTATGCGTAGACTGGCAGAACTGGTGGAACAATACCAGGCAGAGACAATCGTTCTGGGCTATCCGAAAAATCTGGACGGCTCCGAAGGGGACAGATGTGTCAAAACAAAGGATTTCTGCGAACGCGTGAAAAGAAGATTTCCCAAGGCAGAGGTTCTGCTCTGGGACGAAAGATTCAGCACCATTGCGGCGGAGCGTTCTCTGCGTGAGGTGGGGCTGAACCATAATCAGAGAAAAAGCGTCATTGACAAGATGGCGGCAGTGCATATTTTGCAGGGTTATCTTGACAGTAAGGCGAAAGGATAAGAATAGAGGAGAATTTTATGGCGGATATTTATGACGAAATCAATGATTTGGAATTTGAAGTGGTTACTATGACAGATGAAAATGGTGATGCAGTGGAGTTTTCCATCATTGATAATGTTGCCTGCGGCGGCGAACGCTATCTTCTGGTAGTGGAAACAGAATTGATGGATGATGATGAAACAGATGCCATCATTCTGAAGGAGGTTTCCATCAATACGGATGATGTGACGTATGAATTGGTGGAGGATGACGCGGAATTTGACCGCGTGGCGGATTTGTTTGCCCAGAAGGCAGAGGATTATACCGTAGAAACGGATGACTGATTGACGAATGTATTAGGGTGATTTTTTGCGGTCTGCAAAGGTCCCTTTTTATACAAAAATGAGCGGAAAAAGAAACAGCAGAATACGGAAGGAAAAACAGCAGCACTCATCGGATTGGAAAAACGGAGCGGAAATGTTTTTGCAATCGTTGAGTATCGACTGCTCTTTTTCTGGTTGCCCTTTTTTGGAAAAGGGACGCTGATTCTGCCGTTTAAAGAGAACTTTTTTACGCCATACTATAAAGAAAATGACAGAGAAAACAAAAAAGGAGGTGTGTTTTTTGGCAGAGAAAAAATCCGCGAAGGAGACAAACGGAAAGGATTCCGCGAAGGAAACCAAAACGAGAACAGCAAAGACAAAGGCGGACAGCAGGGCAAAGACAGAGACGAAGGCGAAAAAGGAGCCGACTGCGAAGATGACGGCGAAACCGGCGGCAAAGCCGAAGCAGCGCACAAAGAGCCGCGCAAAGGCAAAGCCTAAGATGAACCTGAAGGTGATCGCGCTGGGCGGTCTGGATGAAATCGGTAAAAATATGACGGTTCTGGAATATGGCGATGATATTATCATCATCGACTGCGGTCTGGCCTTCCCTGAGGATGATATGCTGGGGATCGATCTGGTTATCCCTGACGTGACTTATTTGACAAAAAACATCGACAAAATCAAAGGGATTGTATTAACACACGGACACGAGGATCATATCGGCGCATTGCCCTATATCCTCAAGCAGATTAACGTACCCGTATTCGGGACACTGCTGACACTGGGGCTTCTGGAAAATAAGCTGAGAGAGCATAAAATGCTGGATTCCACAACAAGGCATACGGTTGTACCCGGCGAAAAGGTAAAGCTGGGACAGATGGTTGTGGAATTTATTCATACGAACCACTCTATCGCAGACGCGGTTGCACTGGCAATCCATACACCTGTGGGCGTTGTGGTGCATACGGGCGACTTTAAGGTGGACTATACGCCCATTGACGGTGATGTGATTGATTTACAGCGGTTTGCTGCACTGGGCAAGGAGGGCGTTCTCCTGCTGATGAGCGACAGCACCAATGCAGAGAGAAGGGGCTTCACGATGTCCGAAAAGAACGTGGGGAAGGTGTTCGAGAAGATTTTCGAGGAAACACCGAAGAACCGTATCATGGTTGCGACCTTCTCCTCAAACATTCATCGTATTCAGCAGGTTATCAATGCGGCGTATATGTACGGCAGAAAGGTTGCCATTATCGGTCGCAGCATGGTCAATGCGGTGAAAACGGCATCCGAGCTGGATTATCTCTGGATTCCGCCCAGAACGCTGATTGATATTAACGAAACAAGAAATTATCGGGATGATCAGCTGGTTATCATTACGACAGGCAGCCAAGGGGAGACAATGTCCGCCCTGTCCCGTATCGCATCCGGCGAGCATAAGCAGATTAACGTAAAGCCTGATGATAAAATTATCATCAGTGCATCTGCCATTCCGGGGAATGAAAAAAGCATTTCTCGTGTGGTGAATGAGCTGCTGAAAAAGGGCGCAAACGTGGTTTATGGAGATATTGAGGATATCCACGTTTCCGGTCACGCCCGTCAGGAGGAGTTGAAGCTGATGCTGGCGCTGACAAAGCCGAAGTTCTTCATGCCTGTGCATGGGGAATTCATGCACCTTTCCTGTCACAAGAATTTGGCGATTTCCATGGGGATGGATAAAAATGACATCTTTGTGATGAAGCTGGGTGAGGTGCTGGAGGTCAACAAAAATGAGGCGAAGGTTACCGGAACTGTGCCTGTGGGACAGATTATGGTAGACGGCTTGGGTGTTGGCGATGTCGGCAATATTGTTCTGCGTGACAGAAAGCATTTGTCACAGGATGGTCTGATGGTGGTTGTGGTTTCCATGGACCGAGAAATGGGGACGATTGTTTCCGGCCCCGATATTATTTCCAGAGGGTTTGTATATGTCCGCGAGGCGGAAAATCTGATGGATGAGGCGCGCGCCTGTGTGTTGGATGCGCTGCTGAAGTGCGAGGAAAAGAATGTTACAAGCTGGAATTATATCAAGGGTGTCATTAAGGATACGCTGAAAAATTATATCTGGCAGAAAACAAAGAGAAGTCCGATGATTCTGCCGATTATTATGGAAGTATAAAAGAAAAAGAGCCGATTTCATGTGCACAGTGAAATCAGGCTCTTTTTTTGCTTGCAACGGAAGCCTAGCGGGATTCCTCGCCGAAGCGTCCTCCATTATCTAGAAATCATTCCGTTGACTCTGCCTGCAGAATAGCGTATTTCCGAGATGCCGCAAATACTTCGGCTATGCCCGAAGGGCAGGAAGGCATATTCTGCGTCAATCCTTATTCCCAATCCTATTTCCGCAAGGTTTCCCTTGGCACCGGGGTACAATTCCCCGAGCCGTTCCGTCAAGCGGTATCCGTTCAAGAAGGACGATCAAGTGCCGATATGCAAAGCCCACCGGCCTACGCCCGAAACGCTGCTTAAGTTTATCCTTCTTTATTCTACTATACCGCAGCGGGCGGAGAAAAGCAATACGGCTGATGGAGAAAGAAGAAAAAATCAAGACAGATTCTATCTTGATTTTTTGCTGCATTTCGGATAGAGTGAGAGAAAGAATGTTGAAGGATGGGAAAAAGGAGCTTTTATGGATATCAAAAATCTGGTTACTTTCATACATGTAGCGGAGCTGCGCAGCTTCACGAAGGCGGGGGATAAGCTGGGCTATTCCCAATCAACGGTTTCTTTCCAGATTCGTCAGCTGGAAAATGAATTGGGGGTGCCCTTATTTGAGAGAATCAACCGCACGGTTACGCTGACAGAGCATGGGATTCGTCTGCTGCGCTCTGCTTACAAAATCAATGAGCTTTTGGAAAGCTTTCAGGAGGAAACGAAAGCGGAAACGAAGGTGCATGGGCGTGTGCGTCTGGCGATTGCGGATTCCCTGAGCAGTGAGGTGATTCGGCGCATTTTCCCGGAGCTGCATCGCAAATATCCCGACATTACGCTGGAGTGTATTTCCGCAGGCACGCAGGAGATGTTTCGCCTTTTAAACCAGAATGAAGCGGATATTGTGTATACGCTGGATAACCATATTTACGATACGAATTATGTGATACAGCAGGAGAGCCGCATTGGGGTGCATTTTGTCTGCGCGTCGGAAAATGTGCTTGCCGCGCGGGATGCCATTGCTTTGACAGAATTGGTGAAGCAGCCGTTTCTGCTGACGGAAAAGGGTATGAGCTACCGCCGGATGCTGGATGAGAAGCTTGCGGCACATTCCCTGGAGATTCAGCCTGTTTTTGTCAGCGGGAATGCAGGGCTGATTGCATCTCTGGTGGAGCAGAATGCAGGGCTTGCGCTTCTGCCTGATTATATCACGAAGCCGTATATCGAAAAGGGGGCACTGTGCTATCTGAATGTGCCTGAAATGGAAATTGAAATCTGGACACAGCTGCTGCACCATCGGGAAAAATGGGTTTCCGAGCCGATGCGGATTGTGATTGACCATCTGCGGCGGTGTATGCTGTGATGCGGTGCCCATTTCGATACTTATATGGTATACTGTAAGCAGTTTTCAAAGCAAACGGAGGGATAACAATGAGATATCAGAAGCTTGGCAATACGGATATTGATGTTTCCGTGATTGCATTAGGCACATGGGGACTTGGCGGCGGCAGTGTCTGGACGGACAGAGATTCTACGGTAGAGGATACCAGAAATCTGCTGGACATCTGTCGGGAATATGGCGTAAATTATATTGATACCGCGCCGGTTTACGGCACAGGTGCAAGCGAGGAGCTGCTCGGCAGGGCATTGAAGGGCAGAAGACAGGACTTTATCCTGCAAAGCAAATGCTCCCTGAACTGGAGAAATGAGGGCGGTAATTTCCATTATGAACGCGATGGGTACACCGTCAACAATGACACCCGTGCGGCGGCAGTGAAAAAGGACGTGGAGGATTCTCTGCGCAGGATGCAGACGGATTATCTGGATTCCGTGATTGTGCATTATGTCTGCGGCAGCTTTCCTGTAGAGGAAACGGTCGGCGCACTGGAGGATCTGGTCAGAGAAGGGAAAATCCGCACCTATGGGCTTTCCAACAGCCAGCCTGCGGATTTGGCGGCATATCGGAGGGTTGGCGGCAAGGTATCCGTTGTGCAGGAATTTTTCAGTATTCTTTCGCCCTTCCATGGCAGAGAATATTTTGAGATGTGCAGAAAAAACAATACTGTATTCCAGACCTACGGTGTATTGGAGGAGGGCTTTCTGACCTCTCCTGCATTTCTGGATAAGGAATTTGCGAAAACGGACATCCGTTCCAGACTGCCGTGGGTGGCACCCGAAAAGAAGGAAGGACTGCGCCGTGCATTTGCACTCTGGGCACCGATGTGCGAGGAATATCATTGCAGCTATGCGGCATTGGTGGAGGCTTGGGCGCTGTCTCAGTATGACAGAATGAGCCTTCTGGTTGGCATGCGTCGTGCATCGAGCGTAGAGGATACTGCGAAGTGTCTGGATATCAGGCTGAAGGCGGAGGATATCAAGCGCATGGAGGAGGCTGTAAAGGCAATTCAGGTTGCGGTTCTGGACAAATAGGTTTTGAAAAAGCATAACCACCGGTTTACCGGTGGTTATATTGATTTTTCGGCAGAAATTTTATTCTTGCAATTTTCTACAAAAATGCTATGATATAAAAAATATACGAAAGAAAAATCGAAGGAGGCGCATGCGATGGATTTGAAATATTTGACGAAGGAAGGTTCATGGGAGAAAAATCCCCCTGATTTACAGGCGGAGGTTTTGCAGGGAAAGCGTGGCAGGCTTCTGGTGACAATTTACCGCGCAGGCGGCGCAGGGCTGCATCCGACGGTTTTGCTGAGTCATGGCTTCCCCGGTATTGAAAAGAATTTTGATTTAGCGCAGGCGCTGCGGCGCATCGGCTTTCATGTGGTGCTGTATCATTACAGCGGCAGCTGGGGCAGTGATGGGGCGTATGCCTATGCGCATAATCTGGAGGATGCAGACACCCTTCTGGAATTTATCGAAACGAATACGACCTACGGCTTTGATCGGGAGCGGCTGTTTGTGGCAGGGCATAGTGTAGGCGGTTTTGTGACGGCACAGCTTTTGGCGGCGCATCCGGAGCTGAAGGCAGCGGTCCTGCTTGCGCCCTGCGATTTAGGCGGCGTGATGGGCTTTGCGGATGACACGGAGCCGAAGCGGCTGTTGCTGGATATTTTTGAGGGCGGCCCGATTTGGCTGAACGGAACATCTCCTGCGGCATTATATGAGGAGGTTTTCGCCGATCAGGCAAGCTATCGCATTGGGGCATTGCTGGAGCGCTTTGGGAAACGTCCGGTTTATTGCTTAGGTGCGGTGCAGGATGAGTGCTGTCCGCCTGCGGCGCATTGCCTGCCTTGGGTAGAGGAGCTGAAGAAAATGGGTGGAACTGTGGTTTATGAAGCATTGGACACCGACCATTCCTTCAGCGACACCAGATTGCAGATGATTGAGAAAACGGCAAAATTTCTGGCAGAACAGGCGCAGAAAGCAGAATAATGTTTATAAAATAAACCCCATCCATACACAGTGTACGGAGGGGTTCGTTGTTTCATAAGCAAATTTTAGTGTGTGATAATTTCTACGCCGTCCTCGGTTACGGCAACGGTATATTCCCACTGGGCGGAAAGAGAACCGTCCTCGGTATAAACCGTCCATTCGTTTTCTTCATCTACGAAGAAATCCTCTTTGCCTTCGTTTACCATGGGTTCAATCGTAAAGACCATGCCGGGCACAAGAAGCATCCCTGTTCCTCTCTTGCCGATATGGCAGACATACGGGTCCTCATGGAAATCATTGCCGACCCCATGACCGCCGATATCACGCAGAACAGTATAGCCATGCTGATGGACATACTCGCTGATGACTGCGCCGATATCGCCCAGTCTGCCCCAGGGCTTTACTTCCTTTAGGGCTAAATCAACAGATTCCTTTGTCACCTCAACCAGCTTTCTCGCCTCGTCGCAGACATTGCCAATCAGGAACATACGGGAGGCATCGGCATAATAGCCATCCAGAATGGTGGTAACGTCAACATTGATGATATCGCCATCCTGCAGGATTTGATTGGGATCGGGGATACCATGACAAATGGCATCGTTCACAGAGGTGCAGACGCTCTTGGGGAAGCCCTGATAGCCCAGAGGCGCAGGGATACCGCCATGCTCTACGGTGTAGTTATGCACCAGTGTATTGATATCGTCTGTGGACATGCCTGCCTTGATATTTTCCGCAACCATATCCAGAATTGCCGTATTCAGCTTGCCTGCCTTGCGGATGCCTTCCAGCTGTTCGGGAGTTTTAATCAGCTTATGACTGGGAACGGGAATATGTTTTAATTGATACGCCGCCAGCTTATCATCAAAAGCCGCATGGCAGGATTTGTATTTTTTGCCGCTGCCGCACCAGCAGGGGTCATTTCTACCGATTTTCATAGTATTTCTCCTTTTTTCTATATAGACTACTTACCAAAACAATGGTAGCACAAAAAAGAAGATGGTACAATAGAAGAAAATGAGAAAAAACGATTGACAAATAGAAAAAACAGGTGTATCCTCTTAAATCATAGTTAATCGATATGAAATAGGGAGTGATGTTATGCTTTTAAAAAGTACAATTTTTGGCTGTTGTTGCTGTCAGGCTTGCAAATTTATGTTACACTAATGAAATGCGGAAAACAGATTTTTTGAACGGAGGATAACAACTATGGCTAAGATTTATAAAAGTGTAGAAGAACTGATTGGCAACACACCCTTACTGGAGCTGACAAAGATTGAAAAGGAAACGGGCGCAACTTTGCTGGCAAAGGTAGAAGCGCTGAACCCCGGCGGCAGTGCGAAGGATCGTATCGCAAAGCGCATGGTGGAGGATGCGGAAAAGGCAGGCATCCTGAAGGAGGGCGCAACCATCATTGAGCCCACAAGCGGCAACACAGGCATTGGTCTGGCACTGATGGCGGCGGCAAGAGGCTATCGTGCAATCATCGTTATGCCTGACAGCATGAGCATGGAACGCAGACTGCTGATGACGGCCTTTGGTGCGGAGCTGGTGCTGACAGAGGGCAAGCAGGGCATGAAGGGTGCAGTGGAAAAGGCGGAGGAGCTGGCAAAGGAAATCCCCAATTCCTTCATTGCAGGGCAGTTTGTGAACCCCTCCAATCCGGCGGCGCATTATGAAACCACAGGCCCTGAAATTTGGGCAGATACCGATGGCAAGGTAGATATTTTTGTTGCAGGCATCGGCACAGGCGGCACAATCACAGGCGTAGGCAAATATCTGAAGGAAAAGAACCCTGCGGTGCAGATTGTCGCAGTAGAGCCGGCAGCCTCCCCCCTGCTGTCCAAGGGTGTTGCAGGCCCTCACGGTATTCAGGGGATTGGCGCAAACTTTGTACCCGATGTTCTGAATACAGAGATTTATGATGAAATTGTTACTGTAACGAATGAAGATGCGTATGCGGCAGGCAGAAGCCTTGCGAGAGAGGAAGGTCTGCTGTCCGGTATTTCCGCAGGTGCGGCGGTACATGCGGCGAAGGAGATTGCAAAGCGTCCCGAAAATGCAGGCAAAAACATTGTGGTATTCCTGCCGGATACGGGCGACAGATATCTCTCCACTCCTATGTTCCAGGAATAATGGGAAGGGAACAGCGGCAATTCATACAGTTTATTGCGGCACTGACCATGCTGATTGACCACATCGGCATGGTCTTTTTTCCGAGCGTCATCGGCTTTCGTGCCATCGGGCGGCTTTCGTTTCCGCTGTTTGCCTTCGGTATTGCCGAGGGGGTGCGCTATACGCATTGCTTTTGGCGGTATTTCGGGCGAATTCTTCTGACGGCGGTCCTTTCTCAGCCGATTTATATGCTTCTGTTCGGCATCACACAGGGCAATCCCTTATTCATGCTGGCATGGGGTGCGGCGGCGCTGTATTTCTTTCGGCAGGGGAAAAAGGCGGTTGCGGCGGTACTGCTTATCGGCTCTTATTTTGCTGACATGAGCTATGGCTGGTATGGTGTCTGGACGATTTTCTGCTTCGGGTTTTATGCAGAACGGGAAAGCCTCTGCTTTTACGGACAGCTGCTGCTGAATATTCTGTATGGCTTGAAAACAAGGGCGTGGATTCAGCTATTGTCTCTCTTTTCCTTTGGCTTTCTGGATGGGAAATGGCGTGTGGCGGCGTTTTCAAAAAAACTGCCACGCTATTTCTTTTATGTGTTTTATCCCCTGCATCTACTGGTGCTTTGGGGCATCAAGGCAGGAATCTCATAGTACATTTTTTGCCGAAACTGTGGTATAATTTTATTTAACCCATTTACCCAAAAGACAAAGGAGAACGATTTATGAAAAAAATGAAACGAATTCTGGCGGCAGGGCTGATGCTTCTTGCATTGGCAGGCTGCGGTGCTTCCGACAATCAGGCGGCGGAATATCCTGCCATGGAGCCGCTGGATATCAGCAAGATGGAGCTGGCGACAGTGGAAAACGGCACGGCAAAATATCAGTATGATGCGGATGTTTGGACAACGGAGGGCGAGGTTGTAAACAGTCTGGTGTTATATGCAAGGGATACCGTTGGGACAGAAAAGCCGGTTGCCATCAACGTACAGATTGCAGGGGAGAGAAAGAAAGCCCTTGACGAGGATCTGATGAATCAGGTGCTGGAGCAGCTGGAAAAGAATGCTTCTCTGACGGTTGAGAAATGTGAGCTGCGCAGCTTTGACGGCAATCCTGTCATCTATATGGAAAATTCATTCACCTTCAACGATGAGGTTATTGATCAGATGATTGAAAATGAGCTTTGGACAGAGGAGTCCTTGGAGCAGGCGGGCGGCAGAGAAACGATTCTTGCTATTCCTGATTCCCATTCCATTGTTGTGTACGGAATTCTGGATGGCAATCTGGTGATTTATGGCGGCACCTATTATGAGGATGCACAGAAGCAGGAAGTGCTGGATGCTATCAATATTATGCTGCAGACAACAGAAATCGAATAAAAATCAAAAAAGAAAAAGGATAAATCCCGCTCTGAGATTTATCCTTTTTTGTATGCTGATAAAATTATAAAGGCTTCTGTAGCTCTCTGTTCTGCTTCCTTGCGTGGAAAAGTGCTTTCAGCACAACCGCAACGATCGGTCCTAAAATCAACCCGAATACCCCGATGCACTTAAAGCCGAAATACATGGAGAACAGCGTCAGCAGGGGATGCAGCCCAATCTGCGTGCCAAGAATTTTCGGCTGTAGAATTTGCCGCGTTATTTGGATGATGCCATAAAGTGCCAGATAGCCGATGGCAAGGAAGGTATTTCCTCTGGTGAAGAAATAAATTGCGCCCGGCCAGAGGATGAACCCGCTGCCGAAGAAGGGCAGGGCATCGATAATGGCAATCAGAATACTCAGCAGCAGCGGATGAGGCGAATGCAGCACCAGCATCCCGATGAGAGTGACGATAAAAACAAAGCCCATCAGAATCAGCTGCGTTTTAAGATAGCCCAGGACAGAAGCCTTCAATTCTTGCTTTGTGGTATAGACGGAAAGCCCGAACAGCGGCGCAATATGAATTTCATACTGCCGGCGAAGCAGGTCTCTGTCCTTTGTGAAGAAATAGGCGGAAATCAGTGATACAAAAAACGCAATGAAAAAGCCGGAAACACCGCCAAGTTTGCCTGTTGCGCTGCCCTTGGGAACAAGGGAGAGCAGAAAGCCGGAGGAATCCGTTTGCAGGCTGGAGAAAAAGACCTGTAATGTCTTTGGCAGCCTCTGCGCGAGAGTATCAAACCGTGTCCAGAAATGTGAAAGCCCCGTTTCAAACAGGTTGATATAGTGCGGCAGATTTTCGGAAAGCTCCTTCAGCTTGGCAATCAGCCCTGTGCCGCTCCAGAAGCCGAGCAGTCCCAACAGGGCAAACAGCAGCAGAATCCCGATGATAGCACTGATGCCGCGGGGAATATGAAATTTCTGAAGACGGTCTGCCAGAGGGTTAAACAGCAGGCTCAACAGCCACCCGATGAGGAATGGCAGGAAAATCCGAAAAAGATAGCGAAAGAACAGACAGCAGCCAAGCACCGCCGCAAGCAGCAGGACAATATCATGAATGGCTTGTTTATTTTTTTCGTAAAATGTCCACATAAAGATACCCCCTTCAGGGAAGGAAAAATTTTTCTTTTCTTCATTATTATAGCACAAAAAAAGAATAGGAATTTCATCTTTACCGTTTTTTAAAAGAATGTTAACTTTTTCGACAAAAAATTCATTTTTTGTGTAAGTTGATGGTTGCGTGTTTGTTTTATGTAGTGTACAATATCCATAATAAAAATGTATACAGTATAGAAAAAACGGGAGGCTACACCGTGAGAGAAATACGACTGAAGGCAAGAGCAAAAATCAATTTAACCCTGGATGTGACAGGCAAAAGGGAGGACGGCTATCATCTTCTGGAAACCATCATGCAGACGGTAGCACTGTATGACGGTATCTATATGAAGAAGCTGGAAAAGCCCGTAATCAAGCTGAAAACCAACCTGCCATGGCTGCCGACGGATGCGCGCAATCTGGCGTGGAAGGCGGCAAACCTGATGCGGGAGACCTTCGGCATAAAGGAGGGTGTGTTTATTGAGATTGATAAACGAATCCCCGTTGCGGCAGGGCTTGCCGGCGGCAGTACGGATTGTGCGGCTGTTCTGGTGGGCATGAACCGCCTGTTTGGTCTGGGGCTTTCCGAAGCACAGCTGGAGGAGGTGGCGGGCAGATTGGGTTCGGATATCCCTTACTGCATCCGTCGCGGCACAGTTTTGTGTGAGGGAGTCGGCGAGGTGATGACAAATGTCGCACATCCTTGTCCGGATTGCTATGTGGTACTGGCAAAGCTGTCCGTCAGCGTTTCCACAGCTTCTGTTTATAAGCAGCTGCGCTGGCAGGAAATCGAGCAGCACCCCGATACAAAGGCAATGCTCAAAGCCATGCAAGAGAAAGATGTGGCAAAGATGGGAAAGCTGCTTTCCAATGTTCTGGAAACCGTGACCATTGAGCTGCATCCAAGAATCGCAAAAATAAAAGCACGTTTGATGGAATTAGGGGCGGAGGGTGCCCTCATGAGCGGCAGCGGTCCAACGGTGTTTGCCCTGTTTACGGACAGAGCAAAGGCAAGAAAGGCGGCGGCTCTGGTGAAACGGGAGTTTGCCCTGAAGGATTGCTTGGCAACAAGAACCTATCGGGTACGAAGAGAGCTGAGAGGAGAACATAATAATGACCGAAACAAAATTCAACATCAATACAAATGAGTATTTACCGTTGCGAGATGTCGTATTTAACACACTGAGGGATGCGATTCTGACAGGCAAGCTGGTTCCCGGAGAAAGACTGATGGAAAATCAGCTGGCGGAAAAGCTTGGCGTAAGCCGTACTCCTGTCAGAGAGGCACTGCGTATGCTGGAGCTGGAAAATCTGGTAGAGCTGGTGCCCAGAAAGGGCGCGCAGGTGCTGGATATGACAGAAAAGGATATCGTAAATATTCTGGAAATCAGAAGCGCGCTGGAAGGGCTTGCAACCTCTCTGGCTTGTAAGAAGATGACAAAGGAATGTTTGCAGCAGCTGAAAAATATGGAAGTGGATTTTGAACGCGCGATTGCGGAAAATGATGTAGAGCGTTTTGTGGATATTGACGAAGATTTCCATGATGTGATCTTTCAGGCAACAGAAAACGATAAGCTGATTCAGATGTTCCGAAACCTGAGAATCCAGCTGTATCGTTACAGAATGGCACAGGCGAAGAACGATAATTCCATGTCCACCATCGTGGCACACCACAGAAGTATTCTGCGTGCGCTGGAAAACCATGACAGCGAGGAAGGCGCAGCAGTGGCACAGGGACATATCAAATACCAAACAGAATCCATTCTGCGTTTTATCAAAAATAAATAAGACAATATAAGCCTCCCCTGCGGAGGCTTTTTTGATGCAAACGAGCTTCTGAGAAATGGCTTATCTTACAGTTTCGTTACAGAAAAACGGAAATTTTGCCTTTTGCTTGCAATCTTCCTGTGGATATCATAAAATAAAAGCATCAGTTGTCAGAATTTGAAGAAATAAGGGGGAAAACCCATGGCGGATACATTGTTCCCGAAACGGGAGGAGCGTGTGCCCTATGGCAGCGGAACACCTGCCGGACGGGACAGAAAAAATACAAAAGGCAAAAAAACAGGCAGAACGAACCGCAATAAGCCCACAGAAAAAAAGCGCGGCAAAAAGGACGGCAAAAAGCTGAACCGCAATGCACTTTATCTGATTGGGATTATAGTGATTTTATTCATCGTGTTTCTCTTTGTGCGCAAAAACGGCTCTGCGGTTTATATCGCGGATGAGCAGGTCGGGATTCTGGAAACCAGAAAGGTAACGGCGAAGGAGCTGACTGCCACACTGGAAAGTCAGCTGGAGGGCATTGTCGGCTCGAAGGTGCAGATTAACGAGAAAATCAAGGTAGAGGGCATCCATATCGGCTCCAAGGAGAAGAAGGATGTCTGCACGATGGAGCATTTGTTGCCGAAAATGCGCAGCAAGGTAACGTATAAGGTGGAAGCGGCGATTATTACAGTGGATAGTGAAAAGGTTGCCATCCTTGCAAATGAAAAAGCGGCGAATGCCGTGCTCAAGCAGGTGCAGACAGACCTTATGCCCAAGGAGGGCGTTGCGGAGGATGCGGAAATCAGCTGGCAGGAGGATGTTGAGGTTGTGAAGGAATTTGTGGATTCCACGCAGATTCTGGAGCAGGAGGATGCCGTGAAGGTATTGGAATCCACTACAGAGGCAACCCAGAGTTATACCGTTCAGTCCGGCGATGCGCCGTATCTGATTGCAAATGAATTTAAAACAACGGTGGAAAAGCTGAATCAGCTGAATGAAGGTGCAAATCTTACCGGCGGGATTCGTGTAGGGCAGGTTATCAATGTGCCGGTACAGAAGCCGAAGATTTCCGTAAAAACAGTGGAAACACAGGTGCTGACGGCAGTGGAGCCGAAGACCTACCAAACTCAGTATGATGATACCAAGCCTTCGAGTTATCAGAAGGTCATCCAGCAGGGAAAGGCAGGGCAGAAGAAAAGCACCATCCGCATTACGCGTATCAACGGCGAGGTGACGGAGGAAAAGGAAGTGGATAAGGAAATTATCCAGGAGGCTGTGCCCGAAATCATCGTCAAGGGAACACAATAAAAAAAATAGCGAAAAAAAGAGGGTCGTTCCGCAGATTTCTGCTGCGGAACGGCTTTTTTGTGGTAATATATTGATATCGAAACAGTACATATGAAAAAAAGGAGGGGGATTTCCTATGGGTATTTCTTTTTCTCTGAAAGGAGATTTTATCAAAAAGGACGAGGTTTTTGCACTGCAAAAGGAGGTGGAGCGTTGTCATTATGCGCTTCATGAAAAAACAGGCAAGGGCAATGATTTTTTAGGCTGGGTGGATTTGCCCGTAAATTACGATAAGGAAGAATTTGACCGCATCAAAAAGGCGGCGGCACGCATACAGGCAAACAGCGAGGTGCTGATTGTCATTGGTATCGGCGGCTCCTATCTGGGGGCGAGAACGGCGCTCGATTTCATCAAGACCCCGTTTTATAATGAACGAAAAAAAGACCCCCCCGATATTTATTTCGTAGGGAATAACATCAGCTCTGCCTATCTGAATGATGTTCTGGCAATTCTGGGAGACAGGGATTTTTCCGTCAACGTCATTTCCAAATCCGGCACAACCACGGAGCCTGCGATTGCCTTCCGCATTTTCAAGCAGCTTCTGGAGAAAAAATACGGCAAGGCAGAAGCCGCAAAGCGTATTTTTGCCACAACCGACCGCGCAAAGGGCGCGCTGAAGGGCATGTGCGACAGAGAGGGCTACGAAACCTTTGTCATCCCCGATGATGTCGGCGGACGTTTTTCCGTACTGACCCCTGTCGGGCTTTTACCGATGGCAGCTGCCGGCGTGGAGCTTGATGCGGTGATGCAGGGCGCGGCGGATGCAAGAGAAAATTACAGTAACCCCGATTTAAAGGAAAATGACTGCTATCAGTATGCCGCACTGCGCCATTTGTTCTATCAGCAGGGCAAAACGGTTGAAATTCTGGCAAATTATGAGCCGCATCTGACCTCCTTCGGGGAATGGTTCAAGCAGCTTTTCGCCGAAAGCGAGGGGAAGGAGCATAAGGGCATTTTCCCTGTGGCGGCGAATTTCTCAACGGATTTGCACTCCATCGGGCAGTATATTCAGGATGGTCTCAGGTGCTTCTTTGAAACGGTGCTTTGGGTGAAAACGCCGAAATCTGCCGCAGTGGTGCCGTTTGATGCACAGGATGAGGATGGGCTGAATTTTCTTGCGGAAAAGGAAATCCATTTCGTCAACAGCAAGGCATTTGCAGGCACAATGCTCGCCCACATGGATGGCGGCGTACCCAATCTGGTGATTGAGCTGGATAAGATGGACGCTTATCATTTTGGGGCGTTGGTTTATTTCTTTGAAAAGGCAGTCGGCATCAGCGGCTATCTTCTGGATGTAAACCCCTTTGACCAGCCGGGGGTTGAGGCGTATAAGAAAAATATGTTTGCGCTTCTGGGAAAACCGGGCTACGAGGACAGAAAAGCCGAACTGGAAGCAAGACTTTAAGACAAAAAAAGAACTTCTCAAAATAAAAATGAGAAGTTCTTTTTGATTGCCGAAAATGGTTAAAACAGCTGCGCCAGTAAAGCGGTGCAAAGTGCATCATCCAATTCGAGCAGGCTTTTCCTTCCGTCCGCAAAGGTAACGGATATTTTATGATTGCCCTTGACCTCGCTTTCGATTTTGTGGGCGGCAACCATTTTTTTGTTGAGAATAATCATATTGCCGAGGTTGATGGATAAAACCACCTTGCCGCCGGAATGCATAATTTTGCCGCCGATATAGTCGCCTGCGATAACCTTATTTTTTGCGCCTAGGATACCCATGAAACACCCTCCTTGATTTTTTTTCGCTTTTTTCTTACAAAATAGCATTTTTGGTGAAACTTGGCAAGCAAAAGCTTCGTCAAATATTGGATGCCAAGCGGTTTTGTTTACTTTTGCGGCACTTTCTAGTATAATCGAAGAAGAATAGAATGAAGAATAAGACTTTCCGAGGGGGAGAGGACACTATGGACAGAAAAATTCTGATTGTCGATGATGAGAAAAACATCGTCGATATCATTGCGTTTAACCTGAAAAAGGAGGGCTATACCGTCATCACGGCGGCAGATGGGGAGGAAGGCGTACAGAAAGCCATGGAGGAAAATCCGGATCTGATTCTGCTGGATATTATGATGCCGAAGATGGATGGCTATGAAGTCTGCAAAAAAATCAGAGAAAAGAAAAATACCCCGATTATCATGCTGACGGCAAGAGCCGAGGAGCTGGATAAGGTGCTGGGGCTGGAGCTGGGAGCGGATGATTATGTGACCAAGCCCTTTGGTGTCAGAGAGCTGATGGCAAGGGTGAAGGCGAACCTCAGAAAATCCGTTGTGCGCGAGGAGGCTCCCGAACAGGCACCTGCCGGTAAGGGGAATTTTGGCAAGCTGGATATCAACCCCGATCGGTATGAGGTGCGGAAGGATGGGAGAATCATTGATCTGACTGTCAGAGAATTTGAGCTTCTGAAATACCTTTCCGCGCAGAAGGGACAGGTTTTTTCCAGAGAAACGCTTCTGGAGAAGGTCTGGGGCTATGAATATTTCGGTGATGTGCGGACAGTGGATGTCACCATTCGCCGTTTGCGTGAAAAAATCGAGGATGACCCCGGCAAGCCGGTTTATATCCTCACAAAAAGAGGCGTAGGGTATTATTTTGACTGCTGAGAAAAGCGAGGGATTAGCTTTTGCGAATGCGAAGTATTAAATGGAAGTTAATTATCATGTATCTGGGGCTGGTGCTGATTGTGATGATTGTCAGCGGTACCTATATCCTGCTCAGCCTGCGAAATATCGAGATTGATAAATCCAGACAGGAGCTAGCAACCTATGCGGAGAGAATCAATGAACAGGTGATTGAGGGCGGCAAGGATGAGGAATTTCAGGAGAAGCTCTTAAAAACCGTATCAAATGCCGTTGGCATACAGGGCAATATTCTCAATACGGATGGGGAGACGATTGCCTCCACCACTGTAACGGAGGCACCCTATCCGGTTTATACGGATCAGGCGATTATTGCGGCAATGAACGGCATGACCTCCTTTTCCACACAGAAAAAAAGCACCGATTCCTTCGGGCTTCTGCGTGAATGGATGAGCTATGCCACACCTGTGCAGACGAGCGGGACAACCCCCTCCTATATCATCTATACCAGACTGGACGCAAGCGATATGCAGACCAGTCTGGATAAAACCACGCAGACGATTGTTGCGGCGGTTATGATTGCGCTGTTTCTGGCGGCAGTGATGGGCTATGTTTTTGCACAGACACTGACGGGCCCGATTCTTGCGCTGACAACGGGCGCGAAAAATCTGGCAGAAGGGAATATGGATCAGAGCCTAACGGTGCGCAGCAATGATGAAATCGGCCAGCTGACCAGCAGCTTTAACAACATGGCGGCGGAGCTTTCCAAGAATATGTCGGAAATTTCAAGAGAGAAAAACCGTCTGGAAATTCTCCTGCATAACATGAGTGACGGCGTGATTTCCTTCAGTAAGGACGGCGAACTGATGCTTGCCAATGCGGCGGCAGAGGGGATGCTTGGTCTGGAAAAAATCGAAATGAATTTTACGGAATTTATCCGTGCGTATGATATCAGCTCCTCTGTCTATCTGGATATGGGGAATGAGCCCTCTAAGAAGGTTATTTTCCCTGTCGGCAAGCAGTTTATCAATGCGAATTTCTCTCCTTATTACGATAAAAGGGGCGAGGTTGAAGGCGTGGTTGTTGTTTTGCAGGATATCACAGAGCAGAAAAAGCTGGACGATATGCGAAAGGAATTTGTGGCGAATGTGTCGCATGAGCTGCGAACACCGCTGACAACCGTAAAAAGCTATACGGAAACCCTTCTGGACGGTGCTATGGAGAATGCGGAGATTGCACAGGAGTTCCTTGGCATCATTAACAGCGAAGCAGACCGTATGGCATTTCTGGTGCGTGATTTGCTGCAGCTGACGCGTTTTGATAATAAGCAGGTGCGTTTGGATATTACGAAAATCGAAATGAATGAATTTCTCAGCATGACTGTCCGCCAGAACAAAATCCATGCGGAAGCCAAGCATCAGACGCTGACCTTTGAGCCGTATGAGCATGAGGTGGTTGTTTTCGGCGACAGAGACCGCGTGGGGCAGGTGGTGAATAATATTGTGACCAATGCCATCAAGTACAGCTTAGAGCAGGCGAGCATCCGCATCTTCATTACGGAGGAGGAGCAGTTCTATAAGATTCATGTGCAGGATACGGGCATGGGCATCACAAGAGAGGATTTACCCCGTATTTTTGAGCGCTTCTATCGTGTGGATAAGGCGCGCAGCCGTGCCATGGGCGGCACAGGTCTGGGGCTTGCCATTGCAAAGGAAATTATGGAAAGCCACGGCGGTAAGCTGACGGCAGAAAGCGAATATGGCAAGGGAACAACGATGATTATGTGGTTCCCGAAGGAACGCCCGATTCTGGAATATGAAAGGGAGGAACAGAAAGCATAATATTACGCCGAAATACAGACGAAAACAGCACCTCAGACAAATGGCTTAACCGCGGCGCGCTTGTCTGAGCAGATTGTTATAGAACTGTAAGGGCGTTGTAACATAATTGTAATCTTCGTGCGATATAATCATAGTAGACAGAAAGCAGAAATTTCCATACAATAGAATGGAAAGGCTTTTCCGAATATGACGAGATTGCAGAGGAGGTGACAGGAATGAAAGCATATAGAAAAAAACTCATTGGTTTGGCTTTGGCGGCAGTGTTTTCTTTTTCTCCTGTCAGTGTATTTGCTTCCTCGGTGAATATTACAAGTGGGCTGCAAATCGGCGGCGATGAGGTGGAATGTACCTTTGACAGCAGCCGAATCCTCTATGGGGAAGCGAAGCCCGGCACGGATATTACTTTTACGGTATCCAAAATGGATCGTTTCGGCAATATGGTTGAAACCCACAGAGAAACCGTAACTGTCGGCTCTATGGGGCTGTTCAGCGAAACCCTGCCCCTGAGCAGAGGGAATAACTATATTTCCTTTGCCGCAGAGGGAGAAGCCAAGACCACAACGGTCATCAAGCAGGTGCCCCAACAGGTAAAAAGTCAGCTGCAACGGATGATTGCGCTGCCCGGCATGGGTGCGAAAAAATAAAAAATCAGATGAAAATAAATTGAATAGAAAAAGCGGTGAGATCAAATGAAAGTATACAGGATTACAAATTTTATCATTGTTGCTTTGGTCATAGCTGCGATTTATCAGACAGGAGAGTTATGGCTGGAAGGAACAAGCGGCCATAACTTTTTTTATGCCCTGGCGAAGCAGCTGAGCTTCGGCAAGGAGGAGGCGGATGGGGATGTCCTTCTTGCTACCCGTTATGCGGTTGGGGAGGGCGAAGGTACCTTTTCGGTCTATTATCCCGATAATGTGGGGAATAGTACGCTTCTGGAAACGGCGAATAAGGCTCTGGGGGAGATTCTGTCCCAAAGCGGCGCATTCCCTCAGAAAACAACCGCTGATTGGAAAAAAATTTTGGCGGCGCGCTGCATTGTCATGCAGTATGATTTTATGATTGCTTCGGAGGAATATCTGGAAAATTATAAGGATCTGAAAACAGACCAGAAGCTGGAGCAGTTCGATTATATCACGATTGTGCCTGCCAGAAGGAGCGGCGAGGAAAGCTACGCCTATTTCGTCAATTCCGATACGAATGAATGTGTCGCGTTTCATTGCGAGGGCGGCGGCGCGTCTGTCGCGCTCTATGATTCTCTGATGGCGGATAACGGCGATATGCGCTATATCTCCACAGGGCAGCGCACCAGTGCATCGGTGCTGTGGCGCAATATGTTTTTGCCCCAGTGGGCATATCTGCCCTATGAATATCCGGCTCTGGAGCAGGAGTTTGCCTTTGAAAAGGATGGCGAGCCGAGCCGTGCTACATTGGAAAATACGGTGAAAAATTTCTTCCGCAATTTCTCTGTGGACTGGAGCGAGCGTGACGAGGACGGCACCTATACCTTCAGTGACAGCGAAACGGTTGTCAAATACTATCCGGATGTGCGGATTCTGGAGTATTACAGCTATGAAAACTACGCCGGCAATGACAGAACAGGCCTGCTTGAGGGTTATCAGATTTGCTGTAATTTCCTGAAAAATGATGATTCCCTGCAAACGGATATTTATCTGGCGGATATCGAGCGTACCATCAATAATGAGGTTGTGTATTATTTTGATTATGCAGTGGATAACCTGCCGGTGAATCTTTCGCAGAATGTGAAGGATCGTATCGGTGCATCCCATGCCATTAAAGTAACGCTGCGAAATCAGGCGGTCAAGGAATACCGCCGCTATGCGGTCAATTTCAGCGAAGCCGCAGAGAAAAATCAGAAGATTAACGTCCAGTTCATCGATGCACTGGATGATGCAAATAAGACCTATAAGTCCGTTGTGGAGGATAAGGATATCACCGATGTTAAGAATATTGCATTGGGCTATCATGTGGATTTGACGGGCGATATCCGCCTGAAATGGTTCGTTACCCTCTATGAGTATACCTTCGTGGTGGATACAGAGCAGGAAAAGGATTTAACGGGCGTAACGGCAGGAGAATAAGCGATAAAGGAAATATGCAGAAGAAACTATGCAGAAGAAAGGAGGAAGGGCATGGAATGGAGCAATGCAAAAAAGTTTGTGATTGTTTTGCTGGTACTGCTGAATGTACTTCTGGCAGGGCTGAATTATAAACAAAATCGGGAAAACACCATGACGGCGGCACAGGAGCGTTCCATCTTTGAGGTGCTTTCGCGAAACGGCATCACCATGTATACCGACCTTCTGACGGAGCATCCACCCATGTCCCGTCTGGCGGTGGAGCTGCCCTCCTATAATAAGGAAACGCTGGAGCGGCTGTTTTTCGGCAGTGCGCGCACAACCGCTTCTACAAAGGGCGGCGAAACGGTCTATCAGGGGAAACAGAGCAGCCTGACCATGAGCGGTGCGCACGGTGTCTGGGAAACGAAAGCCGTGAAAAGCGGCAAGGGCGAGATGACCAAGACAGAAGCCCTCAGAGAAGCGCAGAAATTCATTGATAATACGGAGCATTTCTTCGGCAGCTATGGCGATGCTATTATTGCGGAGGAGAGCGAGGGCTTTCGGGTGAATTTCTTCGGGCAGTATAAACGGGAGAAGGTTTTTGCGAATTATTTCTCCTTTTTCGTCACCGCCGATGGAATTCAGAAAATCACCTTCAATTATTACCCTGTGCGCGGCTATACGGGCGAAAAGCAGGATTTAAGCTATGCGGATGAAGCCCTGCTTGCCTTCATGCGCGAATGGAAAAAGGGCGAGCATGCGGAGGAAGCAACCATTGACCGCATGGAGCTTGGCTATGCGCGGATGGAAAGCAATACTGCAGCGGATGGCGTTGCCTCGATCAATCTGGAGCCATGCTACCGCATTTATCTGATGGATGAGGAAAAGCCGTATCTCATCAATGCGTATACCTGTCAGATTTTAAATCAGTAAAACGAAAGGCAGTGAACCAACCCAAATGGGACGTTCACTGCCTTATCTTATTTTTTCTGCATTTCCTTCAGTGCCTTTTCATACAGGTCATAATGCTTTGTCAAATCTGCATCGCCATAGTAATAGTCCAGTTCCAGAAGCGTCTGCCCCGAAACCAGATATAGCCTTGTATGATTTTTACCCTTTGCCAGAAGGGCGTAATCAAACGGTGTATCCTCCAAAGCCGTAGTTTCATAGGTTTCATAAGCACGACCCAGATATTCTTTAATATATTCCTTCGGGGAAAGGAAGAACGCAAGCCTGCGATATTCCACCCAAAGCACCGATTCATACGGTTCGCCTAACGCATCTGTTTGATTCGGAATCCGCCCTGCTTGATTATAGGCAAGGTCAACAGGAGAGCCGAAGGTCGGATAGGAGTTGACCAGATTTGCCTCCCGTTCCCACCATTCTATTTCGGGACCGTCATCTCGCTGATAATAGCTGTCCATAGCGTAAAAATCAGGATCGTTTTCCAGTTCCGCCAGAGAAATCATCGGCAGGGGCTGCTTTACCTCTGCAATCGGTCGGTCGGAAAAGGAAAATACATTGGGTAGAAACGGCAGAAGGAGGAATGTAATCATCCCGATAACGCAGACATAATGGAACCGATGCTTCCACCGCAGACGGGCTGTCTGCCAATCGGTCGGCTGATGGTGCGGCTCGCCTGCCGCAAGAGAGCGTTGCAGCTTGACGAAACCACGGCTGCGCCGCCCGGCTAATATGGCAAAAAACAAAACGGGAAGGTTGCAGAAGGGATTGGCGAAACCCTCTACCCAGTCGTATGTGGTCTGCCTGTGCAGAACGAAAATATAAGCCGCAATCAGCACAACAATAAGCAGATTCTCTATATGGATGAAGTTGAAGAATTTGTTTCCCTTCAGACTATCGGGGTAGTATGCGCCTTCTTCCTCCGGCGTGGCGAAATAATCCGCCGTGCCTTCCTCTGCGGCATAGACATAGAATTGGTCCAATTTGCAGACAAAGCTCCAGCCCTTTTCTTTATGCTGTGCATGCCGTTCCTCTGTCTTGATTTTATCCAGAGTGGAGAGAGCGCCGGCCTGCTTCGGCTCCATGCGGAAAAGCAGACGCTTTTTCTCGCCCTCTATGAAGGTCGCAAAGAGGGCATTTGCCTTCTGCACATGCAGTCCCTCTGCGGAAAGGTCGGAAAACCAACTTTCCAGTGCATCAATTTCGTATGGCTCTGCGGGGAGCAGCTTTCTTTTGCATTTCGTCATGGAATGTCCTCCTCTTGATGTTTTCGGTTATTCCTGTATGGTGTAGTCCTGCTCTAATAGGGGGAGAAAGGCGCTCAGAGAATCGACCAGTCTGTTCTCGCCGTGGTAGCGCACAATCAGAAGGCGGTTGCCCTTGCGAAGCGTCAGCATCTGGCGGTGCATCTCGCTTGTTTCCTGATAAAAATACCCCTCGTCAAAGGAATCAGAGGAAAGCACCAACGCCTTCTCTGCCGTTGAGGGAAGGAAGGCATCGGGAAACGTGCCGTTTGCCCCTAAGGTCAGAAACGCCTGCTCCGTCAGGAAGGAGGGGCGCACCTCTAAAAGCGTAGTCGTCATCCACGAGGCATCTCCCCGCGCGGTGGTCTGCAAAAGCAGAGGGGCAAAAAACGTCGGCTCTGCATGGACGCGCGTTTCTATGCCGCTGTCCCCCGAAACATTTTCCAGTGGCACATACGGCAGTGGAGAAACAGAAGCAGAAGGCCGCTCCGTCGGTTCCTCCTTGGCAGAAATCGAAAAAATCTCAAACACAAGCACGAGAATCACCAGTACGTTGGCGGCAGTGGAAATCAGATTGCTGATTTTGCTGAGCTCCAGCTTTCGGGTGTAATCCTTTTCATGCTCCACGGGATTCCCCTGCTCCAGTTCTGTTTTCAGCTTTTTCAATAGCCGCAGCTCATAAAAATAATAAACAGCAAGGCAGAAAAAGAGAATCGGCATCAGAAGATCCGAAAACCAGGCATGGCCTATGATATGCTGCCCTAAATTGCGCCACCCAAGCAGCCCCATCCCAATGAAAAGCAGGGTAAAGAGTATCACGCCGACAAGGTAGAGATATCGCTCCTCGCGATAAAGCGAGTCAATATTTTTCTTCTGCACTTCGGGGTCAATATAAGGCTCCTCCGGGTGCTCCGTGAGGTTTGCCAGAAGGTAGCCCTTGCAGCGGTAGCCGCAGAGATATTCCCAGCCAAGCTGACGGTATGCCTCTATCTGCTTTGCGCTTGGCGTGTCATTATAAAAATCCGGAATGGCAATGCGAAAAATTCGCTTCTGTGGCTCGTCCTGCCGAAATTTTACCTTACCGCCGCGGAAGTCAACGGGAATCCATCCGTCCTCCGCCATGTCAGACAGCCATGTTTCCATTGCCGCAAAATCGAAGGTTGTTGCAGGTGTCAGCTTTCGTTTATATTTCATGTGTGCGCCCCCTTTTACCGAAAAATGTCCTTTTTTCCAGTATAGCAAAGGCGAAAAACGGATGTCAACAAGACACGAATATTGTAAGAAAGTCTTAAGAATTGCAAAGAAAAAAGAGTATCCTCTCAGCGAAAGATACTCTTTTCGGCGGTTATTTTTCTTGGCACTCCTTGCAGATGCCATAAAGAATGAGCTGCTCACATTCCACATCAAAATCCAAATCCGGTACAAGCTTTCTTGCAACCTCTGTCAATGCGTCCATGTGCAAATCATCCACTTTGCCGCAGATACGGCAAACCGTATGCGGATGACACCGTACCACGGCATCATAACGGGAGCTTGACTCGCCCACGTTCAATTCCTGCACCAGACCAAGCTGCTTGAAAAAATCAAGCGTTTTATAGACCGTAGCAAGGCTCATGGTGGGGTTAGTCGGTTCCAGTGTTTTATAAATCATTTCCGCATTCGGATGCGCGGTGGTACCCAAAAGCATATTATAAACGGCAATACGCTGTGGGGTGACCTTCAGCCCTTTTTCTCGCAAAAGCTGCGCAGTTTCTTTCATACAAATACACCCCTTTTATAAATAATAACTATTATTATTTAATAATAATACGGGTTCTTATTTATGTCAATAGAAAATATACCAAAATACAAGGAGTTCTGCAAATTTCCGCCGAAAACCGAGAGTTGTTTTTTGCAAACGGGTATGCTATGCTAATTTGCAGAAGAAAGGAATGATTTTTTATGCACATTGTTTTGTTGGAGCCGGAAATTCCCCAGAACGCAGGCAATATCGCGCGTACCTGCGCAGTGACAAATTCTGTCCTGCATCTGATTAAGCCTCTGGGCTTTTCCGTTGAGGATAAATATCTCAAGCGCGCAGGTCTGGATTACTGGAAGCTTCTGGATATCCGCTATTATGAAAATTTCGGGGACTTCTGCGAAAAGAATCCCAATGCGAAAATCTGGATGGCATCCACAAAGGCGCGTCATATTTACGCTGATGTGACCTACGGCGAAAATGATTACATCATGTTTGGGAAGGAAAGCGCGGGCATCCCCGAAGAAATTCTTATGGCGCATGAAGCAAATACCATTCGCATTCCTATGCTCGAAGCGGCAAGAAGCCTGAATCTTTCCAATTCCGTTGCCATTATTATTTATGAGGCCATGCGTCAGCAGGGCTTCCCCGGCATGCTGATGGAGGGGCAGCTGCACCATCATAAATGGTAAGAATGAAAAAAACGACCCGAAAATTTTTTTCGAGTCGCTTTTTTTTATTCGCCCTTTTCTGTTTCTTCTTGCATTTCTTCTATCGGCATATCCTCCATCGGGAGTGCATCCGTTGGCATTTCCTCCTCCGGCATTTCCTCCGCAGGGGGCGCAGGGGGTTCGGTCGCAGGGAATGCGACAAATGCCTTGAACAAATCGCCTTCGATTTCCAGAGAGAAGGTTCCTTTCTGCAAGCCGACAAGAGATTGTGCGATATTCAGCCCCAAGCCGCTTCCCTCTGTGTGACGGGAGCTGTCTCCGCGCACAAACCGCTCCATCAATTCCTCCGCAGGAATATTGAGCGCATCTCTGCTGATATTCTTCATGGAAAGAATCACGGTATCCTTCTCTTTTTTGATATCGATATACACTCTTGTGTACGGCTGCGAATATTTGCAGGCGTTGCTCAGAAGGTTGCTCAGCACGCGCCACGTCAGATTGCCGTCTACCATGGCAAACAGGGGGGTATCTCCGCCGTTGATGACCGCCTCCAGATGGGCGTTTTCCAGCTTTTCCTCATATTCTGCAACTGCCTGTGCCGCCAGCTCGCCCATATCCGTCGGGGCAAGCTGTACCTTGAGGTTGCCTGTCGAAGCCTTGGAGGCCTCAACCAAGTCCTCGGTCAGCTTTTTCAGCCTGCGGGATTGTCTGTCCAGAACCTCAATATATTCCGCCGCCTGTCCATCCAGATTTTCCTTTTTCAGCAGATCCACATAGTTGATGATAGAGGTCAGCGGCGTTTTGATATCATGGGAAACATTTGTGATGAGTTCTGTTTTCAGGTGCTCGCTTTTCATTTTCTGCTCTAATGCGATGGAAAAGCCCTTGGAAATGCTGTTCAGGTTTTTTCCATGCGCGCGAAAGAGGGGGAACATCCGCTGTGTGTTGATTTTGTAGTTCAGGTTGCCCTTTGCCAGCTCCTCGCCGCCGTTTTTCAGCTCCTGCATCTGTGATGCCATGGAGCAGAATACCAGCAGAAGTGCAAAGCTGAGCACAATCGCCCCAAAGCCGCCCATGGTATAAAATGCGGAAATCACAAGCCATGCCACTGCAATCTTCCATGTAGTGGAAATGGATTTTACAGCATCCGCAATCGTCGAGCAGACTGCCGCAAGCATTTTCCAGCAGAAGCGAATGACCTGATAGGCAATCGTGTGCTGATAAAAATATCTTCCCAGCTTCAGACGGGTTACGCAGGTCAGAAGCGTCGCCAGTCCCAAAATGGCGAGAATGATCGAACCGATTACTACAAAGGAAAGTGCCCCCGTATCGGCAAGGGGATTGCGGCCTTCCAGAATAAGGAACAGAATTGCCAGCAGAATCGGGCAGACGATGGCAAAATACAGATCCAGAGGGATTTTATCCTGTAAATTCGGAACGATTTCATCCGTATCCGGCCGATGCCCTGCCGCGCACAGAAGATAAATCACCGAGATGGCAAACAGAAGCAGGCTGATCACCAGAATCGGCAGAAGTGAGCCGCGCATTCCGTAAAGCTTCGTCAGCATCCCTGTATCAAGATAAGGATGGGCCAGCTTCAGTTCTGCAAGGCTGCTGCTGTAAAAGTCGTAGCTGTTTGCCAGAAAGATACCAATACCGTCGAAAAAGGCGGTGATGCCCGAAAGCACTGCGATAAAGCAGGCAAACACCTTCATGCCGAGGGTATAGGAAAGCTTTGTCATTGTTTCGCCTCCTTCTCGATTTTGTACCCCAGACCCCAGACTACCTTGAGATAACGGGGGTTCGAGGGGTCAATCTCAATTTTTTCACGCAGATGGCGGATATGTACAGCAACCACGCTGCCGGAGCCGCAGGCATCCTCATTCCAGATGCGTTCATAGATTTGCGTGGAGGAAAAAACTCTGCCGGGGTTTTCCATCAGCAGCTTGAGAATGTTGTATTCACTTGGCGTTAAGCTGACAACCTCGCCGTCCACTGTCACGATTTTCGATTCATCATCCATTTCAATGCCGCCGTTTGTCAGGTGGGAAGCTTTCTTCGCCATGCCGCCCAGAGAGGTATAGCGGCGCAGCTGCGAACGCACCCTTGCCAGCACCTCAATCGGGTTGAAGGGCTTCGTGATGTAGTCATCCGCCCCGATATTCAGCCCCAGAATCTTGTCGCTGTCCTCACTCTTTGCGGTCAGCAGGATAATGGGGATGTTCGAGGTTTCTCTCAGCTTCACCGTAGCGGCAATCCCGTCCATCTGGGGCATCATGATATCCATCAGAATCAGATGAATGTCATGCTTGGCAACGATATCCAAGGCCTCCTGCCCGGTATAGGCGGTGAAAATGTTGTAGTTTTCTGTGGATAAATAAATCGATAGAGCGGATACGATATCCTTTTCGTCATCGCAAATCAAAATGTTGTACATGGTGCACCTCCGTCATGCTGTGATTCTATCTTACCGAAACGATTTTAAGAAAATCGCAGGGAAATGTTTAAGTTTTCCTTAATCCTTGCGGATTCTTTAAGGAAAGTGTAACACATTTCGCGCCTTTTGGGGAGAAGAAGTAGAAATCGTAAGATTTTCTTAAATATTTTCGGGGATTGTTGTCAGACCTTGGGTTTTCTGCTATGCTGAAAAGAAAAGGGGGACGCATTATGGAATATTCGATTGCAATTCCGATTTTTGTATTTGTGCTTTATGGCATGATTTTTCTGGTGCAGAAATTTCTGGAAAAAGTTGATCCTTCGATTGAAGAAATAGATATGAGCAGAGTCATCCCGTATCTCGTGATATCGGCAGTGATTATCGCAATAAAATATTTTACATCAAAATAAAAATGGGAGTCGGCAGACTCCCTTATTTTTTATCTTAAAAATAGCTCGGTTCCTCCCAGAGCACAACCTTGCCCTCTGCAAGGGATTTTTTTACATCAATCAACCGCTGGTTGCGGCTGCCGCAGAACCGCAGCTCCAAGGAGCGTTCTGCCAGAAGAAAAGGCCCGTCTACAAGCACATCCGTTTCCTTTAAAAGTGCCAGCTTTTCGGCATCGTTTTCCTCCAAGAGTGCCTCCCATGTATAGCCCGTATATGTCCATACATTCAAGCCGATTTTATGCGCACCCTCCGCCAAGGCAAGGCAGGGGACAGGCTGTAAAAAGGGGTCGCCGCCCGAAAGGGTAATCCCGTCCAGTAGGGGATTTTCTGCCGCCGCCGCAAGGATATCCTCTGTATCCGCCCAGGAGCCGCCTTCGGGGTCGTGCGTCTGTGGGTTGTGGCAGCCGGGGCAATGGTGCAGGCAGCCCTGCGTAAATATGGTCAGGCGCAGCCCGGGGCCATCCACAATGGAATCCCCGGTTACGCCGCTCAGACTGATTCTCATGCCTCTATCAATCCTTTGCTTCTAATTTTACTTCCGTTACAATAGAATGTTTCACTCTGTCGCGTACCTCTGCACGCTTTGCGTTGTTGAAGCGGTCAAGCGTACCTACCAGATAGCCTGTGATTCTGCGGATGCGCTGGAAGCCGTATTCTCCGTCGGTTTCGCTTCTGCCGCATTTCGGGCAGGTGTCCCCGATGATGCCGTTGTAGCCGCAGACGGGGTCGCGGTCAACGGGATGGTTGATGGAGCCGTAGCCGATGCCCTGCGCCTTCATGTAGCGGATGACCTTTTCAAAGGCATCCAGATTTGTGCTGGGGTCGCCGTCCAGTTCGATATAGGTGATATGTCCTGCATTTGTCAGCTCGTGATAAGGTGCTTCCAGCTGAATCTTCTTATACGCGCTGATGGGGTAATATACAGGAATATGGAAGCTGTTTGTGTAATATTCTCTGTCTGTGACACCCTCGATGGAGCCGAAGCGTTCTCTGTCCATGCGGACAAAACGGCCGGACAGCCCTTCCGCAGGTGTTGCCAGCAGGCTAAAGTTCAGATGTGTTTCTGCGGACAGGTCATCCATGCGTTTTCTCATGTGCCCGATGATATCCAGACCAAGGTTCTGTGCGATTTCGCTTTCGCCGTGGTGTACGCCAAGCAGTGCCTTCAGTGCCTCTGCCAGACCGATAAACCCGACGGAAAGTGTGCCGTGCTTGAGCACCTCTCTTACCTCGTCATCATAATTCAGCTTTTCGCTGTCAATCCAGACACCCTCGCCCATCAGGAAGGGGTAGTTGTGTACCTTTTTCTTTGCCTGAATTTCAAAGCGCTCCATCAGCTGATCTACGACCAAGTCAATCTTTCTGTCCAGCTCGGAGAAGAACCAGTCGATGTTTTTGTTTGCCAGAATTGCGATACGGGGCAGGTTGATGGAGGTGAAGCTTAAATTCCCTCTGCCGTAGGTGATTTCCCGTTCGGGATCGTTCACATTGCCGATAACGCGGGTACGACAGCCCATGTATGCGATTTCCGTTTCGGGATGGCCTTCTTTATAATATTGCAGGTTAAAGGGTGCATCCTGGAAGGAGAAATTCGGGAACAGACGCTTTGCACTCACGCGGCAGGAAAGCTTGAACAGGTCGTAGTTAGGTTCGCCGGGGTTGAAGTTTACGCCATCCTTCACACGGAAAATCTGGATGGGGAAGATAGCGGTTTCGCCGTTGCCCAGCCCTGCCTCTGTCACCAGAAGCATATTTTTCATAACCATGCGCCCTTCTGTGGAGGTATCCATGCCGTAGTTGATGGAGGAGAAGGGGGTCTGCGCGCCTGCACGGCTGTGCATGGTGTTGAGGTTATGCAGCAGTGCCTCCATTGCCTGATAGGTTGCCTTATCGGTTTCCTCGGTTGCCTTTTTCGCGGAGAAGGACTGAATCTTGTCCAGAATTTCTTCGGGTACGCCTGCCTCCAGAAGCAGCTCCTTTTCTCTTTCGGTGTATGCCTGAGAGCCATCCAGTGTAGGAATCAGATTTTCTGCGGTCAGTGTTTGGAAGATTTCCTTTGTTTTTTTCGCATGCGCGGCGCAGTCCATCACTTCAATTAAGGAGGTCAGGTTGGAGCGATAGCGTTTTTTGTAGGTTTTTGCAACGCCGGGAGCCAGACCATAATCAAAGTTTGCGATAGACTGACCGCCGTGCTGGTCATTCTGGTTGGACTGGATAGCAATACAAGCCAGAGAAGCATAGCTTGCGATATCGTTGGGCTCTCTCAGCACACCATGCCCTGTGGAAAAGCCATCATGGAACAGCTTGATTAAGTCAATCTGGCAGCAGGTGGTTGTCAGTGTATAGAAGTCCAAATCATGAATATGAATATCCCCGTTTCTGTGCGCCTCGGAATGGGCGGGGTTCAGCACATAGCTTTCATAGAAATGCTTTGCACCCTCGGAGCCGTATTTCAGCATAGAACCCATGGCGGTGTTGCCGTCGATATTTGCGTTTTCGCGCTTGATATCGCTGTCGGTTGCATCCTTGTAGGTGATGTCCTCGAAGGTTTTCATCAGTCTGTCGTTCATGTTTCTGACTCTGGTACGTTCTGCACGATAGAGGATATACGCCTTTGCGGTGCGTACATGCCCGTGGTTAATCAGTACGCGCTCTACGGTATCCTGAATCTGCTCTACCGTGGGGGAGTCAATTTGTTTTTCTTCAAAAATATCGGAAACCTCCTGTGCAAGTGCAAGGCAGATTGCGTAATCCTTTTTGCCGATGGTTGCTGCAAAGGCTTTTTCAATGGCACTGGCGATTTTGTTGATATCAAAATGCACAGTGCGCCCGTCTCTTTTGGTGATGGTTGTAATCATAATCATTCCCTCTTTTCGATTTTCCCTTTTTTCTAGTTCCATCCAAATGAAATTTTATCTCAAATAAACCACAAGATGTGGGTGTTGTTTAAAACAGTAAGCATATATATTGTATGGTATTCAAAGAAGCTCGTCAAGGGGAACAGTGTGAAAAATATGAATTTAAACAGATTGCCGAAAGTGAGCCTTCGGACAGACTTTTTTCGCATAAAATTAAAAAAGATTACCAAAAAATGGGGGAGAGAAAAATGAAATGGGAACGGTTTTCCTGCTTACAGGAGAAGGAGGTCATCAATATCTGCGACGGAAGGCGGTTGGGGTGCGTCTGCGATTTGGAGCTGGATGCGATTTCCGGAAAAATCTGCACACTGATTATTCCGGAATGTGGCAGTAAGTGGAATTTCTTTGGAAAGGAACGGGCATTTTTCGTGCCTTGGCGGTGTATTCGCCGCATCGGTGACGATATCATTCTTGTGGAGGTGGATGGAGAGGAAATCCTAAGAACAGATGGGGACTGACGGGTGTTGACCTGCGGCAGAATCTCCTTTATACTGAAGGATAGATTTTTATGCTGTTTATATGCTATTTAAAGGAGGAAACGGCTTTGAAATGCCCTTTTTGCAATTATAATGATACAAAGGTAATCGATTCCCGCGGACAGGAGGATAACTCAGTCATTCGCCGCCGCCGCCTTTGCGAAAGCTGCGGAAAACGCTTCACTACATACGAGCGGATTGATATGATTCCGATTACGGTGATTAAAAATGATGGTACAAGAGAAATTTTCGACAAAACCAAGATTATCAACGGTGTAATGAAATCCTGCAACAAGCGTCCCGTTACGGCACAGCAGATTCAGGAGCTGGCGGATGATATTGAAAATACGCTGATGGGTCTGGGTGAGAGAGAAGTAGAGAGCAAGCAGATTGGCAATATGGTGATGGATCGTCTGAAAGAGGTGGATGAGGTGGCGTATGTGCGCTTTGCCTCTGTTTATCGCCAGTTCAAGGATATCAATACCTTTATTGACGAGCTGGAAAAGCTGCTTGTGGAAAAGAAGAAGGGATGATTTTATGGCAGAGGTGCAGACAAAGGCGCTTTTCACCTGTACAGAGGCAGGCTATGATGCCGCATTATCCATCATGGAGCTTTATCGCAGAAACGGAATGCAGGCATTTTTTTACGGCATTGCGGAAGAAGCAGATCTGGTTTCTCTGGGGGAAATAAATAAAATGACACATGTACTGCATTTTGTGGATGAAGAAAGCATCAGGCTAGTCAGCATTGCGGATGAAATGGGCGGCTTTACGGTGGACATCAGCATCAATGATTTGATTCTGCCGAAGTGATTTTTTTCGCAGGAAAACGAAAGCAAGACAGGCAAGAAATTTCAAAATACCTCATAGGATAGGAGTGTAACAAGAATGCTTTTATCTTAAGGAGGTATTTTATTATGTGTGGATTTGGTTGTGGGAACGAAAACATCATTTGGATCTTGCTTCTGTTGTGCTGCTGCGGCAATAATGATGGCTGCGGCAGCTGGGGCGACAGCGGCTCCTGGCTGTGGATTCTGATTTTGCTGTGCTGCTGCGGCAACAACAAGAGCAACAGCATCGGCAACACCTGCGGGTGCTGATAACCCGACAGAAGGGCTGTTTCAACAAGTCGAAAGCCTGTTTTCGACTTAATATTCTGCGGCTCCCGTATTTTGCGGGAGCCTGTCTGATTTTGCGGAGAAAAAACAGGAACTGCCACACCTTTCCTTTTACAATAAAGGGGAGGTGATTTTTTATGTGGGAAAAAAGAAAGAAGGAAGAGCAGCTGGTGCTTTGGATTGAGGCGGAACGGGAGCGGCTTTCGGCGCTGGCGTATGCACTGGAGGATGCGTTTTTGCGGGAATTTTTCGCGCAGTGTGTGGAAAGCACGGCGGCAGATGCGTATGAGGTTTTTCTGGAAACGCCGCTTGCGTATAACTATTTTCGGGAAAATCTGGGGCGAATGGATGAAAAAACGCTTGCTCGGTTTTTTAAGCTGGCAGCAATTTATCATACGATTCGCACAGTCCGCCGTAGGAAAAGTGGACTGGACTGGACACGCATGTGGACAGGGTTGACAGCGGTTTTTTCGCTGAGTGGACAGGAGAGGAAGATGACAGATCTTCTGCACCGCTGTGCGGAGCTGTATCAGAGCGGCTTTCAGGAGCTATTTCATAAAACAACGGCGAGGTATTTATTTGGTGACAAAACCCTGAGTGGTTTTTCCTTCGCATTCATCGGGAATTTCTGGTATAATTCCTATAGTAGTTTTATGAGCTCCTTTACGGGCTATGTTCCCTTTCACATCCGCTTGAAACGGGCGCAGTAAGCCGAGGGGCAGTGTGGGGAGGAACGGCGATGGCAAACAGATGGACGAAGGAGCAGAAACAGGCGATTGATGCGAGGGGCAGTGATTTGCTGATTGCGGCGGCGGCAGGCAGCGGCAAAACGGCGGTTCTCGTGGAGCGCATTATTACGAAGCTTTTGCGGGAGGGGCAGGAAATAGACAGACTGCTTGTGGTGACGTTTACGAATGCGGCGGCATCCGAAATGCGGCAGAGGATTGGCGTGGCGATTGCGAAGCAGTTGGAGGAAACGCCCGAAGATATCCATTTGCAAAACCAGATGGCGTTTTTGCCAAGGGCAGATATCAAGACCATCCATGCCTTCTGCTTGCAGGTGATTCGGGAATATTATCATTTGTTGGAGCTTGACCCGAAGGTGCGCACTGCCGACCCTGCGGAAATCAAGCTGCTGCAGAAGGAGGTGCTGGAGGAGCTATTCGAGACGCTTTATGCGGCGGAGGACAGCCAGTGGTTTTTTGACCTGCTGGAAACCTTTTCCTCCTCTACGAAGGATACGCCCTTGCAGGATTTGGTTTTGCAGCTGTATATCTTTGCGGAGGGCAGCCCGAACCCGAAGCGGCAGTTAGAGCAGCTGGCGGAGAGCCTTTTCCTTGCGGAGGGGGAAACGGTAGATGCCTGCGGCTGGTTTTCGCTGATTCGGCAGAGCGTGGAGACTGCTCTGGACTATGCGCGCTATCAGATGAAAAAGGCATGGCAGATGGCAGATGAGGGCGAATTTGGCGGCTATCATAAGCTTCTGACGAACGAGGTCGCGATGGTGGAGAACTTTGCGGCGGCATTGCAGAAAAAGTATGCCGATTGGCGGCTGGCGTATCTTGCGATTGATTTTGCGCGCCTGCCTGCCTACCGCGGCGAGGAAAAGGAAACGGCGGAGCGCATTAAGACACTGCGAAATGAAGCGAAGGATACGATTAAAAAATTGCAGGAGACGATTTTTGCTTATAGCCCCGAAATGCAGGCAGACCTGGTGCGGCGGATGTATCCCGTTGCGCAGGGGCTTGCGCGGCTGACGAAGCTGTTTCTGGATGCCTTTGCGGCGGCAAAGCGGGAAAAAAATATGATAGATTTTCATGATTATGAGCATTTTGCACTGGAGATTCTGGTGAACGAGGACGGTACGCCGACAGAAGCGGCGGCAGAGCTGCGGCAGCGGTATGATGAAATCATGATTGACGAATATCAGGACAGTAACTTAGTGCAGGAAACGATTCTGGCGGCAGTTTCGGGCGAAAGCATCGGCGAGAATAATCGGTTTATGGTGGGCGATGTGAAGCAGAGCATTTATCGCTTCCGTCAGGCGATGCCCGAATTATTCAATGAGAAATATCAGCGGTATCCTGCGGAGGAGGGACGGAAGGAACGGAAAATCGTGCTTTCCAAGAACTTCCGCAGCCGTAAAAATATATTGGATGGCGTGAATTTTATTTTTCGCCAGATCATGCAGAAGGAATTCGGGGACATTGCATACGATGATGCGGCGGCATTATATGCAGGAATGACGTTCCCCGACTGCGCAGAGCCGCACGGCGGCGAGAATGAGATTCTTCTGATTGCGACAGCGGAGGCAGAGGATTCCGAGCTTTCGGAGGAACTGAAAGAGCTGGACAGACGGCAGGTGGAGGCGACCGCGATTGCCGCAAGGATTCGCGCGCTGATGGAAAGCAGCTATCAGGTTGTGGATAAGAAAACAGGCGCATATCGCCCCCTGCGGTATGGGGATATTGCGATTCTGCTGCGCTCCATGAAGAATTGGAGCAGTGTGCTGGATGATGTATTCGGCAAGGCAGGGATGCCCTATTATGCGGAAACGGCGGAGGGCTATTTTGAGGTGCCGGAGGTAGAAACCATGCTGCATTTGCTGCGGCTGTTGGATAACCCCAGACAGGATATTCCCCTGCTTTCGATTTTACACTCGCCCATTTATGATTTTTCTGCGGATGCGTTGATGCAGATTCGGTTGCAGGGCGGCAAGGGATTGTATTATGACTGCCTGTGGCGTTATTTGCAGGAGGGCGAGGATGCGGCACTGCGCGCGCGGATTTCTGCTTTTTTTGCAGATTTAACACATTGGCGGAACGAGGTGCGGAATTTTTCTCTGCATGAGCTGCTGCGGCTGCTGTACCGGGAAACGGGGTATTATGATTATCTGAGTGTGACGGCAGGGGGTACGCTCAGGCAGGCGAATCTGCGGCTTTTGCTGGAAAAGGCGGAGCAATACGAGAAGGGCAGCCATAGGGGACTGTTTTATTTCATCCGCTATGTGGAGGATATGAAAACGGCGGAGGCGGAAACATCTTCCGCAAAGCTGCCGACCGAGGGCGAGGATCGGATGCAGGTGATGACGATTCACAAGAGCAAGGGTCTGGAATTTCCTGTGGTTTTCGTGGCGGATATGGGGAAAAGCTTTAATGAGCTGGATATCCGCAGTGCGGTGCTGCTGCACCAGAAATGGGGCTGCGGTATGGATTATACGGATATCGAAAAACGGGTTTCCTACCGCACACTGGCAAAGCGTGCGCTGGCAGAGGCAATCAGAGAGGAAAACCTTGCAGAGGAGCTGCGCGTGCTTTATGTGGCGCTGACGCGTGCAAAGGAAAAGCTGATTCTGACGGGAACGGTGAAGGATTTTGAAAAGGCGTTTCTGAAATGGGGCAGTACGGCGGACTGCGATACGGAGATTCTGCCTGCATCCCGTCTGCGGCGCGCGAAAAGCTATCTGGACTGGGTGATGCCTGCCTATCTGCGTCATCCTGCGAGAGAGCGGCTTGCGGCAGAATGGGAGGACGGATTGCCGAAGCAGTGTGTTTTTTCTGCGGAGGAATCGGCATGGAGGCTTTCCTGCATGACAAAGGACGAGGCCTTGCAGGAAACGGCGCAGGAGCAGAAGACTGCCGAGGAACAGCGGAATTTCTTTGCGGCATGGGAAAGCCCTGCGGAAATGACGGAGGAGCGGCAGGCGGTTTTCCGCATTTTAAGCTGGCAATATCCCCATGGGAAGGAAACAAGGCTGCCTGCGAAGCTTTCCATTTCGGAAATCAAGCGGAAATATCAGGAGGAAATGACAGGCGAAATCATTATGCCTGCACATCAGGAAATCAGACTGCCCGATTTTGCGGAAAAGCGGAAGCTGAGCAGTGCCGAGATGGGTACGGCGATGCACACCTTTATGGAAGAAGCGGATTTTCGGAAGAAATATACGAGGGAGGAAATTGACAGCTTGACGGCGGAGCTGGTGCAGAGAGGCAGACTGACGGAGGAAGAAGGAAAATATCTTCGGAGAAGGGAGCTTCTGCAATTTTTCGAGTCCGAACTGGCGGAACGGCTGCGTGGGGCTGAGAGGATAGAGAAGGAACGCCCGTTTTCTGTGCTGATGCAGCCGAAGGAATTATTCTTCGGGGAGGAATATCGAGAGGTGACGGACGAAATTCTGGTAAACGGGATTATTGACTGCTACTTTACGGAAAAAGATGTCGGGATTCTGATTGACTATAAGAGTGACCGCATTTACGATGAAGAAGATCTGAAGGCGCGATACCGCATCCAGCTGGAGTTGTACCGGACGGCGCTGGAGAGAGCAATGGGGATTTCCATTCGGGAGACCTATCTTTATTCCTTTGCGATGGGGAAGGCAATTCTTTTGACATAAGAGGAAAAGGAAGCATACTCAATTAAGACAAAAACAGATTTTTGACTTATTCAGACAAAAAAAGACAAAAAAAGTGAGCCTGACGGCTCACTTTTTCGCTTTAAGTAAAAATTATTCAGCTTTGATTGCGCCTGTGGGACAGTTGCCTGCACAAGTACCGCAGTCGATGCATTCAGCAGCGTTGATAACGTAAACACCGCCGTCTTCATGGATGCAACCTGTAGGGCAGCCGCCTGCGCAAGCGCCACAACCGATGCATTCGGGACCGATTTTATGAGCCATTGGAAACACCTCCTTCATCTTTTTACATGCCTATTTTATCGCAGAACAATGTAATTTGCAAGGTGTATTTCATGTTTTTATGAGAAAAAGCTATTAAAAGGCAGAAAGATATGGTTTTTTTGAAAAGGAAAAGGAGGGGTTCTTCTTACAGAAGGCTGTCATTTTCCTGCTCCTGTCTTTCATATTCTGCCTTATATTCCTGATATTCCTGCGTGGAAATGCGGATTTCATCATATTCCGCCTGCGTGATGGGGCGGACGATGCGACAGGGAATGCCATACGCCATGTGCCCCTTGGGGATGTGCATACCGCGTTTGACGATTGCGCCTGCGCCGATGAAGCAGTTTTCCTCGATGACTGCGCCCTCCTGAATGATTGCGCCCATGCCGACGAGGACGTTATCATGAATGGTGCAGCCATGGATGATGGCGTTATGCCCGATGGTGACACCTGCGCCGACATGGATATCGTAACCCGTTTCTACATGGAAGGTGACGTTTTCCTGTAAATTTGTTTTGTTGCCGATGGTGATTTTTCCATAGCCTGCGCGCACAACTGTACCGGGATAGACAATGACATCCTCGCCCAGCTCCACACTGCCGATGATTTCTGCGGTAGGGAAAATGAAACAGCTTGCGGGGACTTTTGGAATCAGGTTTTTATATTTACGAATCATGGGTGAGCTCCTTTCAAAAGAAAAAATAAATGCTATTCTCATCATATCGGGAAAGCGGACGCTTGACAAGAGAAAGATGATTGTATACAATGCTATCATATCTAATTGCAAATGATTTGCAATAAGAAATTCAGGCGAAATGGCGGAGAGAATATGAAAAAAAAGGGACTTGTGCTGTTTTTGCTGTCAGCCTTGCTTTTTACGGCATGCGGCACGGAAAAAAATAAAACCGAAGAAACAGATAAATTGACGGTCGTGACTAGCTTTTACCCTGTTTATCTGCTGGCGCAGGAGATTGTGCAGGGAGCAGAGGGAATTAGATTGGAAAACATGGCACAGCCGCAGACGGGCTGTCTGCATGATTATGAATTATCCATTTCGGATATGAAGCTGTTGGAAACGGCGGATATATTCATCATCAACGGCGGCGGCATGGAAAGCTTTCTGGAGCAGGCGCTGGAACGATATCCCGAACTGACGGTGGTAGATACCTCCGAGGGGATTGCTTTGTTAGAGGAAGAAGAACATCATCACCATGATGAGGAGGAAGAAGCGGAAGCGCATGAACACGAGCAGGAGCATGAGCATGAGGGTAATTCCCACATCTGGCTTTCTCCTGCAAGGGCGGCGCAGCAGGCAGAAAGCATTGCGGCGGCGTTAAGCGAGATGGATCAGGCGGATGCAGCTGTTTTTGCGGAAAATGCGGCGAGGTTCAAGGAGGAAACGGATGCGCTTTTGCAGGAGGCGGCGCAGCTGAATTTGCCGGAGGGTACGGAAGCAGAGGTATTCCATGAGGGCTTTGCATACTTTGCGGAGCTGTTTGGGATGGAAATTGCAAGCGGTATTTTTGTGGACGAATACCAGGTACCTTCTGCGAAGGAGCTGACCGAAGCGGCGGACGAGGCGAGGGAACATAAGATACAATTCTTTCTGACGGCGGCAGATGACGGCAGGATTTATGCCGAAACACTGGCGCAGGAAACGGGCGAAACGATTACGCTCTTAGACCCACTGACAACGGCGGCAGAAGGAAACCCCTCTTATACTGAGCGAATGAGAAGAAATATACAGGCTGTTGCACAGCATTGGAAGGAGGCGGCGGCATGAGTAACCATAACAGCTGCGGACTTTGCAGCATTGAAATGAAAAATATCAGCGTGACGAGCGGCGAGGATATATTGCTTGACAACATCAATCTGACGTTTCACTGTGGTGAGCTGACAGCCCTAATCGGGAAAAACGGCGCAGGGAAAACCACGCTGCTGCGTACCCTTCTGGGAGAACGGCACTATAAAGGGAGCATTTCCTTTACAGACCACCATGGTGTTGTGCTGCCGATGCCGCGGATTGGCTATGTGCCGCAGCATTTGGATTTTGACAAGAGCATGCCGATTTCTGTTTCGGATTTTATTGCGGCGGCAAAGGGCGGCAGTCCTGTCTGGTTTGGCAAGCAGAAAAAAATGCAGGCGCATATCCGAGAGATTCTGGAGGACATGGAATGTGGGTATTTGGCGGAGCGCAGACTGGGGGCACTGAGCGGCGGTGAGCTGCAACGGGTGCTTCTGGCACTGGCAACCGATCCGGTTCCTGATTTACTGGTTTTGGACGAGCCTGTTTCCGGTGTGGATATGGCAGGGCTTGACCTGTTTTACAAAAGAGTGACAGAGCTGAGGGATAAGCAGCACATGGCAATCCTTCTGGTTTCGCACGACTTGGGATTGATTCGCAAATATGCCGACCGTGTGGTGCTGCTGGATAAAACCGTTGTGGCACAGGGCGATGCGAACAAGGTTTTTGCAACAGACGCATTTCGGGAGGCGTTTGGGTTTTCCTTTGAGGAGGTGGCGAAATGATGCAGCTTTTGACGATATTTCCGATGCTTCAATATGACTTTATGAGGCACGCCTTTCTGGCGGCGGTTCTGATTGCGCCGCTGTTTGCCCTGCTTGGGACGATGGCGGTTAACAACAAAATGGCGTTTTTCTCGGATGCACTGGGGCATAGTGCCTTTACGGGCATAGGGCTTGGGGTTTTGCTGGGGATGCAGGAGCCTCTGCTTGCGATGCTTGCCTTCGGGATTTTCCTTGGCTTGGTGATTACAAAGGTGAAATCCGCAAATATGGTTTCCTCGGATACGGTCATCAGTGTATTTTCCTCAGCGGCAATGGCGTTGGGGATTGTGATTCTTTCCGCCAGAGGCGGCTTCGCAAAATATTCCTCCTATTTGATTGGGGATATTCTGACGGTCGGGCGGAAGGATTTATGGACGATAGGGATTGTGCTTGTTGCGGCGTATGTGCTGTGGGCATTGCTGTATAATCAGCTGCTGCTGCTGAGTGTGAACCGCTCTCTGGCGGCAAGCCGCGGTGTGCGCGTGATGCTGGTGGAAAATATATTTGTGATAATGGTTGCGGTTGCGGTTATGGTTTCCATCCGCTGGGTGGGGATACTGATGATTAACTCGCTTCTGATTCTGCCGGCGGCGGCAGCAAGAAATATTACTTCCTCTGCCGGAAGCTATCATTGGACTGCGACTGTGTTTGGCTTGCTTTCTTCCGTTGTGGGCTTATGGGTTTCCTATTCCTGCGGCACCTCTGCGGGGGCAACGATGGTGCTGACGGCGGCGGTACTGTTCTTTCTTACCTATCTGATTGGGAAAAGCCGAAAATAAAGTTGAAATCAGGCGGAAAATGTGGTATTTTCTTTTGGATAAGAGAGAAGGAGGAAGAAAGAGATGCATGTAAAATATAACACAAAGGGCACCTGCGCGGTTCGCATTGAATTTGATGTGGAGGACGGCGTAGTGAAAAATGTTGCATTTTTAGGCGGCTGTGACGGCAACCACAAGGGCATTGCGGCACTTGTAGAGGGACAGAAGCCTGAGGAGGTGGCAAAGAAGCTGAAGGGCATTACCTGCGGCAGAAGAACCACAAGCTGCCCCGACCAGCTGGCGCTGGCACTGGAGGATTTTATGAAAAATCAGTAAAAAATTCCCGAAAAACGATAAATCAGACCGGAAAAAACAGTAAAAAGCCTGAAAATAACGGGCTTTTCCGGATTTTCGGTTGACAAGAGGAGGACCTTGTGCTATTCTTTATGAGAAGACGCAGGTCTTTTTTTTGTGTGCTGAGAAAATTTTCGGCAGACAGAATTTTAAGCAAACAACACATCATCAGAGACGGAGGTGAAAACCTTGAGAACAAGAATTACCTTGGCTTGCACAGAGTGCAAACAGAGAAACTACAGCACAACAAAGGACAAAAAAGTTATGCCTGACAGAATGGAGATCAAAAAGTATTGTAAATTCTGCAAATCTCACACACTGCACAAAGAAACAAAATAATTGAGGTGTGGAGACATTCCGTAGTTAAGGAGTGAACGTATTGGAAGAAAAAAACATCACAAACCAAACGAACGAAGTGAAGCAAACAAAGCCAGCTCCTCAGGCAAAAGCAAAAAAGAAAGACAATGACAAAGATACTTTTGCGGATTACAAAGCAGAGTTCAAAAAGATCGTGTGGCCTACACGCATTGAAGTTGTGAAGAAAACAGCAACTGTTATTGTCACATCCTTTATCATTGGCGTTATTATTTTCTGCATGGACACGGTGTTTACAGCCGGCTACAGTGCAATCATCGGTCTTTTAGGTTAATAAGGAAAACAAATAGAAAAAGGATGGTTTAGAATGTCTGAAGAAATCAATAAAGCAGAGGAAACAAAAGTCGAAGAAGAAAGCCTTGCAGCAGAAGAAACCAGAATGATTTCCGATGAGGCAAGATGGTATGTTGTGCATACCTACAGCGGCTACGAAAACAAGGTTAAGGCCAACATCGAAAAGACAGTGGAAAACAGAGGGATGCAGGATCAGATTTTCGAGGTCAGCGTACCCCTGCAGGACGTTGTTGAGATGAAGGATGGCCGTAAGAAAACCGTACAGCGTAAAGTTTTCCCCGGTTATGTACTGCTGAATATGATCATGAATGACGAGACATGGTATGTCGTTCGTAACACAAGAGGCGTAACAAGCTTCGTTGGTCCGGGCTCCAAACCCGTGCCCCTGACAGACGCGGAAGTGCGTGCAATGGGCATCGGCGGCGAGGTGGAAAATCTGGATGTAGAAGTTGGCGACACTGTTCGCGTTGCTACAGGTCCTTTTGCGGAATCTGTTGGCCAGATCCAGGAGATCAATGCCAATAAGAAGACATTGGTCGTAAGTCTTTCCATCTTTGGCAGAGAGACACCGGTAGAGCTTGATTTCGCTCAGATTGATAAGCTGTAAAAAGCTTACACATTTTTTAGTTAATTGTTTGTTAAACGGCAGAAAATTCTGCCGAGTGGGAGGGAAAATCCCCGCTAATTACCACATTTATAGGAGGTGCCATCATGGCAAAGAAAGTAACAGGTTATATTAAATTACAGATCCCCGCAGCGAAGGCAACACCCGCTCCTCCTGTTGGTCCCGCACTGGGTCAGCATGGTGTGAACATCATGGGCTTCTGCAAGGAATTCAATGAAAAAACAGCATCTCAGGCTGGTCTGATCATCCCTGTAGTTATTACAGTATATCAGGACAGAAGCTATTCTTTCGTTACAAAAACACCCCCCGCAGCAGTTCTGCTGAAAAAGGCAGCCGGCATTGAAGCGGCTTCCGGCACACCTAACAAAACAAAGGTTGCAAAACTGCCCAAGGCAAAGGTAATGGAAATTGCTGAAATGAAAATGCCCGACCTGAACGCAGCTAACGTTGAAGCAGCTTACAGCATGATCTGTGGCACAGCTAGAAGCATGGGTATCGTTGTTGAAGAATAAGCCGAATTTTTAAACAGATAAATTACGGCGTATAGAGTGGGAGGGAATTCTCCCGATACTACCACATAAGGAGGTCACGAAAGTGAAAAGAGGTAAAAAATATAGCGAGGCAGCTAAGCTCGTAGATAGCACAATGCTGTATGATGCAGCAGATGCAATCGATCTGGTACAGAAAACATCTACTACAAAATTTGACGCTACAGTAGAAGCACATATTCGTTTGGGTGTTGACAGCAGACATGCTGATCAGCAGGTTCGTGGTGCCGTAGTTCTTCCTCACGGTACAGGTAAAACAGTTCGTGTATTGGTATTCGCAAAGGGTGCAAAGGCTGAAGAAGCACTTGCAGCAGGTGCGGATTTCGTAGGCGCAGAGGATCTGATTCCTAAGATTCAGAATGAAAACTGGTTCGGTTTCGACGTTGCAGTAGCAACTCCCGATATGATGGGCGTTGTTGGCCGTCTGGGTCGTGTGCTGGGTCCTAAAGGCCTGATGCCCAACCCCAAGGCAGGCACAGTAACCATGGATGTTACAAAAGCAATCAACGACATCAAAGCAGGTAAGATCGAATACCGTCTGGATAAGACAAACATCATTCATGTGCCTGTAGGCAAGGTATCTTTCGGTTCCGAAAAACTGGCAGAAAACTTCCAGACTCTGATGAGTGCAATTATAAAAGCAAAACCCCAGGCTGCAAAGGGTCAGTACATGAAGAGCGTTGTACTGACAACCACAATGGGCCCCGGCGTAAAAGTAAACCCTGCAAAAATTTCCGAATAATCTTCGCAAAAGTCAAGAGTAAAAGCAGAAAAAACTAAAATATTTTTTCAGAAGGCTTCAAGCGGCTTCGGCGACGTATCTTTCAAAGAGCGATCCGGACGTTTCAAAGCCTAAAATCTCGCGCGGGTAATTGTTGATCCACGTTTCGACGCGCTGAATATATGCGGCGGTTACTTTCCGGAAGTCTGTTCCTTTCGGCAAGAACCGCCGTATCATTTTGTTTATGTTCTCATTCGTGCCGCGTTCGTATGCGCTGTACGGGTGGCAATAGTAAACCTTCGTGCGCTTCCGGTCTTTGCCGTAGACGGATTTTTCAATTCCGGCGCAATCCATGAATTCCGATCCGTTGTCAAACGTAATGCTTTTGAATATCTGTGAAAACTTCTTCCCGAAGCGGCGTTCTAATTTGTTCAGCGCCGCCACGACGCTGGCGGCGGTCTGATCCGGCATTTTGATAATAATTTCGTTCCGCGTCAAGCGCTCCGAAAGAACGAACAAGGTTTCCTTTGTCCGCTTCTTCCCGCATACGCAATCGCCTTCCCAATGTCCGAAGGTCTGCCGATCGTTGATTTCCTGCGGGCGTTCTTCTATGCTTTCGCCTTGCGGCGCGCGGGCGGCTTTCTTCCGCTCCACCTTGTCATACTTCCGCTTCCGCTCCCCGTGTTCCGGCAAGCTCTCGCGGCTGATCCCGTAGAATATACCCTTGTCGATGTAATTATAGATCGTCTTTTCGCTGATCTCCGTTTTGAAGGTCAGCCCCAGCCGCTTGATTTCTCCGACGACGGCGGCGGGGGAATAGCCTTCTTCGCCGATCTTCTTTTCGATGAAGGCGGATAATTCGTAATCGTTGCCGATCTTCAATTCGCCGCCTTTGGCTTTTAGGTTCTCTTCATAGCGCTGTTGCGCGATCTCCGGCGAATAGCGTTCTTCGGTCGTCAAGTCGGAATTCAAATGCGTATAGCGTCCGCGCTTCAACTCCCTGTATATCGTTGTATTGTGGACGTGCAGACGGTCGGCAATCGCGCAAGGCTTCAAGCCCTCTTTCAAGCCTTTTTCGATTTTTAGGCGGTCTGTCCAAGTCAAGTGTTTGTGCATTCTTCCTTCCTCCAGCTTCCGAATATGACAAAAGGGCGGCATTTCTGCCGCCCTTCGCCCTCTCTGATTATCTGCTTGTGATATGCAATTCGCTTTTAAGCGCCGCTTGCAGGACGGCGGAAAAATTCACGCCAGCCCGCTCCGCTTCAAAGTTAAGCCATGAAGGAATGGTGCAATTCTTCTTCACGACGCGCATATCGTTCTTTCTGCGGTACTCCGCGAAATCAACGTCAACCAGCGAAACGATCGCGCCGGACGGCGCTTCGGCTTGTGCGCTTGCAATGCTCGACGCTTCCGGCAATGCTTCGCCGTCGTCCTGCATATCAATTCCCATAAGCCCGATTGCGTCCCGCGCCATCTCGATCGCGTCCGGAACGTCCTTGCCCTGCGTATTGATATTGAAATCGGGGACAAATACCACGATGAACTCTTTTCCCTGCGTCATAACGATGGGATATGCGTTTTTCATTCTGAATACCTCCTTGAAACTGTGCTATATATTATCGCCAAGGGCGGCGGGCTTATTTCAACCCGCGCCGCTTGATGATTGCTTTTGCTAACTCTTCGTCGGTTTCTCTGTGCCTTACGACGCTTTCCCTTTGACCGTCCTTCACGTATATGTCGTGGTTCGCGCCGTGCCGCTTGAACTTCCAGCCGTTTCGTTCTAAAAGCTCGATAAGGTCTTTTGTTTTCATCTGCTGTCCTCCTTACATTTACTATTATACGCCTTCAATACGTATATGTCAATAGGTTTCGAGAAAAAAATATACGTATTTTATGCGCCTGCAAAAGAAAAGCGGCGACGGGATCACCCCGCCGCCGTTATTCGTCTATACCTAAAAGCCAATTTACCGAAACACCCAGCACTTCCGCAAATATCTTCAATTCAAAGTCGGATACGAAGCGCGTACCGATTTCAATTCGGCTTATGCTGTCCCGCTCCATGTTGATCCCTTTCAACTGTATTTGTGCGGCTAAATCCTCTTGACGTAGCCGCCGGACGACGCGCGCTTCGCGCAATCGGTCGCCGCAAATGTTCTTCTTGCCGTTGTAATCATATATCTTCATTGCCGCCGCGATCCCTCTTCATTCTGATTATTTGCAAACGGTGTGTAAATATTCCGCTTTATTCTTGATTTTAGCGTATGACGGGCGTATAATTGTGTTAAAGGTCAGAATGGGCGAATTCTGCCTTGAAAATTTACATTTAAGAAGGGGGATTTGCTCTAATGTTCGTCAGCTTTACAAAGACATTGAAGAAGATGTCCGGTTTCCGGCTGGGCTTCGGTGTGCGCGTGAATAAGCGAAACGCGCCGTTGTGGTGCTTCGCTATGCTCTTCGCCGGAATGTTCTATTTGATGTGGTATATGATTATCGGCGCGGGCTGGTGTCTGTACTTCTTCTTGTGGGCGTTTTACAAGATTTATTACTATCTATTCAAGGGAATTGCGGTCGGCTGTAAGAAGCTGTATCAACTCATTAAAGGAAAAACCGCCGCGCCGTCGGAAGCGTCGGTCGAACCGCCGAATGAATGAACCAAACAAAAAAATCCCCCGTGCAAGGCTCGAAAGCCCGCACGGGGGATTGTTCTTTATGCGGCGGAAGGCTGAAAGGGGAAGCGCGATCCGCCGCGCGGTCAATTACTCTTTGTTGCTGTCGGTATCCGCCGGAATGCCGGAAATAGTGAAGTAGTCCGGAAGATTAAAGACGGCGGCTTCGATCAGTTTATCCAGCGTTTCCGCGTCGATCTTGAAGCCCTTGCTATTCAGAAATTCAACAACGTATGCTTTCTTCTCTGCGTCCCTGCCGCTTCCGGTGTAAAGCTGTTCGGCGGCTTCGACGGCAACCGTTACCCACATTTTGATTTTCTCAAACTGTGCGGCGGTCGTCTTGCTTCTGATCCACGGGATCACGAAGGCGGTAATAATAGCCGCGATAAGAGCGATCACGGCGTTTGCAATGCTGGTAAGATCAATAGTCATTGTTTGTATCCTCGCTTTCTGTTATGTCGATTTTTTCTTTTTTCTTGATCCTGCCGACGATTACTTCGGCAAGACGCTTCATCATCATTGCGCCGCATTCGATCACGACGGCGCGGAAATACCATTCGATCAGAACGGTTTGTTCCTGCCGCGTGATAAGGAATGAAACGTACTGCGCGACGATGAAAGCCGCCGTTGTAATTGCGATCACAATAACGGCTTTCGTTGCGAAGCGTTCGTCAGCCTTGAAGAAGCGGCGCTTCGCCACCCGCTTCCCGCTCGAAGGTTTGTTTTTCATTGCGTCCCCTTTCATAGCGCAATTAACGCACGGCGCGCGTTGTGCGTGTGTTAAACAAGCGTTAGATCATCGACGTTCACCGCCGCGACAACCGTTCCGCCGTAGGTAATCACGGCGCGCTTTCCGGAAAGCTCTTTGACGATGTGATCGCGGGAATAGACGAAGGAAGCAAGGCTTCCGCCGGAATAGGTTTTCGCGCCCGCTTTCACGCGCACTTTGCTTCCCGTTGTGATCTTCCGCGCCGATGTCCCGCCGGACGTGCCGGAATAGGTAATGAAAGCGTCGTCGTGTCCCGCCTTCTTCAACTTCTCCAGCATAGCTTCCGCGTTCTTCTTGACGCTGAACGCGCCCACTTGAACCTTGTAATACTTGCCGATCTGCACGATGTACGTATCGAAGCCTTCCTTTTTCAGCTTCGCCGCGAACGCTGTTGCGTTGTCCTTCTTCTCAAACGCTCCAAGCTGGACGCGGTAAAGGTTCTTCGCGTCGCCCTGCGGCTTCTGCTCCGGCTTCTGTTCCTCTGCCGGAACGCCCAGCCGCCTGTTTACCTCCGCCGCGATCTCGCCGTGTCGGTTATACAGATAATCGCCGGGGCAAGACTTGTTCGCGTAATCCCTGTGAACGGTCATATTGCACCCGTTCTTGTGGTTTACGCGGTCGTCCTTGCTTGTACTCCATACCAGCTTTTTGATCCCGTTCCGGCGGCAAATATCTTCGACAAGATCAAGAAGCGCCGCGTATGCTTTATCGTTTACGGCGTATGGGTGCTTTGTGTCGCTTGCAACCTCGATCGTGATTGCGCGGTTATCGTTCGCCGCCGAAGAACTGCACCACGAACGATCGGCTTCATCGACGTAAAGCCCGATCCGCCCGTCGTAGCCGATCCCGTAGTTTGAACTTGCCTGTCGCGAAGTCGGCTTGAAGATTTCGCCGATCCTCTCGGCGGAACATTGCCCGACGACGCAATGAATTGTGATCGTGTCGATCTTGTGATTTCGTGGGCTGTTCTTGTTCGGTGAAATCAGCGTACACGAAATAAGTTTGCTATTGCTCATTGCTGAACCCTCCTTTGCAATGAAGAAGCGGCGGGGAAGCCCCCGCCGTCGCTGGTGTTACTCTGCTTGATCCATTCGTTTTTCGATGTGGTCAAGCCGCTTGTGTGCCTGTTTCGCCGACGCTTCAACGTCGGTCAAGCGCGTTACGAACTCCGTATTCGTCTTTCGCTGTTCCTTCTGCTCCGCCTTGATTTCGTCCGTGTTCGCCTTGATGTATCCGATCTCGGTTAAAACGGTCGCGTCGTGCTTCACATTGCTTTCCTTGTCCTTGTCCCTGTTACGAACAAAAGCGATATAGCCGAACACGATAGCGCATACGGTAGAAAAGACGGAAAGAACCGTTGTGAAAGTGTCCATCGTTGATCCTCCTTCCCGTTAGGTTACTTTTTCCCATTGCCACAAGCCCGCCGTGTCCGGCGGATAAACGCAATTCGGCATATCTGCTTTTGCAAGGTATACCGCGCCTTTGTAGCTGTAATACAAGCCGGAAACGACATTAACGACGATCCCCGCCGTTTCCGGATACGGGATCGGATCGTCAAGCGTTCCGGTCGCGGAAAGCTCGATCAAGCGATAGTACGCGAAGGTGGTTTCAACGGGATAAGCCGCCGCGTTCGACGTGTGCGCCGCTTTGATCTCGTAATACCGCCCGTTGTGCTTGATGATTTCGCCGACGGTGTTGTAAGCGTGATTGTCGGCGTATTCGTCGTATTCGATCACTTCCGCCGATTGCAGGATCGCCGCGTCGGAAATGACGTTCGTTCCGGCGGCGCGATCCTGCACGATCTGCGCTTTGAAGGATAGGGCAAGCAAAGCGGCGGTTTGCTCTCCCGCCGCTTTGACTTCCCGAACCTCTTTTTCAATTTCGGTGGAAGCTCCGCCGTTGCTCTTCTTGTGAATTACGCTCATTCAAAATTCCCCCCGATCCCCGATACCCAGCAAGCGGTCAGCGCGTCGCCGCGCTGGACGGTTACGCGGATATTCATTCCGTACTGTGCCGCCGTGTTGATCTTGTTTGTGAAAACGTGTGCAACGCCTTGAATAACCGCGTTCGTGCAATCCTCCCAAACGGGGGACGCGTCAAACGGATTATTCGTAACTTCAACCTTGAACGTGCCGCCCGCCGGAATGTCGCGCGTTACCTTGACATTTGCGCGTGTCGGCTGGCTGTCGGCTTCCAGCGGCGCGGAAAGCGTGATAACGAAGCCCGCAATCGACTTTGTGAACGTCAGCGTCCGGACGGCGCTATTTCCTGCGCTGTCGGTCGCCGTAATCGTGATCGTGTGCTTTGCGTTCGTAAGCGCCGTGAAGGTATTTCCGGAAACGGAAAGCGTCTGCGTCGCGCCCAGCGTGATCGCGTTCTTCGTCGCGATTGTCTTTCCGTCGATCTTTTCAACAACGTTCACCGTGTCGCCGTCCGGATCGGTTACGCTGTATTGATAGGTGAAATCCGCGCGCTTGATCCCAAGATCGGCATTACTGCCGGAAATCACGGGCGGCTGGTTATGAATTACGGCAATATCTCCGCTTGTGGTGTATGCGGAATAATTGCCGTAGCTGTCCTTTGCGCGGACGCGGTATTTTAACGTGTTCCACGCGGTCGATACCGCTTCCGTGAACGTCCTGCTTGCGGACGCTTGAACCTGTGTCCACGCGCCGCTGTTGTATGAGCGCTCGAAACAATAGGTCAGCGCGTCGCCGTCCGGATCGGTCGCCGCCGCGCAAGAAATGTTGATGTTCTGTCCGCTGTAACACGTTGCTGGCGCGGTAATGCTGGGCGGCGCGGAAGGCGCGGAATTGTAGATTACCGTATAATTTCCGTCGCTGTTCGGGCTGTCAGATACCAAGATAGAAGATTTAAGATTACAAAGCGGGCGAACGCCATAGTTGCCGTTGCACGCGAGGCTGCTGCCCAAAGAGCCGTCCGAAAAGACGCTGCAGACGCTGTAGGCGTACGACGAATAAGGTGTCCGAAGCCACCAATACCAGCCCTTTGACGTGCTGAAATTGCTGTTCGTGTATCCGTCGGCGTTGTTCACGCATTGCGCCGTAGGATAAGCGACGCGGGAAGCGTCGTTGCTGAATAGCGCAAGAAGCGATCCTTCCGCGATATTGTTTTCATTCGCAAGCCCCACTTCGGTGGTGGACGCAAGAAACATTTTCGCCTTGAAGGTTTCGTAACTGCCGCCGTCGGTCGAAGATTTAACAACGGTCAGCGTTGTTTCCATAAGCTCCGCAACAAACTTCGGATCAAGCATTGCAAGGAAGCCCGCCCACGAAGTGTACGGATTATACGTTACGTGCGTGTTCTTCGTCGTCGGTGCTTGATCCGCGCTGTGCTTTGCGCTGTACCATGCGCCCGCCGTCGCGTTGCTATTCAGCCATTGCAGAAGGTTTGAATAGATATGTCGGTTATTGCCGTAATTCTTGCGGTCGTTGTTGCTGTTGCTCGGTTCTTTCGCGTCGGAAGCCATGTTCTGAATGATCTTTTCCGTAATCAGCGTTACGGAATTCGACGGGTAGCCGCTGTGGTTCTTGTCGGCGATCTTGAAAACGATCTTTGATCCGAAGCGCGATTGATACGCCGAAAGAACCGGAACTTCAATCTTCGCGCCCACCGACAAACTGCCTAATGTTTTTGACATTGTGCCGCCTCCTTTGATTTCATTAAGCTGTTGTAATACTGATCCGTCCGCCGGATCAAGTGATAGCTGTTTTCCTTTTCGGCGTGTCCTCTCCAGCTTTGATAGGATTGTTCAACGGTCTTTGCGTCGATCCGTCCCGCCGCGTGAAGGGCGGCTAATTTCTTCAACTTCCGCTTCATATTGTTCTTGCTCCTGCGGCGCACCTTGCGGATCACCGCGCCGCTTTCGGTCAAGTATGTATGAAAGCCCAAGAAATCAACGCCGTGTTTCAAGGGAAAGATATTCGTTTTCGCATTCAGCGAAAGCCCGCGCGCCTGTACGAACGCTTCAATCTGCTTCCGGCACTCCTGCAAATATGCTTTGTCGTGATGGATCAAAAAGAAGTCGTCCATATAGCGCCCGTAATATTTGATACCCAGCTTTTCCTTTACGAAGTGATCCAGCCCGTCAAGGTAGAGAAGGGCGAAAAGCTGTGAAGTTTGATTGCCGATCGGTATTCCGACGTTGCCTTCGGTGCTGTCGATGATAAGATCAATCAGCCACAAAACGTCCGGATCGGTTATCTTCTCGCGGATTAAGGTTTTCAAAACGTCATGCCGGATCGAATAGAAATACTTTGAAATATCGCCTTTCAGTATCCAGCCGTCAATTCCGTTTTTCCTGTAAAACCTCCGCATGAACTCTTGAAGCCTGTCTAACCCGTAATGTGTGCCTTTCCCCACCTGCGACGCGTAGTTATCGCGAATGAACGATCGTGTCAAAATCGGTTCAAGCACGTTATCGCAAAGCGAATGTTGAACAACCTTGTCTTTGTAGCTGTTCGACATAACCACGCGGCGCTTCGGTTCGTATACCTCGAACGTGTTATACGGGGACATGGTATAGCGCTTCGTTCTGATCTGCGCACTTAATAGGCTCAGCGCTTCAAGAAGATTAACTTCAAACTTTGCCGCCGCTCCTTTCCACCTCTTGCCTTGCCGCGCCTTTCGGTAGGCATTGTATAGGCTTTCAAAACTGTGTATCTTTTCAAAGTCTGTCATAATAAAAAATCCTCGCTGTTTATAACCTTTGCCAGCCGCCGGAAGGCGGTATGCTCCGGTATCGGCGATCCTGTATTCGTCCCCGCCGTGGATAGCGGCGACGGGATACACCTTCCTTTGATGGTGGTATTCTGCTTTCGGCTGTGCCTACTCGTTCACATAGTCCACCGAAGCGGGCGAACGCCATTGTTGCCGTTGTACGCGTTGTTGTTGTTCAAAGAGCCGTCCGAATTGACGTTGCGGACGTTGTTGGCGTTCGACGAATTAGGCGTATCAAGATGTACCCCGAACGTTTTTCAAGCTCTCGTTTTGTCCCGCTTCTTCCACGCGGTCGTCATGTACTTCACTTCAAGCGCAAGTTTTGACCAATATTCGCAACTGCTCATAGAAATAAAGCCCATTTCCTGCGAAAGCTCTATGAAAAATAGAAGCTCCTTGCAATAGGTCAGCGCCTTTGCTTGTAGCTTCTGCCGTTGTCTGTATTCCTGCGCGTCCCGAAGGTCTAATTCGTTCGCTTCAAGGACGCATTCGTAAATGTCCACCGCTTTATCCTGTATCCTGTTTACAAGCGTGAAGCGGTATTTCTTCGGGTAGCGCTCCGTCGAATTCGTGATCGTGAAGGTGTGCTTTACAAGGTCTTTCGCTTTCACAATCACGTTGAATTCCGTCGGTTCTTTCCGCTCCCGCTCCGGTCTTTGCATATATGCACCGTCCTTTCCGCATTCGCTCGATCATAACGGTATCGTCGGCGCACCCGTCGAAATCGAAGCCCGCTTCGGTAACGGTCAGCGTTGCCGCGTTCCCTGTAACCGTTGTTCCTGTGATCTGTAATACCTCCGCGCCGCAAGCCGCGCATGGCGGGGAAAGCTCCGCGAAGATGTTTCCGATCACGCACGACAATTCCGCCGCCGTGCAAGCGTACCGCGTCAGCATTCGATCCTCTGCAAACTCTCGTTCCAAATGCCCGTAGACGTTACGCCGTCGAGATCATCGAAGAGGATCAAGAACGGATTTGTCGTAATGTCATTGAAAAGCACCGCTTCCAGCATATCCACGCGCGCGTCAAGCGCGTTCGTGATATTCAGAAGATTTGTTGCCGCGTTATCGTCAAGGACGTTTTGCAAGCCGTTAAACCATGCGTTGAAGTCCGCCGCCGCCTGTGTTTCAAAATCCGCCATGTGTTGCTCGAACGCTTCGTACTGCGTGTTACCCTGCAATTTCAGCGAATTCATATACGAAACAAGCGTGTTGTACTCCGCCGCCGAAAGGGATTGATATTCAGCGAACCACGCTTGAAGCTGTGCGTTAAAAGCCGCCGTGTCGATCTGCTGAACGACGGCGGCAACAACGCCGCAAAGCGACGTGTTCAAGCGTTGATCCGTGATCTTGCTTTGTGTGATAGCTGTTACGCCCGCGCCCACGTAGATGTCCGCCAGCGCAAGCTCGTAAACGTCCGCGTCCCTCTGCAATGCGGGCGCGGTAGGGGACGCGCTGAACGAAGAAGATTTGACCTTCACCGACATAACGCGGTTTGTCAAATCCCAGCGCACGACAACGCGATCAATGCGGTTCAACTGTCCGTCCGCCGTGTCAAGCTCGACGGCAAGATTGCCCGTGTTGAAGTAGAAGTAACCGTTGATCCACGCTTTGCCCGTTTTAACGTTCAGCTTCATTCCGTCGTTTGCGACGACTTGAAGCCCCGTCGAAGGGACAGGGAAAACGCCGTTCCCGATGAACGAAGCGAAGTATTCCGCCCAATCCTCCGCCTTGTACGTGCGATCGTGCGAAACGCTGTTGAAGAAACTTGATTTTTCCATGCTGTGAAGCCCTCCTTTATTTCGTAATCTGCCGAATTTGTGTCAGAAGCGCGGGCAAGCTCTCGCCGAATGTAATATCTATTTCTTCGCCGCTGGTTTCGTAGGTTTCCGCGATCTCCGTTATGCGAACGTCAATGCGGACGTTCCAGCGCTTATTGATACACGTTACCCGATCGCCCAAATCGTAGTCCGTGCCGTACTTCAAATTCGCGTTCGTGTTGATCTTCGATCCGAAAGCAAGCGTTTCCGCGTATTGCTCCAGCTCTTCAACGCCGCGCGCGGAAAGAAGCGCTAAATATTGCGCGTTGGTAAGCGTTACGGTCTGCCCGCTCTCGTTTTCGTATTCCTGCACGATGTCCGTTGCATTGATGAAAACTTCGTCGCGGGAAAGCCCCGTCGAACTGCCGCCGACTTCGGCAACCTTCCGCGTTACGCCTTCTTTTTCCTCTCCGCCGACGTAAGCCGTTGTTTTAAGGTTTTCAACGCTGTTCGTGTATTCCTGTTCCACGATGTTGTCGAACTCCTGCGAAAAGATACAAGGCGCGTTCCCTGCGGTATTGCCCGCCGTAAGATCGCGCCCTTCGTAAACGGAAAAGGTATGCTTGCCCGTGCGGGCATTTGTCAGAACCCGAATACCCAGCTTCGCCGCCTTCGCCGCCGTTTCCGCCGCAAGCTGGGCGTTCGCGTACTGCTCCGAAGTATAGTCGATCTGCCCACTTCCGGTGTCTGCGTCGGTCGTGGATATGCTGAAATTCGGGATATTGCGCGCCGCTCCTGCGTTCGTGCAAGTCTGCTTCACAATGGCGTATAGAATGTTCTGTGTCGTGTCCTTCGTGATGATCTGCGTTGTCAAAATGCGCTTGCCGATCCACGAAAGTAGGAACTTGCCTTGAACCTCTATTTCCTCCATGCCCTGTGAATTCTTCGTGATGTGAATATAGCGGATTTCCGCCGCTTCGTTGCCGCCGCGCTTGATGATGATATTTTCCTTCACCAGCAAGCGGGCGTGTTCCTCCGTGAAGGGAACAAGCAACTTGAATTCGCCGCAACTCCAATAACGCCGCGTCCATATCAAGGACGAAATCTTCTCGACGATCCCTTGAAGTGTCATATCGCGGCTATAAACGTATAATTCCACCGCGCTACACCCCCAAATACAAGTTATTGTGATAGATCGAAACTTCGAGATTTTCGGCGTTCGCGTCCGCTGAATAACGGAAGAGATTGTCGCCCACGGCGATCTGCAAATACGAACTATCAACGTCGAGATAGCGGAACGCGTCTGTAATCGTGCCGCCACGGTTCAGCTTCACGGCTTTTTCACCGTAGCCCGTGGAAACGGTTAAAACGTCGCCCGCTACAAGCGAAATATTCAGCTTGATAAACTCCCGTGTATCGACGTTCAGCAATACGGGATTTGTAACCGCGCCGATCGCGCGGAACTCGATCCGGATACCGCTTTTCACGTCGCCGGAATTGTAGACGTTCACAATCAGCGACGGCTGGCGATAGCCGATTTCCCAGCCGTCGTAAAGCTCCAGCCCGTCCGGAACGGGGAATTCAAAGCCGCCGATCCACGTTGCTATGTCCTCGCGTGTTTCCGTTTCCTCTCTCCAAAACGGATTAAGGCAAGACAAGCTAACCGTGAATTGCTCGAAGATCGGCTTTCGCTTGAAGATCGGCGCGTCGTCGATCTTGCACCCGATCACCCGCCGGAAGTCGCCGAAAACATACGTCAACGTTGCTTCGTACTGCGGATTTAATATGCGGTTCAGCTTCCGGCGTAGGTTCTGCGCCGCTTGCTTGTCCCGCTCCTTGATGTATCCCACGATGTCAATATCGCGGCTTTCGATCCGATAGCCCAAGTATGTGTCGCCGTCCTGCCCCATGCTGTTGGTGCTGTAAATAGCGTTCCGCACGTCGGAAAGTCCGGTAACGTCCTTGAAGTTTACGTGATACGAAGAAGCGGGGGAAAACTCTATGCTTTCCCCGCGCTCGTTCGTGTAGATCAATTTTTCTTGTGTCCTCATGCCATAACCTCCCGCGCAATCTGCCGGAACTGCCGCGCCGCCTGTCTTTGCTGTTCGGCGTAGCTCGTTTCGTTCGCATAGATGTTTTGCACGACTTTAACGGAAGGCGTACCGCCGCCGCGCGTGTCGCGTCCCTCTCCGGAACGGAATTCCGGAACGGCGTTCGACGTTTCGTGCCGGATCGAACTTTCAACGTCGCGTATTTCGCGGGCGAAGCCTTCGCCCAAGCCCTGCGCCATGTACGAACCGATACGGGCAAAAACCTTCGACGGGGAATTGATGTCCATTTCCTCTTCAACCGCCGCCACAATATCCCTCATCATAGAGCGGACGCGGCTTTCAAGCCAGCCGGACATATTTTGAAAGCCCTGCCAAATGCCGCGCACCATCTCTTCGCCCGCTTCCGTGAACTGCGATACGTAAGAGCGAAGCGCGGTAATAATGGGCTGAATGATTTGTGCAACCTTGCCCGTGATCTGCGGGATACCCGCGATCATTCCTTGCGCTATGCTCTTGTCGATGTTCGTTCCTTCGGTTACGAACTTTTGATGTTGTGCCGTGAATGCGGTAATAATGCTTTGCGCGATCTGCGGTACTTTCTGCGTGATCTGCACGATACCCGCCACCATGCCGGAAGCTATGTTTTTGTCGAAGTCCTGTCCGGCTTGATTGAAACGCTGGGCTTGCGCCGTCAGTCCGGTAATAACCCGCTCGACAATCGCGTTCACCGCTCCGGACAAGCCTTCAATGTTCGCAATAATGCCGTTGTTCACGGCGTTTACTGCTTCCGCCGCCGTCAGCGCGCCCGCTCCGCCCATTGCGGCGGTCATATCGCCTTCAACGCCGCCCATGTTGTCGGTGAAGCCTACGCCCACGCCGTCCGCCATGTTGCCGCCGATTTCAGCGAATACCGTTGACGGGGAATGAATGCCGAAGAAGTCCTTAATACCCGAAACAAGGGACGAAGCCCAGCCGGATACCTTTTCCCACAACCACGAAGCCGCGCCGCTGATACCTTCCCACAAGCCGTGAAGAAGGTTTGCGCCCGCGTTTATCATTTCGCCGCCCAGCGACGCGAACGCTTGCACAATGCCGGAAACAATCTGCGGAACTGCCTTCACAATTTCAACTATGATCGTCGGCAAATTCTGAATGAGTGCCACGAAAAGCTGAACGCCCGCCATAATGATTTGGTCGATGTTGCCGATCAGCGCGTTTACAATGCCGCTTATGATTTGCGGGATCGCTTGAACGATCGTCGTTATAATCTGCGGCAATGCCTGTATGAGCGCGACAAGAAGATCAATGCCCGCTTGAATGATAAGCGGTATGTTCTCCGTAAGCGCCGTTATAATGCCTTCAATGATCTGCGGGATCGCTTCAACAATCGTTGTGATGATCTCCGGAAGGGCGGTAATTAACGCCGTCAGAAGGTCGATACCCGCTTGAATGATCTGCGGGATTGCGGAAAGCAAACCGTCGATCAAGCTGGTTATCAACTGCGGAAGCGCCGCAACAAGAACGGGGATCGCGTTTATAATGCCTTCCGCCAGCCCTGTTACAAGCTGTAAAGCCGCGTCGATCAGCAACGGGATATTGTCGATCAGAACTTGCACGATGTCCGTTACAAGCTGAACCAGCGAAGGAACAAGCGTCGGCAACGATTGAGCTATGCCCGTAGCGATATTCGCGATCATCTTCACCGCGAATTCAAGGAATGTCGGTAACATTTCCGTTAGCTTTTCGATCGCGAACGTAACCATACCCAGCAAGCCGTCTGTGAAGTCCTCCGCCGCGCTCTCTGCACCGGAAAGCGCACCCGTCAAGCCTTTTCCGATAAGCTCGACGAACGGCGTTATTTCCTGCAAAAGCTCCGCCGCAAGCTGTTTCAGCTTTGTAATGATCGGTTCAGCAATCGCGCCCAGCGCCGCCATAGCGCTGTTCAGATTTGCTGTTGCCTTCTTCGCGTCGATAATGTCGCCGTTTACCTCTCTGTACTTGTCCGCCGCTTCGGAATAAAGCCCGTTCAACGTGGACGTGATAAGGGCTTGCCGCTCCTGCTCCGATGTGCAAGCGTCAAGGCTGGCTTGAAAATCATCTTCGGAAACGCCCGCCCAATTCAGCGCGTCGGCAAGATTGCCCGTGATTGATCCCGTCTTTGCCGTTTCGTTCGCGGCTTCGGTCAAGCCTTCAATCGGCAAGCTGTCGCCGAATGTCGCGTAAACACCCGTGCAAATGTTTGTCCAGTCCGAAAGCTCTTTTTCGTTCGTAGTCAGCTTCGCAAGGTGGGCGGCGGCTTCTGTTGCCTGTCCGTCGTCGCCAAGAACGCCGTACAACTCCGTATAGGTGTTTTTCGCGTCCTCTGCCGAATGTCCCGCCGTCGTGAAGCTGGTTTCAAGTTTACCCATGTTTTCGCGGGCTTCGCGTGTTTCTTCGGCAAGCCCGAAGAATGCCGCACCCGCCGCCGCAATCGCCGCACCCATAGCCGCGCAAGCTGCGCCGATCGCCTTTCCTGCTTTGCCGACGGTTTCGCCGACGCTCTCCCAATCCACCTTTGAGCTTTTCAGCTTTTTAGAAGTGTCGTCGATTTCCTTTTGAATTTTCACCATGTCGGCTTTGGTGTTGTTCAGATTTGTTTGCATTTTCTGATATGCGGGATTTGTCGGTTCGATACCGTTATCGCGCATTTTCTTCAATGCCTTTTCCGCCGCTTCTGCCTTCTTCGCCTGTTCGTCGAACTGCTTTTGTAATAGCTTCTGTTTCGCGGTCAGCGCTTCCACGCTGTCTGCGTTGTCGGCGAATTCCGCCGTCGTCAGCTTCATTTCCGATCCGATTTCGCGAAGGGAAGAATTTATGTTAGTGCAAGCGGCGCGATACTCTTTTTCGCCTGTAAGGTCGATTGATGTTTTGATCTGCTCTTCTTTCGCCATTTATATCCCTCCCAGCACGTCGTCAATATCAACTTCTTTCGGAACGGGCTTGAAACGATCCGGATTGAATTCACGATGAATTTTGAAAAGTGTCAAAATTTTATACGGTGTCATGCGCCATACTTCGGCTTCGCTCCAGCGAAGAAGCGTTACGCCGATATAAAGAAGGCGGGCAAGGTCGATTATTCCTTGCCCGCTGTTGCGTTTTTTTCGATGTCCTCTTCGTCGTCCTCTTCCTCTTCGTCCCGTTCGGGCGGTTCGGGCGTTCCGTTGTTGCCCATAGAAAAGGATTTGAAGATCGCCGCTTTCACATCGGCAAAATTGCCCGTATGAATGAGCTTGCCCACCTGTTTTTCGGTAAGCGGTTCTTCGTCGTCCGCCGCGCCCTCATTCAAAAGCACGGTCAGAAGCCAGCGAAGATTTTTAATGCTGTCCTTGCCGGAAAGCACGGTATCAAGGCGATCGAAGCCGCCGAATTTGTCCTGCATTTCGTCGATCGCGTTCAGACTGAAAAGAAGGTGTCTTTCCTTGTCCAGCATGATCGGGAAACGTCCGTCTTTAATTGCGCTCATAGCAGAATAAGGCGGGAAGCCTTTTCAGACTTCCCGCCGTTCCTCCTTTCGATATTCGGTTAACCGCCCGCGTTGTTAGGCTCACGAACGGAAGTGAACCAAGCCGTCGCCACGCTGTTCGTAGGCTCTGCGACGTGTTCAGCCTTCCACAATCCGTCGGAACGCTTGATAAACTGTCCGACGATCTCCGGCGTAGTAAATTCGATACTGTCGCCCTTCGTGGTGTAGTTTTCATCGGGGATCGCGAATTTGACCTTGTAAAGCCAAATGTACTTGTACGTTCCGCCCGCCTTCTTCGCGCGGAAGCCGATTGCGGTATAGGGCGCTTCGTCGCTGTCAGAACCGTAAACAACCTTGTCCGTGTCCTGCTTCTGTCCAAGCAGGGCGGCAAGATCAGCCGGAAGAAGATCGTTCACGTTCAGCGTGATTTCTCCGGATACGAATTCTTTTACAACTTCGTCCGCGCCGTCGTCGGCGTAAAGGATCGCTTCGGCGACTTCAACGGAAAGCTCCGCCGAAATAGCTTTCGCCATACGCACGGGCGTTCCGTATTCCTCCGCGCCGGACGTGCCGATCGTGATGGGTGCGCGGTAAAGATCGCGCAAACCGATTGTTGCCATGTGTCATACCTCCATATACTTGATTTCAACGGGAACGTGGTAATATCCCGTGTCCTGTTCGTATGTTTCCGCGTCTATCGTGATCGCGTAGAACCCCGCCGCCTTCAATGCTGTTTTCAAGCGTTGAAGAATGTCGATGTAATCCGTTTTTGAATAGACGTGTACTTGATACGTGAATTCCTGCGCGCCCTCTTCATCGTCTGAAAAGAACGTGTCGCGCCCCACGACAAGCTGATAGACGATAAAGCAAGCCGCCTTCCCGCCGTATTTAAGGCGTTCGACGGGAACGCCCAGCTTTTCAAGCTCCGCTTTTAACAAGCTGTCAACGTTCTTCATTTTGCTTTTCCTCCCATACGCGGCGCATTTCCGAAACAACGTCGTCCGCCGCCTTTTCATTCGCCGCCGTGAACCACGGGCGCGCGGGCATATTTGAACGCCCGTAATTAAGGACGAAGCCTTTTTCCGCGTTGCGTACTCCGTGCTTGTCCTTTCCGTTCGGATAGATTTCAACCCGTTTTCCGCCGTCAATCTCTTTCACGGCGGATACTTTGATGGACGCAAGAAGCGCCCCCGTGCTTCGTCTGCTGTTGAACCTTGTCTTGATCTCTTCTTGCTGTGCCTTCTGCATTACTGCGCCACCCGCTTTGAGCATTTCCGGCACGGCTTCTTCAACGATCGCGTCTTGCCGAAGCATTGCTTCTTGTACGTCGTCCAGCCCGACAACGTTAAACTTCGCCATTGTTGCCGCCCCCTTCCGCTTCCGGAAGATTAACCAGCGTCAACTCTGTAAATTCTCCGTTCCCGTGCGTGTACGTCCGAAGGACGCGATACCGTTTCCCGCTCGAAACGGGATATTCCACGATCTGCTGTTCCTCATACTCGAAGGAATGCACGTCGAATTTTAATTCCGTCGTATAGCCCGCCTGTTGCGCCTTGTAGAACTCCGAAAAGCCCACGGATTTCTTGTCAGCGAAAACCGTTGTCGCGGTTTCTGTGCGGGCGACGGGGAAGCCGTGTTCGTTCGTGCGCGGCGAAGGTTCAGACAAGGCAACCAATGTTATTTGTTCGCCCCATCTCATTTATTTGCCCTCGCTTTCTTCGGTGTAATCAGCGGTCAGCGACAAGGCGCACTTCAAATAATCGTATGCGTTGCGGTAACGCTCCGCGTCGTCATTGAAGCCGAATTCCGCCTTTGCATAAAGCACAACCGCCCGATCAAGAAGGGGATCGCCCAGCGTTTTACTGGACGATCCCGCTTCCGCCGGAATGTTGATACCGACAAGGCGAAGATCAGCGATCGCCGCGTTTATGAGATCGGAAACTTCGCCGTCAAGCGCCGTCCCGCTCAACCGCAACGCCAGCTTTACCTTGTCAAGCATTTGTCAGCCCTCCCGCTTTAGGCGGTCGCCTTGACCAGCTTCACGATGGCTTCGCCGATAGCGGGCGCGCAATCGAAGATCGCGATACCGCTATATTTGTAGCTGTTCGTGTCGATGTCGTAGGCGCTCTTCACGCCGATATTTTCGGCAAGGTTCGCGCAAACCTTCTTGAAGTCGCCCAAGAAGGCTTCGTGATCCGCGACGTAATCGGACAGAAGAACGGGATAGCCGTACACGAAGTACGCGTTGTTCTGAACGGTTACAATGTGGTTCTTGCTGTTGTCCTGCAACGGCATAAAGTCGGTGAACAAGGTTTTCTTGTTCATAACGAACTTGCCGTTACGGTCATAGCCGGAAGGCAGAAGCCCGATCAACGTCTGCACGTTTGCGGCGGTAAGCGCGCCCGTCTTTGCAACGGTAACGCTGTTGGACGCGCCCCAAGTGTTCGCGTTTTCAATGCCCTTCGGCTGGGAAGAACCCGTGCCGTTGATAAGCAAATCTTCGACTTTGCGGGCGATAGCTTCCGCCAGCATATTGACGATCCAGCTTTCAAACGCGGTAATGCTCATAGTCATTACAGTATCGGAAATCTGAACCAGCTTGACGATCTCATAACCGGAAAGGGAAACGGTGGTCAGCGTGTCAGCGGCGGCGGTAATGCTTGCGTTCTCGGTGTGGATCGCGGCGGCGTTGTTCGTGCCTTCGATCGCGAACTTTACAGCGCCCTTGACGTGCAGAAGGGTAACTTCATTCAGCATAGGCGCAAGCGTCTTTACCTTGCTGATAATCTCGTTCGCGGTCTGCGTCGGGATAACCTCCGCACCCGCGCCGCTGGCGTTGCTGAATGCGCGCTTCTCTGCGTCGTTCAGCGGAAGGCGGCGAATGTTTTTCAGCCACGCGGAACGATATTCGGGCGTACCGAAGGGATCATCGGGCGCGGCGTTGTCGTCGCCGTTGTTCTGCTGGAAGGAACGGGAAACAATGCCCGCGCCCTTCGCGATATTGTCAAGAATGCCGTTGCGCTTCTCGGCGGCGGCAATCAGTCCGGCGCGCTCTTCGGTAAGCTGTGTGGTTTCCTGCTCCAGCGCGTCAATCTCTGCGGCGGTCATAGCGTCGCCGCGCTGTTCGATCTCCTGCTTGATAGCCGCAAGGCGGGCTTCGATTTCTTTAATTCTCATTGTGTTAAACCTCCGTCATTAGTTTGATTTTCAAAAGTTTCTTCCGGCGTTCCAGCCGCTCCTGCTGTTCCCTTTCGATCACTCCGTCGAAATAGGATCGTGCCGAAATATCGGTATCGGCGTTCGCCGGAATGGATACCGCCGAAACGTCGTAAACCTTCGCAATTTTCAAGATCGTGCGTGTGCGTGTGTCGCGGTCGTAGCTATCTTCCGATACGTGGAAAGCCCACGACATTTTCGTAACAAGTCCGTTCTTGATTTCCTCGAACATATCTTGTGCCGCGCGCGATTTCGACAAGTCCGCGAACGTGAAAAGCCCGTTATCGTTAGCTTCAACGCCCAGCGTCCCGTTGGAAAGGCGGGCAAGCACCTTTCCTTCGTGGTTATACTGCATGATTACGTCGGACATATCCGCACCCGCAAGGGCGTTCCGGTCGATCCGTTCGTAATATTTGTTCCCGTCCCACTCATACAGCAAATAGGGCTTGTCGAACGTTGTTGCGTAGCCCTCCACGTAGAAATCCGTATCAATTCGCTTCTCCGCCGCCGTCGGGATCAATAGCGGCTGGATCATTGTTCGGTACTCCCGATCCGTCTTTTTTGGCATTTGGTGTAACCTCCTTTCCCAATTCTGAAACTTCCGCGTATTCCTTGCGGATATAATATTTCTCGCCGCCCTCAACGTGCGCCATGTTCCAAACGTCCATAACGCCGTTGCGGTTCAGCAAGCCGCGGTCAAATAGCTGTGTGCTGATATTCAGCTTCGTTTGATTGCTTGCGTATTGTAGGCGGTTCGCGGTAAACGTGATCGCGTTCCCGAAGGACAATTCCCGCGCCGTGTACGTCATATTCGACATAACAAGCGAAAGCTGGATCGCGAAAGGCTCGATCTTGCCTTCGTAATACGCGTTCCATTCGTCCTCTGTGTATTTGTTTTGCAGAATTCCCGCGTTCGTGCCGAAGTAGTTAAACACGTTTTCATTGATCTGCGCCATCTGTGCGGCATTGACCGTGAACGGCTTGCTTTCGATCGGCTTCACGTCAGCAAACTTCGCGTCGTAGATCACCATTCCCGACTGATTTTCCGCCGAAAGGTTATCCGCCGTGAAGCGCTTGCGCTCCTTCGTGATGTCCTCCGGCTTCAACATATTTGCAACCTTCGCCAAGAAGCGAATAGAAGCCGAATTTTTAACGCCGTTGATAATTCCTTGATTTTGTGTATGGATCAACTGCATTGTAGGACGAAGCGCGGCGTTACTCTCGCCGAAGAAATCGTCGGTATATTGAAACTGCGTCATTACGCCGACGCGTTCAAATTCGATCGCGGCTTTCTGCCCGCTCCCGAACGTATAACGCAAAAACGGCGCGCCGTTGTACTCGACAACTTCGCACCGTTGAGGAAGCAGGGGATAATACCCGATCAGCCCGCCGAATTCATCTTCGATCGGAACAATGAAGCAAGTATTATTCACCGAAAGGATCGTCGCGATCCTGTAAATGAACTTCGATGTATCCATGAACGGATTAGGCTTGAACTGCAACGTCCGTTCAAGGTTCTTTTGCGCCGTGCCGCTGATCTCCGGTTTCAGCTTTGAAGCGAAGGACGCGAACGAATGTATCGCCGCGCGCGTAAGCTCCATTTCGTAAATACTTTCCGGCGCGTTGCTGAAAACGGGCGTGTACCCGTTTAGCATTTTGAAATAGCCTTCCGCCTTCAAGTCGGCTTTCGGCTTCCGGAAGATAGTTTCAAAAACTCCCATGTTTTTATCACCCCGCATTTTTGAGCATTTCGCCGATTTCGTTATAATATTTCTGCCGCACGGTCAGCGCGTCGATCACGGAAACGAAGCCGTCAATTCGCGCCCGCTGTTCGATCTTCACGGGACGGAATTTCCGCGTTTCCATGTTGTGCTTCAATGCGACGTTGAGGAAGTGCGCCTTCAACAAGTTATTGTCGGCAATCTTGAAATTGCCGTCCTTGATAACGCCTTCAAACTCGCGGATCACGGGCGCAAGGTTTTCACCCTGCCATACGTCGTCCGTCTGCCAGCCCGCGTTCTTCAAGTCGTCGATCAGATATTGCGCGGAATAGCGGTCGTACCCGATCTTCAAGATATATATTCCGTACTGATCCCGAAGCATAGAAAACCATTCGTAAACGTCGCGGTAATCGACGTGGTTTTCGCCGGATAGCTTGACGATCCCTTGCTTTACGAATATGTCATACGGTACGCCGTCGATCGCTTGTGCTGTTTCAAGTCGGTTCGCTGGCATAAAGAATTGTGCGAAGGCATATAGAACGCCGTCCCGCTCGATCACGACGGAAGCGGCGGTCAAGTCTGTTGTTTGCGAAAGGTCTATGCCGCCCACGGCGTAGCTGTCCTTGAAATCCTCCAGCTTCGCGTGAATTCCTGCGCCGTCAACGACGACGTAATCAAGCCACGCGACGGAAGAATTCTGCTTGATATTGCAATACTTCGTAAGGAATTCAGCCCGCTTCGACATACTCATTTCGGCGACGGCGATTTCCTCTTTGAAGAAGTCCGGCGAAACGGAAACGCCCATATTCGGATTTGCTTTTTTAAGCTCTTCAAGGTCGTTCCATTTCTCCACGTCGTCGATCATGTAAAGCAGGGGAAGAAGGCGGCGTTCCTTGCTTCCTCCCTTCAAAAACGCGGTCGATCTCTTCATCAATTCGTCGAAGATACCGTCGTTTTCGTAACCCGCCGTTGAGATCGAAAGGATCATCGGCTGGCGGCGCGCACCAAGCGCGGATTTCATAACTTCGTACTGCTTCAAGCCGCCGTCGCCGCGCCACGACGCGACTTCATCATTCACGACTAAATGCGGATTGAAGCCGTCGGATTTCTTCGCGTTGAACGCAAGCGGCTTGATCGCAGTATTGCTTTCTTCGATGTAAATATCGGAACGGCGCTTCTTCGATAGGTCGGAAAGCTCCGGTTCTTTTTTAATCATCTGATAGAAATTATCGTAAACGATGTTCGCTTGCTCCAGCTTCGGCGCAAGGCAATATATTTTCGCGCCGTATTCGCCGTCAAGATACGCCATGTACGCAATGACGGCGGACGCAAAAAGCGTTTTGCCGTTCTTGCGCCCGATCACAATAAACACTTCACGAAAGACGCGCGTTCCGTCCTCTTCGACAATCCCGAACATAACAGAAACGGCGGCTTTCTGCCACAACTCCAGCTTCAAAAGGTCTGTGCGCCCTTCGCAATGATGGCAAAAGTTTTCGATGAACCGAATTGCCTTGTTTGCCTTCTTCGCGTTGAAGGTGAAAAGCCCTTCTTGAAGCCCCTTCACGATGTATTCGTACAGAAGGCGAACCCACTTGCCGACGGTTATATTTCCGGAAGAAATGCCGTCGTAATACTCGTAAATGTAATTTGAAAAGGGCATTTTTATTCGTCCCGTAACGCCTGTAAACGGCTTTCTTTTTTCTTCTCCGGCGGTACAAGATCGCAAAGCTGTTTGATAATTGCGGCGTGATTTTTTGTCATGGCGATATGTGTTTTCACCGCGTCGCTTTGCTTCGTCCCGCTCTGATTTGCGCCGTTTTGGTATTCGACGGTGTAGCCCTCTTCGTTGATGATCTCTTGCAATTCTTCAAGGGATACCGCCATGAACGCCGCGTTCTTGATAAGGCTTTCGACGGTCTGCAACTTGTTTTTATCCAAGTCTTTGAAAATGCGCTTCAATCGGGAAAACTCCCGCTTGATCTTTTCTTCTTTCGTCAAGTCCTTCTTTGTCGCCATAAATATCACCCCCTTTTCCGGTCAACCCACACCCCCTTAAACGCGTACACCCGTTATGCGCGCGCCTGCGGAGTATTTTTAATCTCCCGCCCTCGGTGTCGAACCCTCCCTAAATTTTGAGCGAATAGGGGGGGATATGAGGTTTCCCGCTTCGTCGAATGCGTACCGTTTTTTCTTGTCGTTCCGGTGGTGTTCTTTGTTGTGGCAATCTTGGCAAAGCGCTTCGAGATTATCCCACGAAAGCGCTATGTATGGATCGTTGATATTCTGCTTCGTCAAGTATGTTTTGTGATGTGCGATCTTCGCGGTTACTGGATCGTCCGGCGTTGAACAGCGTTCGCACAAGTAGCCCTTCGACTTCAAGAAGCTGTCGCGGCATGAACGCCAAGCGTCCGAATTGTAGAACCTTTCCGCCCACGGCTTCATGCGGTTATCCTCCTTCCTGTGGAAAAGTCTGTGCAAAAGAGCAAAAGAAAAAGCCTTCCGTGCATTCACACAAAAGGCTTTATCCCGCACTATTCAATTCGCAATAATTCAGCGTAATTATTATATCACGCGTAAGCGTCGCAGACAAGGTGCATTGTTTGGTCGCGTTTTGGTCATTTGTCAACGGCTTTCCGGTATGTCGCCGCTGATACCGCCGCCGGAATGCCGAATACACATACCGCCATATCATTGACAATCTTGTTCCGCCAGCGACGCGCCGTCTTTATCTCTTTGAGAATGCCCGCGTCGGAAAGCTCTTCCGCGATCTCTTCCCACGTCGCCGTTCCGCCCTCTCGCGGATTGCCGTTGATGTCCTCGCCGAAATAGTAAATCCGGATCACAACGAATTCTTTATGCCCCTCGAAAAGAGAAATAGCGCGTGTCAAGCTGTCAAAGCCGGATTTCGTTTCTTTGAACTGCTTTTGTTTTTCCTCTCGCATTTCCTCGACGATCTCCGCTTCCGTCTTGCGCTGAATAAAGCCTTTTGCCTGTGGTGTCGTTGAAAACGTCTTTCGTCCCGCGTGATACTCAACTTCGCAATACGCTTCTTCATCGGCTACAAGCGCCGCCAGCTTCTTGTAGTTATACAGCAATGTTTCCATTGCCTTGAAGTAATTTACGTACCCCGTGTTCTGTGTGTATGCTTCCGCCGCCCCTGCGCGCGCGGCTTCAAATACGGCTTCCCGCAACTCTTCGGAAAGCTCTGTTTGCTTTTTAGTCATGTGTGCCACCTCCGGTTAGATATTCGATAATTGTTCCCGCCGCCTGTTCCCAGCCGTAGCAAAGCGCGGCTTTGTAGCCCTGCGCCGAAAGAGCGTCCAGCCACTCCGATTGATGGTCGCTTGTCCTGCCGCCGCGTTGCCGTTTAAGCTCTATGTAAAGCCCGTGATATTGCCCGCGCGCGACGGGCAAGCATAGATCGGGAACGCCCGCTTTCACGCCCTCCGCTCGAAGCCGTCCCGCTTCCGCCTTGTGTCTGCTCCCGCCGTTCGGGACGTGATAAAGCAAATTCAATTCGGGATATTTCCCGCTTTGCATAGCCGCCCACGAAAACAGCGTCATTTGCTCTTGCGCTTCTGTCGGAACGGGCATTTTATTTTTCTGCATTCTGTGATCCCTCCCGTTCCCAATCAGCGAAGAAGAAAAACGGCTTGTTCTGCGCCATTGCTTCGCCGAATTCATATTTCACGCCTTTGCTCTCTTTCCAGTCCGGAAGAAAACAGACTTCGGCGCACTCTGCAAGCATAGCGCCGGACATACGCATATAGGCTTCCCACGTGAAGCCCTCCGCCGGAAGAAGCGCCGGATTTACGACGATGAAGCCGCCTTCCTCCAGCTTCTTTTGCGCGTTGTAAAACTTCGTGAAATAATACGGATCGCCCGTGATCTTTCCGGCAAGATATAGCGTCCTTTTTTCCTGCATTGTGTTTCCTCCCTTCATTTCGTAAAAAGCGTTGCTTGCGCTTTCCGTTCTTCCTGCTCCAAGAGATCAAAAAGCCGGATTTGTGCTTGTTCCTGTTCCAGCCGTTCATTTGCCGCGCGGCAATAATCTTCGTCAATCTCGAAGCCGACGAAATCCAGCCCGCCTTGACGATAGCAAGCGATCAAGGAACTTCCGCTTCCGGCGTGTGTGTCCAATATCTTCATACCTTTTCGGGCGAAGAGGGAAAGAACCCACGAATACAGCTTCACGGGCTTTTGCGTCGGGTGAATTGTCCCGTCGTTCAGCAATTCAACGCGATTGCAGACAAAAACGCGCGTCGGCGTGTCGAAGCTGGTATACGCTAATTCGCAATCGCTCATTGTCAAGCCGTGTTGCCCCTTGTCCCATACAAGCCAGCCTTTATGTCCCTGTTCGAGATACGGAACGAAGTAATTTCCGCCCCATATCACTTGTGCTTTTGAAACGCGTTCCAATTCGCGGAAGTATTCGGGCGGGGGAATAGCCTTGTCCCAGCTTTTCCGGATATGCTCTTTCCGGTTATGCTTCGGATTGCCGCATACGCGCTTCTTCTGTCCGTCTATGCCGATACCGTAAGGCGGATCAACGATCGCAAGATCGAAGAAGCCGTCCGGAAACTCTTTCATTCCCTGCATACAGTCCATGTTATACAGCTTGTTCAATTCAAGCATACGTTGTTCACCTTCTTTCTTTTTCTCCCCCCCTCCGCCCCCCCGCTGGGGGGAACGGGCTTAAAGGAATAAATCTATCGGCGATCCGGTGGGCTTCCTCGATCCGTGTTCTGAACCGATCCTTCACGATTGATTTTATATCCCCGCCGCCTTCCCGCTTTTATCACTCCCGCGCTTTCATTATCAAGGGCAAGCGGCTTCGCCGTGCTTCGCACCCTTGACAATGCGCGCGTTCGTGATCTCTGAAAAGCGGGCGACGGGGAATAAATAAAATCAATCTTCCGGAAGGAAAAGCGCTGGTCGTAAAACTTTACACATTTACAAGGCTTTTTATTGCGCCCCTTCGGGCGTTCCCGCTATTCGCGTTTCTTCCGGCGTTTCGGTTTCTCCGGTTCGCGTACATATTTATAATATATGTAGCCCCACTTCGTCGCGCGGGCTTCCACCAGCTTGTAACCCTTCGGCGCGATCGGTGCTTTCTTTTCCGTATACGTCCGAAGTGCAAGCGTCGGCGCTTCCTTCTCCGGCTGGCGAAGATTGCGCGTCGCCTTCCAACGGTGTCCGCCCTGTTCCGGTGTCCAATGGTTGAAGAGGTAATCCGCAAGCCCCGTGTAATCCTGCCCGTAGTCAACGCCGTTATAATAATTGTGTTCGCGCAAGTGCCGAATATGGATTACTGATCCGTCGTTCCACTTGCCGCTGATCGTTTCTTCCGGTATGCCGTCCGAAATCATGTGAAAATGAATTCGGTTCGTAGACTTGCCGCGCCCCATGTAAATAATGATCTTCGCGTCGGGACAAGCCCTTTGAAGCCGCCGGAAGTAATTGTCGCGTATTCTGCGCGCTTCGCTGAATGTATGAACTTCGCTGTCGTCGTCGAACGTCAGCGTACTATATAAGGAAAGCGGCGAAAAGTTTTCATTAACCAGCCGCTGGTGTTTCCGCTTTGATATGCCGATCCGGTGTTGCGCGCGTTCTTCGTCGTCCTTGAAGCGCGGTCGCGGTTCAGCTTTCTTGATGTTCGCTCGATCGGATACGGTGTAAACCTCTTGTTCACATACAACGCCCGAAAAAATACGTCTTTTAACCCTCTGCATAATCCCGCCGCCCTTCCTTGACAAAAGCGCCGTAAAATGCTATAATTTCAATATTGAATAGCTCCTTTTACAGCTATGTAAGAGGAAAAGAGAACGTCCGGAACGTCGCAACCGGACGTTCTCTTTTTTTGTTTTGTCAGCCGTTATTAAATCCTGCGCCCTGCTCGAAATCGGCGCACCGTTCTTCTTCGCAAGGCTTGAAGCGCATTCCGTCCGCGCACCCGACGCAAGGGAACGGGCGCACCCCGTCCGGAAGCGCGCCTTCGCGCAAGTGAATGCATTGTTCCAGCTTCGCGCATTGATCGCACCAGCACTTCCGGCAATCGCCGATCAGCGTTTTTTCAACCGGACGTTTCAAGCCCTCTTCGGCTTCCTGCGCGTCGTGTTCTTCCTGCATTTCCCGCGCCGCCTGTTCGATCGTGTAATCTTCAACGCCTTCTAAAATGCCCCTAAAGAATGGCGCGAACGCGTAGCCGATCCCCAGCCCTGCGCGCAAAAGCAATTCTTCGTCGATCTTAATATCTGCCATTGTTCCCACCGCCCCTCCGAAGCGCTCTGAAAAGCACGTTCAAAACGATGTAGACGATCACAACGGAAGCGGCGACGCAAACAACGCCGCAAAGCATGTAAAAGGCGTTCACCATGAATTGATACATTGTCATTCGTCAGCCCTCCCGAAAACCTCTTCCGCGTCGATGTCCCACGCGGCGGCAATATGCTTCATCATATCGACGGCTTCGGCGCGCTTCTTCTGTTCCTCTGCGTTCTCGCCGTTTAAGTACGATACCAAGATTTCAGATTTGAGATTGCAAAGCGGGCGAACGCCATTGCCGCCGCCGTACGCGTCGAAGAAGTACAAAGAGCCGTCCAAATAGACGTAGCGGACGAAAGAATTTATCGGGCTGTCCGGTGTAGCCGTCCACCACCAGCGATCCGGAAGCGCCGGAATGTTGCCGCGCAAAAGGCGGTATTCCTCGCAAGTGATAAGCCCGATCCGGACGCGATCGCCGCCGTAATTCTTCAAGCCGTCGTCGGCGGTCAAGTCGATGTTGAAATACTCGAACATTTCTTCCGGCGCGCCCGCCTTAATCAGACGGCGCAAAAATTCGCCGTTCAGATAGGCGCGAAGGGAAGAAGCGGCAAAGTCGTTCTTGTTCTCTTCATCGAAGGCGCGTTCCTCGACGCAATCGGAAGCAATGCACTTCACCCAATCCGCGCCCGTCTGAATGACCGTCCAAGCGATCCCGCCCATCGTGAATTCCTGTTTCGGCTCGAAGCCGTGTTTGTTCTCTTTCATATTGAATAGCTCCTTTCCTGCGGCGCTGTCTGCGCCCGCTCGTTGAATAAGTCTGTTGATATACCAAACCGCCTTTTGCAAGTCCTCTTCACCGTTTTTCAGCTTCCAGCGCCACAAATACTTGATCGCGTTCGCTGTGCAAAAGGCTTCGATACCTTGAAGCCCGCTTGTTGCGGCTTCCAGCGCGTCGATACACTCAATCCCGCCCGCGTTGTAATGCGGCGGGTGGTTCACCCGCTCCGCCATGATTAACACTTCTTGCCGCCGTGCCGATACGGGCGGCTTTTGTTGTATTCGTGCTTTACCTCCAGCACGTTTTCAATGTCAATTCCGGCATACGCGCAATAATCAAGAACGCGAATAATCACGTCGGCAAGCTCTGCCGCGATCCCTTCGGGCTTCTTGCTCTGCGCGGAACAACGGGCGTTCGGATTTTCCGGATCGTAAGGGCGGCTTCCGCAATGCGCGCTTCCGTCCTCTTCGCAACAAACCCCGCCAGCGTTGCAAGGGAAATAAAGAAGCGGCTTCCCGTCGCGGTATTCCTCCAGCGCTTCGGATACCTCCGAATGAATAAGCGCCACGATCTCCGGAAACGTTCTTTCGCCTTCCCACCAGCCGTGTTCAACGGCGTTCTTGTGAACCTCTGCCGCAAACTCGTTAATTGTCATTGTCTTTACCCTCTCTTTCAATCGGTTTCTTTTGCAAAAGCGCAATCTTCGCAACGTTCGACGTTTTCGTTCGGATTATCAAGCGGGCATTCCCAGCCGCTTTCAACGTCCTGTTCCGTAAGCCCGCAAGCGTATTTCTGCGAATTCTTCGCTTCGATTTCCGCCGCGCGGCAATCGCATTTTTCGCCGCTGTCAAGATGTGCGCCGCAAAGCGGGCATTCCTTGTATGGTGTCGCCATGTTGTTCTCCTTCTTAATAATCAGCCGCCGGAAGCCGTCAGCGCATAACGTCAAGCCGTGTTTCTCCACGTGTTCCCGCCGCCGTGCGGCTTCTGCCGCTTCCCAGCCGCAAGAAGCGCATTCCGAAGGCTTGCATTTCTGCGTTTTCTCCGGATCAATGCCCAGCAAGCACTTCAAGGGCGGCTTGTCCTGTCTGTTACTCATTCTTCACCCGCTCCCCGTTATAGATAACTACCATTGACGGGAAGGGCGCGGGATCGGCGGCGTTCCCGTCGTCGTCCGTGAACCGTAACCGCCCGCGCACGAAGCGGATTTCCGCTTTCCCGTAAATGTAATCGTGAAAATATGCCGTGTCCGTCCGCGCTGGGATAAGTAAAACAATCGGATACCCCCCCGCGCTTCCTCGAAAGCCTTTTGAACCCACTTGCCGATCTCGCGTCCGTAAGGCGGATTGCAGAATACCGCGCCGCCGCGATCCCAGCTTTGCGAAAGCCCGTCCGTTTCCGGCGTGTAATACAAAGAGCATTTCGCCGTCTTGTCGGTCGCCGCCGGATCAAGCACGAAGCCGAATTCGGCGTTCAGCTTGTCGAAGAAGTCTTGCGGCGTACACCAGCACATATTTTTAGAGGATAGAAGCGCCGCGTTCATTCGTCCGCCACCTCGCTTCTTGTAACCTTTTTCGTTTTGCCCTCTGCGAAGGCTTTTACCGCCTTCGCCTTGCTGTTGAAAGTGTCCTTCGTTTCAATGCCGCACTTCGGGCAATATACGAAATATTCCTTGTTCTGCTTGTCCTCGTATACTCGCGCGTTACTGTTTTCGCCTTCACAAAACGGGCATTCCATAGGCGTTTCCGTGAAAAGTCGCTTTTCTTCCGGCGCGTCGTCCGTTTCCGGCTTTTCGTCGGCGAATACGCGAACAACCGCCGCCACCTGCTCAAAGTCCAAATAAACGGGCTTGTTCTCCGTGATCCCTTCGATGTTGTAGCCCGTTACCTGTTGAAAGCCGTTTCGCGTAAGCGTGAATTTGTCGCACTTGATAGAGAATTCAACGCCGCTTTTCAGAATAACGCGTACCGTCATTTTAGGCATTGTCCGCCACCTCGCTTTCCTCGACAACCTCGCCCGTGTCCGGATCGACGTTCAAGGAACATTGTTCCGGTTCTGTGAATGTGAAGCGGTTGCGGGCTTCGCGTTCCCTGCGTTCCTTCTCGGAAAGGGAAAATTCGCATTCCCTCGTTAAGTCCTGCAAGCTCTCCACGAACTGCTGGTTGATAACGTCATAAGGCATAATCACCGCTTGAAGCAGGAAGCCCGCCTTCGCGACGATGTAGGGCGTTCCCTCCGCCGTGCGGCGTTCGTAAAGCTCCAGCACGTCCAGCACGTCAGCGACGGGCGAAAGATAGCGGCTTTCGATGAATACAAGCCCGCGCGTTGTACGGATCGGTTTCAAGGTTCGTCCGGAATAGATGATCGAAATTCCTTCCCGCTCGACGTGTCTTTCCGTTTCGTCGGTGTCCTCGAAGCTGATACCCGCCGGAACGCCCAGCGTTTTCACGAAGTAATTGTCGCGGTCTTTCTCCGGAACGTCGAAGATCGTCAAAAGGCTTTCTTTGTCAAGCTTGGGAAGCCCGACAACCGGATAAACCGCCGATCCGTCGCCGATGTACTGCGTTAATATGTCGCCGTCGTCGCTGTACCGCTCGAAGATCGCAATATTCTTGTTCTTTTTGCATATAGCGGCGATACTTTTAATCTTCATCTTCGCCGCCCTCCGTTTCCTCTGCGTCCGCGTCGTGCCGTTCTACAATAGCCGGAAAGTCAATGCGCGGCGCGCGGATCGCCAGCGCGATTTGGCAACCGCAAACCGGACAATCAACCGCCGAAAAGCGCGTCGGCGCTTTCGTCAGCATATCCGCCATAGAACGCGGTTCTTCCGCCGTGTAGATGTTTTCCCGCTCCGGTGTGAAGCGATAGCCGCAAACGCGGCATTCTGTCTTTTTCTTGCTGAACATAATTGAATAGCTCCTTTCGTGTGATTTAATATTTACCGTAGACGCGGACGGCGGTTTTCCCGCCATGCGTCGCCGCCGATACGATAGCCGAAGGCATAAAGGAAACGCGCAAGAAGTCCCGCGCGGCGCGCTTCGCAAGCCGCCATGTAATCAACTTCGCGTTCGGCTCTTCCGCCGCCGTGTCGTCGATCGGGTATTCGCAAATAAGCACGGTGTTTCCGAACGGGCGGCGCGCCGGACGTTCCTTCATAAACTCTTTGTTTCCTTCCTTGCACTTGATAATTTCAAGCGCCTTCGGGAACTGCCAGCCGCTTTTGTTGTCCTTCATTGTGTGTCCCTCCCTTAATCTGTGTACGGGCTTTCAAGCGTCCAGCCGAAGCAATCCGTACTTTTCCATTCCGTTGTGAAGTGATTGCGCCGCCCGTCGCCCGTGAAGAAGCAGTATTCCGCCGGAAGCACCCGCCCGACGTTTTCTTCGCCGTCCCGCTCCGCGCGGTATCGTGTCAGCACGTCCGCCGCAAGAAGGGCGAATTCCTCTTTCACGGGATATTCGGGATCGTAGCCGCTGAACTGATAGGGCGCTTCGATAACCTCCAGCACCGTGTCGGGGAAGCGCGGATCGTCAACGCGGTTCAGAACGCACCATACAACCGCCGCTTGCTCCGTCGTAGAAGGAACGATCCCCGCTTCGCCGTAGATCAGCTTTGCAAGGGCTTCAACCTCCGCCGCGTTCGGCACATATTCCGCCACCGTCCCGCTCGAAGGAAGAAGAACGGCGGTCGGCTGGTGTACCTCTTCAAGCGTTCCGGCGGTCGTGTCCTTCGGCTTGTCCGCCGCACCGCTCCCGCTCCACGGCATAAGCGCCGCAAGAAGGGCGGCAACGGTCAGCAATGCAACCGTAAGGGCGACGCGACGGCGAAGCATTGCCCGCCGCCGTCGTTGTGCCTGTATCCGCCGGGGCTTGTGTGCGCGGGCTTTCTGCTCGACTATGTAACCGCAAGGCACTTCGCAAATAAACTTCCCGTCCGCGTCTTGCAGGACGGCAAGCGCTCCGCGCGCCCGATCCGCCGTCATTGTTCCACCTCCGCCGCCGGAAGGGAAAGCCACCATTCCGGATTGTTCCGGAACTGCTCATTCGCGCAAGCGTCGCAATTCTCCGCCGTGCAGGAAGAGCAATAACGCTTCTGAAAAGCCGCGTCCCACGGCGCTTCAATGCAAGGAAGGGAACGAAGGAAGCCCGCCAGCGTGGGCTTGTCCTTCGTGATAGCGTCAAATACCGAAGTGAACTGCCGAACGTTCAAAACTTCGTCGCCGATAATGCACCCGTTCGCAATCCGCTCTTTGATGAACTCAACGCACGGCATTTCCTCCGAAACTCGAAGATCATTGAACCGTGCTTCCGCTTCTGTGAAGCTGTCGAAGGTAACGGCGTTTGCGACGGACGCTTCGCCGTCGTATTCCCATAAACGGATTTTGTATCGTGTTGTACTCATTCCGAATAGCTCCTTTCCCGCGTTACTCTTCAATGCCGATGTAAAGCACGTTTTCATCGGCGCGAAGCTCCGTGATCTTGCAATATGCGTATTTGTTCATTTCGTCGTGCGCGAAGTGCTTATACAAGCCCCTGTAAATGTCCCGCTTCTGATAGCCGCATTCCCGAACGTAGATATACACGTTCGTAAATCCGCTAATTACGTAGCCGATCGTTTGAAGCGCCACGTTGTTTGCGATCCTCTTCATTTTCATATTGAATAGCTCCTTTCGTATTTCAGCAATTCGCGCCGCGTCGGTTTCCTCTGCGTCGGAAATTCTCTTGCACCGTCGCTTGTGCAAGATCGGCGCTGTACTTCGGGCGGGCGTAGCCGTCAAACTCTCCCGTATAGCCGCGCTTCAACTCTTCGTAGATAGCGGCGGCGCTCCTTTTCAGACGGGCGGCAATGTCAACAACGCGTTCACCCTCTGCATACATTCTTTCGATCTCGCGGCGCTGTTCCAGCGTCAAATAACTGTATCCGTTCAATGTTTTAACCTCCTTCCGCCTGCCTTCGGATAAAAAAATAATGCAGGAAAAACCGTAACGGTTTCTTCTGCATTTAATGATACTCTCAACATTTCCGAATAATCTTTGGAAAATTCCTTGACAGGCGCTTGTTTATAGGGTAAAATGAACAAGTTGAATGAAAAAACTGAATCATTGCCGTAGACAGCAGGTGCGGTTTGCCGCGTAAATCCTGCCGAGGAAAAATTGCTATGAGCGTTTCAGCCTCTTTGTCTATGTGCAAAGAGGCTTTTTCAATGACAGGAAACAAAAGTAGGATTCCGAGGAGGTGTAAGGAAACAATGGCAAAAGTTGAACAGAAACAGGTAGTTGTAAACGAAATCAAAGAAAAGCTGGAAAAGGCAGCATCCGTAGTTATGGTTGATGCAAGAGGCTTGACTGTAGAACAGGACACAGCACTGAGAAAACAGCTCAGAGATGCAGGTGTTGATTATAAAGTTTACAAAAATACAATGATGCATTTTGCAATCCAGGGCACAGAATTTGAAGGCCTGGACGAATATCTGGCAGGTCCCAGCGCATTCGCATTCTCTTATGAAGATGCAACAGCAGGCGCAAGCATCCTGAACAAGGTAGCAAAGGATGTAAAAGAGCTGGAATTCAAAGCAGGTGTGGTTGAAGGCGTTGTTTATGACGCAGAAGGCATGAAGAAGATTGCAGATATCCCTTCCAGAGAGGTTCTGCTCTCCAAACTGCTGGGCAGCTTCAAATCCCCCCTGTCCTCTTTCGCACGCGTTATCGATCAGATCGCAAAGAAAGACGCAGCAGCGGAATAATCTTAGAAAGAAAACCGCATAAGCAAAGAAGATGTGCATAGGCACGGCGATTTGCAAAACAAAGAAAACTTGAAAAAATAAACCATAAATATTATCGGAGGTGCTTTACAATGGCAAAACTGACAATCGAAGAAATCATCGCAGCAGTAAAAGAACTGACAGTACTGGAACTGAATGATCTGGTAAAAGCAGCAGAAGAAGAATTCGGCGTATCCGCAGCAGCAGGCGTAGCAGTAGTAGCTGGCCCCGCAGCAGGCGATGCAGCAGCTGAAAAGACAGAATTTGACGTTGAACTGACAGAAGTTGGTTCCGAAAAGATTAAAGTAATCAAGGTTGTTCGTGAAGTAACAGGTCTGGGTCTGAAAGAAGCTAAGGAAGCTGTAGACAACGCTCCCAAGGTTCTGAAAGAACAGGCTTCCAAAGAAGATGCAGAAGCAATCAAGGCTAAACTGGAAGAAGTTGGCGCTAAAGTAACACTGAAGTAATCTTCTGAAATCCTAAGAATCCTTAACATCCGCAGGAATTTTCCTGCGGATGTTTTTTTGTGCAGCTATTGTATAGAAATAAATTATTGATAGAAATAAATCAAAAAGGAATGAAAAAACCAGTTGACAGGTAGGAAAAACAGTGCTACAATAAGCACATAAGTTAGTCAAGGCTAACAGTAAAAATTATCACTCATCCGATCGAGCCAATCGGAAAATACATCAAAAAAATCTTTTTACATACGAAGGATGGATATTTTGTCCATCTTTTTGTATGTGGAAAAGCAGGAGAGAAAGAGAGGGATTTTTATGCTACTTAACAGTATCGTGGCGGTTGTGATTATTGTGATTGCGATTTTTACGGTGAAAAAATATAAAATGAGTATGAAATACGGCTGCTGTGGCTCTGCGGACAGCGGAGAGGGCAGAAGGGTTGAGGTGGCGGACAAGAATCCGGAGGATTACCCCTATACTGCCGTTCTGGATATCAAGGGGATGACCTGCGAAAACTGCGTGCGGTATGTGGAAAATGCACTGAATGAGCAGGGAGACATTTGGGCCGTGGCAGATTTGAAAAGAAATTCCGCTTTTGTGCGGATGAAAAAGGAATATACCGATGATCAGTTTAAAATGATTTTGCGCCCAACGGGGTATACATTGGTGGGCGTAAGAGACAGAAACAAGAATAAATAGGGCATTTCTTTTTCTACATAAATATAGGAAAAAATATAAAAATGTGATGGGGAGCTTTTTCTGTCACATTTTTAATTTATAAAAACGGGATTTTTCGAACGGATATACCATGCAGTTATTGACAACTAACTAATGTTAGTCTATACTAATCACAAAATCAGTTTTTATCAGATATAAAAAGGATTGGAGGCGCAGGGGTGAGACAGTTTACAAAAATCGAAAAGGAAGCGCCAATAGATTTTGAAAATTTTCGTATTCACATGCAGAGAGAGATGATTTTACGAAAGCTGAAGGAAGGCGGCTACCGCATCACAAAGCAGCGTATTGCGGTGATTGATATTATTCTGGAAAATGATTGCGGCAGCTGCAAGGAAATCTTATATAAAACCTCGAAAATCAACAAGAAAATCGGCACGGCAACGGTATACCGCACGCTGAATATGCTGGAGGAAATCGGTGCCATCAACCGCAGAAATCTCTATAAATTTTCGGAAATGACAGAGCCTGCGGAGGGCAGAGTCATAACTGTGATGCTGGAGGATGGTGGAAAGCTGCATTTGGATGCGGCAGAGTGGAACAGGGTGTTGCAGACGGGTCTGCGAGACTGTGGTTACCTGAAAGACGAAAGGGTGCTTTCTGTAAAAAATGTCTACAAAACAGATGCAATTTGAAAAAAAATATCAATAAAGGATGTTATGCTTGGCTAATTTTACAAAAAAGTGCTATTATTAGACAGAAAACAACAGATGAGGAGGTTTTGTATGAAAAATCATAAAACATGGGCATGGCTTTGCGTGTTTTGTTTCTTCATGACCATGCTCACCGGTTACAAGAGAAAATGATAAAATTTAAAGGAGGTTTTTAATATGCTTAAAAAATGTCTGGATTGTGTAAAAAATATTAAGTTGGATAAGGTTGCTGTTTTTGCAGGTGGTGTGCTGTTCGGTACAGCAGGGCTGAAGGTTCTGGGCAGCAAGGATGCGAAGAAGGTTTACACACAGGGTACTGCTGCAGTGCTGCGTGCAAAGGATTGCGTGATGAAAACAACAAATGTTGTACAGGAAAACGCAGAGGATATTTTGGCTGAAGCAAAGCAGATCAACGAGAAACGCTACGAAAAGGAGAACTCCGTAGAGGAAGCAGAAGAAGCTGAAGAAACAACAGAAGCAACAGAAGCATAAGGAACGAGAGTTCTGATAACGGGGCCTATGGCTCCGTTTTTCTTTGGAGGTGTAAACATGAGATTTCAAATTAAGCATGAAATAGAGGGCAGACTTCGTGTGCACATGATGCAGAACAGAATGACCTTTGCTGAGGCGGATACCCTGCAATACTATCTGGAGGGGCTGCCCGGCGTGGCACACGCTAAGGTATATGAAAAGACCTGTGATGCCGTTGTTACATACACTGCGGAGCGTGCAGACATCATTACTGCATTGAAGCAGTTCTGCTATGACAGGGTGGAGCTGCCTACGGCAATTTCCGGACATTCTTCCAGAGAGATGAATGCGGAATATCAGAGCAGGCTGGTTGGGCAGACATTGATACATTTCGGGAAAAAGCTGTTCCTGCCTTATCCCGTTCGCGCGGCAATTACGGCTGTGAAATCCGTAAAATATCTGTATCACGGGGCGCATTGCCTGCTGCAGCGCAAAATTGAGGTCAGCGTACTGGATGCGGTTGCTATCGGCGTTTCCGTATTCCGCGGCGAAATGAACACAGCAGCATCTGTTATGTATCTGCTGGGTATCGGCGAAACATTGGAGGAATGGACACATAAGAAGTCCGTTGACGATCTGGCAAGGAGCATGTCTCTAAATGTCAGCAAGGTATGGCTGTTGCAGGACGGACAGGAAATTCTGGTTTCTGCGAAGGAGGTTGCGCTTGGTGACAGCGTTGTTGTTCGCATGGGCAATGTCATTCCCTTCGACGGGGTTATTCGTCAGGGCGAAGCAATGGTCAATCAGGCATCCATGACGGGTGAATCCCTGCCCGTCAGAAAGGAAGTCGGTACATACGTCTACGCAGGTACGGTTGTGGAGGAAGGCGAAATCGTTTTACAGGTCAGAGAAATGAGCGGCTCCACACGGTTTGAAAAAATCGTAACCATGATTGAGGATTCCGAAAAGCTGAAATCCACAGTGGAAAGCAGAGCAGAGCATCTGGCGGACAGACTGGTTCCGTATACCCTGCTGGGGACAGGATTGGTTTATGCGCTGACAAGAAATGTGACGAAGGCACTGGCTGTACTGATGGTTGACTTCTCCTGCGCATTGAAGCTTTCTATGCCTATCTCCGTGCTTTCTGCAATCCGCGAAGCCGGTTCTTATCATATCACCGTAAAGGGCGGCAAATATCTGGAAGCAGTTGCGGAAGCAAATACCATCGTATTCGATAAAACAGGCACACTGACAAAGGCAAAGCCTGCGGTTCGCAGGGTTTACACCTTCTGCGACAAGGAGGAAGACGAGCTGCTGTGTCTGGCGGCCTGTCTGGAGGAGCATTTCCCTCATTCTATGGCAAAGGCGGTTGTTTCTGCGGCGGCAGAAAAAGGTCTGGAGCACGAAGAAACCCATTCCAAGGTGGAATATATCGTTGCACACGGCATTGCATCTTCCGTAGAAGGGCAGAAGGTTGTGATTGGCAGCTACCATTTTGTATTTGAAGATGAGGCATGCACGATTGACCCTGCGGAGCAGGAAAAATTCGATGCACTGCCGAAGGAGTATTCTCACCTGTATCTGGCAATTGACGGCAGGCTGGCGGCGGTCATCTGCATTGAAGACCCCCTGCGTGCAGAGGCGGCAGAGGTTATCAGCAATCTGAGGGCGCTTGGTCTGAAAAGAATCGTAATGATGACGGGGGATAACGAGCACACCGCGGCAGCAATCGCAAAAAAGGTCGGCATTGAGGAATACTTTTCCGAGGTTCTGCCGGAGGATAAGGCGGAATTTGTACGCAAGGAAACAGAAAAGGGCAACAAGGTTATTATGATTGGCGACGGCATTAACGATTCTCCTGCGTTGTCTGCGGCAAATGTCGGCATTGCTATCAGCGATGGCGCAGAGATTGCCCGCGAAATCGCAGATATCACGATTGCGGCGGACGATTTGCATGAGCTGGTAAAGCTGAAACGGCTCAGTAATCTGCTGATGAAGAGAATTCACAGAAATTATCGTGCAATCGTCGGCATCAATGCAGGGCTAATCGCGTTTGGCGTAGCCGGCGTATTTATGCCTGCAACATCTGCATTGCTGCATAATATTTCTACGTTGGTTATCAGCTTGCAGGATATGCGGAATCTGCTGGATGATGCAGAATAAAAAAATATCTCCTTCGGAAATTTCCGAGGACTTCCTAAAATAAAAATAATATGATAAAAGACCGGTACTGCAAAGCTGTTTTCGCCTGCAATGCCGGTCTTTTATGAGTTATGGGGCAAACTATTACAGCCACTGCCTGATTCTGCCGGGCATAATGCGTTTATGCCCATATATAAAGTCAATCAGCGCTTTTCGGTCAATGATATCCATTCCGGCTGTGTTTTTATATTCTCCCTCAACGGTAAACAGGAAAACCTTATCTCCGTTGGCTGTTAATTCCTTATAATGATTGCCGTCAAGAGGCGTTTTTCCTGTCTTGACCTGCGGATATGCCTTGTGGCTGCCGTCTCTTGCTACGGCAACAAATTCATAGGTTTGCGTACCCAGCTTATTTGTACTGGAGTAGAGGAGATAGCCTTTTTCTAACTGTAAATACAAGCTGACGACCTCCTCCACATCCTCCGGCTGTAGGAAATCCAGAATTTCTTCTTTTTTCACAGCGCAGTCAGGATAGAATTGTGTTCCGGTAATCGTATTATACAGGTGCTCCGAGTATTTCAACGGAACATCCCCCTTTATTCGTTGCAATGCTGCGCTTGCCCGAAAGCTGTTTACAACCCTTCCGGGCACCATCTCAACAGTGCCGATTTCATGGAATTCAACATCCACATAGTTGATGACATCCTCATAGATATGCGCGGCATCACAGCTATATTTCCATGTGCTCAGTACACGACATAAATAGTAAACGCCATTATGGCGTGTCCAAATCAGATCATCCACAGCCATTTCCTTTAAGGCGTGAATGGATACAACAAAGCCGCGACAGGAATCATACTGCATGCGCCCTTTTTTCTCACATTCTTCGATAGAAGTCGGGATATAGGGGATGCCATCTGTATTGCGTAAGCACCAGCCTACGCCCAGAATATTGTTTTGCAGGCAGAATTCAAATGCCTTCCCATCCTGACTGCCTGTTTTTATGGTAGTTCTCCACAAATAGATATCCTTATCTGTCATTCTATGAGCATCCCCTTTTCTATACGGTTTGTTTTTTTGTTTTGCTCGTTTTATCAGATATCTTTATCATACAGTTTCTACAGATATCTGTAAACTTTCTGCAGAACATTTTGCTGCGTCAGCTTATGAAAATTGCTTTCCGAAAAAATGGCAATGCGTGAGGGAGATTTTTTTGCCCGAAAATCAGGGAGGACAGTAGATTTTTCTGTATCATAGGGGTATAATGAGACAATATATTTTACGTCAGAAAAAAGAGGAGAGCGTGCGTGATGCAGATAGTATTTGCCCTTGTGGCTTTGGTGGTTGGCTTTGTGCTGTTGGTAAAGGGAGCGGATTGGTTCGTAGAGGGCTCCGCAGGCATTGCAAATAAATTCGGAATTCCGCAGATTGTCATCGGGCTGACGATTGTAGCCATGGGGACGAGCATGCCTGAGGCGGCGGTCAGTATTTCGGCGGCACTGCGCGGCAGTGCGGAAATTACGATAGGGAATGTAGTAGGCAGCAATATCATGAATATTCTGGTGATTCTGGGCTTGACGGCGGTGGTGTGTCAGATTGCGGTGCAGAAAACAACGATTCATTATGAAATTCCGATGGTGATTGGTGTGACGATTTTATTGGCAGTTATGGGGCTGCAGAACAATATCATCAGCAGAGCAGAGGGTGTCATCCTTCTGGCATGCATGGTGGTGTATATGCTGTATCTTCTGCGGCTGGCAAAAAGAGGCGTTGTGGAGAATGAGGAGATGGACGCATACGCGAAGCAGGTATCCTTCGGCAGGCTGATTCTGCTTGTTGTGGTTGGTGTGGCAGCAATTATTTTCGGGAGTCATGTGGCTGTGGAGGCGGCATCTGCCATTGCGCGTATTTTCGGCATAAGTGAGCGTTTTATCGGACTGACAATCGTTGCCTTCGGCACTTCTCTGCCGGAGCTGGCGACAAGCGTGGCGGCGGCAAGAAGGGGCAATTCGGATATTGCAGTCGGTAATATTGTTGGCAGCAACCTGTTTAATATCATGTTTGTGGTCGGGATTACGGCGGTGATTGTGCCGGTTGTGTATCAGCCTACATTCCGGGTGGACAGCATTGTGGCGGTTGCGGCAGCGGTGCTTCTTCTGGTATGTGTTTACCGCGGAAGGGTTTTGAAACGCCGGCACGGACTGCTGATGCTTGCCTGCTATGGCGGCTATTTTGCGTACCTTCTGCTGGCGTAAGGAGAAAGAAGGGATTTTATGCACGTTCGATATTACAAAGAATATTCACAGCATTTGCAGAGAGACATGGAGTTTAAGGTATATGGGCATGCAGGGCTGCCGATGATTGTTTTTCCGTGTCAGGATGGGAATTTCTACGATTTTGAGGATAGAGGCATGGTGAATACCGTTGCGGACAGGCTGGAAAACGGACAGATGCAGCTGTTCTGTGTAGGCTGTGTGGATGCGGAAACGTGGAGCGCGGTATGGGGTGACCAGCATGGCAGAATTCTCTGGCATGAGCAGTGGTTTGGTTATCTCTGTGAGGAATTTCTGCCGCGCCTGCATCAGATTCACAGCGAAACGGACGGCGTTTCCTATGAAGGCAGAGTGATGCTTGCAGGGATGAGCATGGGCGGCTATCATTGCGTGAATCTCTATCTGAGAAGACCTGACCTTTTCGGCGGATGCCTTTCGTTGAGCGGTCTGTTCCATGCAGGATATTTCTTCCCGAATTATGATGATGTGGATATTTATTATAATTCGCCTGTGGATTACTTGCCGCAGATGCCGCAGGATCATCCGTTGGTGGAGCAGTTCCGCCGCGGAAGGATTATTATTTGCTGCGGACAGGGCGCATGGGAGGATGAAGCGAAAAAGGACGCATGGATTCTGAAGGAGCAGTTTGAACGGCTTGCTGTGCCGGCATGGATTGATTTCTGGGGCGAGGATGTGAACCACGATTGGCCCTGGTGGGAGAAGCAGTTTCCGTATTTCGTGGGGAAGCTTCTGGAGGGCTGAGAGAGACTGTTGTCGAAAAAAGAAGTTTATGATACACTGAATATATGGATTATCGCTCGGCGGTTCAGTCACTTCCTGTAAAGGGGGTGATGCTATGAATTATGTTACATATTCTGACTTGATTCAGATAGGTATTCTTATCGTAGCACTTATCTCCCTGTATCAAAACAGGGGATAAATAAAAAATGACCGCCTAACAGAAGTTAGACGGTCTAACTCAAACTTTTTGGACTGACCGCCTTTCCGAGAGCGGTAATCCTTTCTTACTGCTATGATACCATGCGGACAGGAAAAAATCAATCCGTCAGGTGGTTTTTCTTTAGAAAGATTGGCAGAGTGAAAGCCTTGCCATTTTTGGAAGAGAGGTATATAATTAAATTTACAAGTGAACACAAAGGGGAGCTTGTCTTGCAGGCTGAGAGGAAGGAAAAGCCTTCGACCCATAACCTGATTTGGATAATGCCAACGTAGGGACGCTTGAAAAAGATGTGAAAGCGTTGGGAAACTTCCAAAGGAGAGGTTTCCCTTTTTGATTGCAAAATAGTATAAAAACTTTCTGACGGATTCCGAAGCAAGGAAGCTGACCCGATGGAGCATCGGGAGGACAGAGGGGGAGCGCCCTATATCCTGCAGAAAGAACAACAGCGATGGGAAGCCGTGTTCCGGCGTGAGAGGAAGCCAGTGAGCTTCGACCGATTTTTCTGAAAGCCCTTTTCAAGGGGGAAGTCTATGTATTTCAGGAAGAACGCTGTCTGTTCTTCCTTGTTGAGAAAGGAGTCTATCAAAATGAAGCAATTCGGAACAAGAAAATTATGTTATGCAGGTATTTTATGCGCGGTGGCAGTGGTTGGCAGCTTTTTCTATATCCCTGTATTCGGGAGCAAATGTGTGCCGGTGCAGCACATGGTAAATATTCTGTGTGCGGTGCTTCTGGGACCGTTTTATGGCGTGGGTGTTGCATTCTGCGCAAGCTTAATCCGAAATCTTCTGGGTATCGGCAGTTTGATGGCGTTCCCCGGCAGTATGTTTGGGGCGTTGCTTTGCGGACTGATGTTCTGGAAAACGAAAAACATTCCATTGACGCTGCTGGCTGAGGTATTTGGTACGGCAATTCTGGGCGGTCTGTGTGCATATCCCGTTGCGATTCTGTTTATGGGAATGCAGGCAGGGCAGATTGCGTTTTATGCCTATGTCATTCCGTTTCTGATTTCCACGGCAGGCGGTGCGATTTTGTCCGGTATTCTGCTGGGGGCATTGCGGAAAACAGGGATTCTGAAAACGGCGGCAGTCAGATAAGGAGGTAAGGAAAATGTTAAAGGAAATGCTGAATCATGTGCGGGAAAAATGCCCGCTCATTCATAATATTACAAACTATGTAACCGTAAACGATTGTGCGAATATTCTGCTTGCGTGCGGCGGTTCGCCTATCATGGCGGATGATGCCGAGGAGGCGGAGGAGATTACAGCAATCTGCGGCGGCTTGAATATCAATATCGGGACGCTGAATCAGCGCACCATTCCTGCGATGCATTTAGCAGGCAAAAAGGCAAACGAATTGGGACACCCTGTTGTATTAGACCCTGTTGGGGCAGGTGCATCCAAGCTGCGGACGAATACCGCCAAGGCACTGCTGGAGGATATCCATTTTACGGTTCTGCGTGGGAATATCTCCGAAATCAAGACACTGGCTCTGGGCACAGGCGGCGCAAAGGGCGTAGATGCGGATATCGCGGACAAGGTTACGAAGGAAAATCTGCCGCAGACGGTTGCATTTGCAAAGAAATTTGCGCGGGAAACGGGTGCGGTGATTGCCATTACGGGCGCGATTGATATTGTTGCGGACAGCGAAAGGGCATTTTGCATTTACAACGGACATCCCATGATGAGCAGCATTACAGGAACAGGCTGTCAGCTTTCTGCGATGACGGCGGCCTATGTGACGGCAAACCCCGAAGCTCCCTTGGAGGCGACGGCGGCGGCAGTCTGTGCCATGGGCATTTGCGGCGAAAAGGCACATGCAAGGCTGACAGAGCAGGACGGTAATTCCAGCTACCGCAATTATATCATTGATGCCATCTGCAAGCTGACCGGCGAAGAACTGGAAAGCTGTGCGAAATATGAAATCCTTTGAGAATGGGAGGAAAAGCAATGAAATGTGAAAAGGAAACCATGCTGCTGTATGCCGTAACAGACCGTATGTGGACAGGCAAGCAGACGTTAATGGAGCAGGTTGAGGATGCACTGAAGGGCGGCGCGACCTGTGTACAGCTGAGAGAAAAGGAACTGGATGAGGAAAATTTTCTGAAGGAAGCCATTGAAATGAAGGCGCTGTGTGCGAAATACGGTGTGCCCTTTATCGTGAATGATAACGTGGAAATTGCCATCAAATGCAAGGCAGACGGGATTCATGTAGGGCAGAGCGACATGGAGGCAGGCAATGTGCGTGCTTTGGTTGGCGAGGACATGATCATCGGCGTTTCTACAAAAAATGTGGAGCAGGCATTGGCGGCACAGAAGGCAGGTGCGGATTATCTGGGCGTTGGCGCAATGTTCCATACGGGGACAAAGCTGGATGCGGAGGAGGTTTCTCGTGAAGCGGCGCAGGAAATCACAGCGGCGGTGGATATCCCTGTGGTTGCCATTGGCGGCATCAATAAGAAGAATATTCTGGAGCTGAAGGGTACCGGCGTGGACGGTGTGGCTCTGGTTTCCGCGATTTTCGGCGCAGAAAATATCGAGGAAGAATGTAAGACATTGAAGGCCCTTTCCGCGGAAATGGTGCAGGCGTAAAAATTTGCGAGAGCAAGAAAAAAGTTTGGAGGAAGACAGCATGAAAACAGCATTGAGCATTGCAGGCAGCGATACCAGCGGCGGCGCAGGGATTCAGGCGGATTTGAAAACCATGACGATGAACGGTGTATTTGCCATGAGCGCGATTACGGCATTGACGGCGCAGAATACCACCGGCGTACAGGGGATTTTTGAGGTGACACCGGAATTTCTGGGGATGCAGATTGACAGCGTATTTACGGATATCCGCCCCGATGCGGTGAAAATCGGGATGGTTTCTTCTGTAAACCTGATTTCCGTGATTGCGGAAAGGCTGACGGCATATCATGCGGAAAATATCGTGGTTGACCCTGTGATGGTTGCGACCAGCGGTGCAAAGCTGATTAGCGAGGATGCGGTTTCTGCGCTGAAGGAAAAGCTTCTGCCCCTTGCGACGGTTGTTACGCCGAACATTCCTGAAGCGGAGGTGCTTGCCGATATGAAAATTACAAGCCCTGCGGATATGGTGACGGCGGCGGAAATCATCAGTAAGGCATACCATTGTGCGGTGCTTTGCAAGGGTGGACACAGCATGAATGATGCGAATGACCTGCTTTATGATGAAAAGGGAGCACATTGGTTCCGCGGAAAGCGCATTGATAACCCCAATACCCATGGCACAGGCTGTACGCTTTCCAGTGCGATTGCGGCAAATCTGGCAAAGGGAAATGATTTGGAAACCGCAGTGGAGCGGGCGAAGGAATATATCTCCGGTGCGTTGGCGGCAATGCTTGATTTGGGCGCAGGCAGCGGCCCGATGAATCATGCGTTTGATTTGAAGGAAGAATATACGAAGTGAAAAATAGAAAAAAGCATAGCTTGGTGAAGATATGGGGTTCGCCCGTTTAGAACATGCAGGCGCGTCTGCGCCGCTTTTCTCCCTGCCGTTTCCGGCTTGTGGGGAAGAAGGGTTTGGAAAGGGAAACTTTGTTGCCCTTTCCTCGTCTGCGGGGGTTCGGGACCCATTACGAAACGGGTCCCGAGTTTTTGTTACTTTTTAGCATAAAAAGTAAGGAAGAACGCCTTTGTTTTGCCATGAAAGTTCTAAACGGGCGAGTGGCTTATCTTCACTAAGCATTATTTTGTTAACAGGCTAAAATGACAGAAAAAAGGCAGACATTTGAGAATATCAAATGTCTGCCCTTTTTGTTTGACTTAATTTTCTTCTTCTACATACAAATCTGCGATGGAATACAGAACGGCTGTGCCGGCAAGGCTCAGTCTATCCCCGTGCATTTCACAGTACAGCGTGCCGCCGCGCTTGGATGCCTGACGGGCAACCAGCTTTTCCTTCCCCAGCTTCTGTGCCCAAAGGGGAACGATATGGCAATGACCGCTGCCGCAAACGGGGTCCTCGGCGACTGCAAGCTTGGGGGCAAAGGTGCGAGATACGGAATCATATTCCTTGCCCCTTGCGGTAATATGCTGCAGCAGACCATCCAGCGCCATCAGCTTTGCCTGATCGGGTGTCAATGTGGGGATGGCATCTGCATTTTCTGTCACACAGAGCAGGTCACGCCCCATCCATGCCTCTGTGATTTTTACACCGAAGGCATCCTCCATGGCAGGGGTAACAGGAATTTGTTTCAGTTCATACGCAGGGAAATCCATTTCCAGAAGCTCGCCCTTTTTCAGAACGGTCAGTGCGCCGCTCAGGGTCTGGAAGGTGATGGAGTCTGCGTCCTTTTCAAAGAAACGGAACAGCACATAAGCCGTACCCAGTGTTGCATGACCGCAGAGGTCAATTTCGCCGCCGGGGGTAAACCATCTGAGGTGATAGCCTGCGCCCTCCTTTACGGCAAAGGCGGTTTCGGACAGGTTGTTTTCGCCTGCGATTTTCTGCATCAGTGCATCGGAGGGGTATTTGTCCAGTACACAGACTGCGGCAGGGTTGCCCTCGAACACCTTTTCTGCAAATGCGTCAACGTGATAACATTTCATAATACAAGACCTCCTTAGGTGAATATATTTTTTCTGTACTCAGCATAGCACAGGAGAGAATATCACACAATTCAAAAATTGTATGGCATACGCTTTCGTTGCAAGAACGGAGAAAATAGTGTATGATACGAGGGATGAAAAAAGAAAAGAGGGAGAATATGCAGTCAATCAATGAGATAAAAGAGATTTTGAGCCGTTGTTCGATAGATGCCCTGCCTGCGCAGCTAAAGCAATGGGAAGGGGACAGCCGCAAGGGTGTGCAGAATGTGTTGACCTCTTTTCGGAAAAAATACGAAAGGCATTTGCAGGAGCAGGCACGCTTAGAGGAAATTCTGACCTATGAACGGGGCTGTTGGGCGGCAGGCTATGCGCTTGTTGCAGGGATTGACGAGGTTGGCAGAGGGCCTTTGGCGGGGCCTGTGGTTGCGGCGGCGGTAATTCTGCCGCAGGAATGTAAAATTGAAGGCGTGAATGATTCCAAGAAGCTTTCCGCAAAAAAACGAGAGGAATTATATGATGTGATTCTGGAAAAAGCCGTTGCCTACGGTATCGGGATTGTTTCCAATGAGCGGATTGACGAAATCAATATCCTACAGGCAACCTATGAAGCCATGCGCGAGGCGCTTTCACAGCTAAGCCCTCATGCGGAGTATATCCTTGCGGATGCGGTAACGATTCCGCGCATTTCCACGCCGCAGAGGGGCATTATTAAGGGGGACGCAAAGAGTATGTCCATCGGGGCGGCAAGCATTGTTGCCAAGGTTTATCGTGACCGCTTGATGGAAACATACGATGCAGTTTACCCCGGCTATGGCTTTGCGGCGAATAAGGGCTATGGCTCTGCGGAGCATATTGCGGCAATTCAAAGGCTGGGGCTGACCCCGATTCACCGCAGAAGCTTTGTGAAAAATCTCCGCCCGCAGGAGGGGGACACCACAACCGATAAGGGCGGCAGAGGAGAAACGCTTGCGGCGAAGCAGATGCAGAAAATGGGCTATGAGATTCTGGAGCGGAATTTTCATGCGCTCCGGGGCGAGATTGATATTATTGCGAAGAAAGAGAACACAATCGTGTTTACGGAAGTGAAATACAGAAAAAATGAAACCATGGGAACACCTGCCGAAGCGGTGGACAGCCGCAAGCAGCAGAACATCATTCGTGCGGCAAAGGCATATATTGCGCAGGAGTGTCTGATGGAAATGGGATATGATTTCCGCTTTGATGTGGCAGAGGTGCTGAACAGCGAGGGGAAAACTTATTTCCGCTATACGGAGGATGCGTTTCGGCTTTCTGAATGATAGAAGAAAACGAGGGAGAAAGATGAAGATTAACAGAAAGAATGACTTGGAATATATTACATTTGATAATCTGGAGCAGACAGGATTGGTGAAGCACTGCTTTACGACACGGCACGGTGGTGTCAGCACAGATTACTGGGCAAGCATGAACATGGGCTTTGCGCGCGGCGAGAAACGGGAGCCTGTTTTGCAGAATTATAAAATTCTGGCGGAGGCGGTCGGCTTTACGGCGGAAAATTATGTAACCTCGCAGCAGACACACACCACAAATGTCCGCAGAGTGGCGGCGGCTGATGCAGGCAAGGGTGTCTGGACGGAGCGCGGCTATACGGATGTGGATGGGCTGATTACTAACGAGAAGCATATTCCCTTGGTGATTTTCGGGGCAGACTGTGTACCTGTGTTCCTTTTGGATAAAAAGAACCATGCCATCGGCGTGGCACACTGCGGCTGGGTTGGCACAGGCAACCGCATGGCGGAAAAAATTTTGCAGGAGATGATGCGCACCTTTGGAACAGACCCTGCGGATGTGACGGCGGCAATCGGGCCTTCCATCGGGAAATGCTGCTTCCAGATGGATGAACCTGTGCTTGCGCTGTTCCGCAAAAATATTCCCTGGACGGAGGAGATTGTGGAAAAAGACCCTGCGGCAGAGGGGAAATATAAAATGGATTTATGGGAATGTAACCGCCGCCTGTTGGCAGAGATGGGGGTGCAGGATATCGAGATTTCGGGTCTTTGCACCAAATGCGACCAGAAGCGTTTTTATTCCCATAGAGGCATGGGCGAAAAAAGAGGCGTGATGGCGGGAGTAATAGAGCTGATTTAAGGAGAGCATAAGAAGGGAAGTACAAAAAATCGTGGTACTTCCCTTCTTTTTGTGGTATACTAAACAGAATGGAAAATTGGGTATTCTTGCCCATTTATCAGAAAAATGCAAAAAAACTGCAAAGCAGGAGGTAGTATATGAGCAGACCAATCGTAGCAGTGGTGGGTCGTCCCAATGTTGGCAAATCCACCCTGTTTAACAGACTTGCAGGCGAGCGTATCTCCATCGTGCAGGATACCCCAGGGGTGACCCGTGACCGTATCTATGCCGATGTGGAATGGCTTGACCGCAAATTTACTTTAATTGATACCGGCGGTATGGAAATCGGCTCTGAAGAAGTGATTCAGAAGCAGATTGTACAGCAGGCGCAGATTGCGATTGAAACCGCGGATGTAATTTTATTTGTCACAGACGTAAAAACAGGCGTAACAGAGGATGATGTGAAGGTTGCAAATCTGCTGCGCCGCACGAAAAAGCCTGTTGTTCTGGCGGTGAATAAGGTGGACAGCGTAAAGCGTGATACGCTGGCGATTTATGAATTTTACGAATTGGGCATCGGTGACCCCTTGCCCGTTTCCGCAGGGCAGGCATTGGGCTTGGGCGATATGCTTGACCAGATTATTGCGAATTTCCCTGAAAAAGACATCCATGAGGAGGAGGACGATGCCATCAAGGTTGCCATCATCGGGAAGCCTAATGTGGGGAAATCCTCTCTGATTAACAAGATTCTCGGCGAGGACAGATTGATTGTCAGCAATATTGCAGGCACGACACGAGATGCAGTCGATACGCCGATTGAAATTGACGGACAGAAGTATATCTTCATTGATACGGCAGGGATGCGCCGCAAGAGCAAAATCAAGGAAGAAATCGAACGCTTCAGCATTATCCGCGCGGTTGCGGCAGTGGAACGCTGTGATGTTGCGATTCTTCTGATTGATGCCAACGAAGGCGTTACAGATCAGGATACCAAGATTGCAGGCATTGCCCACGAAAGAGGAAAGGCGGCAATCATTGCTGTTAATAAATGGGATTCCGTTGAAAAGGACGAAAAGACCATGAATAAATATCTCAAGGATATTTCCATGGAATTGAAATATATGGAATATGCGCCGAAGGTGTTTATTTCTGCCATGACAGGGCAAAGAATTAACCGTATGCTGGAGCTGATTCAGACGGTTTACCATAATCATGCACTGCGTATCAGCACAGGTGTTTTGAATGAAGTGCTGATCGAGGCAACCGCAATGCAGCAGCCCCCTGCGGATAAGGGTCGCCAGCTGAGATTGTATTATATGACACAGGTATCCGTAAAACCCCCTACCTTTGTTATTTTTGTAAACGAGCGTGGGCTGTTCCATTTCTCTTACCGCCGTTATATCGAAAATCAGCTAAGAGAAGCATTTGGCTTTGTCGGCACACCGATTCATTTCATTGTAAGAGAAAAAGGGGAAAAGGATTGATATGTTTCGTTTGATTTGTTTATGTATCGGCTATTGCATCGGCTGTATCGAAACAGCCTATGTGGTCGGTAGAATATGGCAGATGGATTTGCGTCAGCATGGCAGCGGCAACCTCGGTACTACAAATGCTCTGCGTGTGCTGGGGAAAAAGGCGGGCGCGTTGGTATTCATCGGGGATATTATGAAATCCGTGATTGCTTTTGTCATCTGTCGTGCGATTTTTGGGAGCAACCTGGCAGGGGTATATGGCTCTGTCGGGGCGGTTCTGGGGCACAATTACCCCTTTTACCTGAAGTTTAAGGGCGGAAAGGGCATTGCCGTTATGATTGGTATGACGGCGGCAATGGCGTTCAGCATGGATATTCGCTTGGCAATTCCCAATGCACTGATTGGCTTTGGCATGGCATTTATAACAAGATATGTTTCCGTTGGCTCGCTGCTGTTTGCGCTGACGCTGCCCATCAGTGCCTATCTTTTGGGATTCCCTCGTGAAATGCTCTATCTGACGATTTTTGTCAGTGCGATGGCATTCTGGCGGCACAGAGGGAATATCAAAAAGCTTTTAAACGGTACGGAAAATAAATTCGGTTCTAAAAAATAAATGCGTTTTGGAAATTGTGATTTGAAGAAATAAGACTGGAGGTCACAGCTTATGAAAAAGGTAACGGTCATTGGTTCCGGCAGCTGGGGGACAGCCCTTGCAGTGATGCTGGCGGAAAACGGACATGAGGTTTTCATCTGGTCCAGAAGACAGGACGCAGTGGATGAGCTGTTGAAAGAAAGAACAAATAAGAAATATCTCCCCGGCGTGGTGATTCCCGATTCCATTCAGGCAACCACCGACCGCAAGGAGGCTGTGGACGGCGCGGATATCGTGATTCTGGCGGTTCCTTCCAGAGCCGTTGCACAAACCGTGCGAGATTTTGCACCCTATCTGAAAACATGGCAGATTCTGGTGAATGTGGCAAAGGGCCTGGAGCCGGAAACACTGTTCCTGCTTTCGGATGTCATCAAAAGAGAAGCGCCCCAATGTGAGGTCTGTGTGCTTTCCGGACCGAGCCATGCAGAGGAGGTTGCGCGAAAGGTGCCGACCGCTTGTCTGATTGCCTGCGAAAACGAGGCAGTGGCAAAGCTGGTGCAGGAGGAATTTGCAAACCCCCGTTTCCGTCTGTATACCAATACGGATTTGATTGGCGTGGAAATCGGCGCAGCACTGAAAAATGTTATGGCACTGGCGGCAGGGATGTCCGATGGGCTTGGCTTTGGGGACAACACCAAGGCGGCGCTCATGACAAGAGGTATGGCAGAAATGAAGCGTCTTGGCATGGCAATGGGCGGTAAGGCGGAAACCTTTGCGGGACTTTCCGGTATTGGCGACCTGATTGTAACCTGTACGAGTATGCACTCCAGAAACCGCAGAGCGGGTATCCTTCTGGGGCAGGGCAAAAGCCTGCAGGAAACACTCGATGAGGTGAAGATGGTTGTGGAAGGTGTGAATACAGTGCAGGCGGCTTGTCAGCTTGCGGAAAAATATCACGTTTCCATGCCCATTACACAGAGCATTTATGCGGTTCTCTTTGCGGGGAAAAATGTGGAGGATGCCGTTCTGGAGCTGATGACAAGGGACAACAAGGCAGAATAAGCATCCGCGGCTTCTGTCGACTTCTTTACACGAAATTTACATAACATTTTGTTTACAAATTCCTACTGTGGTTCTATACTATGGGAGTGATAATTTTGCCCTGTGCAGAATCGAAAAAAGGAGGTACACATGGAAAACTTTGTTCTCAGCTGTTGTTCCACGGCGGATTTATCGTTGGAACACTTTCAAAATAGAAATATCCATTATATCTGTTTTCATTATGAACTGAATGGAACGGTATACCCTGATGATCTGGGGCAGTCCATGCCCTTTGATGTGTTTTATGAAGCAATGACAAAGGGTGCGGAAACAAAAACCTTTCAGGTCAATGTGGCGGAATTTGAAGCATATTTCGAGACCTTTTTGCAGGAGGGAAAGGATATTTTGCATCTTTGTCTTTCCTCCGGCATTACCGGCGTGTTAAATTCTGCCAACATTGCAAGGGATATCCTTTTGGAGAAATATCCCGAACGGAAAATTTATATTGTGGATTCCCTTTCGGCATCCTCCGGCTACGGGCTTCTGATGGATAAGCTTGCGGATTTACGGGATGCAGGTATGGGAATTGACGAGCTGCGCCAATGGGTGGAGGAAAACAAGCGCAAGGTGCAGCATTGGTTTTTCTCTACAGATTTGACGTTTTACATCAAGGGCGGCAGAGTGACGAAAACGGCAGGCTTTGTCGGCACAATGCTGAGTATTTGTCCGTTGCTGCATGTGAATTATGAAGGAAAGTTGATTCCCGTACAGAAGGTACGGACAAAGAAGAAGGTCATTGAAGCCATTGAAAAAAAGATGGAGGAATTGGCGGAGGATGGTCTGGATTATCATGAGAAGTGCTATATTTCTCATTCTGCCTGCGAGAAGGATGCAGAGGCGGTGGCGAAGCTGATTGAAAGCCGATTCCCACACCTCAATGGCAGGGTGCTGATCAATAGCATCGGCACGACCATCGGCAGTCACACCGGACCGGGAACAGTGGCATTGTTCTTCTGGGGAGAGGAGAGAAAATCATAAAAACAGACAGTCTTGGATGTAGATGCATGCAAGACTTTTTTTCTTGCCAGATTTTCACAGAGAGGGAGAAGCGCATATTTCAATTTTTCCTGCAAATACTACATTTACAATAAATTTGGCAGGAGGAAGATACAATGAAGGCAACAGGCATTGTCAGAAGAATAGACGACCTTGGGCGTGTGGTTATACCCAAAGAAATCAGAAGAACGCTCCGTATCCGCGAGGGTGATCCCCTTGAGATTTTTACCGATCGCGAGGGCGAAATTATTTTGAAAAAATATTCTCCCATTGGGGAATTGGGCACATTCGCGAAGGAATACGCGGAATCCTTAGCGCAGACTGTGGGGCATATCACCTGTATTGTGGATAAGGATCAGATTATTGCCGTTTCGGGTGGTGGGAAAAAGGAGTTTTTTGAAAAGCATATCAGCTCCGAAATGGAAAATTGCATCAATAAGCGCACCTCGCTGATTGCGGAGAGAAATGATGCGAACTTTGTTCCCGTTCTGGAGGATGATTCCGAAAGCGCATATAATCATCAGCTGATTGTACCCATTATTGCGGAGGGGGACGCTATGGGCGCAATTATTTTCCTTTCCAAGGATCAGAAGATGGGCGAGGTGGAAGGCAAGCTGGCGCAGACGGCAGCAGGCTTTCTGGGGAAGCAGATGGAGCAGTAAGAGGTCAAAGCCGTGGGTTTTGACACCCTAAGTCGAAATCAGGATTTCGACTTGCTAAGACAGAGGAATAAACAGACGAGTTCCATCAGCTTAAAAGCCTTGAAACTCGCTGTTTTCCTCGTCGGAAGTGAATTCCGACTGCGGATTCCATTTGGGAAACTACTTACCGCCCAAGAAGGGGCGGCAGGCGAAGCCTGCTTTGCGTAGCAAAGTAATGAACAGTTTGTTTCCCAAACCCTTCCGCTGCCTCAAAATTACTTTGTCTACAGTCTGAAAGGAGCCAAGGGCTCCTTTTTTCATGCCATGATATAGGGCAAAAGTCCGAACACAATAAAGATTGCGAAAATAGTGATAATCGCAGGGGAAAGGAATCGTTCCCGATAGGGACTGCCGTTTTCATCCAGCAGCAGAAGCTCCTCTCTGGGAGGGTTTGCCTTCAGAAACAGATAGAGCAGCGCGGCAAGCCAGGGGAGGGAAAGCAGGGAAACAACAAGCAGAGAAGCAAGCACGCTGCCCTGCGGAAGCTCTGCCGCCGCGGTTGTCATGGTTTCACTGCTTGTGGCAAAGATGCTGAAAATCGTTGTGCCGTTGATAATCATGTGCGGCAGGATGGAGGCAAAGATGGAATTTGTCCGATCCACCAGAAAGGCGAAAATAAATCCGACAATAAACGCATACGGAAACTGCTGCGGATTCAGATGCAGCAGACCAAAAAGCAGTGCGCAGGCAAACTGTGCCTTATATTTCCCCAGAAAATGATATCCGGAGAGCAGGATGCCGCGTGAAAAGCATTCCTCAAACACCGCAGGCAAAACCGCAACCGCCACAAATGAAACCAGAAAGCCGGAGGACTGGATGCCGCCGACGGACTGCTCCACAGGGTTGGGAAAGAAGAGTGCCGTCAGATAGGAAAGCAGACTCATCAGTGGTTGAATGGAAATGCCGAAGGAGAGCAGAAGCAGCAGATTTTTCCACCCCAAAGGGTTTAGCCGCAGAGTTTCCTTCACATTTTTTTTCGACCATTTAAAATACACCAGCAGCGGCGGCACAAAGCAGATAAGCTGCGACAGGAGCATATAGGCGCTATCCGAAAGGCGGGATGCCAAAGGAAGATATGCCATCAGAAAGGACACCCCGATGAAATAAATAAAAAATAGCAGCGCAAAAAAGCTGATTCTTCTTGTTTCTGTCATAAAAGACCTCCGTTCGTAATCTGATAAAAAGAGAAAATCTCAAGCCGCTTCTGACTTGAGATTCCTTTTTTATGGTACAATCTCATTTGATTTTTCCGGGTTTTTCCTGCGAATCCGTTTGGATGGACAGGGGGTCATCTGTCGGATATTTTTCAATATATTTTCGGTTGACATATTCCGATGCAAAGGTTTTGATAGTCGCGAAAACGGGCACGCCCACAAACATCCCGACAGGCCCCATGAAGGCACCGCCAATCAACACTGCAAGAATAATCCAAAGGGGGTTGAGGTCAACGGAATTGCCCAGAATTTTCGGCCCGAGGTAGTTCCCATCAAACTGCTGCAAAATCAGAACAAAGATGCCGACTGCAATCGCCAGAGGGGGATCGATGAGCAGCGTAATCAGGATGGCAGGGATTGCGCCGATAAACGGCCCGAAATACGGAATCATATTCGTTACGCCGATAATCAGGCTGAGAATCAGCGGATAGGGGGCCTTCATCAGATTCAGCCCGATAAACGCCAGAATCCCGATAATCAGCGAATCAACTGCCTTGCCGACAATGAAATTCTGGAAGATATGATGTGTGCGAATAGCGGAGCGCAGAATAACATCTGCCTTTTCCTTGGGAAAGAAGGTGTAAATCCCTTTTTTTGCCTTCAGGCTGAACCGTTCCTTATCCAGCAGCATATAAAAGGCAATGAAGATTGCCATGATGAACTGAATGGTGATACGCCCGAAGCCGTATACATTTACGGCAATCGTTTCCAGAAGCTCCGGCGCATTCTGCGAAATATCCTTTACAGGGGCAAGCAGGCGGTTGATGACGTTATTCACATCCGCACTGTTGATATACACAATCCGGTCAAAGAAATTCTGGATACGCACATTCATGGCATCGGAATAGGCTGTGACATTTGTCGCGAAAGTAATGATGGAATCTCGTACCTCAGGCACAAGATAAATCACAATCCAGACCGTACCGCCGATGATGATGACGTAGTTGATTAAAATAGAAAGAATACGGGTGATTTTCATATGGTTCTGAAAAAAGGCACCGCTTTTTTTGAAGACTTTTTCAAAAAAATTCAGGAAGGGATTCATGACATAAGCAATCGCGAAGCCCATCAGAAAGGGTGCGGTCAGCGTATTCAGATAGTTGGTTGCCTTGGCGATGCTGCTGCCGATATTTGGCAGATTGCCGATGACCTTTTCAAACAGAATCAATGCGGCAAGCAGAATAAACGCATAGATACAGATTTTTGCGAGCAGCTTATCCTGCTCATTTCTGCTGCGTCTGAAATTATCAAACCGTCTCATACTGACACCTCGAATCAATAAATAGGATACCCGTTTTCCAGAGTATCTTATCCTATGATACTATGAATTTTCCTGAAAAGCTATAAGGATGATGTGAAATTTTTGTTTTTTCGACGAATTTTTTTCTGCTTCGCCATGGCAGAGCCTGCCGCAGGGCATTTTTTTATTGAGTCACACCTGCTTTTATGCTATAATATCTCATTAGCAAAGAGAGTTTTCGAGGAAAAACAAAAGGTAAGATTTTTTGCGTTTATGGAGGTCTGATGATGGACGATATGAGCGAAAACGCTAAGAGTGAGCAATATCAGGAAAAAACAGGAAGGGAAAGCAACCCCATCGGGGTGGCGGCAGTGATTCTGCTGCTTTGCATCTGTTTTCTGATTGATGCCAGAGTCGGCTTCGGTGCGCTGATTGGCGCGGCGGCAGGCTTTTTCGCATGGTCACTTTTAAAGGATAACGGTACGCGGAAGGAAGAAAATGCAGACGACAGAGTAGCCTTTCTGGATACGACAGTTTTGCAGCACAACTTCCCGCTTCCCCAGAATATGCCCATTCCCTATGCGGTGCTGGATATTCGGGGGCACATTTTAATGTATAACGAGAAATTCGCAAAGGAATTTCCAAATATGGAATTGATTCTGCCTGTGGTAGATCAGCTGAAAAAGGCGGGGATTGGCAAGCATGCTGTGGTTGTAGTGGAGGAAAAGCATTACGATGCCATGCTGAACCAGTGCGAGGTGGTCGAGGAAAACGGCGCAGTCGGCAATGTGTTGAATATGACGCTGGTGGATATTTCCAAGCAGTATGAGCTGGAGGAAAGACTTGACCGCAACGAAACGGTTATCGGGATGCTGTTTCTGGATAATTATGAGGATGTTATGGATTCCCTTGCGGAGGACAGACAGCCCCTGCTTTCCGCAATCGTGGACAGAAAGCTGACACAGTTTGCTGCGGATGCCAACGGCGTGATGCGAAAGCTGCAGATGGACAGATATATCCTCCTGCTTTCCAAGGGGGATTTGGAGGCATTAAAGGAAAAGAAATTTGATATTATGAATACCATTCGCGAAATCAATGTTGGCGAGCATATTCCTGTAACGATGAGTATGGGGGTCGGCATTGGCGGCGGCTCTCTGGAGGATGCCATGCAGAGTGCGAAGGCGGCGCTTGACCTTGCATTGGGACGCGGCGGGGATCAGGTGCTGATTAAGGAAGGCGAAAAATACCTGTTCTACGGCGCAAAGGCAGGCGAGGTTGGCAGAAACGGGCGTATCCGAGCGCGCGTAAAGGCAGATGCTCTGTGGGAGCTGATGGGTGCATCCTCGTCTATTATGGTTATGGGACACCGCAATGGGGATTTGGACAGCCTTGGCTCCAGCATGGGGATTTGTGCCATTGCAAGAGCTATGGGCAAAAAATGCCGCATTGTGATGAATGAGGTCAGCACAGGGATTAAGTGTATTTCCGAGCAGATGGCGCAGGATGAATATTATCAGACTGCTTTTATGAAGGAAAAGGATGCACTGAAGGAAATGGATGATAAAACACTGGTGATTGTTGTGGATACGCACCGCACCAGTATGGTAGAAGGCCCTTCCGTTCTGGAGGCGGCAAAGAAAATCGTTGTGTTTGACCACCATAGAAAGAGCGCGCAGGATTTCATTGAGCAGGCGGTTCTGCTGTATCATGAGCCCTACGCATCCTCTACGTCTGAATTGATTACGGAAATGATTCAGCATATCGGCAAGAAGATTAAGCTGCGCTCCATCGAGGCAGATGCGCTTCTGGCAGGCATTACCGTGGATACCAAGAATTTCGCAGTCAAAACGGGTGCGATTACCTTTGAATCCGCAGGATTTCTGCGCCGCAACGGGGCAGACAGTATCCGTGTGCGTATGCTGTTCCAGAATGATATTGATTCCTATAAGGCAAAAGCAACCGCTGTGCGTGATGCGGAGCTGTATCTTGGCTCCATGGCGCTTTCCGTATGCCCTGCCAATCGGGAGAATTCCACATTGACGGCGGCGCAGGCGGCGGATGATTTAATGAATGTAACGGGGGTTAAGGCATCCTTTGTCTGCTGCAAGGTGGATGATGTGGTTTATGTCAGCGCACGTAGCTTTGGGGATGTGAATGTGCAGAGAATTATGGAAAAACTGGGCGGCGGCGGCCATTTCACCGTTTCCGGGGCGCAGCTTAAGGATTGCAGCGCGGAAGAAGCGAAGGAAAGGGTACGCAGTGCCATTGATGAATATTTGAAGGAGGAAACGACATGAAGATGATTTTATTACAGGACGTGAAAAGCGTCGGCAAAAAGGGTGACTTAATCAATGCCAGCGAGGGCTATGCAAAGAATTTCCTGCTGCCCAGAAAGCTGGCTGTGGAAGCAACAAAAAGCAATCTGAATGATTATGAGCTGAAGCAGAAGGCAGAGGCGAAGCGTAAGCAGGAGGAGCTGGAAAAGGCGCAGGCAACTGCAAAGGAGCTGGAGGATAAGGTTGTTACCATCAGGGTGAAAACAGGCGGCAACGGCAAGCTGTTCGGCTCTGTGACGAATAAAGAGGTTGCAGAGGAAATCGTAAAGCAGACAAAGCTGGATATTGATAAGAAGAAGGTTTCTATCGGTGACCCCATTAAGATGCTGGGGGAAAGAACCGCAGTCATTAAGCTGCATCCTAAGGTAACGGCAGAGGTAAAGGTGAAAATCGTAGAAGCGTAAGTCCCCGTACAGGAGGCGGAAAACATGGAAGAACAGGAAAAGCAAACAGAATATATGCGCGGTGTGCCGCCCCATGATGAAACGGCGGAGCAGGCTGTCCTGTGTTCCATGTTTCTGGACAGAGAAGCGGCATCTGTTGCGCTTGAGGTGCTGCGTGGGGAGGATTTTTATCGCCCCGACCATCGCATGGTTTTTGAAGCGGCAGAGGAATTATATCGTTCCGGCTCTCCCATTGATGTGATTACAGTCAAGAATAAGCTGGAGGAAAAAGGGCAGTTTGAACAGATAGGCGGTCTGCCTTTTCTGGCAAATCTTTCTTCTGCAGTCGGCAGCTCCGTCAATGTGCGCCATTATGCGGCAATCGTGGAGGAAAAATCCGTTCTGCGCCGTCTGATTCGCACTGCCGGGGATATTTCTCAGCTGAGCTATGAGGGCAAAGAGGATGTCAATGCCATTATGGATACGGCGGAAAAAAGCATTTTTGACATCATGCAGAAGCGCCATTCCGAGCAGTTCCATCATATCAGAGATATCGCGGTCAGCTCGATTGAAAAAATCGAGGATATCTACCGTTCCAAGGGCAAGCTGACAGGCGTGCCGACGGGCTTTCTGGATTTTGATGCCAAAACGGCAGGTCTGCAAAAATCGGATTTGATTCTGCTTGCGGCGCGTCCTTCCATGGGGAAAACGGCATTTGCGCTGAATATCATCCAAAATGCGGCGATTCGCGCCAATGTGCCGACGGCGGTGTTCTCTCTGGAAATGAGCCGGGAGCAGCTAGTTAACCGTATGCTCTGTTCCGAGGCCATGATTGATGCACAGAAGCTGCGTACCGGGGAATTGGAGGAAAACGACTGGGCGGAGCTGATTAACGCCATGGGCCCCCTTTCCGAAGCTCCGATTTATATTGACGATACCCCCGGGGTGACCCCGATGGAGGTGCGCTCCAAATGCCGCCGCTTGAAGGTGGAAAAAGGGTTGGGGCTTATCGTGATTGACTATTTGCAGCTGATGAGCGGCAATAGCAGAAACGATTCCCGTCAGCAGGAAATCTCTGAAATTTCCCGTTCCCTTAAGGCGATTGCAAGAGAGATGGAAGCGCCTGTGATTGCGCTGAGTCAGCTGAGCCGTGCCTGTGAACAGCGTGCGGATCACCGCCCGATGCTTTCCGACCTGCGTGAGTCCGGCGCGATTGAGCAGGATGCGGACGTAGTTGCCTTTCTTTATCGTGATGAATATTATTTCCCCGATACGGAAAAGAAAAATCAGGCAGAGCTGATTATTGCGAAGCAGAGAAACGGCCCGACGGGTACGGTCGATTTGACATGGATGGGGCAGTATACGAAATTTGGCAATTTTCTGAAAAAATATTAAGCAAAGCCGCCCGAGGGGATTCCTTCGGGCTTTTTAAGTATATAAAGGAGGAGAAGAAGATGTTCAGACCAATGAGAAGAAGTAAGCAGGCACTTTCCGCACAGGAAACGAAGGCACTGCTTTCCGCAGAAAAAAGAGGAATTCTTGCGGTGAATGGAGATGAGGGCTACCCCTTCGCGATTCCTGTCAATTATTATTATGATGACGCGCAGGGAAAAATTTTTATCCATGGCGGCAAGGCAGGGCATAAGGTGGATGCGCTGAAAAGGGACGATAAGGTCTGCTTTACCGTTTATGGCAACGAAAGCTTTGAAGAAGGGGATTGGGCACCCTATCTGCATAGTGTGGTTGTGTTCGGCAGATGTAAGCTGGTTGCGGACGCAGGGCAGACGGAGGACAGAGTGCGAGAGCTGGCACTGAAATATTACCCCACAAAAGAGGAGGCTGAAGCGGAAATCGTAAAGGGTATCCATGCGGTGCAGCTTTACGAGATTACGATTGAACACATGACGGGTAAGCGCATACACGAAAAATAAGGAATAGGGAGCAGGGAAAAAGGGAAAATGAGAAATTTTCTCTTTTTTTCTGCCATTTCTTACAATTTTCTTACGATTCCGGAAAAGGACTTCCTTGTTGGACAAAGGTATGGTATATATGAAACAGAAGATTTCGACAAAGAAGGAAGGGACGGAAATCGTAAGGGGGACAGATGCATGAGCAGAGATGATAAGCGTATTAAAAAATGGAGATCCGCAGGAACATTGGGCGAGCTTTATCTGAAGGAGATGGCAGAGCAGGGCTTGCTTCTGGAGGAGATGACACCTCTGAAATACATCTTTCGTGAGGACGAGCCGCAGCACCTGCGCTACCGTATCGAGGAGTTGGAGCATGCGCCGACGGACGAGGAACGGGCGGAATATGCGAAGGATGGCTGGCAGGAGGTCTGCCATTATGAGTTGGACTATGTTTTTGCAAAGGAATGCAGTGCGGATGAGCCGGAGGTGTCGCAGGAAGCGGTGCTGCGGGATTTGGATAAAAAAATAGAGAAGGAGAAAGGGAGTATCCGTGAAACAAAGATTGGGCTTTTGATTGCTCTGGTTATTCTGGCTGTGTGCGTCTTTAGCATGGGAAGGGCGGCGCTGAGTGGAGATACGCTTCTGATTGCACTGAGATTCTTTGGGCCAACTGCTCTGATTGCTTTTGCAGGCGGCTATTGGGAGATACGCAAGCTGCGGCGGAAAAAGGAGAGGGTCGAGGATGGCGATATCCCCGATGAATACACAAACTGGCGCAAGGATCGTGTGATAAAGGCGCTTCTGGCGCTGGTGGGCGTTGTTCTTGTTGTCGGCGGAACCTATTATGGCGGCAACTTTAATGATAAAACCTTCGACCTGCCGAAGAAAAGCACCTACGCCAAGCTACCTGCGGTGCGTCTGGAAAGTCTGATAGATGAACCCCTGACCCGATGCGGTGAAAGCGTTGACCCTGCGCAGGAGGGACTTCACATGAGCGCCAATCAGTTTGATGGGATGATGTATCAGACGATAAAGCGGATGGGGGGACTTTATAACTACGGCGTGGAGCATCGCTTTGAACTGCGGACAAAACGGGATTTGGAAACCAAGCAGTATATGCAGAACGCAGAAGGAGCAGAATGGCATCTGAATACGCGCTATACCTGCTTCCGCCGGGAACGGGATGCCGAAAAGCAATATGATAAGAATATCGAGAATGAAAGGCTGACCGAAGAAAGATGGCAGGAGAGGGGGCATGAGTTCCCTGCCTCCGAGGAAATTTCCATGGAATATCCTGCGTTTTCCCATCTGCATGTCTGCCGCACGGAGTGGAGCGAATCGGTTAGCTATCATGTGCTTTGCAGGGACAGCGAAAAGTTGATGGAGCTGGATTATACGGGACGGGAAATAGACCCCGAACAGCTTCTGGCGGAGATAGAAAAGGTTTTTGCCGCACAGGAAGGCTGAAGCAAAAAAACAGAAAAAATAAAAAAGCGAAATCCTTGTGAAAATGAGGACTTCGCTTTTGTTTTTTTGGAAATCAACCCTCCAGCTGAGAGGTGCAATGGGGGCATCTGGTTGCCTCAATTGCAATTTCGGATTTGCAGAAGGGACAGACCTTCGTTGTGGGTGCTTCTTCTACGGGAGCGGCAGGGCGTTTCAGCTTCACCAGCACCTTCAGCGCCGCAAAGATGACGATTGCCACAATCAGAAAATCAAGCACCTGTGTGAGAAAGGAGCCATATGCGATGGTTGCGGTTGCCGCCTGCGCATCTGCAAGGGAGGCATAATGATTGCCATCCAAAGGCAGATAAAGCTGGCTGAAATCTGCGCCGCCTGTCAGCTTGCCGATGATGGGCATAATCAAATCATTAACAAAAGAAGTAACAATTTTGCCGAATGCGCCGCCGATGATTACGCCGACAGCCATATCTACCACATTGCCCTTTATGGCAAATTCCTTAAATTCCTGAATGGTTTCCTTCAAAGCCATAAAAATTCCTCCTATGCTTTTTTTGCTTTTCCCTTTATTTTTTGCAAAATTCGATTTTTTTCAACCACAGTATAACAAAAAAATCAATTTCATCCAACACAATTCAAAAACTTTTGATAAATTTTTGTAAAGAGTGTTGACGCAAAAATTATCAAGGCATATACTGGATATAGTGAGTGAAAAATCGTACAGTCAAAGCGAGGTGAACGAAATGGACGGCAGTCATAGTAAAGATACCATTCCTTTAGAGCCTGAGGGCTATCGACGATCTGAGAAAAATTTTACCGTGCATTTCGGTCAGCTTTTTTGGATACAACAGAGTTGACTGTGGTTTTTTATGCCCTTTTTTGAATGAATGCACGGTATGCGGAGAAACTTTTTTTGGAAGGCATACGGTGCTTTTTTATTTGAATTTGGGGTGAAAAAATGAGTGACATGAATGAAGAAATGCAGATTCTGTTTGATAATTATACGGCCTTGATGGACGGGGGACAGTATTTGCAGCTAAAGCAGGAATTAAATGAGGAACAGCCTGCCAATATTGCGGAATATTTTGAGGAACTGACGGCGGAAAAGCAGCTTTTTATCTTCCGTCTGCTCTCGAAGGATGTTGCGGCAGAGGTGTTCTCCTATATGGATAATGATACACAGGAGCATATTGTGCAGTCCATTACCGACCGAGAGGTGCGCAATATCGTGGACGAAATGTTTCTGGATGATACGGTGGACTTTCTGGAGGAAGCCCCTGCCAATCTGGTGAAAAAGGTGCTGCGAAACACCGATGCAGGCACAAGACAGCTGATCAACCGTTTTCTGAATTATCCCGAAAATTCCGCAGGCAGCCTGATGACAATCGAATTTGTGCGCCTGCGTGCCAATATGACTGTTGCAAAGGCGCTGAGCGAAATCAAGCGTGTTGGGATGGATAAGGAAACCATCTATACCTGCTATGTGACGGATGCACAGCGAAAGCTGTTGGGGGTTATTCCTCTGAGAACCCTGATTTGTGCGGAGGATGACAGTCTGGTTGGGGATCTGATGGAGGATGACGTTATTTCCGTACACACATTAGATGACCAGGAGGAGGTTGCAAATATCTTCAAGAAATATAACTGGATGGCACTGCCCGTAACGGATACGGAGGGCAGACTGGTCGGCATCATCACGGTCGATGATATCGTGGATGTTATCGAACAGGAAACCACAGAAGATATGGAACTGATGAATGCTGTCCTGCCTTCGGATGACGAATACCTGAAAATGAGCGTATTCGCACTGGTGAAGAATCGTATTCCGTGGCTTTGCGTGCTGATGATTTCCGGTACGCTGAGTGCCTTTGTTATCGGGATGTATCAAAGCCTTCTGGATTCGGTTGTTATGCTTTCTAGCTTTATGACAATCATCACCGGTACGGGCGGTAACGCCGGTTCGCAGGCCTCTGCCATGGTTATTCGTGGTCTGGCGCTGGGGGATATTCAGATGCGTGATACGTTTAAGGTTGTATTCAAGGAGCTGCGCGTCGGTATCCTCTGTGGTCTGATTCTGGCGATGGTCAATATGATTCGTATGACCTTTTTCGACCATTCGACACCGTTTAATATTGATCTGACGGTTTCCCTTAGTATGGGTGTTGCGGTTGTTCTGGCGAAAACACTGGGGTGTATCCTGCCTATTCTGGCAAAGGCAGTCAAGCTTGACCCTGCGATGATGGCGGGCCCCTTGATTTCTACGGTTGTGGATGCGATTGCACTGGTGGTTTATTTCAGCATTGCAACGGTGTTGGTGCTGTAAGGAGAAGAAAGAAGATAAAAAGGATGAAAACAAAAAACGGTGTCACAAGCTTGTTATGTGATGCCGTTTTTTATGCGGATAATTCTCCCTCATTGAGAGATACTATTTCCAAGAATGGAAAAAGGAGATGGGAGCTTGGAATGGAATCTTTTGGCAGGGGCGCAGCTTTTGTTTTTCGGGCTGGGCGCATGGTATTTTTGGAAGAGCAGCCGCAGAAAAGGTGCAGGAGAGGGCTTGCGGTGCGAGGATAATATTGTAGAGATGGATAAGCTGATGGCAATGGAGGAAACAAAGCTGACAGAACCATTAGCGGAGCAGACCAGACCGCGGACGCTGGAAGAAATCATCGGGCAGGAAAACGGCATCAAGGCATTGCGCGCAGCACTCTGCGGCCCCAATCCGCAGCATATTCTGATTTACGGCCCTCCCGGCGTGGGGAAAACAGCGGCGGCGAGGCTGATTCTGGAGGAAGCGAAGAAAAGGGAAGGTTCCCCCTTCGGTGCAGGTGCAAGGTTTGTGGAGATTGATGCGACCACCCTGCAGTTTGATGAACGCAACATTGCAGACCCTTTGCTTGGCTCTGTGCATGATCCGATTTATCAGGGCGCAGGGGCATTTGGCAACGCGGGAATTCCCAGACCGCGTCCGGGGGCAGTCTGCGAAGCGCACGGCGGCGTGCTGTTTATTGATGAAATCGGGGAGCTGCATCCGGTACAGATGAATAAGCTTTTGAAGGTACTGGAGGACAGGGTGGCACGCTTTCAGAGCAGCTATTACAGCAGCAGCAACAAAAGCATTCCGCCCTATATCCATCAGATTTTTCGGAAGGGGATGCCTGCGGATTTTCGGCTGATTGGAGCGACCACACGCAATCCGCAGGAAATTCCCGAAGCATTGCGTTCTCGGTGTACGGAAATCTTTTTTGAGCCACTGGACAGAACCGCGGTGGAAAAAATCGCAGAAAACAGCCTGCGGCGTGCGGGCGTTTCCTATGAGGAGGGGCTTTGCGGCAGGATTGCGGCGTATGCAGGCGGTGGCAGAGATGCGGTGAATCTTGTGCAGTCGCTGACCTCACTGGCGTGGATGGAGGGGAAAAAGAAGATTACGGCAAGGGAGCTGGAATGGGCGGCAGAGGCAGGCAGATATCAGCCGCTGTATCGGCAGAAAATCGCGAAGCAGCCACAGGTTGGTGTGGTAAACGGCTTGGGAGTGCAGGGCAATGGCCGAGGGACGCTGCTTTCCGTAGAAGCGGTGGTGCAAAAGGGCGGCAATGGCTTAACGGTGACGGGCATCGTAGAGGAGGAAGAGCTGAAAAACGGGCAGGGAACGGCGAAACGCAAGAGCAATGCTCGTTCTGCGGCGGAGAATGTGCTTACACTGCTGGAGCAGTTCGGCTTTACTGCGCAGGATTTCCATGTGCATCTGAATTTCCCCGGAGGGATTCCCGTGGATGGGCCCTCCGCAGGGGTAGCAATGTTTCTTGCAGTTTATTCCGCTTTTACGGAAATACCTGTAGCCCATACCCTCGCACTGACGGGGGAAGTCGGTCTGCATGGACAGGTGCTTCCTGTTGGCGGCGTGGAGCAGAAGCTTGCGGCGGCAAAGGAGGCAGGCGCGACGAAGGTCTTGATTCCGAAGCAGAATTGGAAGGAGAACTATCACAATTTGGGAATAGAGGTCATTCCTGTTGCAACCGTGCAGGAGCTGCTCGGTGCGGTGTTTCTTTCTGAGGGCGCGGCACTTTCGGAAGGAATTGATTTTTTGCAGGAAAAGGAAATCGGGTAAAAATGAAATGCAAAAGCTCCGCGCGGGAGAAGACTCTGCGTGGAGCTTTTTTGAAACGAATTATTCGGTTTCTCTGAAAATAGTACGGAAAATCAATCGTACGAGGGGGCCGCAGTAAAACAGCTGATAGCAGATAGCCATGGGGAAGTTGCGTGCCCATGTCTGTACCCATGTGCAGAAATCAGGTTTGTTGAAAAGCACTGTGGCAATCAGACTCATCACAGGACACATGATACAGCAGATGCAGATAGAGATTGCAAAGGTAATCAGCTGTGGTCTGTCATCGGGGCGCATCACCCGAAAGGCGAGAGCCGCCGCAAGTTTGCCGACGATAAAAAATTCCAGCACAAAGGCAATCGGGAACATGATTGGCATTTCATGCAGTGCGGCAAGAAATGTCATGGCGGAAACACCGTCTGTGTTCCATGCAACATTGTACACAATCATACCGTATACCATTACGGCTGCCATGATGGCGGTGAAAACAGCGTCTTGAAATTTGTTTTTTGGCATAAAAAATCCTCCTGAATCATAACTTTATGTGTTGTTCGTTATCATCCGGAGGAGTGTGCGTTTCCAATTTATTACCATATCTTATTCGTATCATTAATAGTATATCATATTTTTATGAGTATTACAAGAAAAATCAGCTTGGATACGGGATTTTATTTTTCGGCAGAAAGCTGGGATTTGACCATGGAAGGGATTTATTGTATACTATTTAGTTAAGGCGGAAGCTTGATTTTTTCGTCGGATCAATACATAAAAATAAATAAAATGAAGCTTTTTAAAAGTTGATATACGAGGTGAAAAGAATGGAAAAGAAACAAGCGATTCTTGTGCCGATGATTGCACTGCGGGGCATGAGCATTTTCCCCGGAATGGCAATCAGCTTTCCGGCAGGCAGACAGAAATCTCTGGATGCGCTGCAGGCGGCAGAAGAAAACGGAAAGGAAATTTTTCTGGTAACGCAGAAGGATCCTGTTATTCCCGATCCTTCCAGAAATGATTTATATGACATCGGCGTTCTGGCAGAGGTGAAGCAGGTGCTGAAGCTGCCCGGCAATTTGACACATGTTGTGGTGGAGGGGAAAAACCGCGGCAGACTTTTGAATATCCATGTGAAAAACTGCGATTATGCCGAAATTACGACCATTGCGCAGGATTTTGAGGAAGAACCCAGCGAGCAGGAGCAGGCAATTATGAAAATTGCGGTGGAGGAATATGATAATTATCTGAAGCTGGCGAATAATACTGCCGCACTGGATCTGATGGGCAATGTGGTAGCGGCGAAAAGGCCCGGGGTGCTTGCGGATGTCATTGCCGCCGGGATGGAGCTTGCCTACAACAGAAAGCAGGAATTCTTGGAACGGCTGAATCCCTATGAACGTCTGGAAATGGTGATTACCACCATGCAGCACGAGTGTCAGGTTTTGCAAATCAAGCGCGAAATCGAAAACAAAACAAAGCAGAGAATCGACAAGAATCAGAGGGAATATTATCTCCGTGAGGAAATGAAGGTAATTCAGGAGGAATTGGGTGACAAGGACGGCGTTGGCGCAGATGCGGCGAAATACCGCACACAGCTGGATGAAAAAAATCCCCCTGCGCATGTGCGGGATACGATTGAAAAGGAAATCGACCGCATGCTCAAGATTCCTGTAACCTCTCCCGAATCGAATGTTTCCAGAACCTATATCGAAACCCTGCTTTCCCTGCCATGGACAGAAACGACAGAGGAATCCTTTGATTTAGCGGAAGCAGAAAAAATTCTGGATGAGGATCATTATGGTATGAAAAAGGTGAAGGAGCGTATTCTGGAATACCTTGCTGTCCGCAAAAATGCACCGGAGGAGCATGCAACCATCCTTTGTCTGGTCGGCCCTCCCGGGGTCGGGAAAACCTCAATCGCGCGTTCCGTTGCGAAGGCACTCAACCGCAACTATGTGCGGATGTCCTTGGGCGGCGTGAAGGATGAAGCGGAAATCCGCGGACACAGAAAGACCTATATCGGCGCAATGCCGGGACGCATCATCAATGCCATGAAGCAGGCAGGTACCATCAATCCGCTGATGCTTCTGGACGAGGTGGATAAGCTTGGCGTTTCCCATAATGGTGACCCTGCGGCGGCATTGCTTGAGGTTCTGGATGGCGAGCAAAACAGCACCTTCCGTGACCATTTTGTAGAGCTGCCGTATGATTTATCGAAGGTATTGTTTATGTGTACGGCAAATAGTCTGGATACCATTCCGGGGCCTCTGCGCGACAGAATGGAGATAATAGAGCTTTCCAGCTATACCGCGCAGGAAAAGCTGCACATCGCAGAGGAGCATTTGCTTGAAAAGCAGAGAAAACGCCATGGACTGACCGCAAAGCAGCTGAAAATAAAAGCGGATGCCATGGAGGAAATCATTGACGGCTATACCAGAGAAGCAGGCGTGCGTCAGCTGGAACGCACCATTGGCGAAGTTTGCCGTAAGGCGGTGAAGATGATTCTTTCGGGCGAAAGAAAAACACTTACGGTTACGAAGAAAAATCTGGAACAGCTTCTAGGCGCAAGAAAATTTATGCCGGATACAATTTATAAAGAGCCGCAGGTCGGTATTGTGCGTGGTCTGGCATGGACAAGAGTCGGCGGCACAACGCTTTCTGTTGAGGTGAACTGTATGCCCGGAGAAGGCAAATTCCGCGTGACGGGCAATCTGGGAAAGGTGATGACGGAATCTGCGGAAGCGGCTGTCAGCTACATTCGCTCTCAGAATGAACGCTTCAAGCTGGAGCCTGATTTTTATAAGAAGAAGGACATACATATCCACATTCCTGAGGGGGCAACGCCCAAGGATGGGCCCTCCGCAGGCGTAACGATGGCAACGGCAATCATTTCCGCGCTGACGGGAAGAAAGGTGCGTAATGATGTTGCCATGACAGGGGAAATTACGATTCGCGGCAGAGTGCTGCCCATTGGCGGTTTGCAGGAAAAGGTGCTTGCGGCGAAAAAGGTCGGTATTAAAACCGTGATTTTGCCTAAGGAAAACAAAAAGGATTTAGATGAAATTATGGACGAAATCAAGGACGGGATGCAGTTCGTTCTGGCAGAAACTATGGAGGATGTATTGCAGACGGCATTGGTGAAGGGAGAAAAAGACGCATGAAGGTAAAGCAATGTGATTTGAAATATATCGGGACGAATTTTTCGCATTATCCTATGGATGGCAAGCCTGAGATTGCCTTTGCCGGAAAATCCAATGTCGGAAAATCTACTCTTATCAATGCGATTCTGGGCAGAAAGGCACTGGCAAGAACCAGCTCTCAGCCCGGAAAAACACGCACCATCAATTTTTATGGTGTGAATGATATGATGTATGTGGTTGACCTGCCGGGCTATGGCTATGCGAAGGTGCCGAAATCCGAAGTAGCAAAATGGGGGCAGATGATGGAGGAGTATCTGACACGCAGAGAGGAGCTGCGTGCGATTATCCTGCTGATTGATATTCGCCATGAGCCCGGGAAGAATGATATTATGATGTATGACTGGCTGAAGCATTTCGGCTTTGATATCATCATTGCGGCAACAAAATCCGATAAGCTGAACCGCAGCCAGATTCCAAAGCAGCTTGCGGTGATTCGAAAAACGCTGAAATTACAGCCGCAGGATGTGCTGATTCCCTTCTCCGGTGAGAAGAAAACGGGCGTGGAGGAGCTCTGGGCGGAGATTGAAAAATTTCTCCCCGGCGGCGAAAAGGCGGCGGGATTTGAAACGGAAGCAGAAGAATAATGCAGTCATAAAAAAAAGAGTCGCTTGCGACTCTTTTTTATTGCGAAAATATTCTGCGATTCTTTAGAAAACCTTAAACATTGCTGAAAAAAAGTCTAAAACTTCTCTGCTATGATACAGACAGGTGAAAAAATCAAATATAGGAGGCGTTTTTTATGACAAATAAAAAGAATCGGTTTTTTACATTGGTATTTTCCTGCTGCCCCGGCGCGGGGGAGATGTACATGGGGCTGTATCGGCAGGGGGTCAGCCTGATGGGTCTATTTTTGGTACGATTGCCTTAGCGGCATGGTTGGACTTTGAGGAATTGATCTTCTTTATCTGCCCGATTGTATGGTGCTACAGCTTTTTCCACACGCATAATCTGCGGCGCATGACGGAGGAGGAATTTGCGGCAGTTGAAGACAAATTTATTTTTGCGGATTATGTAAATTTGAACAGAGAATGGAAATGCAGTCCCAAGCACCGCCGCGTGTTCGGCTTTGTATTGCTCCTGATTGCCCTTTCCGAACTGTGGAAGCAGGCAATGTACCTGATGGAGCGGTTTTTCTATATCCCTGATTTTGCATGGGCACTCAGCTATACGATTCCGCAGATTGTGGTTGCCGTTGTAATTCTGGTTGTGGCACTGCGCCTGATGCGTGAGCCGAAGGATGAGGAAACCGAAGATACAGATACAGATGAGGAAGCAGAAGAAGCGGATGAGCAGGAAATCGCAGAAGCCATTGTGGAAGAAGAAAACAAAGAGCTGTAAGCATAGCACCTATAAAAGCGGAGGAAACCTCAAAAAAGGGTTTCTTCCGTTTTTTAATACAATCTGAACGGGCGCAGATGGCATATTTCTCGCGGAAAACGAATAAATTCCAAGTATACCGAAGCAGAAACACTTCGGACAGCATTCCGATATTTTCAAAAAAGGAGGGAAAGGAAATGGAGACGTTTCATAAGTGCGCCATCAATGACTTTGCATGGCGTTCCGGAGCCTGATTGGATTATTGGAGCTTGGGTCGAAAGAGAGGCGTATATAGCGGGAATAGGAGTGCTCTGTTTTTTGCATACAGTGTTAAGAAAACGTAAAAATTTTTTGTGCAATATAACAATATCGGTAAAATGTGAATTTTGTCGTTGCTTTTATAAAAACATCGGAAAATGTTGATTTCTCAATGTTTAAATGGATTTCTGTTTATCCGCTGAACGAAATAAATTCACGTTTTCTTAACGGACAGATGTCTTTTTGTTGATGTCGAAGTGCATAAAAAACAGATAAAATCAACAGTTTTAATAGATATAACATATAAAAAGTTATGTTAAAAATGGAAAAAAATTGAAAATTATCAAAAAATATCTTGCGTTATAGTCATTTTTTATGTATCATATAGGTGTGTTCCGAATGGAATAATGTATGAGTATTTTTGAAAAACAGAAACGCGCGCAACTCTGATTTCGATGCTGATGCAAAAAAGGAAGATCATCTTTTTTAAAAGAAAAGAGGAGGGAAGTAGGTATGTTAGAAACTTTTAACGCTTTTGTAACAAAAATCAATGGCTTTGTGTGGGGGCCTGTCATGCTGATCCTGTTGGTAGGTACACACGTTTATCTGACATTCAGAACAAGAATCATTCAGAGAAAAACCATTACAGCGATTAAGCTTTCCGTTACACCGGATTCGGAGGCAAGCGGTGACGTATCGGGCTTCGGTGCGCTGGCAACAGCACTTGCGGCTACCATCGGTACCGGTAATATCGTAGGTGTTGCAACTGCAATCGGCGCAGGCGGCCCCGGTGCTGTATTCTGGATGTGGCTTACAGGTCTGTTTGGTATGGCAACAAAATTCGGTGAAGCAACACTGGCGGTAAAATATCGTGTAAAAGCAAAAGACGGTTCCTTCATCGGTGGTCCCATGTACGCTCTGGAAAGAGGTATGGGTCAGAAGTGGCTGGGCGTTCTCTTTGCAATCCTTACAGGTATTGCCTGCTTCGGCATTGGTAATATGACACAGGGCAACTCTATCGCAGAATCCGTAAGCGGTACATTTGGTGTTCCAAAGGTTATCACAGGTATTATTTTAATGATTGCTACAGGTCTGGTAATTCTGGGCGGCGTTAAGTCCATCTCCAAAGTATGTGAAAAGCTGATTCCCCTGATGGCTGGTCTGTATATCTTAGGTTGTCTGGTTATTTGTGTCATCAATGGCGCATATATTCCGGCAGCATTCTCCGCAATTATTCATGGCGCATTCAATCCTCAGGCAGTCGGCGGCGGCTTTGTTGGTGCAACGGTAGTAGCGTGTATCCGTGCCGGTGTATCTCGTGGTCTGTTCACAAATGAATCTGGTCTGGGTTCTGCTCCTATCGTAGACGCATGTGCAGCAACAAGAAATACCTCCAGACAGGCGCTGATTTCCATGTCTGGCGTATTTTGGGATACAATCGTAGTTTGCTTGATGACAGGTCTGGTTCTGGTATCCTCCATCATTAAAGACCCCGTAGGTATGGAAGGTTTGAAGGGCGCACAGATGACAGCAGGTGCTTTCAATGCAATCCCTGTTATCGGGCCTGCAGTTCTGACATTCGGTCTGATTACATTCGCATGGTCCACCATTCTTGGTTGGGCTTACTACGGCGAACGTGCATGGGTATATCTGGTAGGCGTAGAGGCAATTAAGCCTTTCCGTGTTGCATGGACAATTGTTGTACTGGTTGGCTGCTCCGCGACTCTGGAAGTTGTTTGGAACGTAGCCGATACATTGAACGCATGTATGGCATTCCCGAACCTGATTGCACTGCTCGGTCTGAGCGGCGTAATCGCTTCCGAAACGAAGAAATATGTTTGGGATAAGGACGCTGAAATGGGCGGTCTGATGAAATGGATGGACGATGTTGCTCCTTCCGTTGACAAATAATTTCATATTTGACGATAGGCGGTGTGTCAGCAGACACACCGCTTTTTCTTTTGTCTGAAATATGCTATACTTTATCTGTAGGATTTCAGAAAAACGGAGGAAAAACCATGACCGAGAAATTATATTATAGAGATGCCTATGCAACAAAATTCACCGCAAGAGTACTGGACTGTACAGAAGAAAAGAAGCATTGGACAGTCATACTGAACAGAACGCTTTTCTATCCTGAGGGAGGCGGACAGCCTGCGGATATCGGTGTTCTGGGAGGTGTGCGTGTATTGGATGTGCATGAAAGAGGTGAGGACATTGTTCATACAACAGATAAGCCGCTGCCTGTCGGTGCAGAGGTGGAAGGTGAGATTGATTGGGAGCATCGCTTTGATTTGATGCAGAACCATTCGGGGGAACATATTCTCAGCGGTGTCATCTGCGGCAGATATGGCTGTGACAATGTCGGCTTTCACATGGGAAAGGAAAGCATTACGATTGATTTGAATACCAAAATTCCTGCGGAGGATTTGCCTTATTTAGAGGAAAAAGCAAACGAGGCCATCTGGAAAAATGTGCCCGTCGGGATTCGCTATCCTTCAAAGGAGGAGCTGGCGAAGCTGGAATATCGCAGCAAAAAGGAACTGGAAGGACAGGTGCGCATTGTGAATGTGGGCGAGTATGACTGCTGCGCCTGCTGTGGAACACATGTAAAGCTGGCAGGCGAAATCGGGCAGATTAAGATTATCGGCGCGCAGAATTATAAGGGCGGCACACGCTTGGAACTGCTTTGCGGCAAGCGTGCATTGCAGGAGTTCCGTAAGAAAAACGACGTTTCCGCAGAGGTTGGCAGGTTGCTTTCTGTGCCTGCGGTTAAGGCAGACAGCGCAGTGAAAAATGTTCTGGCGGAGCGGGATGAGCTGTTGCAGAATCTGAATCAGTTAAAATGGAAATACTTCACGCTCAAGGCGGAACAGGTGCCCGAAGGAACGGAAAATATCCTGTTTTTCGGCGAGGGCTTGAACAGTAAGGATTTGACGCATTTTGCGGATTTGCTTTTGCAGAAGGGCGCAAAGCGTGCGGCGGTATTTTCCAAGGCAGACGAGGGCTATGTCTTTGTTCTCTTGAGTGCGGAGAAGGACGCACGCGCCTATACCGATGAAATGAAGGAGCCCTTCGGCTGTAAGGGCGGCGGCAAGCCTGATGCGGTGCAGGGCAGGGTTGCAGCAGAGAAAAAAGCGTTGAAGAATTTTTTTGCAGACAAGGAATTTTTGATTGCGGAATAAAAAATTTAGAAAAACCCCTCAGATGCTGTAAGGATTTTTCGGAAAAAAGAGACGATTTCGGATAGAAGGGAACGGTGAGAAAAAATGAACGAAATCTGGAAAAAGAACAGAGAAAAGCTGCTTGCACGGATGGAAATGTTTTCGGCGGCAGTGCTGTTTGCAGGGAAAGCACCCATCAAAAGAGGGGACGAGAATTACCCCTTTTCTCCCGATCGCAATTTTTATTATGTAACGGGCATTGAACGGGAGGACTGCATCCTTTTTCTGGCGAAAACCAGAACGGGCGTGGAGGAAACCTTGTATATCCCCAGAGATAACGGCGTTATGGCAAAATGGGTCGGCGCAAACATGACGGCAGAGGAGGCGACCGCGGTAAGCGGTATTGAAAATATCGGTTGGATTGATGCCTTTGAGGAGGATTTCGCCACATATTTATTCAGAAGCGGCATTAAGAAAATCTGGCTTGATATGGAAAACAGAGAATGGCACGGGGAACGTACCCCTGCTTTGCGGTTTGCGGAGAAGGTACACTGCCATGCACCGCAGATGGTCATTGGGGATTTGTATCCTCTGTTCAGCGATATGCGTCTGATTAAGGAAGAATGGGAGCTGGAGCGGATGCGGAAAGCCATGGATATTACCCGTCTGGGGATTGAAGCCATGATGCGGACGGCAAAGCCCAATCAGAAGGAATATGAAATTGAAGCGGCGTATGATTATACGCTGATGGTGAATGGCGCAAGAGAAAAGGCGTTCCGCACCATTGCGGCAGGCGGCAAGCGCGGGACGATTCTGCATTATGTGGAAAATAATCAGACCGTTGCCGATGGCGAGCTGATTCTGATTGACGCAGGTGCGCAGTGGCAGTGGTATAACGGGGATATTTCCCGCACCTTCCCCGTCAACGGCAAATTTACGGAGCGGCAGAAGCTGGTCTACAATATCGTTCTGGAGGGACAGCGGAGAGTCATTGATGCCATTCGTCCCGGTGTGCAGTTCAGTAGTCTGAATGAATTGCTGAAGGAATATTATTTTACGGCATTAAAGGAAATCGGCTTGGTGGAAACCAGAGAGGATGTAGCGAAATATTATTACCATGGCGTGAGCCATTACCTTGGTGCGGAAACGCATGATATCGGCAGATACGGCGACCGTGTACTGGAGCCGGGCATGGTGCTGACGGTAGAGCCCGGACTGTATATCGAGGAATGGGAAATCGGGATTCGGATTGAGGATGATGTTCTGGTGACTGCGGAGGGCAATGAGGTGATGACTGCCGCTATGCTGAAAACAGTGGACGAGATCGAAGCCTTTATGGCGAAGGAATAAGAAATGACGGAGTTTAAGGAAACAGATTTATATGAGCCGATTCGCGCATTTCTGGAGGAAGAAGGCTATCAGGTGCAGGCAGAGGTGAAGCACTGCGATATTGCTGCCGAGAAGAACGGCAGACTGGTTGTGGTGGAACTGAAAAGGGCCTTTGGGCTGAAGCTAGTTTATCAGGGCTTGGAGAGGCAAAGCCTGACGGATGAGGTTTTTGTGGCAATCCCTCGTCCGAAGAAGGGCGCAAGAGAAAAGGCGTGGCAGGACATGCTGCGTCTGCTGAAGCGTCTGGAATTGGGACTGCTGACTGTTGCGCTGGACAGCCCGTTGAAAACGGTGGACGTGGTACTGACACCTGCGGACAGCATGATTCGTAAGAATAAGCGAAAAAAGGAGCGGCTGCAGGCGGAGCTGGAAGGCAGACAGCTAGATGCAAATATCGGCGGCATGACAAGACGAAAAATTATCACTGCCTATCGGGAAAGGGTCATCCGTCTGGCGTGTATTCTGGAGCGAGAAGGGGAAATTTCTCTGGCGGAGCTGCGCGCAAGGGGCTTAGAAGAGCTGGCTGCGCTTCTCAGCCGCAATTATGAGAAATGGTTTGTGCGCGTGGAAAAGGGCGTTTATGCCCTTTCGGAAAAAGGAAAAACCGAATTGAAACGGGCGGATTATGCGAAGGTGGCTGCATATTACAGGCAGGAACAGCTTGGAAGAAATGAGGAAACGATATGAAAATATGGACAAAGCGAATTCTTCTTTTTCTAATCTGCATGGGGGTTGCCGGCTGTCTGGCGGTGGTCTGGCTGAGTGCCTATGTGAAAAGCGAAACGGCGGCGCGTATTCTTTCAGCGGAGGAAGCGGCAAAGCAGGATGCGGATTGTATTCTGGTGCTGGGATGCGGTGTGCGTCCTGATGGGACACCGAGCCTGATGCTGACCGACCGACTGGAAACAGGCATTGCGCTTTATCGGGCAGGCGCGGCGGAAAAGCTTCTGATGAGTGGTGATCATGGCACAGAGGACTATGATGAAGTAAATACCATGAAGCGGATTGCGAAGGAAAGCGGCGTGCCTTCCGCAGATATTTTCATGGACCATGCAGGCTTTTCCACCTATGACAGCGTCTATCGTGCAAAGGAGATTTTCTGCGCGGAAAAGGTGATTATCGTCAGCCAGAAATACCACCTGCCACGGGCATTATATGTTGCGGAGAAATTAGGCCTGGATGCCTATGGCGTTGCGGCGGCAGATGTGAGCTACAGAGGGCAAAGCTACCGCGAGGCACGAGAAATGCTTGCAAGAGCGAAGGATTTCTGCAATGCGGCACTGAAACGAAAGCCCAGACTGCTGGGGGATGCCATTCCCGTCAGTGGAAACGGAGATAGTACAAACGATTAAGCAAATAAAAAAGGCTGTTTGAAAAATCAGACAGCCTTAAATTTTTCTTATTCTTCGCCGAGATAATCTCTGGGGTTCTGATATACCCCGTTCAGCTGAATTTCATAATGACAGTGGACACCTGTGGACATCCCTGTACTGCCTGTGGTTGCAATGGTATCGCCTTTCTTTACCTTATCGCCGACAGCTACGTTCAAATCCGTGCAGTGTGCGTATAAGGTGGTGAAGCCGTTGCCATGGTCAATCACAACATAGTTGCCGAATTCGCTATGATACTGTGCGGTAACAACAGTCCCCGATGCGGTTGCATAAATGGGGATGATTCTGCTCTGTGTGGAGATATCCATGCCATAATGTTTTCTGCCGTCGCTGATGGAGGGATCGGCAGAGGGATTGAATTCTGTGGAAACGGTACGGCTGTCAACAGGCCAACCGCTCGGTGCATTGCTCAGTGCTGCCAGATAGGTTACGGTATCTGCAACAGCAGAAAAGGAAATGCTTGTTTCATCCATCAGAAGGCTCATCTTATCCAGATGGGTGGAAAGAGCAGATGCCTTATTATAGGATGTGCTGACGAGGGTAGTAAAGGTCGGAGCTGCCGCCTCTGTTCCCTCTGTGGGTGCCAATGCAGATGTCATAGCGGTTAAATCCAGAGAAGCAGAAGAATCGGATTCATCCAGATTGGTAATCTGATGATACAAATCCTCTTTTACGGATTCGATTTCATTCATTTTCTGCTCCAGCTCTGTTGTTTTATTCTGGAGAGCATCGATATTTTCGGTATATTCGGTATTTTCGGTTTCCAGAAGCTCTGCACGCTGTTCCAGCTTACGGCGTTCCCGTTCGGTTTCCAGTAGCTGCTCCTTAGAGGTATGCAGATCTGTTTTTGTTTTCTGATATGCACCAACGGCGCAGACAGAACCGCCGACCAGAAAAACTGTCGCTGCGCAGACCGCCACAGCATGACGGATGCGGAAGTGGAGCGTTTTCTGCTGACCCTTATGAGAAATATGAAGTGTCAGGAAATGCTTATGGGGTTCCTGCGATTGCTCTTGATTTTCGTTCTGAATTTCATTCTGATTTTCATTCATTCGGAAATATCTCACCTTTCTTTTCATGATATCCATAGGATATTATAATGGAAGAAGTTGGGTTTGTAAACTAAAACTTCATTAAAAGTTTAAATTTTGTAACAATTCGGTAACATTTCGGAGAGTAGACGAAGTGTTGACAGTGTGGTATACTGAAACGGTATGTAATGCGTATGCTATAATAGGTAGAAATATGTTAGGTGTGTCCCAATGAGAAAAAAGGAAGGGGCTTTTTTATGGAGCCAAAAATAAAAATGGGCATCAGCGCAGTCCAAAACGGTTTGCGCGCGGTATCGCTTGGAAGAAAGGCTTTGGCATTTCGGAAATTTCTGCCGGGCGGCAGAAGAAAAGCAGCCGGAAGGGCAATGCAGAAGGCGGAAAAGCAGGCGGTGCAGGCAAATACAAAGACCCTCCGCAAGAAGGACAGGCGGAAGGCATTACAGCGCATCAAGGGCATCGGGCGTGTGGCTTTGGTGGTGCGAAGAAAATATTTCTGACAAAAATCAATGGTTAGGAGGAACGCCAAAATGGACGAGATGGAAAAGAATGAATTAGAAAAAAATGAGGAATTGGAGCCGAAAGAAGCAGTAGAAACCAAAGAGGAGCCGACACAGGAGGAAGCATCTGTGACGGATGCGCCTGCGGCGGAAGAAGCTGTAGAAACGGCGGAAGAACCCGTAACGGCAGAAGCTTCTGTAGAAGAAACAGCAGAAGAGCCTGAGATAGAGGAAACGGAAGAACCGAAGCAGGAAGAAGCGAAGCAGGAGGAACAGCCTGCGGAAGCCCCTGCGGCGCAGAAAGCGGAAAAGGGCGGCGTACTGGGGATTGTGATTGGCTTGATTGCGCTGATTGCGATTGTGGCGTATGCGTGGATGAACCCAATGGGAAAAGCTGTTGATACGGGTATCCTGTATACCAAGGATGATAATCTGTATTACTACGATTTGAAAAATGAACCGTATCAGGTGCAGGAGGGACTGAGCAACGGCGGCACCTATCATTACTTCTACACTGCTTGGGGCGCAAGCGTGACAGAGGATGGCAGCTATCTGTATTTCTCCGATGATGTGGATGAAAACGGTGCATTTGTGCTGTATCGCAGGGATGCGAAAAATGCGGATGCAAAGGCGGCGCAGATTGATACGGATGTTTACGATTACATGGCAAGCAAGGACGGCAAGGTGGTTGCTTATCTGAAAAAGAGCGGCGAGACCTACGCGCTTTGCGTCTATGACGGCAAGGAGGCGCAGACCGTAAAGACGGGCATAAATCTGGAAAATGATGTTTATGCGTTGAGCGGCAATGGCAAATATCTTGCATTCACCGATACCACAGGGCTTCTGAATGCAGTTGCAGTCGGCAAGAATATGGAGGATAACATTCTTCCCCTGACCGATTCCGCGGAAACCTACGCATTGGCGGAGGAAAGCGGAATTCTGTATTACGTTGCGGCAGGCAAGGATGGCTATAACATTTTCAGCTATGATTTCAAGGGAGAGCCCAAGACCGCAGTCGAAAATGTTTCTTCCATGGAAATGATGCCCAACGGCAGAGATGTGCTCTACTGCAAAAAGAGCGAAGAAAAGGTGCTTTATAAGGACATTATCGTGGATGACATGGCAGAGCAGGATGCGAAGCTGAAAAAGGGCGATGAGGGCTATGAGCAGAAGGTGCAGAGAGACGAAATCCGTAAGGCAATGAAAAACGGCGAGGGCTTTGAACCGCTTTTGCAGGAATGTTATGTGCTGACAGGTGGCAAGAGCGTTCGGGTAGCAGGTGATGTGGTTGCGGCAGTCGGTGTTGACAGCAAGCAGACCTATGTGGCAGGCTATAAAACAAAGGAATTTACACCCATGCACCTTTCCGTTATGGACGGCGGACTGGACATGGTGGAATATATTTATTATATGTCTCTGAATTATGGCGGCATGGAGGTATTCCTTGCGGATACGACAGGGAAGGTAAATCTGCTTTCCGGCAGTCAGCCACAGCTGGATGGGCTGAAGCTTTCCGAAAACGGCAAGAAGGCAGCTTATCTGGATACCGATGCGAATACAGGGGATACCATTCTGGTGGAAATCGAGCTGGGCAAGGAAAAAGCAGAAACCGTTGCCACAAATGTACAGAGCTTCGGCTACATCGGCAATACTCTGATTTATTACTTTGATTATACAGAAGGCGTAGGCACATTGGGCGCAGCAGGCAGCAAAACAACCATTGCAAACGCAAGCGGCGTACAGTTCACAGAGGACGCGGTGTATTATGTTGCCGATGCAGATGCAGCAACAGGCAACGGCGAGCTGCGTGCATGGGATGGCAAGACAGAAACCACCATTGCCAAGGATGTATTTGCTTTCCAGTATAAGGATAACGGCAAGCTGGTTTATATCGGCAAGTATGATGTGAATGCAGGCGTGGGCGATTTGTATTATTATGACGGTAAGGAAGCACGCAAGCTGGATACAGGCATTACGGCAATCTTTATTTATTGAGGATGATACGATGAACGAAAGAATGGAAACAAACAACCCTGAGGCAACCGAAGCCTTGGGAGAAAAACTGGGACGAGAGGCAAGGGCGGGGCAGATTTACTGCCTGAGCGGCGATCTGGGCGTTGGCAAAACGGTCTTTACGAAGGGCTTTGCCAAGGGGCTTGGGATTACGGAGCATGTGACCAGTCCTACCTTTGCCATTGTGAATGAATACGAGGGCAGACTGCCGCTGTATCATTTTGATGTGTACCGCATTTCCTGCGAGGAGGAAATGGAGGACACCGGCTATGAGGAATATTTTTATGGTGAGGGCGTTTGTCTGGTAGAATGGGCGGAGTTGGTGAAGGAGCTGATTCCTGCCGAAGCTGTCTGGATTACGATAGAGAAGGACTACACCAAGGATGACGATTACCGCCGCATCACCATCAGACAGGAGGGCTGAGGATGAAGATTTTAGGAATTGACACCACGGGGCAGACCGCCAGTGCCGCTCTTGTGGAGGGAGATAAGCTGATTGCGGAATTTACCATGAATTATAAGCTGACGCACAGCCAGACCATCCTGCCCATGATTGCGGATATTCTGGAACGGACGGAAACGGACAAGGCAAGCATTGACTGCATTGCCTGTGCCTGCGGCCCCGGCTCCTTTACGGGGCTGAGAATCGGCGCGGCAACGGCGAAGGGCTTTGCGCTTGCGTTGGACAAGCCCATTGTCGCCGTTCCCACATTGGATGCATTGGCATATAATGTGTTTGAAACGAATAAATTCATCTGCCCGATTATGGATGCCAGAAGAAATCAGGTTTATGCCGCTTTTTATATGTGGGAAAACGACAAGCTGATTCGCCTGACAGACCACATGGCAGAAAGCATTGAGCGTGTCATTGAAATTGCGGAAATGCTGGAGCAGGAGGTCATTTTTCTGGGGGACGGCGTGCCGGTGCACAGAGAAAGACTGGAACAGAACCCTGCGTTTTTATTCGCTCCCGCGCACTGCAATATGCAAAGAGCATCTGCAGTGGCAGCACTGGGCGCAATCATGGCAGAGGAAGGACTGGCAAAGCCGGGCAATGCATTTGAGCTGATTTATCTGAGAAAATCACAGGCGGAACGGGAAAGAGAAGCCAGACTGGCGAAGGAGGAAGCAGGAGAATGATTGAGATTGTCCCTATGGCGGAGGAGCATATCGACGGCGTGGTGACGCTTGAGGAAGCAACCTTTTCTATCCCCTGGACCAGAGCGGATTTTGAAAGAGAAGTCAGAGAAAACACAATGGCGATTTACTATGTGGCGCTGATGGATGGCAGAGTAGTCGGCTATGCAGGAATGTGGCATGTAGTAACAGAAGGACATATCACAAACGTGGGCGTACTGGAGGAGGTACGCTGTGAAGGCATCGGCAGCAGGCTGATGGAAAAGCTCATTGAAAAGGCGTTGGAAAAAGAAATGACAGGCATTACCTTGGAGGTACGCATGGGGAATCGACCTGCACAGGCGTTGTACCATAAATACGGCTTCAAGGCGGAGGGCATCCGTAAGAATTATTACCCCGACACCAAGGAGGATGCAATTATCATGTGGAAATATTTCCCCGATGCAGAGGGCGCGTCCCTTTGACGGAGCGGAAAAGAAAAAATAGAAACGCTGAGATCTGAGAGTGCATTTCAGCGTTTTTTGCAAAAAGGAGATGAAGAAAAATGGAAAAACCATTTGAATTGGCGTATACAGAGCTAAAAAAAGGGTGCTTTCCTGAGGAACTGTCCTTTCGCACAACGGCGGAGATCAAGCCTCTGGAGGGGGTCATCGGGCAGGAAAGAGCCGTGAAGGCATTTGATTTCGGCTTGGCAGTAAAAATGAAGGGCTACAATATTTATATGGCAGGGCCTTCCGGCACAGGCAAAACTACCTATGCAAGAAACAGCACCGAAAAGCTGGCGCAGACAGAGCCGGTGCCGTATGACTGGTGCTATGTCTATAACTTTCAGAACCCCAGAAGCCCTTTGGCACTGCGCTTCGAGCCGGGACAGGGCAAGCAGTTCAAGGAGGACATGGTAGAGCTGGTACAGCTTTTCAAAACAGAGCTGCAGAAGGCGTTCCGTGCGGAGGATTACGAAACACAGAAAAACACTCTGGAGCATTCCTTTGATGAAAAAAGAGATGCGCTTATGGCAGAAATGAGTGCCGTTGCGGAGCAGTACAGCTTTCAAGTAAAAACAACGAATGCAGGCGTATTTTTCATGCCAGTGGTAGAGGGCAAGGCAGTCGGCGAGGATGAATACGATGACCTGAGCGAGGATGTAAAAAATAAAATTGAGAAAAATTCTCAGATGGTGCAGGAAAAAGCAGGCTCCATTATGCGTGAGCTGCGCGATATGGATAAGGAATCCAAGCGGCAGACCGATCAGTTGGATTATAAAACGGGAATGTTTGCCATCGGGCATCATGTGAACGCGGTGCAGGAAAAATATCGGGAATATGAAAGAGTTATTTCCTACATCAATGCGGTGCAGGAGGATGTTTTGGAAAATATCAGCCAGTTCGTTGAGGAGGAAGAGGACGGCGAGGACAGCCTTGCAAGTCTTCTGCCGATGCTTGGGAAAAAGCCTGCCGAGGATGTGACGCTGAAATATAAGGTCAATCTGATTGTGGACCATTCCGACAGCAAGGGTGCGCCTATCGTGGTGACGTTTAACCCGACCTATAATAATCTGGTGGGTGAGGTGGAATATGACAGCGAATTCGGGAATTTGACAACGGATTTCATGAAGATTAAGGGCGGTCTGTTCCATAAGGCGAATGGCGGCTACCTGCTGGTGCAGGCGCAGGATATTCTTTCCACACCACAGGCATGGGAGGCACTCCGCCGCGTGATGAAGACCAGAGAAATCAACATGGACTCCATACGGGAGCAGCTGGGTGCAGTGGTTGCGCCCACCCTGAAGCCGGAACCGATTCCTGCAAATATCAAGGTGATTATGATTGGCAGCAGCTATTATTATGAGCTGTTGAATGAATATGACGAGGAATTTGATAAGTTCTTCAAAATTCGTGCGGACTTTGATTATGAAATGCCCCGTACAGATGAAAATATTCGGAAGATTGCGCAGTTTATCAAACGGTTTGTGGATAGAGAAGGGTGCATGGAATTTGATGTAAGCGCGGTTTGCGCCATTGTGGAATATTCCTCCCGAACGGCAGAGCGGCAGGATAAGCTTTCCACGCGATTCAATCATCTGGCGGAGATTCTCTGCGAAGCGGTAACATGGGCAAAGCTGGAAGGAGCGGAGCTTGTGACGGCGGCACATATTCAGAAAACCATTTACGAAAAGGAGCAGCGGATGAAGCTGTATGAAGAAAAGCTGGACGAAATGCTCGAAGAAAACGTCATTATGATTGATACCGAAGGGGCGGAAATCGGGCAGATTAACGGGCTTGCCGTTCTGGATATGGGCAATTATGCCTTTGGGAATCCTTCCCGTATTACGGCAACAACCTATGTCGGCAAATCCGGCATTGTGAATATCGAGAAGGAGGCACGCCTGAGCGGACAGACGCATGACAAGGGCGTGCAGATTATCACGGGCTTTCTGGGGCAGACCTATGCGCAGAATTTTCCGCTTTCTTTGAGCTGTCGGGTTTGCTTCGAGCAGAATTATAATGGTATTGATGGGGACAGCGCCTCCAGTACGGAATTATACTGCATTCTTTCCTCCTTGGCGGAACTGCCGATTCGTCAGGATTTGGCGGTGACGGGTTCTGTCAACCAGAAGGGCGAAATTCAGGCAATCGGCGGTGTGACCCATAAAATCGAAGGGTTCTTCGACCTTTGCAGAAAACGCGGTCTGACGGGGACACAGGGGGTAATTATTCCTGTTTCCAATGTGAAGGATCTGGTGCTGAAGGATGAGGTGGTGCAGGCGGTGAAGGACGGTCTGTTCCATATTTATCCGATTTCTAAGATTGATGAAGGGATTGAGCTTCTGATGGGGCTGTCCGCCGGAAAGAAGAATAAGACAGGAAATTTCCCTGCGAACAGCGTACACGGCAGGGTTATGAAAAAGCTGAAGGCGTTTGATAAAAGGGCGCAGGGCGAGGAAGAATAAAAGGCAAGAAAATATTGGAAAAGGGCGTTTATTGGGAACAATAGACGCTCTTTTTTCGACTAAAGATTAAGACTTTCTTACAAAATGGGAAAGAACCTTTTCATTTTGACAAAATTTGATATACTGATATACTAGAGGAGTATGTCAAAGGAAAGTTTACATAAGGATAAGCAGGAGGAATACACAATGAGACATAAGTGGAAACGGCTCCTGCTGACAACGATGGCGGTGGGGATGCTTTCATCCGTAACGGCATTTGCAGCAAATGTCAGCATGAACCTGTTTTATAACGGCAAGAACCACGCATACAATGCGAAGGAGATTGTGGTAAAGATTGACGGAAAAACCATGACACCGAAGGATATGCCTGCGGTCGCGATTGACGGCAGAACGCTTTTGCCCATGCGCCAGATTGCGCAGGAGCTTGGCTGCGAGGTTACCTGGAACGAAGAAGCCAAGCAGGCGTATGTGATCAATGATGATTACACACTGGTCTTTGAAATGAATAAGGCAACCGGCTACAAAAACGGCAAAACCTTTACCATGGATGTGCCGCCGATGATTGTAAACGACAGAACGATGCTGCCTGTGCGTGCGCTGGCTTCTGCACTGGATCTGAACATTCAGTGGGATGATGCAACCAGAACGGTTTCCATCAAAACGACGGCAAACACCACGCCGACAACGCCTACAACACCGACAAATCCCACCACACCCACTATACCCACCACACCCACTACACCGAGCGTGAATTATGTCACGCTGAACAAGGTGACTGTGCCGGCAAGCAAAACGGCGGAGCAGACCTTCTCCGTGCAGGCAAGCGGTGCGGTTTCCTCCTATGAGGAGGTCTATGTGGCAGATAATAAGATTGTGCTTGATTTTTACGGCGCAAAGAACGGTCTGGCGACAAGTCTGACTGCAACGAACAGCGGTATTGTGACCGCAGTGCGGACGGCGGAGCATACAGAGGATGATGGTACAATCTACACCAGAGTGGTGTTTGATTTAACAGGGAAAAAGAACTACACCATTACGCAGAGTGCGGATAAATCCAAGCTGACGATTGCATTCAAAAGCGTAACGGTCAGCGATATTGCAATTCGACATAACAGCAGCACCGACAGAGATATCATTGAGGTTGGCGGGGACAGCGCACTGGGCGTGAGCGTCTATACGCTTTCCAACCCAAGCAGAATCGTAGTGGATATTCCCAATGCGGTTTCCGAGTTGGACAGCACCTTTGATGTAAGCGCACTGGAATATGTAACGGCAGGCAGAGCGGCAATGTTCAACGATACGACTCTGCGGTTGGTATTTGAGGTGGACGGCATGGCGAAATACAGCTATACCACAGATAATCATGCGATGACATTACAGATTTTCAGCTCCAGTATGAAAAACATGAGCTATGACACAAGCGCAAATAAGCTGTATTTGCAGAAAAAGGATACCATTCAGACAGGCAGTGTGAAAATCAATGATCATTATCTGGATGGCTATACCGATGTGGTATTGCCCGGAGATTATTCCGAAACCTTCGGCAGCGGCACTTATGATATCGATAACGGTGTAATCAAGAGTATTCAGGTTTCCACAAGCGGTGGCAAGACAACCATCCGCTTTAACCAGAGCCGTATCAGCTGCTACAGCATTACGGAGGAGCAGGAAAGATATGTCATTTCCGTAAAGAATCCGCAGGATGTATACAGTAAGGTGCTTCTGCTGGATGCAGGTCACGGCGGCAGTGACCCCGGCGCAAGCGGCAACGGACTGACGGAGAAAAATCTCACCCTTACCATTATGCAGAAGGTTGCAAATTATCTGGACGGCAGCGGCATTAAGGTTTATGTGACAAGAAACAGCGATACCTACCCCACAAACAGCAGCAGGGCGCAGAGTGCAAATGCGATTGCGGATGCAATGGTTTCCATTCACATGAATTCCGGCTCGGCAGTGGCAAACGGCACAGAGGTGCTGTATAAAAACCATTCCAATGATACGGGCAGCAATCTGACAAGCCTGAAGCTGGCACAGCTGATTCAGAATAGCATTGTCAGCGCAACAGGCAACACCAATAGAGGAACAAAGCTGCGTACCGATTTGCTGATTCTGAATACAACAACCGTACCTGCGGTTATTGTAGAGACGGTATTTATCAGCAACCCCGGCGATGCGCTCAAGATTTCGCAGGAGGATTATCAGAATAAAGTCGCAAAGGCGATTGCAGATGCAATCGAGGAGGCATTTACTTATCCCTTGCGATAAGATAAGAAAATCAGACCATGGCAGAGATGCTGTGGTCTTTTTCTATAAATTTTTCTGCAAATATGGTATAATTTAATCCGGAATAGAAAAAGAACAACAGGAGGAATGAGAGATGAACCGTTTTGACGGAAGAAAGACAGATGAACTGCGTCCCGTAAAAATCATCAAGGATTTTACGCGCTACGCGGAGGGGTCTGTGCTGATAGAATGGGGCAACACAAAGGTACTTTGCAACGCCTCCGTAGAGGAAAGCGTGCCGCCCTTTAAAAAGGGGAGCGGCGAAGGCTGGGTAACGGCAGAATATTCCATGCTGCCTCGCGCAACCGCAACAAGAAACAAAAGGGACATCAATAAGCTGAAGCTGAATCAGCGTTCCACGGAAATTCAGAGACTGATTGGCAGAGCCTTGCGTGCGGCAGTGGATTTTACGGAGCTGGGCGAAAGAAGCATTACGGTGGACTGCGATGTTCTGCAGGCGGACGGCGGCACCAGAACGGCATCTATCACAGGCGGCTTTGTTGCACTGGCAATGGCGTGTCGGAAATTGGTAGCGGAGGGGCTGATTGAAAAAATGCCCCTGCACCGTTATATTTCCGCGGTAAGCGTTGGTGTGGTAGATGGCGTTGCCATGGCGGATCTTTGCTATGAGGAGGATTCCGCGGCGGAAGTGGATATGAATATTATCATGACGGATGAAGGAAACTTCGTAGAGGTGCAGGGCACAGGTGAGCATGGCACCTTTACGCAGGAACAGCTTCTGGAGTTGCTTGCGCTTGGCAGAAAGGCGGCAGGCGAATTGAAACAGCTGCAGCAGGCGGCGCTGGATGGTCTGGAATTGAGCTAAGGATGAACGAGGAGGAAACGATGGAAACGATTATTTTTGCAACGAAAAATAAAGGGAAAATCAAGGAAATCAACGAAATTCTGGCGGATATGGATGTAAATGTCATTTCCATGGAAGAAGCAGGCATTACGATTGACGTGGTGGAGGATGGCAAGACCTTTGAGGAAAATGCCATGAAAAAGGCAGTGCAGGTGATGGAAATCGGCGGCAAGATTACCCTGAGCGACGATTCCGGTTTGGAAATCGACTACATGGATAAAGCCCCCGGCATTTATTCCGCGCGTTTTATGGGCGAGGATACGCCTTACCCCGAACGCTTCAAGGCGATTTTTGAAAAGCTGAACGGTGTGCCGGAGGAAAAGAGAACGGCGCGCTTTGTCAGCTGTATTGCGGCAGCATTCCCTGATGGCAGACGTTTGGTCAGCTATGATACCGTTGAGGGCATCATCGGCTATGAGGCAAAGGGCGAGAATGGCTTCGGCTATGACCCTATTTTTTATGTACCGGAAAAGGGGAAATATATGGCAGAGCTTTCTTCCGAGGAGAAAAATGCAATCAGCCACAGAGGAAAGGCACTGCGCAAAATGAAAGAAATGCTGAAAAAGGAACTGTAAGCCTATGAAAATTCTGGTTTTGAGTGATACCCATGCGTATCTGGAAAATGCAAGAGCGGTGCTTGCGCGGCTGCAAGGGAAGGTGGATGCGGTGTTTCATCTGGGCGACCATGATGATGACGCGGTTGCATTACAGCAGGAATTTCCTAAGCTGCCGTTTCATTATGTCAAGGGGAATAATGATTATCGCGTGGATACGCCTTCGCAGAAGCTGGTACGGCTTGGCGGAAAAAACTTGCTCCTAACGCATGGGCATAAGCAGCGCGTGTATTGGAATTATGACACGATTTCTTATTGGGCGGAGGAACAGGGGGCGGATGTTGTGCTTTTCGGACATACGCACATGCCGCTTTGGGAGACGGGCGGCAGAGTTGCCCTCTTTAACCCCGGGAGTATCTCTTTGCCAAGGGGCGGAACACTGCCTACCTTTGGGATTCTGACAATGGAAGACGGCAGAATCGAAGGGGCAATTATGGAATATTGGAATAAGGAGCATTTCAAACGCATCAATTAAAAGAAGGAGCCGATGAAACAACACAGGAGATTTCATCGGCTTTTTTAAAAAAATAAGAAAAGTTTGAAAAACCTGTTGACAGGCATGACGTTTTATGGCATAATATCTCTTGCGCTAGTAACGTGGATCAGTAGCTCAGTTGGATAGAGCAACGGCCTTCTAAGCCGTGGGTCGGGGGTTCGAATCCCTCCTGGTTCATAAAAAGCCATTTCAACCGATAATCGGAGGAATTGGCTTTTTTCTTTGCACAAATTTGTTTTTACGGTTGACTTTTTCAAAAAAAGCACATAAAATAAAAGCGTGTGGATGAAAGCGGTTATTGCTCCACCTCGAGTACCCTCCCCGAGTAAAAATCAGAGGGATTTTTTATTTGCGGATATGGCGAAATTGGCAGACGCGCTGGATTTAGGTTCCAGTGAGGCAACTCGTGCAGGTTCAAGTCCTGTTATCCGCAGGGAAAAAGGATAATCCGAAAGGGCTATTCTTCGGCGAAAAAAACAGCGGTATCGAAAGATACCGCTGTTTTTTGTTGCTTTTGTCGATTATAAGGTTTCAAATTCATCCAACAGCTCCTTGAAAAGCTGCATGGCATTTTCAATGGGAGCGGCAGTAGTCATATCTACGCCGGCACCCTTGAGCAGGTCGATGGAATATTCGCTGTCTCCTTTAGAGAGAAAATCCAGATACGCAGCTACCGCAGGCTGTCCCTCGTTCAGAATTTTTCTGGAAAGGGCAATCGCAGCACTGTAGCCGGTTGCATACTGATATACATAGAACGCATTATAGAAATGGGGGATGCGCGCCCATTCAATATCAATTTCCGAATCAATCACGATATCCTCGCCAAAATATTTTATGTTCAAATCACGATAGATTTGGTTCATGCCTTCCCATGTAAGGGGTTCGCCCTTTTCTGCCATGGCGTGTGTGATTTTTTCAAATTCGGCAAACATGGTCTGGCGGAAGAGTGTACCGCGGAACTGCTCCAGGAAATAGTTGATGAGATATTTCCGCATGGTTTTATCCTCAGTTGTTTTCAGAAGATGCTCCATCAGCAGGGCTTCATTGCAGGTAGAAGCTACCTCTGCAACGAAAATCTTATGGTCGGCATAAAGATAGGGCTGCTTTTTCCATGTGAAGAAGCTGTGCAGGGCATGCCCCATTTCATGCGCAAGAGTAAACATGCTGTTGATGGTATCGTTATGGTTGAGCAGAACAAAGGGATGTACGCCGTAGCTGCCCCAGGAATACGCACCGCCGCGCTTGCCCTTGTTTTCGTAAACATCAATCCAGCCGCTCTCCATACCATGCGCCAGAGCCTTGCAGTATTCCTCGCCCATTACCTGCAATGCCTCTTTTACGGTTACTTTTGCCTGCTCATAAGGAATCTTGACATCTGCATCGGGTACAAGTGGAACATATAAATCATACATGTGCAGTTCATCTACGCCCAGCTCCTTTTTGCGCAGGGAAACATAGCGGTGCAGCAGGGGAAGGCTCTTGTTGACGGTTTCAATCAGCGTATCATATACAGAAAGCGGAATATTGTCATCGGAAAGCGCCATTTCCATCGCAGAGCCGTACTTTCTTGCCTGTGCGAAAAAGACATCGCTTTTTACAGATGCGGCATAGGTTGCGGCGATGGTGTTTTTCTGTGCGGAATAGACAGAATAGAGATTTTTGAACGCCTGCTCGCGAACAGAGCGGTCGGGGCTTTCCAGAAAGGTGACATATCTGCCCTTTGTCAGCTCCAGTTCCTCTCCCTCTGCGGTGCGGATAGGCGGGAAGGAGATATCCGCGTCATTCAGCATGGTGAAAATCTGCTGTGGCGCGCCGCCCAGCTCTGCGGTTCTGGCAAGCAGATGCTCCTCCGCAGGGGAAAGGGTGTGTGCCTTCTGGCGCAGAAGGGTATGAAAGAAATGGTCATAGACAGCGAAATCCGCTGCTTTTTCTGCACGGAAGGCAGTAAGTTTTTCCTCCGGAATGGCAATAATTTCAGGGGCGAGGAAGGAAACTGCCGCAGAATAGCGAATCAGCAGCAGCTCTGCACGGGAAGCCAGCCCCTGATAGAAGGCATTTGCACTATCCTCGTGCATCCGCATGGAGGCGTAGGTATAGATATGGTCTAATTTCAGGGAAAGCGACTCATTCTTTTTCAGGCAGGAAAGCAGTGTTTCTGCGGAGTCCGCCAGCTTGCCGGCAAAGGCAGTCAGCTCGGGCAGACTCTTTTCCAGAGAGGCATAGGCAGCCTCCCAATCAGCATCGGTTTTGAAATAATCCTCGATGTGCCAATGAAAACGAGGGTCGGTATCCTTTCGTTCGGGAATGGTATGATTCATAATCGTAGCCTCTTTTCTATTTTAGATTTTATTTTTTGATTTTTTTTATTTCAATCTATAGCATACCATTTCTTTGGGAATTTATAAAGGGGATGAAAACGTGTATTTTTTTCGGAAATCCGTAAATTTTATCAGATGTTCTGCGGGTTTTTCTTGCTGTCGGGACGTTTTCATTGTATGATAAAAAAGAGGTGATATTTTATGGAAAAGGGTTTGAAGGTACTTTTAGTTGCCTCCGAATCAGCGCCTTTTGTCAAAAGCGGCGGCTTGGGTGATGTTGTCGGCTCTTTGCCGAAGGCATTGCAGAAAAAGAACGTGGATGTCCGTGTGGTCATTCCTCGTCATAGAGTAATTAAAAACGAGACAATGTACGGCGTGGAATTTTTAGGAGAATTTGACGTTTATTTGCAATGGAGAAAACAGAGAGCCAAGGTTCTGGTAAAGCCCGGAGAGGTGCCTGTTTATTTTATTGAAAACGATTATTATTTCAGCCGTGGTGCGTTATACGGCTTTGATGACGATAACGAACGCTTTGCCTTTTTCGGCAAGGCTGTTCTGGATATGCTGGCAATGCTTGATTTTTATCCTGATGTGATTCATTGCAACGACTGGCAGACAGGGCCGGTCTGTATGTATCTGAAGGAAATGTACAATAAGGTAACGGAATATTCCAAAATCAAAACACTGTTTACGATTCATAATTTGCAGTATCAGGGACGTTTTTCGCTCGATACCATGGAGCTTCTGGGGGTATCCGACTGGGCATACGCCAATATTGAATTTTATAATACGGTCTGCTATATGAAAATGGGTCTGGTGTATGCCGATTATATCAGTACCGTCAGCGGAACCTATGCACAGGAAATTCAGACACCCGAATATGGGTATGGCATGGATGGCATTTTGCGCAGCAGAAGCGACCGCCTTTGCGGGATTCTGAACGGCATTGATTTTACGGCGAATAACCCCGAAACAGATGGTTTTATCGTGAAGCATTTCAGCGCGGCGCATCCCGAAGGAAAGGCAGAGAATAAGCATGCCCTGCAAAAACGCTTGGGTCTGGAGGAACGGGAGGTTCCGTTGATTGCCATGATTACACGCTTGGCAGACCAAAAGGGTGTGGATATTCTGGCACCTGTTTTGGATGAAATGATGCGCCGAGATGTGCAGTTTGTGCTGCTTGGCACGGGTGAGCCTTCGTATGAATATACCTTCCGCAGCCTGCAGAGCCGTTACCCCGGCAGGGTTTCTGCGAATATCTTCTTTGATGAGGCACTGGCACAGCAGATTTACGCATCTGCGGATTTATTTCTGATGCCTTCCAAGTTTGAACCCTGCGGCTTAGGGCAGATGTTCAGCCTGCGCTTTGGCACTGTGCCGATTGCGAGAAAAACAGGCGGTCTGGCGGATACGATTCGGCAGTATAACCCTGAGACAAAGGAGGGCAATGGGTTTTTATTTGAAACCTATGACTGCGGCGGACTGCTTTGGGCATTGGATGAAGCCCTGCGTACCTACCACATGGGCAGGGAAGAATGGGCGCACGTTGTGAAAAATGCAATGCTTTGCGATTATTCGTGGGAAAGCTCCGCAGTACAGTATATTGCACTGTATGAAAAGCTGAAAGAAAATTAAGAAAAGAGAACGCCTGAGAAAAAATTGTTATAAAATTTCTCGGGCGTTTTTTTGAAAAAAGAAAGCTGTGTTGATTTGCAAAAGCGGTATGAATATAGTATGATAGAGAAAAAGAATTGCAATCAAGCGTCAGGAGGGATTGCCATGATTACAGTATGGAACAGGAAAGAGCTGTTTTGCACATTTGATATGAAAAAACAGGCGGAGGTGCGAGATATTCTCTGGAAATTTGATATTTCTTATGAGATGCGCGTTTCTGATCGGGCGGATTTTTTTGTGAGCGGAAGAACAACTTCGACGGATGCAGATATCGACCATCAGACGGAATACCTGATTTATGTCAGGAAGGAAGACTATGACAGAGCCATGTTTTTGGTACAGAGAAATTTGAAGGAATAAGCGGCAATGAAAAGAAGACCGAAAAAATTTTTGAATAACAGTAATAAGATGCTGACTGCGTTGGTCTGTATTCTGGCGGTGGTCTGTCTGGTAGCAGGTGGGATTTATATTGATACCTTCCATGGACAGGGGCGTTTTCTCGCCCTTATCGGAAAAACGAACCGAACGCAGGCGCAGGAGGAGGACGCAGCCGTGCAGGAGGATACACCGAAGGAAAGCGTGGCGGTGGATGCCGGCAGTAAGGCGGCTGTCGCTGCATTTGGAAAGGAATTTCTGCTTTGCACGAAGGATGGCGTGAAATATTATACCGCCGTAGGGGCGCAGAAGTGGAGTGATACCTTCAGTATGACCTCGCCAACCCTTGTGCAGGAAGGCGATTTTGTTGCTGTTGGCGACATGGGCGGTAAAACGGTACGGGTTTATAATAAGGAAGGAATGGTTTATGATTTGCAGGCGGAAGGCTCTCCTGTGCAGTTCGCGCTGAATGAAACCGGCTATCTTTCCCTGATTACGAAGAATGACAGCAGCTACCGCATCTGTGTTTATAACCGAAAGGGGAAGCTTTTGAAGGAGCGCGTAGAGGAGAGCAAGGGCATTTATCCCCTTTCCTCGGATGTATCGGATGACAGCAGGGTGTTTGCGATCAGCTATCTGGACACAACGGATATTTCCCCGATGGGGCGCGTTCTGCTGTTCTATATCAATGCGGAGGATGGAGAAAACTTTACGGACAGCATGTTTGCGGCAGTGGAAAAAACGGATGAAATCATTCCGGTTATCAGCTATCGCAAAAATGGCGCGTTGGCGGTGATTTCCGATCAGGCAGTCTATGGTGTTGGCAGTGACGGCGGCGAGCTTTGGAATTATCCTCTGGAAAATACCGTTGATCAAGCGGCATTAGGGAATAAGGAATATATTGTGCTTGCGCTGGGGGACGGTGTGGCAAATAAGGATGGCAGAGAGAAGGGAACGGTTTGTTGGCTGGATGGCAACGGCAATGAGAAGGGCTCCTTTGCCTCCGGCGAGAGTGTGACGTATCTGCATGCGGCAGAAAAAGGCATTGTGGTCGGCAATGACCGCGATTATACCGGTGTGACCTACAGCGGCAATGAAAGCTGGAATTATACGGCAATCACCGACTTGAATGACCTGATTCCGATGGAAAAGCTGAACCGTGTGATGGCAGTTGGGAAGAATGAGATTTCTGTTTATGCCATGACAAAGGGGAAAAAGCAGACGAATGCGACAAAAGCGGCGGATACGGAAAATGCAAGTGTTTCTGCGAGAAATGGAACAACGCAGAATGAAAAAACACAAAACGAAGCGACACAAAAGCAGTAAAAATAAAAATAAGGAAGGGCGGCAGAATGGGCAAGAGAATGCCAGGCCGCCTTTCTTTTGTGAAAATTTTCTCTGCATGCGGTTCTATTATATATAGAAGAAAAAGGAGGAAAACGGATGAATTGGATATTGGATGGGGCTGTGGCGGCGATCATTCTGGGCTGCGCCGTTGCGGCATGGCGAAAGGGTCTGATTCGCGCGGTACTTGGCTTTCTGCCGATGGCACTGGCGCTGCTCGGAACGAAAGCAGTAAGCCCTTTTATCGGAAGATTTTTAAGGGAGACAATCCTGTTTGATAAAATGTCCGCGGCAATTCAGACCTCCATGGGACTGGATACGGCTTTGCAGGAGGGCGCAATGCAGACGCAGAACGCGCTGATTGAGGCAATGCCCCTGCCGGAATTTCTGAAGGAGGCGCTTCTGGAAAATAATAATCCTGTGATTTATCAGCTGCTCCACGCGGAAAGCCTGAAGGAATATATCGCAGGGTATCTGGCGAATGTCTGCATCAATGTATTGAGTGTTGCGGCGGCGTTTGTGCTGATTTATATTGTAGTGAAGGTGGTAATCAATGCACTGCACCTGTTCAGTAAGCTGCCGGGACTGAATTTTCTGAATCGATTCAGCGGATTTCTGGTGGGCGGCGCGAAGGGGATTGTCTGCGTCTGGCTGGCAGGCATTGTGCTGACATTTTTTCAGTGCAGGGGGGCGTTTGCAGAACTTTTTTCTGCCATGGAACGGACGCTTTTTGCAGGATATTTTTACGAAAACAACATATTATTGCAGCTGATTCTGACGATATTTACCTGAAAGCCCGGTTTTACGGGCTTTTGCTGTTTTGAAAGAATTTTTGCAAAAAACGAAAAAAGTTGTTGACAAAGAAGTATCCCCATGATAATATATTTAAGCGGTCGCGAGAATGGCCGAAAATAAAACAACTTGCACCTTGAAAACTGAATACAAGTAAAGCAAAAATAGAGTCAATCGAGAAAACAAAATTTTCTATTTTCAAATGTAACAAAAGTTGTATCGCTACAACGAAACATTCCAGAGAAAAAGCTATATTTGTAACCGTTCAGAGACAAGCAAATTTGCGAAAAACAGATTGGAAATGCTTGCATTTACAACTCTGTATGAGAGCAAATTTATTTGGCGGATACGCACACCGACGAAATGCGAAGCATTTTGGAGGTTGGAGCTGAAGAGTTACAAAAAATAAGAACTGGTCAAGCAAGAAAGAGCACAAGGAGAATGCCTTGGCACTAGGAGCCGATG